>Ga0209697_10000299_pt1 | contig 80925 bp, 41 predicted proteins | sample AliMusrvi5mmetaG_FD_184115 | JGI IMG/M metagenome (GOLD analysis project Ga0209697, IMG submission 184115) | Freshwater lake bacterial and archeal communities from Alinen Mustajarvi, Finland, to study Microbial Dark Matter (Phase II) - Alinen... | ecosystem: Environmental > Aquatic > Freshwater...
GTGTTGGCGGTCAGCGCCGTGAACACGGAGTTAATGTCTGTCGTCACCGAGGAAATAAATATGTCGGAGAAATCGGCCGCCGTAGAAATGTCCGCCTTGTATATCGTTCCAGCCGGATTGCCGTTCGCCAGCCAGTTAAGCGTCAGCGCATCGGCGGCTACACCGCTGTACGCCGCGGACAAAGGCTGCGCGGGCAGCGTCATAGTTGATACTGTCGCGTCGTATCCGGTCGCGGTCCCGCCGTATCCCACCGCTCTCGCACGCGCATAGTAGGCCGTGTTCGGGACTAGCCCGGTGAACCAGGCAGTCAACGACTGGGTTACAGATGATACGGCCGTACCGAAACCGGGGTCGGACGACAGGTCGGCCTGATACAAAGTCCCCGCAGGATTGCCATTGGCCTGCCAGCCCGCGCTCAACGCGTTTATTCCCACTCCGCTTATGGCCGTAGCGACCGGCGCGTTTGCCAGCGTCGCTGTCGAGCCAATATCCAGATATGCCGTCTCCTCGTTCGCGCTGTCAGCCGCATTCACCTTGAAGAAATAGGTTGTATTCGGCACCAGCGAAGCCGCGGCATAACTTGTCGCGGTGATGCCCGCATGGATCATATCAAGCGAACCGGTGAAATCATAAGCGGTGGAGACCTTCAGCGTGTAGTTGGTCCACGCCGAATTGCCGTTGGCTTCCCACGCCGCCGTCACCTGCACGGAACCCAGCCCGCTGAACGGCTGCGCCGCCGCGCCGGGACGGTTCGCAGGTGTAAGCGCACTGCCAAGCCACGTATACGCCGACGGCGTAAGACCTTCCGCCCTTACCCTGCCGTAATAAGTCGTGTTAGGAACAAGGCCGGTGAACGGCATCAGGATGTTCGTTGTAGCGGATGAAACAACCTCGCCGGTAAAATCGGCCGCCGTAGAGATATCCGCCTTGTATATTGTTCCCGCGGGATTGCCGTTCGCGGTCCAGTTCAGGATTAGCGCATCAGCGGCAACACCGCTGTACGGCGCGGCCAATGGCTGCGCGGGCAGCGTCATAGTAGATACTGTCGCGTCGTATGCGGTCGCGGTCCCGCCGTGGCCCACGGCCCGGACGCGCGCATAGTATGTCGTGTTCGGGACTAGCCCGGTGAACCAGGCAGTCAACGACTGGGTTACAGATGATACGGCCGTACCGAAACCGGGGTCGGACGACAGGTCGGCCTGATACAAAGTCCCCGCAGGATTACCGTTGGCCTGCCAGATCGCGGTCAGCGCGCTGGTTCCTACACCGCTTAGGGCAGTCGCGACCGGCGCGTTTGCCAGCGTCGCTGTCGAGCCGATATCCAGATATGCCGTCTCTTCGTTCGCGCTGTCAGCCGCGTTCACCTTGAAGAAATAGGTGGTGTTCGGGACCAGCGAAGCCGCGACATAACTTGTCGCCGTGATGCCCTCATGGATCATATCAAGCGAAGCGCTGAAATCTGAGGCGGTGGAGACCTTAAGCGTGTAGTTGGTCCATACAGGATTGCCGTTGGCTTCCCACGCCACAGTGACCTGCCCGGAACCCAGCCCGCTGAATGGGATCACCGCCGCATTGGGCCGATTCGCCGGCGTAAGCGCGCTGTCCAGCGCCGTATACGCCGACGGCGTAATACCTTCCGCCCTTACCCTGCCGTAATAAGTCGTGTTAGGAACAAGGCCGGTGAACGGCATCAGGATGTTCGTTGTAGCGGATGAAACAACCTCGCCGGTAAAATCGGCCGCCGTAGAGATATCCGCCTTGTATATTGTTCCCGCGGGATTGCCGTTCGCGGTCCAGTTCAGGATTAGCGCATCAGCGGCAACACCGCTGTACGGCGCGGCCAATGGCTGCGCGGGCAGCGTCATAGTAGATACTGTCGCGTCGTATGCGGTCGCGGTCCCGCCGTATCCCACCGCTCGCACACGCGCATAGTATGTCGTGTTCGGAACTAGCCCGGTGAACCCGGCTGTCAATGACTGGGTTACAGATGATACGGCCGTACCGAAACCGGGGTCGGAAGACAGGTCGGCCTGATATAAAGTCGCGGCCGGATTACCGTTGGCCTGCCAATTAGCGGTCAGCGCGTTTGTTCCCACCCCGCTTATGGCCGTAACGACTGGCGCGTTCGCCAGCGTTACCGTCGAGGACAGCGATATATACGCGGACGGCGTCGCGCCTTCGGCGCGTACCCGGCCGTAATAGGTCGTGTTGGCGGTCAGCGCCGTGAACACGGCCTTAAAGTCAGTCGTCACTGAGGAAACCAGTATGTCGGCGAAATCGGCCGCCGTAGAGATGTCCGCCTTGTATATCGTTCCAGCCGGATTGCCGTTCGCGCTCCAATTAAGCGTCAGCGCATCGGCGGCCACACCGTTGTACGGCGCGGACACAGGCTGCGCGGGTAGCGTCATAGTTGATACTGCCGCGTCGTATCCGGTCGCGGTCCCGCCATACCCGACGGCGCGCACATGCAGATAGTAGGTAGTGTTCGGCGACAGCCCCCCGAACCAGGCTGTCAATGTCTGCGTTACCGATGATACGACTGTCCCGAAGCCGGCGTCGGACGACAGGTCGGCCTGATATAAAGTACCCGCAGGATTACCGTTGGCATTCCATGTCGCCGTGACAGTGTCGGTCGCCGCGCTGACTGCGTCAGAGCCTGCTGGCGGATTGGCAAGCGTCGCTGTCGCTCCAAGGAGCGTGTAGTCGGACGGCGTCGCGCCTTCGGCCCGTACCCTGCCGTAATAGGTCGTGTTGGCGGTCAGCGCCATGAAGACAGTGTTGAAGTCAATCGTAACTGAGGAAACCAGTATGTCGGCGAAATCGGCTGTCGTAGAGATATCCGCCTTGTATATTGTTCCCGCAGGGTTGCCGTTCGCTGTCCAGTTCGCGGCCAGCCCTGATACGGAAACCGTCGAATACGCTGCCGCAACAGGGGGATTGGGCAAAGTCGTCGTCGAACCCAGCGCGGCGTATGCGGTCGGGATCCCGCCGTGGTTTATCGCCATGACTTGCAGATGATAAATTGTATTCGGATCTAAGCCCGTAAATACGGCAGAGGTAAACGCGGTGGAGGAAGTTATAACGATTCCCGTAAAGTCGGAGGCCGTGGAGATGTCCGTCCGATAGAGAGTACCTTGCGGGTTGCCGTTATCCAGCCAGTTTGCGGTCAGTGCGTTCGTTCCTACCCCGCTTAGGGCGGCCGCGACGGGCGCGTTCGCCAGCGTCACTGTCGAGCCAATGTCCAAATATGCGGTCTGTTCGTTCGCGCTGTTAGCCGCGTTGACCTTAAAGAAATAGGTGGTGTTCGGGACCAGCGAAGCCGTAACAGTGCTTGTCGCGATGATGCCCGTCCGGATCATGTCAAGCGAACCGCTGAAATCGGAAGCGGTGGATACCTTTAGCGTGTAGTTGGTGCCGGCGGGATTGCCGTTGGCTTCCCACGCGGCCGTCACCTGCAAGGAATCCAGCCCGCTGAACGGCTGCACCGCCGCACCGGGATGGTTCGCCGGCGTGAGCGCAGGGCCCAGCGCCGTATACGCAGACGGCGTAACACCTTCCGCCCTCACCCTGCCGTAATAAGTTGTGTTAGGAACAAGGCCGGTGAACGGCATCAGGATGCTCGTTGTAGCGGATGAAACGACTTCGCCGGTAAAATCGGCCGCCGTAGAGATATTCGCCTGATACACCGTGCCCGCCGGGTTGCCGTGCGCCCCCCAGTTCAGGGTTAGAGCATCGGCGGCCACTTCGCTGTACGCCGCGGCCGCAGGCTGCGCGGGAAGCGTCATCGTTGACACCGTTGCGTCGTATGCTGTCGCGGTTCCGCCGTGTCCCACGGCGCGCACACGCAGATAGTAGGTAGTGTTCGGGACAAGGCCCGATAACTCCGCTAAAGTGTTCACGGTCGCCGATGTCACAACTGTCCCGGTGAAATCCGGCGCGGTTGAAATAGCGGCCTGATACAGCGTGCCTGCCGGATTACCGTTGCCGCCCCATGTCATCGTGACAGTGTCAACCGCCGCGCTGAGTACGCCTGTGGCTGTCGGCGGGTCGGCAAATGTCGCGGTCGCGCCAAGGAGCGTGTAGTCGGACGGAGGCGCGCCTTCAACACGCACCCTGCCGTAATAGGTCGTATTGGCGGACAGCTCCGCGAACACGGCGTTAATGTTCTCCGTCACCGAGGAAACCACCGTTCCCGTGAAGCCCGGCGCGGTTGAAATATCGGCGCGGTAAAGCGTGCCGGCGGGTTCGCCGTTCGCGACCCAGTTCGCTGTCAGTCCCGTCTCTGAGACGGATGAATACGGGGCCGCGATATCCACGAAGAAAGTTACGCTCTGTTCAGCCTCGACGTTCCCGACATTGTCAGCGGAATAGAAAGCCAGCGTGTGCTCGCCGGCTCCGGGCTGCAGGGACAGCGGGGAAGCGGCCGAGGCGGTAGAACCGTCCAGGCTGTAATATATCTCTTTCACGCCGGACAAAGCGTCCGAAGCTGAAACCGATACTGAAGAGCCGCTCAGCACATAAAGCTTACCGTCCATAACCCGTGAATACCCGTCCGCCTTAAACACGCTAAGCGGCGCGGTGTTATCCACAGTGATGGAACTTATCTGGAGCCCGGAAAAATTACCGACATTGTCCGCCGCGTTGTACGCGAGCGTGTAAACGCCTTCGGACAGTTCCAGCGTTATGGAGGAGGCGGCTACGGAATAAGTGGAGCCGTTCAGCTCATAGTAAAGCTCTTTAACGCCAGCTGTCTGGTCGGAGGCGCCGAGCGTTACCGTGGATGCGGCTGGTATATAGGACACGCCGCCGGAACTATATACGACCCCGGCAATGTCGACCAGCACTACGGGGGAGACATTATCCACCGTAACGCTTGAGGTTTTTACGGCCTCGGTATGGCCGGCCGCGTCCACGCTGTAATAGCGCACGACATACACGCCGTCAGCCGCGATGCTGAAAGTACCGGCGTAAACGGTAAAAGTGTCCGAATCCACGGAATAATATGAATTTGCCACTACGCCAAGTTTATCCCCGATAACTCCGACATCATCAAAAGCTGTCAACCCTATTTCGGTCCGGCTGGAAACATAAACCGTTTCCGTGCCGAAGTGGGACGTTGAAAAAGAGATATTAGTCGCCGGCGGCAGGGAGTCCGCGGATTTTGTCCGCAGAATGCCCAGATCGGCAAAAGCGGTTGCCAAGCCGGCCGAATTCCGGGCCTGGGCGCGCGCGTAATAAGTTGTGTCCGGGAGAAGATCGTTAAAAGCGTAGTCCGCCTGTGCGATCCAGCCGCTTTCCCCGGCGATCAGAGACCAATCCGCCATTGTGGAGATCTGCACGAAGTATTCGGTCGGGCCGCTGTTGGCGCCGGGGTCCCATGCCACGGTGAAACTGGAAATAAACAACTGCGACGAAACTATCTGACCGGGCGCGGCCGCCTGCGTAAGCGCCGCCCCCAGATATACCTGCTCCGACGACACGCCGCTCTCCGGATTTTTAGCCAGGCCGTAGAAAAGATAGGTGGTATTGGGCGTTAGGCCTTCAAACACAAAACCTTTGTCGAACGAATCTTTGAACGGCGCGGCGGACGCCGCCGGCAAAATGGCGTCGGTATCCGCCCAAATGCCGTATTCGATTGGCAAATAATTGTTCCCGCCGCTCCAGCTGACGGCCACGGTGGTTGAGCTTATCGCGCCCACCGCAAGGTTCACAGGCGGGTTGGGCAGGACATACGCTTCGGCCAGGTTGGAGTCCGCTGAAATACTGCCGCCGGTGTCCTCCAGCCACAACTTAAGGTAATGGGACGTGTTCCCCGCCAGATCCTTTATCAGATAGGTCTGCGATACTCCCGGGGCGGTATTTGTGGTGAAATTTACCTGCGCCAAAGACGGGCTGAATTCCGCAACGGGGCTGGTGGCCTCCTGTATAAGGTATCTGCCGCCAAGTATAGCGCCTGAATTCGCGTCCTCACCGGTGGCGCTCCAGTTAAGCCTGGCCTGTCCACCGACAGTCATGGTAGAAGCGCTGAGGTCTGCTATAGGCGCGGGAGCCGCATCCAGGGATTCGCGCGAGAAATCAAGCGTGTACTCCGCCATAGGTGGCGGGTCATAGTCAATAAGGTTAAGGCGATAAGAATATGTGGTGGTGGCTTTGCTGAAATGCCTGGATATCCAGATGTTTTGGGACTTAATGATCTTGCCGTCCTGCCTTACTGCGGACATAAGCTTTGCCCTGCCGTCCTGCGGCGCCGGCATGGAAGTGAAAACCCACAGGTTTGGACCAGCGCTTTCTGTGAGGTGCAGCGTGGCGCTGGTGTTTGCGCCGCTAAGCTCGCCTGAAAGCTCGCTCGCCAGCCGCACCACCTGTATTGGCTCAGGCTGGTCAGATTCCAGAATTACATTGGGGATTATCTCCTTACCGGCGGCAAGCATGTTTTCCATCATATCGCGCGGCGTGGTGGTATTCACAAGAAAATCGAACTGGCTGTCGCGGCCCGGTAAGTCCACTAAAACGTCTTTTATCAGCGTATACGTGGTCACATCCTGTATAAGGGAGGTAAGTTGCCCGCCCAGTTCCGCGGCGTGAGTGAAAGTGGCGTCAAACTTTACAAACCTGCCCGAAAGCGAAGTGGCCATTATCCAGGCCGCCTGCGTAACGCTGCCTGCGGAGATGTCGCCGAAGGGTATTAAAAGCGTGTCCGGTATCTTCTTGTCGCCCACATAAGTGCCCAGCAGCTTAAAATCAATGGCGAGGCCCTGCTTATTCTCAATTATCTCGGGCTGACCGGAGTTTATCTGGAAATTTTTGGCCGGGCCGTAGCCCACGTTGGTTATGCGCACGCCCAGCGGGAAAGGCTCCACCGGTTCAATGATACCTTCGGTCAGCGGCTCATCCGAGAAAATTTCAAAGGGCAGCACATACTCCAATTTAAGCACCGGCTGGGGTTTAACCACTATATTGGCATCAAAAGTGGAAACCGTCTGATGCTCGCCGTTAAGGTCGTAAGAGATATCGGCCCTGACAGAATAAGTCAGGCCCAGGGGATTGACGCCGCCGGAACCGGTACTGGGGATTATAAGCCAGTGAATGGTGGCGGTGCTGGCCGGCTGTATTGTTCCGGTGCCGTCCACCGCGTTTACCGCTTCTTTGGAACTTATCTTGACAAAGAAAAGACTATCCGCAATTTTACCCTGCGGATCTTTAATGACCACGTCCACCCTGAAATTAGTAAGTCCGTAGGCCGGATACTGGTTCGTCACTTCAAGCATGGCGTCGAAGGCCTCCCTTTCAAGAGTGGCCTCCTGTTTTATCTCAAGGCGCACTTCGGCGCACACCGTCTCCGCGGAGGCTTTCACGCCGGGCAAAAAGCCAACGAGCGCGCTTAAAACAAGCGCGTTCAGGCCCGACTTTGCCCAGCCCCTCTTCAGTGTCATTTTTCCTCGCCGCTCTCCATCGGATATTTATCAGCCGCCCAGACCTGTATGCCGCCGGAGAGTTCTTTTACCTTGAAATCCTTTTGCGCCAGCAGCTGCGCGGCCGCTTTTACCCTTTTATTTTGCGCGTCGTAAACGAACCATTCCGCATCTTTCGAAAGCGCCGCGCACGCTCCCTCCAGGGTTTCCAACGGGATATTTTTTGCACCCCGTATATGGGCTATCTTAAATTCCTTTGCGGGCCGCACATCTATTATGCCGGTGGTCTTCTCCGCAAGCCGTTTGCGCAGTTCATCCGGCAGGATGGATGTTATTTTCACGTCCGCTTTTTTCTGCTGAAGGCCGGCAGCGGTCTCAACGGCAAAGCCTTTGGCTATCCACGCGGTAATGCCGCCTTCAAGCACGATAAGGTCTTTATAGCCCATGGTTTCTAGCGTTTTGGCGGCCAGGTGGCTTAAGGGGCACTTATCATTGCCGCAATAAAGCGCCAGCGCGCCGGCCTTGGGCAAAGCGGCCTTGTCTACGGTGTTATAAGCGACGTTTACCGCGCCCGTGATATGACCCTTCTGGAAGTCATAGCCGCTGCGCACATCCACGACGGTCGGCGCGGGTTTCTGCGCAAGCAGCGCGTTCAGCTTTTCCGGCGACACCATAGAGATCGCGCAACACCCGGGCGTATAAAACCCGGTGAGCATTAGCAAGGGCAGGATAATTTTTTTAGTCATAAAAATTTATTATATTTCCAAAGCTATCAGACTTATCAACAACATTTTGCATTGCACAAAACAAGACTTATTAAGATATTATTAAGTACCGTCCCCAAGTCTCGCGAGCGATTACATGGTACATCTGTCCGGCGATATCTATTCTTCCATGTCTGGGCATATCAGCTCTCAAAAGTTAGTCAACTAGTCAACAACGTCCCCTATCGCTATCTTCCTGCAGTACGCCCAAGAAGGAATAATACCATTGCTTCATTTCTAACAGTTAGCGCTAAATCTGGGTTAGCCGTAAGAAGAGTCCACCCTTCAGGCAAATTCCAGAGTCTTTTAACTATTAACCAGTTAATCTCCTTAACAGTCCGGGTATATTGTTTTTCAATTGCTTCTTTTTGTACGTCTGTTAAATCTTTTCGACCCAAATCTTTACATCGTTTAACCCTGGCAGAACTAAATTCAAGATCATGTAATTTAAAAATTGCATCCAAGGCATCTTTCGGAGCTAGTAGCTTACCTTTTTGCTCTTCAGTTAAAAATTCATACGGTATTGTTTGCCCTCCGGTCCAATCTGGACCGCCCCAATTTCCATAAATTACCCATAATCCCAACGGATCAGTTCGGTTTATTGGATTATTGGTGAGATACGCATATAGGTTTACATTCCCACCGGCAAAGCCTATCGGGTCTTCCTGTATGAACCTTCCAGTTTCAATGCTGTGATATCTTGCCCGATAATATAGCAGGCCGGTTTCATCGTCGTACTCACGAGATGTGTAGGTGTAGGGATTGCCTAAGGCAGGCTTGGCAATTACTGTGCCGCTGGCGTCTTTGAATACTGGCTTGCCGTACGCCTGATATTCTATGGTTTCTACTATTGCGCCGGTGTTGTCGCTTAGGGCGGTGATAGAACCCAGGCCATCAGCATGGTAATAATAGTTCGTACCGTCCGCTTTCTTCATTATCAGCGGTTCGTCTATGCCGGGGCCATGGGTGAATGTTTGCTGGATATTATTTCCCATATCCAATATCGCAATAATATCTTCGTTGTCGTAGACGTAATGATCGGTCACATGCTGCAAGTCGCTAGTCACAAGTGTTTTTTCAACCCTGCGTCCGAGCGGGTCGTATTTATAGGCGGCTATTGCCCCGTCGGGCATTGTCGCGCTTACAAGCTGGTTCTCGCTGTTGTAGGCGTATGTGGTGTGCGCGTTGTTGGCTTTCTCGGTCTGGCCTGTCAGGTTACCGTTGGCGTCGTAAGTGTAGGTGTAACTGCTGTTTTCAAGCAGGCGATTGGCGGCATTGTGTTGATAGCCGGTTATTACGGCATCGGCGGTTCGGTTGCCTACTGCGTCGTAGCTGAAAGTTTCATTCTTTATTTCTACCGCGCTTTGCGCGGGATGGTCGGCGCTTATGAGGCGGTGCAGGTCGTCATAGGCGTAGCTATGATAACCGGCCAGGTCCTGCATCGAGATGCGGTTGCCGGCGGGGTCGTAAGTATAATTGGCGAACGCTATGGCGGTGTTGTCGGCGGTCTTCCAGTGCAGGATCTGCGTCAACTGAGAGCCCGCGTCGTAGGCATAGGTGGTCTCGGTGCCGTTAGGGTAGGTCATCTTTGTGCGGCGGCCTAAGGCATCATAGGCGAAGGTGACCGTTTTGGCGTCCGGGTTGGTCAGACTGGTAAGGCGGTTCAGCGCGTCGTAGGTATAGCTGGTGGCGCCCCAGGGGCTGGTCATCTGTGTGCGGTTGCCGTTGGCATCGTACGCGTAAGACAGCGCAAAGGGTGAAGAGTAAATCGGGAAGCGCTGGGTAGTAGAAACAACCCTGTTCACCGCATCATAAGTCATGCTTAACGCGCCATCTGGGCTGGTTACGGACAGCAGGTTGCCTACAAGATCATAGGTATAGGTCACATCGCCTTCGGGCAGATGCTTTACTGTCAGACGGTCCATAAAGTCGTACTCGAAGGTGATGGTAACACCTTTGGCGTCGGTGACGCTGGTGAGGTTGCCTTTCTTGTCGTAGACGAAGCTCTTGGCCTGGTTAAGCGGGTTCTTAACAGCGGTAAGCCGCTTCTGGAGATCGTAAGTGAAGCTTGTCTGCTGGTTCTTAGCGTCCATAACGGAACCGAGCAGATCCCCCGCCCCGCCGCACGAGGGACAGCCGCCACCGGTGTAGGTGTAATGCGTTTCGCCGTTCAAGGCGTCTTTTACGTATGTCAGATTTCCCTTAATATCGTAATCGAACAAGGTCAGCTTGTTTTTGGGGTCAACGGTCCTTGTAACGCGGCTCAAGTTATCCCTTGTCATCTGGGTGATGCGGCCCAGCGGGTCCGTAACCTTTATAAGCGCGCCCATAGTGTCATAATCAAAATTAGAAATGTGGCCCTGCGGGTCTTTTGTACCGGTAACATGGCCTTGGATATCGTAGGCTATCTCGGAGATGTTGTTATACGCATCTTTCACCTTTATAAGGTTGCCGGAAGCGTCATAGCTCATTTCCGTGGCGGCGCCTTTGGGGTCTGTTACGGTTACAGGTCGGTTATAGGTGGACTCATATGTCATGCCTGTATAATTACCGGCCGGGTCGGTAGCGGACAACATATTTCCTTTGCCGTCATAGGTCATACGGGTTGCGCGGCTGAGAGCATCAGTTACCGATATTTTATTCAGATCCTCGTCATAACCATAGGAGGTAACATTGCCGAGCGCGTCCGTTATTTTGGTTATTTCTTTACGGCCTTCCACGTTAATATATTCGTAGGCTGTATGGCGGCTCAGGGCGTCGGTCATTATCGTCTTGGAACTTGCGTCAACATATTCGAAGGTTTGCTTGTTATTGTCGTTGTCTTCCGCGACAGATAAGGCCCGCCCGCCGGCGTCAGACACAATATACTTGTGCGCGCCGTTGGGATAGGTTACCAGGGACAGGAACCCGGCGGTATCATAGCCATACGAAGTTTCTGCCCCATCTATATCAACGGCCTTCACCAGCCTGCCGGAGCTATCGTAGTTATACGACAACTGTCTGCCTTGAGTGTCGCCTACGGTGTTCAGCTTGCCATCGGCGTTATAGCCGAAATTCATCACCCGGCCATGGATGTCCGTAATCTTTGCAAGCTTACTTCCCGCATTATAATCGTAAGTCAGAGTAGTATTGTTACGGTCACGTATAACTTTGGGTTTCCAGACCCCGTTCACATCGGCAAATTCCGTTACGGTACCGTCCTTATCGGTAAGACTAGATTGCCCGCTCCCGATCAGAAGTACGCTATGTAAAGCTGGAATATGTTCAAACTGCTCGTCGCCACCGGTTACTTCCGGGTTAATGGCGCCTTTGGAAACAAATAATATTTTTGTCCCGTCTTCCTGCGTCAGCACGAAATTCCCGTCCGGCTGTTCAACAAGGCTTTCCACTGTCGGGTCCGAAAAACCACCTTTAAGCGAGTTATAAACAGCCCAGTAATCCGCAGCAAGAGAGTTCGGACTGTTGCCAATATACGGCCCAGGTTCATTATTATTCCCGGTTGCAGGATTTACACCGGAACATGAGTTTGGCCCGCCATTAGGGTAACTTGGCCCATTAGGAGTCTTGCCGGAGCAGGTTTTTACTACTGCGCCTGCCACTGGCAGATACACACTGCCACCACCGCCGCCACCACCGCTCCACCCACCGCCGCCACCACCACCACTACCACCGCCGGTACCACCGGTACCACAACCATCCCCGATCGTAAAGGACACTCTTCTGTTCGAGTCAGGACCAACATGGAAATATATTCCGAACAAACAGAGATAATCATACTCGATACTAATACTGACAAGATGACAGGAGGCATGTTCCAGCGTTATTTTAACCGGCACGACAACGGTCTGCCCGGCCTTCAATTCCGCTATCTCGTTAAAAGCGTACTCCATTTTTACAGCCGGATCGGTGATCTCATCTTGGAGTTTAACATTAAAGGCGGAAATCAATCCCTTATTCTTCACAGTGAACTGCGTAAGAATAGTCTGTCCGCCGGCCATAATCAGGTGTATATTAGTCGGGTCCGCAATAATGACCGGAGCCGGCACATCAGTCCTGAAGGTCATATCCAAGGTAATGTCGTATTTATCCGTAATAGTTGTGGGCGTAACCGACCATTTGTAGGTAACCATGGAAGTGGGCATTAAAACATCCATGGTCCGCGTAAGCCCCGGCTCCATGGAGGCCATGCCGGAGACAGTCTGGAAACCTGAAGCCTCCGCCCTGTAGGCGTAGCGCCCGGACGGAACATTCTCAAACCGGGCCAAACCGTTGGAGTCGGATTTAACCTTGAGACTCATGCCTATTATATCCAGGCTGGTAAGCGTTACATCCGCTCCGCCTATCCAGCGCATGGGGTCGGTGGGGGCTTTATCCGCATTCATCACGGTAAAGGCCGCATTGCCCTGCTTAACGGAGGTTATAACAAGCCCGGCGTTTACCGGCACATCACCATAACCCTGGCTCTTAAGAACAACCAGCGGGTTCTGCGCGTAAGAACCATTAGACAGCCCAACGGGCGGTTGGATAAGCAATGTGAGTGTAACATTGCCGCCCGGGGGTATATCTCCAAGTTCCTGCGGCCCCTGTAATTTTACCCAGGAGAGCGTAGGCTCGCCCACCGTTACCCCGGTCCAGGTGGAGAATCCTATATTCTCTACGGTTATACTCTGCGTGCGGGTTTCACCGGCCAGCATGCCCATTTCAAAGGCCTGCGGCGTCAACTTAGGTATAACCTGCGCTGGAACAACGGAAATATTAACGGGCATGGTCCTTTCAAAACCGTTGGAGTCGCGCAGTTTAAGCGTGAATCCTGCAGTGGAGGACGCATCCGCAGCGGCTGAGACCATTACGGACAGGCTCTTTTTTGTACCGGCTTCTAGCTCCACCGGCGCGCTTACTACAGTCATTGTTACGCCGCTGCCGAATACTTCTTCAAAAGTGGCGCTGAGCCCCCCCACCGCAGTTTCACCGGAATTTATCAGCGGCACCTCAAACGTGTAGCTGGAATTCTGCGCCAGTGTGGCTTTATAATCCGTATAGCCGAGCTCAAACCCAACGACGGTGAAAGAAGACTGCGCCAGCCGGTCAACGGCATAAGGATAGGAGGCAGAAATATAGTAGATGCCGGCTTCACCAGTTGCCGGGGTGAACACCGACGTGAAGAATCCGTCCGAGGCTGTGACCGTGCTTATAGAGCGCTCAAAACCCTTGTTTAAAACCGTTATAAGCACCGCTTTATTGCCAAGCAGATAGCCGGAAATGGAATCCCTGACTGTGCCGGTAAACACAACAGGCTCGCCCTTGTCGTAAATCTGTTTGGAAGGGGCGACAACGGCGGTGTAAGGTATGGCGGCGACGGCGGACTGCGACCGCGAGGCTTCGAACACGGGCGAAACCGAAACGGGCTCGTACCCCAATGAATGTGACATGGCATATACGCCGCCGGTTATGGTCAACTCCGTTTCAGCCGAGTCAGGGACGGCAAGAGCAATGGGATCAAAGACATAAGACGAACCCGGCTCGACTCTGGCAAAATAAGACTGGCCGCCGTCTATATAGGCGGCGGAAACATCATGCGTGCTTTGCAACACTTCGCCGGTGGAAAGGATAAAGCCGGTTTTTGTTTTAAGAGAAACCGCCACCGCCGGGCTGGGCTGAGCGGAATAGGCGGACACTCTCGCGGTTACTATATCCGCCGGGGCCGAGCCGCGGTTGTTGAATTTGACGCTTACCTTTGAGTAAGCCCCGCGCAAGAGCGCCTCGGGATATATCTCCACTATGGGCTCAAGCGGGTCCCTTACCGCCATGGTGAAAGTTGTTACGGCGCTTACCGCCGCGTCCCCGCCCTGCGGCAGGGCCAGCTCCGCGCGCGCGGAAACTGATGCCGCCGAAGAGGTGCTGGTATAGACCACCGGCACTATTTCTATGGAAGAACCGGCTGGATCATTAACCGACTGTACGGAAAGCGGGGCATCCGAACCCACCGCAAGGCTTACCGGCCCTGCCTGTATAGTCTGCGCGCCGTTGTTCGTTGCGGTGAACCGCACGGTGTCGAAGAAGCCTCTGTTCAGGGCCTGCTCCGAGCCTGAATAATTGCCGTAACCGGCAAGGGCGAAGGATATGAACGGTATTTCGGCCCGCGCGCGCGCGCCTTCGCGGCCTTTGGAGTCCACGGCGACAACTTCATAAATATGCGCCGAGGCGGGCGAATAAGCGGTGTCGCGCAAAGAGGTCCGGCTTGCGGCTACGGAGCCAAGGTTCATGCTGTCCTTAAACACTTTATAGCCGGCGACATCGCCGGGATAAGAAGCCCAGGTTAAAGCCAGCGCGGAACCGTCTTCTATAACCGCAGCAAGCGACCCCACTTTCTGCGGCGGCAGGTCCATGGTAAAAGCGGCGCTATATGCGGCAGTATTGCCGGCCAGGTCGGTGGCGGTTACTTCAAGGGTATAGCTCCCGCTTTCGGTTATGGTGGTACCGCTGATGTAGGGACTGCCGTTCAAAAGCGCGGTTATGGTGGATAAATGCGCGTCAGAAGCCGAGATTACCGGCGTTACAGCGGCGGTATACACGCCGTCGTCGGCAATTCCGGACAGGGTTATAGTGGGGCTGGTTTTGTCTATCGTGAAGTTGACGGTTTTTGAAGCCGCATGGCTGAGCGTATCAGAAGCGCTGACGACCAGGGCGTAATTGCCGGGCGCGGATACCGCCGAACCGGAGGCGAAAGGCGAATTATTAAGCAGCGCGGAAGAGGCGGCCAGATTAAGGTCAAAAGCCTCAAAAGAGGGGCGTACTTCGCCGTTATAATACTTGCCGTCTTCAACTCCGGAAATAGTTATGTCGGGCGCGGCGGCGTCGTAGCTTACCGTTATTTCATTGGAGAGCGCGCTTTCGTTGCCGGCCTGGTCAAGGGCTGTCATGGCATAATGGTAAACGCCGTCCCTGGCGGGAGAATCCGAGGCCGACGAGCCCGCCAGCGCTCTGTAAACCTGTCCCGCGGTTGAAGTTATTGTGTAAGTGGCGCGGTAAAGCCTGAAAGAAGCCGGTGTTTCGCCGTCGCCTGCGGCCCAGGTTAAAGCGACACTGGAACTCTCCGCAGCAGCGGAGAGGAGATGCGGCGAAACCGGCGGCGTGTCGTCGGAATTGGCATGAACGACAATCGAGGCCGCGCTTTCATTTGCGGCCTGGTCAAGGGCTGTCACATAGTAGTCATGCACACCTTCCGAGGGGGTTTCAGAAAACACACCGCTGAAATCATCGGCTTTGGGTGTTACGGAGCAGTTAAGCTGGGAACTATCTCTATAAACGCAATAACGGGCCGGTTTCTCCCCAAGGGGAGCGGACCAGCTGAGGTTTATCAGCCCCGCGACGCCGTTTGCCCAATGTAGCGCCGCCGGCGCGCCGGTGGCGTAGGTGTCGGCAATAAAATAAGTAGCTCCCTGCATGAGCGTACCGGTATTGCCAAGGCTGTCCGGCGCGCTATAACTGAAATTGTGGAGGCCTTCACCCGTGGCCGCATCCACCGTTATAATGCCGCGCCAGTCGGAAGCGCTTGTTGTGGAAGAAAGATATACCGGCCGGCTGCCGGCAGCGCTGGAGAAATAAAGCTCCGGGACGGAAACGGCGGAATGGCTTAAAACCAGGCGCAGAGCGTAAGAGCCGGCTTTAAGCGCCGGGCCGGCCTGCGGGTCAAAAGAAATATCGGCAACGGGGCCTTCTGTCTGAAGCTCTACCGTGGAACCCTCCGTTATTTCACTGCCGGTGTTGCCGGTGAGGTCCAGGCCCTGGAAGGTGAAATAGCCGGCGCCGGAAGCCATAGCCTGGGTAACGGTAAACGTGCCTATCCAGATATAAGGAGAGGAAGACTCAAGGACTACCTGCACAGGATTCCCGCCCGGCGCGGTAAAGACCAGGTACGGGTTTTCCGAAAGCGCTTCAGAAACGGCGACTTCAAGGTGATAGCTGCCGGCGCCCAGCGGCGGGGTGCTGCCGGGTAGGGTTATTGCCGCGGAAGGGGCCAGGGAATCGGAAACAGCCGCTACCACATTCGAAAGAACGCTGAGATTTCCGGCGGCGTCGACAGAAACGACCGCGTAAGAGTAAACGCCGTCCGGAGAAGGAGTATCAGTAAACTCACGCGCCGTTATACCGTTCGCCGCAAGCAGGGTTCCTGAGGGCGCGCCCCCTTCGGTCAGATCGGTTTCCGAAGCGGAGCGGTAGATATTGTAAGAAGCCGGCACTTCGCCTTCCGGCGCGGACCAGGAAAGAGTTACCTTTCCGTAGGCGGAAGACTGGGCGGCAAGCGAAACGGGCGCGCCGGGCGGGCCGGAATCCACCACGCCGGAAACCGCAGCCGAGCGGGGGCCGGCCCCGCGCGCGTCTACGGCCTGCGCGGCTATGGAAACAGCGCCGTCGCCGCCAAGCGGAACAACCGCCGCGTAAAAACCTCCGCCCGCATTCGCTTCTACCGAAGTTACAAACATGCCATTTACAAAAATGGAAATATTAGTACCCGGCTCAGCGGAGCCGTAAACTACGATGGTGGACTCGACCACGGCAAAATTATTTACAGGCTGACTTATAACCGGCGCGGCGGGAGGGGCGTAATTAATAAACACCGGGAATTGCTTCTCGTCGGCGTTCCCGTACTGGTCGTAAGTATTTACGGAGAACACATGGTTGCCGTCGGAGTAATCGACCGTGTTCCAGATATGGTCGGAACTGTACGCCTGGCCCTGCACCGCCACGGAATCGACCACGACATTATCAACCAGGAAATCAAGCTTGCCGACAAGATAGTTATCGGACGCCTCTATGTGCATGGAAAAGGGCCGCGTTACGGGAATATCCGGCTGGAGCGGCGAGGTAACCGCCACCGACGGCGGGACAAGGTCCAGAACGGCCGGGTTTGAGACCTGCGAGGCGTTCCCAGCGGCGTCAAAGGTTTTGACGGCGAAGAACTTAAGGGTTTCGGTGGAAGATACCGGCACAACATACGTCTGCACCGCCCCTGCGGAAGCGGACGCCGCGGCGGTTCCCACGATAACGGAATCATTCCATTCGCTTTCACCGATAGCGTAAGTTCCGGCCTTGATAAGATAATGACCGAGAGCCGTGTTATCATAAGGCCCAGTCCACGAAAGCGCCGCGGAATTGCCGGCCGCTGAATAAGAAGAGAGCTTTAAGTCGGCTATGATCGCCGGCGGATCCACATCCACCACCGCCTGGAGCGGCTCGGAGCGCGCGCCTTCTACGCCATCGGAGTTGAGCGCGGATATAGTGTAGTAATAAGTCGTGGAATGCAGGCCGGCATCCTCAAAATACCGGTTTTCCGTGGAACCAAGAGAACTGAAGCTATCCGGGTACGGCTCCGCGGCCCTGTAGACATTGAAAGAAGCTGACGGGACTCCGGTAAAGGCGGGCGACCAGAAAATTGAAACTTTTTTTGAAGCGGGGTCATAGGCCGCTGCCAGGCTGGACGGGGGCTGCGGCGGCGCGGCGAAAGTTCTTGTGGACACGGAAGCCGAATACGCGGACGGGATGGAATCGCCGTTTACGGCCCGCACCCTTATATAATAAGTCGTCGCAGGGGAAAGGTCCGGGATTGTCGCCAGGTAACCCGCCCACTCATGATCGCCGTCGACTGTTGTGGAAGAGGAACTACCGCTCTGAAAATCATCGGTCGAGCGGTTCAATTCGTAGAGCGTTCCAGCCGGGTTGCCCCCAAGGTTCCATTTTATATTTAAACTATACGGCGAGACCGAAACAATTTCCGGCGCGCCGGCGGCATCCGCCAGCGTGTATATTTTAGCGTATGCGGAGTATAAGGAGGAAGCGCCTTGGGCATTATAAGCCAGGACGTATCTGGAATTCAGCGTATTCGGTGCGAGACTTATTTCAGTCCATGACGTTGCTCCTGGCGGCAAGGTTACGATCAGCCCCTGAGTAGAATCGAGCACCCTATAGCCGGTTTCATTATCTGCGTTACCGTTCCAGCTCCAGGTTATGGAACTTGTCCCCAGCGCGGCGCCGGCAAACGCCGTCGGCGCCGCGGGAGGGACGATCTGAAACCGCTCGGAGCGCGCGCCCTCCACGCCATCGGAATTCAGAGCCGAGATACTGTAGTAATAAGTCGTAGAGGGCGGGTTGTCCTGCTCCAAATACCGGCTCTCCGTTGAACCGAGGATGTAAAAATAATCCGGATTCGGCTCTTGGGACCAGTAGACCCTGAAAGAAGCTGCCGGAACGCCGGAAGCGGCCGGCGACCAGGAAATTGATGTTTTCCGAGAATCCGGGTCATAGGCCGCAGCCAGGCCGGAGGGAGGCTGCGGCGGCGCGGCGAAAGTTCTGGAGGACACGGAAGCCGAATACGCGGACGGGATGGAATCGCCGTTTACGGCCCGCACCCTTATATAATAAGTCGTCGCTGGGGAAAGGTCGGCAATAGCCGCCTCCACATAACCGCCCGACCCGCTATAACCGTTGACTGTTGTGGATGAGAAACTGCCGCTCAGGAAAGCATCGGTCGAGCTGTTCAGTTCATAACGCGTTCCATCCGGGTTGCCGCCGGGGCCCCATTTTACATAAAAGCTATATGAAGCGGCCGAAACTATTTCCGGCGCGCCGGCGGCATCGGCCAGCGTGTAGACCTGGGTGCTTACGGAAGATTCACCGAAATCATTGAACACCTGCGCATATCTGTAATACCACGTGTTCGGAGCAAGACCAGACTCGGTCCATGAAACGCCGCCGAGGTTCGTCGGTGTGCCGGTCAGTAATGTCGCAATTATGCCGCCGGTAGAGCTGAGCACTTTGTAGCCGGTTTCGTTGTTGGCGTTATCGGTCCATCTCCAGGTTATGGAGCTTGTTCCCAGCGCGGTTCCGCCAAACGCGGTCGGCGCCGCGGGCGGGACATGTCCGCCGTTGCCGAGAGGCTCGAATCTCACGGTGCGCATGTTAGCCATGGAGATATCGCCATCAAGCGTGCCGAAATCCATTCCGGTCGCATAGCTTTCGCCCGTGGCGTTATCCATAGCAATGCCCGTAGGAACATAACCGTCGGCAAATTCCCGGGTCGCGCTGGACAGGAAAACCAGTGCGGAATTATATTTGAGCAATGCCGCATAATCGACGCCATCATGTGCCTGATTTATGCCGAGCGTGTAAACATTACCGGAGCTGTCAAGCGTTATGTCCGCACCCTGGTCTTCCCCGGCCCCTATGGAAAACACCGCCGTAGACAACTGCACCAGGTTCTGGGAATACCTGACCGTCAAAATGGACTTATAATCTCCGCCTTCCGTCGTGCCGTACGTGCCCGCGAAGTAAACTTCGTGAGTGTTCGCATTAACCGTCAGTTTCTCGCCCATTGGGAAATCTGCAAAAACATATCCCCCGGCATAAGAAACAGAGGAAATGAAGGCCATTGATGAAGAATTATATTTGGCCGTCACAAAATATGTCGTTGCGCCTATAAGGCTATCGCCTGTAATATAGACATTTCCGTTATCTACAGCTATGCCCCTGCCTTTGTCAATGCCCCCGGCATTGAAAAGTACCGGTGAACCTATCTGGGCAAGATTCGCGCCATACTTCACCAATTTATAATCCCGGTAATTGGGAAGCGCCGGGTTTTCCTGCTCCCCCCAATTGGCGCCGATCACATAGACATTTCCCGCGGCGTCCAGGGCCATATCTTTTGCGCTGGAGTCGCCGGGGAGAACGGCTGAAGACACAAAAACCAGGTTAAGGGTATACTTCGCGGTAACAAATCCCTTGTTTTCTCCCTGAGCTGTCGCATAAACGCCATTTGCGTTGGCCTTCACGCTCGTGAAGCCGTCCGCCCCGCTGAAAGCCGCAGAGGAGACGGCATTACCAGCTTGATCGTATTTAATGATAATGCCGCGCGAAACGCCGGCTGAAGCGGAAGTTCCGACGACATATATATTAGAGTTATAGAACGCGGCCCCGGTGCCGTAATCCATGTCTCCGCCGTCAAAACTTGCGCCGCCCTCCTGGGAGAAGTCGCCGGTGAACCCGGTTCCCGGATTCCTGGTGCCCAGCGGGATCGCTTTCAGGCCGGGCACGTCCCCGCCGCCGATAGTCTGTTTCCAACCGGCCAGCGCTCCGCCAGCGCCGTCGGTCGACACTGCGATGATGCCTTCGTTTTGATAATTACCAGCCGCATAACCATCGGCATAAGAGAAAGCTCCGTTCCTGGTCATCTTCTGGTAATACACGGTGCTATAAGGCCAGCCCAGCCCGCTCCACACAAAATGATAGGCCGAACCGTCATAAATTAGGGAGCTGCTATCATTACCCTGCAAACTGCCGTTGCCGGCTAGTTTTCCGTTTAACGCCCAGCCGGACGCGAATTCGCCGGCGGCCGCGGACAACCGTACGATCCGCATTTGCGAGACGCTGCTGTTGTAGGATATCGTTGAATATAAAACGGCAAACCCGTCTTCGTCTTTCGCAAGATATATGCGGTAATCGTCCGCATAACCTACATCCGAAAGCCGCAAAGGGGAAGCCCAGCCGGTATAAGCGTTACCGTCGGCGTTAAACCGATTCGCGTAAAGCCCCGACGCGCCTGGCTTGGCGCTGATCCATACTATATAAGCCCCGCCCGAAGCGTCGCCTATCCCTTTGACCCGCCTTCCTTCGTCGCCGCCTGTCGCCGATAAAGTCTTTTTATTCCACGCCAGCTGCCCGTCCGCCGACACTTTTGAGCCGTACAACTCCAGCTTACTGTCTTTGTTTCCGCCCCAAACAAACCACAACGAACCGGAACCGCCGTCTATCAAACTGGCTTCAAAGTCACCGCTGAAATCACTTGGTATAATTGTCCCGACGGACGCGTCTACGCAGTTATCGGCCTGATTGTTCGGCCACAGGCACCGGCCGGAGTTATTAACTTTCTGTACCGCGATGCCCCCGGAGGCATAGCCGAATAGCGCGAAGAAACCGCCCTCCGCGTTCTCCTTGAACATCGCGCCGTCCGCGGCGCCGCTTGAGATCTGTACGCCGCCAGTGGTCCACAATGGAACCCCGGACTGGTTATAGCGCTGTGCGTAAGCGACGCCGCTCCCGCCAAGCCACGCCGCGATGACGCCCTTCTCGCCGTCGGACTCCGCAAAAATATCGCTGTTCACTTCCCCGGAGTAATACCCGGGCGAAACTTCCACCGGACCCCAAACGGCGGAATTATGGGCGTCCACCCGCTTTACGAACACCTTGCGCAGGCCGCCGGCGGCCACGGTGCTGTCATAAACCATATACGCACCGCCCGCGCCGTCGGAGATCATCTTGAAATCATTTGATCCTTTACCGCTCCTTTTAAGAGCCGACGTTATCGGGTAGATGGACTGATCAGCCACAGCGGCGCCGAATTTAAAGGAAGCGGCCGAGGTGATCTCCAGGCTTATCTTGTCCCCGCCGTTAGGAGTAACGACGATAAAATACGCTATTTTCTGCGTGTCCACCGTCTCGCTTGAAAAATTAAAGGTATAAGACGCGGCGCAATCCAGCGTTGAACTGGAAACCAGCCTGTCACCGGCGCTCCAGGAGTTATTATGGTCCGCGTCGTAGTACAGCGAAACCGCCTGGAGGCTGCATGAGTTCCCTCCGGCGTCAAGACGAACGGTCAGGCCTGAAAACAAAGTTTCCCAGCTGTCGGTGTAAGGGGTTATCCTGAGCGCGGCAGCTTCCTCGCCGGTCATGAAAGTCGCCGGCGACATGTCGGCTGTGGATAAGAAAACCGTAACCGGGCCGCCGGCGCCCGACGGGATAGCTTTCAGGCCTGGCACATCCCCGCCGCCGATATACTGTTTCCAGCCGGCCAGCGCGCCGCCCGCGCCGTCGGTCGAGACCGCGATGATGGCGTCGTTTTGAAAATTACCAGCCGCATAACCTCCCGCAAAAGAGAAAGCTCCGTCCCGGGTCATCTTCTGATAATACAAGGTGCTATAAGGCCATCCCCACTCACTCCACACAAAATGATAGGCCGAACCGTCATAAATGAGGGAGCTGCTGTCATTATCACCCAAACTGCCATTGCCGGCTAGTTTCCCGTTTAACGCCCAGCCTGGCGCGAATTCGCCGGCGGCCGCGGACGACCGTACGATCCGCATTTCCACGCCGCTGCCGTTGTCGGATTTAGTGGAATACAGAACGGCGAACCCGTCTTCGTCTTTCGCTAGATATATGCGATAATCGTCAGCATAACCGACATCCGAAAGCCGCAAAGGTGAAGGCCAGTCGGTATAAGCGTTGCCATCGGCGTCAAACCGCTTCGCGTAAAGCCCCGGCGCTTCCGGCCTGGCGCTGGTCCATACTATGTAAGTCCCGCCCGCGCCGTCGCTTACACCTTTGACCCGCCTTCCTTCGTCCCCGCCTGTAGCCGATAAAGTCTTTTCATTCCATGCCAGCTTTCCGTCCGCCGACACTTTTGAGCCGCGCAACTCCAGCTTGCCGTCTTTCTTTTCGCCGCACATGAACCACAGCGAACCTGAACCGCCGTCTATAACACCTGGGTCGCCGTCGCCGTTGAAATCACTTGGTATAACTGTCCCGACGGACGCGTATACGCAGTTCCCGGCGGTATTGCTCGGCCACAAGCACTGGCCGGAATTATTTACTTTCTGCACCACGATGCCACCGGAGGCATAGCCGAATAGCGCGAAGAAGCCGCCCTCCTCGTTCTCCCTGAACATCCCGCCTTGCGCGGCGCCGCTTGAGATCTGTACGCCGCCATCCGTCCACTGCGGAACCCCGGACTGGTTATAGCGCTGGGCGTAAGCGACGCCACTGCCGTCAAACCACGCGGCGATGACGCCGAGCGCGCCGTCGGAACCGGCAAAGAAGTCGCTGCCGGCTTCCACGGAGTAATACCCGGGAGAAACCTCCACCGGGCCCCAAACGGCAGCATTATGGGCGTCTACCCGCTTTACGAACACCTTACGCAGGCCCCCGGCGGCCACGGTGCTGTCGTAAACCATATACGCACCGCCCGCGCCGTCGGAGATCATCCTGAATTCATTTGACCCCTTACCGCTCCTTTTGGCGACCGACGTTATCGGGTAGATGGACTGATCAGCCACAGCGGCGCCGAATTTAAAAGAAGCAGCCGAAGGTATTTCCAGACTTATCATGTCCCCGCCGTTAGAAGTAACGGCGATAAAATACGCTATTTTCTGCGTGTCCACCGTCTCGCTTGAAAAATTAAACGTATAAGACGCGGCGCAATTCAGCGTTGAACTGGAAACCAGCCTGTCGCCGGCGCTCCAGGCGTTATTATGGTCCGTGTCGTAGTACAGCGAAACCGCCTGGAGACTGCATGAGTTTCCCCCGGCGTCAAGACGAACGGTCAGGCCTGAAAACGAAGCATACCCGCTGTTGGTGTAAGGGGTTATCCTGAGCGCGGCGGCTTCCTCGCCGGTCATAAAAGACGCCGGCGACACGTCGGCCGTGGATAAGAAAACTGTAACCGGGCCGCCGGCGCCCGACGGGATCGCTTTCAGGCCTGGCACGTCCCCGCCGCCGATATACTGTTTCCAACCGGCCAACGCGCCGCCCGCACCGTCGGTCGACACTGCGATGACAGCGTTATTTTGAAAATTACCAGCCGCATAACCGCCCGCAAAAGAGAAAGCTCCGTCCCTGGTCATCTTCTGGTAATACAAGGTGCTATAAGGCCACCCCGACTCACTCCACACAAAATGATAGGCCGAACCGTCATAAATGAGGGAGCTGCTGTCATTATCATCCAAGCTGCCGTTGCCTGCTAGTTTCCCGTTTAACGCCCAGCCTGGTGCGAATTCGCCGGCGGACGCGGACGACCGTACGATCCGCATTTCCATGTCGCTGCCGTTGTCGGATTTAGGGGAATATAGAACTGCGAACCCGTCTTCGTCTTTCGCAAGATAGATGCGGTAATCGTCCGCATAACCGGCATCCGAAAGCCGCAAAGGGGAAGCCCAGCCGGTATAAGCGTCGCCGGCGGCGTTGAACCGATTCGCGTAAAGCCCAGGCGCGTCGGACCTGGAACTGGTCCATACCAGGTAAACACCGCCCGAACCGTCGCCTATCCCTTTGACCCGCCTTCCTTCGTCCCCGCCTGTCGCCGATAAAGTCTTTTCATTCCACGCCAGCGTCCCTTCCGCCGACACTTTTGAGCCGTACAGCTCCAGCTTACCGCCTTTGTTTCCACCCCACACAAACCACAGCGAACCGGAGCCGCCGTCTATCACACTGGGTTCAAAGTCACCGCTGAAATCGCTTGGTATAACTATCCCGACGGAACTGTCTACGCAGTTCCCGGCAATATTGTTCGGCCACATGCACTGGCCGGTATTATTAACTTTCTGTACCGCGAGTCCCATGCCGCTCCCGGAAGCATAACCGAACAAAGCAAAGAAGCCGCCCTCCGCGTTCTCCCTGAACATCCCGCCATCCGCGGCGCCACTTGAAATTTGTACGCCGCCATCGGTCCACTGCCGGACGCCGAACACGTCATAGCGCTGTGCGTAGGCGACGCCGCCACCGCCAAACCACGCCGCGATGACGCCACCCGCGCCGTCGGAACCGGCAAAGATCTCGTTACCGTTCTCCCCGGAGTAATACCCGGGCGAAACCTCCACCGGGCCCCAAACGGCGGAATTATGGGCGTCCACCCGCTTTACGAACGCCTTGCGCAGGCCGCCGGCGGCCACGGTGCTGTCGTAAACCATATACGCACCGCCCGCGCCGTCGGAGATCATCTTGAAATCATTTGCCCCCTTACCGCTCTTTTTGGGAGCCGACGTTATCGGGTAAATAAACTGATCAGCCATATTGGCGCCGAATTGAAAGGAAGAGGCCGAGGGGATTTCCACACTTATATTGTCCCCGCCGCTAGGCGTAACGGCGATAAAATACGCTATCTTCTGCGTGTCCACCGTTTCGCTTGCAAAATTAAACGTATAAGACGCGGAGCAATCCAGCGTTGAACTGGAAACCAGCCTGTCGCCGGAGCTCCAGACGTTATTATGGTCCGTGTCGTAGTACAGCGAAATCGCCTGGAGACTGCATGAGTTCCCTCCGGCGTCAAGACGAACGGTCAGGCCTGAAAACAAAGCATCCCCGCTGTCGGTGTAAGGGGTTATACTGAGCGCGGCGGCTTCCTCTCCGGTCATGAAATACGCCGGCGACACGTCGGCCGTGGACACATAAACCTTATTCGTAAAGGTGCCGCATACCGCCTGCGCGGAATCGGCCTGTCCGTAAGCGTTGAAAGCCCGGGCGTAGCGGGTATAGCTGGTATTTTTTGCCAGCCCCGTTTCGATCCAGAAAGTAGTATCCGCGGACAAATCCTGTTTCTGTATATTGTCCTGATCAAAAACCCTATAGCCGGTCTCTTCCGCGGTATCCTGCCATGACCATTGTATAGTTGAGCTTGATAAATCGGCACAGGAAAAATCGCCCGGGGGATAGGGCGGCCCGCTGAAAACTTTCAGCAGCCCGTTCTCATTTTCACCGGTATTGTTGTTCCATTGGGATTCCTGCAAGATGGTCTCGGGGACGGAATCGCCGGTGACATCCGCGAAAGACAGGGACATGTTCAACCCGTTGGCGGCGTCCGGAATCGAAGTGATAAATGACCGCCTGCCATCTTTTTCGGCGTGTGTACCGGCGTTGTACTGGTAGATGTAAAAATTATTGCCGGCCCCCGAAGAGGTATTCACAACCACGGCCAACTCTCGCGCGCCGTCATTATCGATGTCCGGCAGCACCCATCTATTTTCGGAAACCTTATTGGAGGCTATGGAGTCCACTCCATATATCCCCCCCCACATGCCGGAAGGAATGCTTGGACTTATTTCCCAGAGCAATGTGCCCAAACCGTTATAAAATCCCAGTTTGTTGTCGTGACTGACCGCCAGGTCCATAACGCCGTCGTTGTTTATGTCTACGAGATTTACATCGCTCCAATTGTCGCCGAAATTATACGACCATTGCGTGGCATGGTTGTTTCCGTCTATGACGCTGACAGTACTGTTCTTCCATGATTGGTCGCTGGACTGAAAGCTGCGCGAATTCACGATAAATTCAAACTGAGGGTCGGAGTCCACGTTATTAACATACACTTTGATCGGCGCATCATCAGTGGTGTTTTGAGCGTACACGCTCATAGTACTGCTGTTCCACTTATACTGCAGGCTGCCGCTGTACATATAAATTGCGCCTTTGTAAGCGAGGTTTTGGCCGGTCTGCGTGTAAGTGCTGAAGAAAAGCGCGACTTCCTTTGAGCCGTCATGGTCTATGTCGAAAGACGCGGTTTCTCCGTTGTTATCTTTATTGCTGTCGTTCCTGGGCTGGATGAATTGGGTCAGTCCCCACCCGGCGGGCCGGTTTATGGCCCCGATAAAATGGCCGTCGCTACCTGAGACGAATTTTATAGACTCCCCGTCTTCGTAGGCTATTTCTGGTATGCCGTCGCCTGTAATATCAATGGCCGAAAGGTTGTTATCCCCGTCCGTGGGGCCGGCGCCGATGTTTATATCCCATTGAACCGTCCGCGTGGCTCCGTCCCAGCAGATTATATGCCGGTCTTGCGAGTCGTCCAGGACGCCAAAGACCATTTCCTGCTGCGGATCGCCGTCAATATTGGCAATTAAACCGGTGTATGGTTGTCCGGGAATCGGCAGGTCCCATTTAGCCGCTCCCCCCCCATTCGGGCTGTAGGCGCTCATGGACAGGGAGCTCTCGTTCCCATGGAGGATAGCAAGTTCACGGGAACCGTCGCCGTCGATATCGGTCAGTTCGTACGCGCCTGCGCCATTCACCTTCTCCCGGATGTTGAAGAGCATGACCATATCATCGTCCGGGAAATCAAGCGGGTAGCCGGAAAAGTTTGACCCGTCGCCGTTGTACGCGAGCACGGACGTGCCGCTTGTAATGATCAGTTCGGCGCCGCCGGAACCGTCCAGATCCACGGGATACACGCTGGCGCTATCATTGCCGCTTACAAGATTTATGCTCCAGTCCACGGCAAAGCACGAACCGGCGGTCTGCGCGAAGAAAGCGCAAAACAACGCGGCGGCGGTCAATAGACGCCGTCTTTCCTTATTAATAAGAGAGACACTGGACCGCATTTTTTTAATCCGCCGCCGCAAGCCCGCGCCAAGCAAGCTCCGCCAACGCCCAATGGCGGCGTTGGCCTGATTTTAGCGACCTCAGGAATAAAACTGCACCAGAACTAACCCGTTATTTTAGTTTAAGCTATATTTGCGCTTCCCGTCAACACATTTTTTTCTTTTGCGGCGGGGGCCGGGCGGCCGAGGGCATCGAGGGTTTCGCCCACGATAAGGTCCGCCCACTCTTTGCGCAGCGCGGTGCTGGGAGCCGGAAGCGTCCTGTGCTCTATCTTAAGATCTTCGAGCAGGGCGTTGAGGCGGTTATAGATGTCGGTCTGGAATTCTACGCTCTGGGCGTCGCGTATGCCGTCGTCCACGAGTTCTCCGACCATAGGAAGTTTATAGATGACGTCGTAGGGAAACTTTTCGGCGTAGCCCTGCAGGAAATCGCGTATGAACCCGTTCTCTCCGCAGCGCCGCTCCATATAGGCCAGATTATCGAACACGCTGCGGTCGCATACGACCACCTGGTAGTTGCGTATGGCGGCGCGCAGCTCTTCGGTGATGTGCTGCATCATAATGTACATCTGGGCGGGCAGAGTGGTGGTCTCGTTGATCGGGATACCCTGCTCGAAAGCGGCCGCGGCTATCTCGGAAAAAACCTTCACTTTTAAACCGCGCTTCTTCAACTCCGCCGCCACCTCGTAGCAGAGCGTGGTCTTGCCCGTGCCGTGCGTAGAAATGAGCGCGATCTTGTAAGGCCGCTTTTTGGTGGAAGGCATTTTAAACTCCAGGAAAACAGGATTATCTTATACTACACTATTTCCCGCGGTCAGGCAAAATTCACGGCGAGGGTCGTCCGGGAGGCCGCCGGACCGGGTTCTTACCCTCAACGCGCGCGGCGCAGTTATTTGGACTGGCTCTCCTTCGGAGGCTGCGGCCTTTGTATTCCCAAATCCTCCTTTATAGGAGGATTTGGGACCTCAGGAATTAATGCCGGCGCTCATCAGAAAGTATTTATCTGATTTTTTGGGATATTATTCCACCCATTGCCGGCCGCAGAGATTTTTAAAAGGACAGACCGCGCAAGGGACTTCGTCCGGCGGAGGAGAGAACGGCAGCTCTTTATCCAATATTTCTTCTATCAGCGTTATAATGGCGGCGCGGTACACGCCGAAGATAGCGGCTTTGTCCGGCTTTTTTTTGTGGCGGTCGGAGTAAAGGGTCTCCTCTTCGATCTTCTCCCCGCCGAGCAGCAGCAGTCCGGCGTCCAGTCCAGATGCGCCGCTTATATTATTCCCGGCCATATAGGCCAGGATATAGAACGGAAGCTGCAGGGACTTTAAAGTCGCCGGCCAGTCTTCGCGTTTCTCCAGATCGAACTTTGACCAATCGGGCACATCGGCGCGGCCGCCGGTCTTATAATCCAGTATGTGGATCACGCCGCCCCGCGCGTCCACCCGGTCGGCCCGGCCTTTTAGTTTGATCACGCCGTGCCTGGTCGGAAGCTCCGCCGTTAATTTGCTCTCGCAGTCCAGGATAGTGATGCCGTCCAGATAGTTCCGGTGATAGTCCAGGATCTCTCTCAGGCGGCGTTCCACCTGCCGCTTGATCAAATATTCAAACCCGGCGGCATGGCCTTTCAGACGCGCGTCGAAAACCTTGCCCGCCGCCTCTATTATCAGACCGTAGTCCCGCTCCGCGAGCTTAAGCGGCCGCCCCTTGCGTGAACCGAAAAAGTTTTCCAGAGTTTCGTGCACTATGACGCCTATATGGCGCTGCTCGATGTCTTCGGACAGTTCCTCCTTTTCTCTCAGACGCAGGGCGTACTGGTAATAGAACCTCAGGCCGCAGTTCAAATAGGCGTCGATGGCCGACGGAGAGAACTCCATGGCTTTGAGCGCCGCTATGAGCTCCGGCGTCTTGGCCGCGGCCTTTGGCCCAGACTGGGAAAAATCTATCCGCAGATGGACTTCTCCCTCATCCGGTCTTTCACCCCGCCTTTCGAGGTCCCAGATCAGCTTCTCTACGAACGGGCTGCGCTCGTTGTCCGCGCTATCCTTATAAAATATGTGGGCCTCCGACGCGCCAGAAAGCAGCGCGTTGAAATAATACCGCGCCATGCGCTCGCGTGTTTTATAGGTGGCAAGGCCCAGGCCTTCGCGCACAAAGTGGGAAAGGGTCGTGTCCTCTTTGCGGGCGGCGGGCAGCAGGTCGGCGTTGGCGTCCAGGAAATAGACCCGGCCGAATTTCAGGCTGCGCGTCTCAAGGAAGCCGAGCACCTGCAATCCGCGCAGCGGCGTGCCGTGAAAAGGATAAGTGACTCCCTGCATCGAGGTTTTAAAGAACTTGAAATATCCGGCCGCCCCCGAAAAGCTTTCCCCGGCAAGGCGGCAATTCTTCAGCTCTATTATGCGCTCCATGAGCTTTTCAGCGAAGGGCGCCCAGTAAGAGTGCAGCGCCGCCGTGCTGTTCTCCGAAATATGCGAGACGAAATGCAGCAGTTTTTCAGCGAAATCAGCGATGTTCTTTATATCCTCGAACGGAGCTATCAGAGCCGCGTGGACCGCGGCGATGTGGGCCTTAATATCGGAAGGCCGCAGGTCCGCGTCATACTCCTTCAGTTTGGCGGCGGCGTCCTCAAGGAGCCGCTCGTCGTTCGCTATTTCATTCAGCCCGACGTACTTGTTCACGCGGGCCGAGAGATGTTCTTCTATCGTCTGAAAAATTATTCTGCCCGGCTCCGCGGACCTGTGCCCCTCCGGCTTGTGACTTGTGACCGGTGACTTGTAACTTTTATTTTGAGCCCCGTCATTTCCGGGCTCAAAATAAATATTCTTCACATACGGATGAAAAACGAACTTAAGGTAATTCGGGACGAAATAGCCGGCCTCGCACTTTTTGTCCAGCAGGTCCCCCAAAGCGTCCAGCAGCGCGTAGACCGGGGTCGCGGACAGAGGGTAACCCATCGAGATATTGTGGCCGCCGGCCCATGGCAGCACGTTCTCGATCAAAGGGAACAAGCTGGACGGTTCCGGCAATACGATAACATCATCGCTTGTGAACCCCGGCTTGAGGCCGGTATCCCGCATTATCCGGCTAAGCTTGAATATTTCCCCATGAGCATCGGCCGCCTTATAGAAATGATAAGCGGTACGAGGTGAGTGGTCGGCGGCGGACGAAGGAAAGCCGGAACCTAAAAATCTGAATTGTTCCTCTAATCCCGGGCCGTCCGCGAGCAGGATATGCGCGCCGCGCCCGGCCAGATGTTTTATGATGACCTTCTCCGCGCCGGTCAGGGAAAAGAAGCCGGCAAAGATCAGATTTTCATAACGGGCCTGGTCGAATTTTTCTATCTCCCCCGCCACGCGCGCGTATTTCATCGCGCGGGTCAGCAGGTTCGCTCTTTCCAGCTCTTTGTAGAAATCCCCGTAGAGCCGGCTGAAACTCTCAAGTTTTTTTATGAAGGAGGCGGAGCGCAGGTCTTCCGGCAGGATGGAGTCGTAGCAGGACAGGTCTTTTTGGGTCTTGAGCTCGATCTTCAGCTCTTCGAGGTCGCCCGTTAGTTTCAGCGCCCAGGGCAGAAAAGAATCGAGCGTAAGTTCTTTGGGATCCCTTGCTATCACATGGCACAGTTCTTTTTTTAACCGCCCGTAAAGCGCTTCCGCCAGGTCCAGCGCCGAGGCTTCGCCGCCTTCTATACCGAGTTCCGCCGCCGCCTGGTCGATAAAGCCGTCCATCGAGGTGATAACGGGCGCGCGCAGCGGGCCGCCGCGTTTCTCCGCCAGATACTTGCGCAGAAAATGCGCCGGCCGCTTCCCCTGAAAAACCGCCATATTATCGGCCAATGACCCGGCGCAAAGCAGTATCTCTCCGGCTTTCCCGACCAGGCTGTCCTTTGGACCGATGATCTCGATTTTCATGGCTTGCGCTGCTCGTCAAAAAGCGGCGGAGAAGTTAGAATTCATAGGAAAGGGAAACCGGATGGCGCGATTCGAGGTCTTTTGACTCTTCGTAACCGAAATTAAAGTTCCAGTTTCCGGTTTTAACTCCGAATCCGAAAGTTAAGCCTTCCTCGGAACGGTCGAATAAATAGCCCAATCTTAGCGCCAACATGATCGATTGCATCATTTTCATATTGAACTCGAACCCGGACTGATAATAGCCTTTTTCCTTAGAAACGCGGCTCCAATCCGTGGTCAACAATATATCCCCATAGGAGATATCCGCCGTAGGATCGAACAGGTTGGGCGGAGTCAGCTCCATCTTGTATGCCAGGCCGGCCCTGAGCGTAGAGGGCGCCGGGGCTCCTACCTTTTCAAATTTAATATCCCCGCCGTTGTTCAGCGAGGCCGCGCCGAAACTGAGGCCGTTTTCCAGTTTGCAGAGCACGCCCAGGTCATAATGCCGCGCCGAGGCGGACGCGGTTTGGGCCAGGTTAATGGCGGTAAACTTGACGCTTCCCCCGACCGACAGCGCCGGTATCGGAGTATATGCCGCTGAAATTATGCCGGTTTTATCAAGCTCGGCGGTAACTTCGCCTTTGACGACATCCGCCTGGATAAGGTTCATTTTCCCCGAATCGTAATAAATAAAAGCAGGCGTCAGCACCAATTTATTTATTTTTACCGGGGCGGCCGTAAAACCGTAATTTCCGCCGGCAAATCCGTTCATATAAGAGAGGTAAATAGCTGTCCCGGTAATAAAGCCGGGGCCGGCCGGGTTGAACATCACGCTCTCGGTATCGCCCGGAATGGCCGTGAAAGCCCGGCCAAGGCCGGAAGCCCTGGCCGCTATCGGCCGGTTCAATATAGGCGCGCTGGTGAGTCCGTTTTCTGCTTGCAGGCTCCTAGTGCAGACCGCGAGCAAAGCCGTCAGCAATACGGCGGCGTAAAGCCGGTCCGGCCTCATTTTATCACCACCACTTTTTCAGTGTCATCGATTTTAGGCCCTTTTATATGGACCAAATAAAGCCCGCTGGCGACGATCGCGCCGCTCTCCGTGTCGCCTCTCCATGAAGAATGAAAGGTGCTGTTGGCGCTGACCGGCCCGCTATAAATTGTTTTAACAAATCCACCGTTAACGGTATAGACTTTTATGGTTAAGTTACCGGCATAGAAAACAGACACATCCAGTTTGGCTTGGTCTCCTGACAACGGCCTAAAGAGATTGTTTTTGGGTGTAACCTGGCCGGCCCTAAAATCCACATGAAGCGCGTTTGGAAGAATGTAAGAACTTCCGTTTGGATTTATCACTGTTAGATCGTAAAAACCAAGGGCAGCGCCGCTGGACTCTGCAATTACGGACAGGCTCATATCGGATTTTCGTGTTACAGAGGTCACCTTCAGCAAATTAAGCCCTTTTGAAATAGTCACTGAACTAATTGCCGGCGCAAATATTTCACCCGATACCGCAAAAGTTGTGGGCGGGTCATTGATGTAAACATTGTCGGGAGAAATACCGGTAATTACAGGTGCGACCGTGATGCCGCTGTATATATAACTGGTGGCCTCCCCGCCAAGCATAAGCGTCATATAGGCCCTCCAGTTGTAGGTGTCCGTGGCTTGCACAACCCCCAATCCGGAAAGAAGATTGGTGGCCGCGTTGGTTGAAAGTACGGCCAAGGATTCCTTATAAAAAGCGTAACCTCCCGTACTTAAAGCTGAAAGGATTTGAGCGCCGGTGGTACCGCCCTGAAGCGGAGCGGTTATGAACATACGCACGCTTCCATCTGTAAGAGTTGAAACCGCTATATTATAGGCGACATTATCCGGCAAAATCCGGGTTTCATCTGAAAAAGTCAGTCCATCGTCGTAACTGGTCATCATGTAAATCCGGTAATTAGCGGGATTATTTCCGCCCGCGGAATCCCTCACATAATGCAGCCTCACCGTGTGAGCGCCCATAAAATACGGGCTGGGCGAAGTTACATAACCATGGCCGCTATTGAATTGCATACTAAAAGAACTGGTCTTTCCCCACACAAGTCCGTCCGTAGAAGTGGCTCTTAAAATCGAATATAACCCGGTCGAGTTGAGCCCTACATAGTAGGCCTTGTAAGGCTGCACACCCGTGGGCGGGGCAGGGTCATAATAAAGGCCCATGGCCGTTATAGAACTGGCGTCCATCGAGTTAAAACCCGTGGAGATTCTTATTCCGGCCTCCTTCGTCCAATTAAGTCCATCCGAGGAAACAGCGCTCAAAACTCCGGCGGCTCCGTAATTAACGGTTTCCGAAGAATAATACATGCGGTAGCCGTTGGGCGATGACGTCACGCAATAAACCGCCGCCGTGCCCAGACGCACGCCGGACTCAAGTTTGAAAGGCTGCGCGGCAAAACCGGCGGTAACAGAAGCAAGAATTAAAAAAACCGCAGCTTTTAATTTTATACCCATATCAATCCCAGCGTTACCCATCTATTTTTACGCACAGCTTTCCGATCAACTTTCATGGCTAGGTTGCATATAGAAACAGCGGGGGGAATTATCCGCCTATATTTTAACCTATTTTTAAGTAACACTCCCGCGAATTTATTTATGCGCGGTTAAAAGGAAACGCCGGCGGTAAGCTGCGCGAACAGCTTCGCGCCGGAAAAAGTGTATTCGCCGTCGGCCGGACCAAGGAAGGCGTTCACCAGACAGCCGGCGGAAAAATCGTTCATGTTCTTATAGGTCACGCCCGTGGAAAGCACGCCCGAATCGTCGTTCAAATTGCGGATGTAGTTAACGTTCAGGGTCATGTCGGTTATTATGAACCGGCCTACGCTCGCGAACACCGCCCCGTAATATCGGGACAGGTAGTTGGGGTCGTAGAGGCCGTTGCCCAGCAGAAAAACTCTTTTTGTACCTCCGGTCGGATACAGCAGAGCCAGCGGCCCCGAGAAATTATAATTCATCTTATCCCTGAACGGACTTTGGGCGTAGCCGATCTGGTTATAAAAGAGCTCGGTGGTCACGTTCAATCTGTCGTTGAAATTTCCCACCCTGAAGCCTTTGCTGAAATCGACGGCCGCCTTGGTGGCCCACTCTTTATCGTTCATGAAGGTCTCAAGCACGCCGTTATTGTAGCGTATGAAGCGGCCATTGTCGCGGCGGGCGACGCTAACCTCACCCGCTATATCGACGTCGCCCAGGCGGCTGGAGAGGTCATAGCCGAGAACGGGCCGGCGGTTCCGCTTGGCCCAGCCGGAGAAGGCCATCTCGGTGCGCCCGGTGAGCAGCTCGAACTTTAACGCGCCGCCCAGGTCGCGGCCCGTGTCCGCATTGCCGGTATCCAGAAAGCCGTAGATATTATAGCCGGTTCCGAAAGGAACATGGAATTTCACCCCGTAGGCGCCTTCACGCGAGCCTATCTTGGGGATGAACGGCTTCTTTTCTATGTTAACCAGATCCGTGGGGTTCCAAAGATAGCACCTGCCCCACTGCAGCACCTGTTTTCCCGTGCGAAAATAGACGCGGTCGTTGATATTGAAATCCAGGAAGACCTCGCGCAACGTGGAAGTGGTCTGATGCAGGCTGGGATAATAACTTGTTTCCAGGTTGGCGAAAGCCTTGACTCCGTTCTTCAGGCGCGCGTCCAGCAGTAAATTCCCAAGTATATAGGAATTGAGCGGATCGGCCGTAGAAGAGCTGTAGACGACCTCTTCCATAACGCTCGTCAGCTCGCCCGAAAAACCGATGGTCTTCTTCTCCTCGCCCAGGGAGGAAGGCGAAGGCGCCGCCGCCTGTGTGACGACCTCGGAACTGGAGAACATCTCAAGTTCGGACGCCGCGTCCTCGGCAAAAGCGCAACCCGGAAGGATAACAAGCCCCAGCGCCGAATATATCATCCATTGTTTCATAAAATGGTGCTGTTCATTTATTATAGATTTAGCCACAAAAAGGCACAAAATTCACAGAATAAAACCTGGCTGTTTAGTCGTTAACCAGAAAACCCAGCTGATTCGTCACACCGGCGAAAGCCGGTGTCCAGTTTCCGGGGTCTGGATTCCGGCTTTCGCCGGAATGACGGCACTGTGGTATTTTCCCTAATGTCGCAAAGACATCCCGCATTCTTATTTCCCCGCCGGCGCTGTTTGGCAGATTTGTCTGTTTGCCTCTGTTTTCAACATTCTTCTTTGTGCCTTCGTGGCTTCGTGTGAGAAAGCCCGGCAGATTTTGTGTTTTATGCGCCTTTTTGTGGCCGGTCTAATATTGTAAAGTTTATTTACTCAGGTTCTCCAGGTAAGCTTTGGTGAATATCTTGTCGTCGAGCTTTCCGGGGACGATGTCCGAGATCTCCACGATGGTCTTATTGCCTTTCTCGAACTCGTCTATGAACAGCTGCTTCACGGGGACGAAGCGCCCCTCTATCTCCGTGAATTTAAGAAAATACGCGGTCTGCATCAGCGTGCCGGAAAGCGAGTACGACTCCTGCTTCAAAAGCAGATTGTTGTCGCGGCGCGTCCAGAAGATCTGCCTGGGGTAATCGACGTCGTTGACCCTGGCCTTTATCTCGAATCTATAGACCGGCACCTTACCCAGCATCTCTTCGGAGAATTTCTCCGTACCGGAAGAGTCGACCACCGGCCCGTAGAGCTCCGCCAGTTTGCGGGTCTCAAAATCTTCGCTGTGCGCGTCCGAGCCGCCGATGCTCTCGTCCCTGTTCACATGCTGGAAGGTCCTGGTGTTCTTGCGGTACATCCAGAAATTGTCGCCGACGCGCAGATAACCGTTGCCTTTCTCGTTTTCCGGCGCGTCCATGGTTATAAGGAACGCGTCGTCCGAGTCGCGGCGGAAATAGGTCATGTCGATTATTTTGGTGCCCTGCTCGGCCCGCTGCTGCGTAAGCGACACCTTTGCGCTGACGTCCTTCTTCATTTTATAATTCGCGTCTATCGCGTCGAGTATCGGTATCACCCGGCTTCCGGCGCAATAGCCGGGCGCTAAAGCAATAACTATCGCAAGCAAGGCAAATATTATTTTGAACATAATTTATAGTCTAATGACCCAATTATAAGTTTCGGCGCCGACGCCCGTTTTAGCTGTCTAGCCGTCCAGCTGGCCAACTGTCTAGCGGTCTCCCGCTAACCGAAATGCCTAAGCGCCTGCGCCGGAGGCAGATTCGCTGCCCTGCGCGCAGGGAACCACGCTGTGATCACCGCTATGGCTATTATCAAAAGCACGCTGCCGGCAATGCCGGAGAAGGTAGGCAGGAAGTAGAGATGCCCGTTCACCAGCAGCATGCCGAGCGGATTGTCCTGCGGATGAAAAGTCAGCAGCGAGATCAGCCGCATCGCGGTAAAGCCCAGCGCCATCCCCGCCGCGGACGAGAAGAGAGTGAGGAAAAAAGTTTCCAGGATGAACATATTGCGCACGTCGGCGCGCTGCATACCGATGGCGCGCACGGTGCCTATCTCGCGGGTGCGTTCGCGGATGGTCATGCGCAGGGTATTCACTACGCCCAGCAAAATTATAAAGAAGAGCACCAGCACGGCCGAGATAGTTATTATCTTCAGCACCGACTCCAGTTTAAGGATGTCGCTGGCCGTCTCGTACATGGTCGAGACGTCTATGGTGGTCCCTTTCCACTTATTCCGGGCTATTTCCTGATATTTCTTCCTGTACTCTTCGGTGTTGAAAGTGCGCTTGAGCAGCACCCACTCGGGCGCGAGCAGGCCGCTCCAGGCTCCGTTCTCTCCGGGGCTATATGGCTTCACGCCGCGACCGGGGCCCGCGGGCAGATCCTCGTAATAGAGGTCGTAGAAGCCGGAGTCGTTCATCAGGATCACGTTCTCTCCGGGATATCCGGACCCTGCGCACACAGCGCTTACATGGCAGAACGCCTCTTTAGGTTCTTTTTCGAATTTTCTGGCGTAACGGATACCGATGGCGGAACCGGCGGAAACGCCCAGCGCCCGCGCGAGACCGGCAGGAACGATGACGCCGTCTTTTTTAAAAGCTTTTTCAAAACTGCCGGAGACGAGCTTGAGCGATCCAGCGATCTTCTTTTTGGATTCGTCGTCGCTTTTGTAGCCGAGCACCACTACAGGCCTGCGTCCCGCGCCGCCGGCCGCCGAAGCGTAAATGACGGCCGTGCCGGGCTTCAGCCTTTCGTGTATGCGGTCGGCCAGGGCCGTCGCGTTCTTCTGCGGGTCTTTTATCTTTAGGCTCAGGCTGGCGGTCTCGTAGGGGCGGTACCCCAGCAGCTCTTTTTCGCGCGGCAGCTCCAGAAAGACCACCGGCTGCATGAAGATATTATCATTCTTCATTATGCCGACCACGGTCAGCCTGGCAGCCTGGTCCTGGCCGAACATATTCCGGAAGCGCACGCGGATAACGTCGTTGCGCCTGACATTAAGGTAGCGGGCCTTCTCGGCGGAGATTATCACCGGGTTCTCTATGGCAGCGTTCTCCACGTCCTTCCAGCTGCCTTCCACCAGCCGAAAGGATTCTTCCACTTCCCGCCGGGCCTTTTCGCTCAGTCCTTTTTTGGTGTCCACTCCCACCAGCACTATATTGTCGGACCGTCCGTTGCCTATGGCGCGCGCGAACATCCCGATGGCCTCATCCGCGCTTTCTATGACCGGCTCTCCCTTCACGGCCTCGAGAAGACGAGCCTTGTCCCGAAAGATCTCGCGCATCACCCCGCCGCGCTCGTTGAAGCGGATGGCCACGTGCCCGGTCACGTAGCGCATTATTTTATTGAACATGATGTCCGAGATGCCGTGCGAGAACGAGTTGGCCGTCACCAGGATGGCGACGCCGATGGCCATGGCGGAGCCAAGCAGGATGTTCCTGCGTTTCTGCCGCAATAGATTCCGCAGACTTAAACGTATTAACAGCATATTAATCAACGTCCTTCCGGCAGACTTTCGAAATTAGCCACAAAAAGGCACAAATATCGCAAAATAATTATCGCACAAAACCGCGAAGCCGCAAAGTTTCCGATTTAACCACAAAGGTCACAAAGTATTGCACGGAAAGCTCACGAAGTTTATTCGAAAATCAGCTTTGTGTCCTTATCTGTTCCGAACTTTGTGTACTTCGTGTTTATTCCGCGTATTTAAATATAAACAATAAAAATATTCACATGGATGCACAGGATATACAGGATAAAAATTCAAACTATCAGATCCTGTTCATCCTGTATATCCATGTCGATCCCTTCCCTTCTTTTCTTCTTCGTGACTTTGTGCCTTCGTGCGATAATTTTCGTATTCCCTTTCGTGCTTTATGTGCCTTTTTGCGGCCAATTCCTCTTTAAAAAAATATTTTAATTCGCTTTGCTCCACGCTGCGCCACTGCGGTGAAATTAGTCCCTTGAGATCGCGTCCAGCGGGGTTATCCCGACGGCGACACGCATCGGATACAGCGCGGCGATGACCGTTACGACCAGCAACTGGAAAGCTGTCAGCGCGATGCCGGAGAAGCTCAGCAGCGGGCTGAAATAATTGCCCCCGTAAAGCAGCTGCAGCATGTCGTTAGCGGTGGTTATTTTAAAAAGAGGGATGACGCGCACCGCCGCTACGCCCGCCAGGATGCCGCTTCCTCCGAAAAAGGCCGAGAGGATCGCCGTTTCTCCCAGGAACATGCCGGCAATAAAAGTCTTGTGAGCGCCGATGGCCCGCATCATCCCTATTTCCGAAGAGCGCTCCAGCGCCGACATCGTCAAAGTGTTAACGATTATTATCACCGCCACGCAGAAGAGCAGCGTGACGAAGAGGAACAAGGCGCTCTTGATTATCAAAGCCATGCCTCCTATCGGGCCCGAAGCTTTGTTCCAGGGAACCGCGCGGACCCCGGTTTTGGCTTCGGTCAGAGCTTTATTGAGTTTTGCAAGCGCGTCGTCATAGGAGACGCCGCCGTTCAGTTTTATGAACACCGCGTTATAAACCCCGTCCCCCGCCGTCTTCGCCTCTCCGGCCGGAGCGGCCTTGATCTTAGGCGCTCTTTTTGTGTCCGGCACTATCATGGCCTCGCCGCCGAACATCGAGTCGAGATCGGCGCTCTCGAGGTTAAGCAGTTTTTTCTCATCTTTGGGCACCTGCGCCGCCATATCGGCCGCCGTAAAATAGCCCAGACATTCGCGGTAGGAGTCTATGTCCACCAGACAGAAATGCCCGAAGATCTGATTGAGCGCTCCATACTTGATTATTCCCTTGACCGGGAACCGTATATCATTGGTGGTGTTTATGCCGCTGGTCATGCCCATCATTACCACGCTGGAACTGACCACCAGGTTCTTGATATTGGCCAAAGCCTCTTTTTTTAGGTTCTCCTTTATAAGGGAGCCGCCCTCCGGCACGAACCAGGTATTGTAAAAGTCGTAAAATTCGTCGCGCGCGAAGGTCGGGATCAGCAGCGCCCTCCCGCCCGGCGCGGGGTAGGCGCCTTCGATGACCGTGAAATTATCGGGGAACATCTTCCTGTACTCGGCGAAATCCACTCCCAGCAGGTAGGCGTAGCCCGGGGTCGCGGAATTTTCACTAAGCATCATGGCCAGATTCTTTCCCACCGGCAGGAAATGTTTGACATAAGGCTGCGCGCCCAAAATCTCTTTTATACTTTTGTACGTGTTTATCGGCTCGATGCTGGAGCCCATCATGTTCAGCAGGATATTATCCGCTTTCTGCGCGTCGCTCATAAGAACTATATCACCCATGAACCCGTTGATGATGTTCTTTTCTATGCCCGCGGCCATTCCGGAAATGACCCCGTTGCCCACCGTCATCAGAAAAGCGCCAGTGAACAGGATGATCCCTATCACGAGGCTTTTTCCTTTATGGCGCAGGATATTGCGCCAGGCGATGGTAAATATAAGTTTCATTAGTTATACTGCCGCGGGTTCCTTTTCCAGAAGACCGTCCTTTATCTTCACTATGCGTCTGGCGTACTTCAGCACGTTCGAGTCATGCGTTGAAAAGATGAAAGTGGTCTTTTCGATCTCGTTCATCCGGCGCATCAATTCCAGGATCGACGCGCCCGTCACGGAGTCCAGGTTCGCGGTCGGCTCGTCAGCGAGCACTATGTCCGGGTTGGTCACGAGCGCCCGGGCTATGGCCACACGCTGGCGCTGGCCGCCGGAAAGCTCGGCGGGGCGGTGCGCTGTGAGCTCTTTAAGCCCCACCTCTTCCACCAGCTTTTCCGCGCGCTTGCGCGCCTCGGACGCCGGCTTCTTCATCAGCAGCAGCGGGAATTCTATGTTCTCCATCACGTCCAGCACCGGTATAAGGTTGAACGTCTGGAAGATAAAACCGATCTTGTTAAGCCGTATCTCCGTTATCTGTCTGTCGTTTAGCGCCGTGATCTCGCGCCCGCCCACGATGACGCTGCCGGAAGTGGCGAGGTCGATGCAGCCTATCACGTTCAGCAAAGTGGTCTTGCCGCTGCCGGAGGGGCCGATAATGCTCATAAAATCGCCTTCGGCCACGCTCAGGTCCACCCCGCGCAGCGCCGGCACTATGGTAGTTCCCAGCAGATAATCCTTTTTAAGTTCTTTGATCTCGATAATGTTCATTTGCTTTTGCCTTTTATCAACGCATGTGATGCAGCAGCCGGCCTCCCCAGAAAACCAGCACACCCAGCAACGCGAAATTTGCGGTCCTGCCGGACCGGAGCGCCCGAGGGACTCTTCCAACAGCGTATAGAACGATCAGGACGGCCAGAGGAAAGGCAAGCGGGTTCTGGTCGTATACACCGGCGAAGTCCAGTCTGCCCAGAGCCAGAAAGGCTCGGGTCATCCCGCAGCCCGGACAAGGCAGCCCTGTCAGTGCCCTGAAGGGACAAAGCGTTGTATGCGGCAGCGCCGTAAGCAGGTCGTATCCTGCCAGCCGAAGCAGGCCGCTAAAAGCGGTGGCCGCCAGTACGGCCAATGCAGCAACGCGCAGCAAGTCCGTTTTAGGCCGGCTTGGGGTAGAATTTATTGAGCTCATGCTGGTGTATCGCGTCCACGATAATGCTCATGCCGAACAGCGACAGAAGCAGGCTTAGCAGCGGCAGGTTCTCGAAGGGCGGAACCTGGCGTTTGCGCTGGATCTCCACTATCACCCCGCCCATGCAGTACTGGTAATAGATGAAATAAATACCGCAGGTGACAAGGGACAGCAAAAAGACCCTGCCGGGCGCGAATTCCTCGCGGCCGACCAGCTCGTTGCAGGTTTCCATCTGATGCCAGTTCCAGAACAGATTATAAATGCCGCAAGTGATGAGCGTGAATATTATCCCCGCCGCTATATTGCGATATCCTGATTTCATTATTATTCTCCAGGTACGTTCTTGCGTCGCCGCGATTGCCAGAATCTTATTCTATAAAATAACCGCCTAAGTAATGTAGCTAAACGGAAAAATATATATGGGGTAAACGAACATGCCTGAAAACCGGCGGTTTTGTTTTAAAGATATCTGTTTACCACCGGGCGGGTCAAAATGGATGTATCGTAAAAAGGGTGGGATAAATATATATTACTTCAGGAAATGCCGGAGTAATTGCCAGAGAACCATTGATTGCGGCGGCGAAACTGGAGAGGCTGGCAAGGGCATGGGTTCGGCGGGCCCTCGCGCAGGTGAGGCCCGGCTTTAGAGCGAAGCATAATTATGCTTCGCGTCCGGGCCGCAAGGCCGGAGGCGTTTTCCTGCGTAGCGAAAACGCCGAGGCGGGGCCGCGCAAAACCGCTATGCGGTTTATGCGTGGCGAGGCTTACGTAAGCGCCGAGCCCGAGCGGGAGCGCGACCACGGTGTGGTCGATAGCGTGCCCGCCGCGGCCCATGCCCTTGCCAGCCCCGACTGGGCTTCTCGCGGTTCACTAGCCCAAAGCCCACCAGCCCCGCACTTTTTCTCTATACAAGCCAAAGTGCGGGGCGAGCCCGGCATTACTATTTTTGCGGAATGACCTCCCTTTGGCCCTTGACAAGAATTCCTGACCTGTTACAATATCATTGAAGCTATATGAAAATTCGCATCATCCTGCTCATGACCGCCCTTTTATGGGGCTTTTTGCCGCTCGCGGAAGCCGCCGGCTGGGACCTGAACGGCGTCGGGCTCCCCGCGGTCATCTCACAACTCAGGGATGGCGCGGCGGCCCTGCCCTCCCCCTTACCGCTTATGGCAAGCTCACATACCATCATCTGCGTCGATCCCGGCCACCCTAACACTTATAACGACGGATTTACGCCGGTAAACGGGACCAACGAAACCCGGATAAACTGGCAGGTCGCCCTCAAGCTTGAAAAGATATTGAAAGAAAAAGGCTTTGAAGTGCTGATGACGAAATCTTCTGAAAAGGAATATGTAGAGAACAAGGACCGCGCGCTTATGGCGAATACCGGCGGCGCGGCGCTTGCGGTGCACCTCCACTGCGAATCCACGCCCGGCAGCGGCTTTACCATCTATTACCCCGACAGGGAAGGCACGTACGACTACAAGGACGACCCGGACAACGGTTTTAAGGGACCGTCCCAAGAAGTGATGGCGGGAAGTTTAGTTTTCGCCCAGGCGATGAGCAAGGGCATGGCGCAGGGACTTGCCGGCGGCTTGGCGGACCTGGGCGTTAAGGGCGACTCCAAGACCAAGGTGGGCTCAAGCCAGGGAGCGCTTACCTTTTCTATATTTTCGAAGGTCCCCACGATAACTATAGAGATGGCGGTACTGACCAATCTGCACGACGCTAATTTCATCAAGTCCGAAGCAGGGCAGGAAAAAATGGCTCAGGCCATAGCCTCCGGCATCCTTCTATACCAAACACCGTAATATACTTTCACGAAGACGCAAAGATCTAAACAGATTTTATATTCCGTCTTTCCGGCGAAAGCCGGAATCCATGCCTCGTCTGAAACTGGACACCGGCTTTCGCCGGTGAGACGGATTAACTGAGGCCTTATAGCTAATCAGTACTGATCTGAGAATTTTGTCGCGTCAAGTGCTGAGCCGGTTCACTCCAGGGGCTGTTCTTCGTGGGCGCTGAGGGCGTCCAGGAAGAGCTGGCCGTATTTGTCCAGCTTCGTGTCGCCCATGCCTTTTATCCCCCGCATGTCGGCCAGCGTACGCGGCTTTAAGGCGGCCATTTCTACCAGCGTGCTGTCATGAAATATGACATACGGCGGCACCCCCGCCTTATCCGCTATGCCCCGGCGCAGAGCGCGCAAACGCTCGAACAGCTGCTGGTCCGCCGTTTGTAAAAAGGCGTCGGGCGCTTTCTTCCCGGACCTCTTTTTGTCTTTTTTTATCTTAGGCGGGACGGGCGCGCCCAGGCGCACCGAACCTCGGCCGTTGCACAGGCCGCGTCCCGCTTCGGTGATGCGCAGCAGAGGATATTCGCTTTCTTCCGTTACTTCAAGAAAACCCTGCACTATAAGCTGGTCTATCCAGGAGCGGATGGAGGCTTCGCCGGAATCTTTAAGCAAACCGAAAACTTGTAATTTATCGTGGCCGTTGGCCGCCATGCGGTCGTTCAGGCGGCCCAGAAGCAAATTCACCACATAGCCGGTGCCGTAGCGGCCTTCGGCCCGCCAGGCCGCGCTTAAAACTTTTTTGGCCGTGAGCAGCGCCTCGTCGTCGGGCAGGCCCTTGGTCTCGCCAAGACAGACGTCGCAGGCCCCGCAGCCTTTTTCGGACCGCTCTTCGAGAGGATAAGGCGCGCTGAAATGCTCGGCCAGCAGACCATGTCGGCACAAAGGCGAAACCGCGTAGCGGCCTATTTCCCGCAGCTGGCGCTCTATAGCGTGTTCCCGCTCGGGAACAAGGGCCGCGTCTTTTTTTGCCAGATATCTGTGCGTGGCCAGGTCCGATGCTGCGAAAAAAAGCGCGCATTCGGCGGGCAGGCCGTCGCGGCCGGCGCGGCCTGACTCCTGCTGGTAGTGTTCCACGGAACGCGGCGTATTAGCGTGGATGACATACCGGACATTGGAGCGGTCTATGCCCATGCCGAAAGCTATGGTGGCCACGATGACGTCCAGCCGCTCGTTCACGAAATCGTCCTGCGCGCTGCGGCGTTCTTCGGCGTTCAGCCCCGCGTGGTAGGGGGCGCTCGAGACGCCTTCTTCCCTGAGTTTCGCGGCCAGGCGCTCCACGTCCTTGCGGGTCTGCGCGTAAACTATGCCCCCTTCGCCCGGATGTCGCCGCACGACCTCAAGGACCTGTTTGAACTGGTCGCTGCGCGGGAAGGCGCGGTAAATAAGGTTGGGGCGGTCCGGATGGCCGATCAGCCGTTCCGGCGTCCTCAGGCCGAGTTGCGCGCAGATATCCTCTTGCACTTCGGGCGTGGCCGTGGCGGTTAGCGCCATGCGCGCGGCTTTGGGGAATTTATCCAGAACTTCTATAAGTCGGCGGTATTCGGGGCGGAATTCATGGCCCCAGTGGGAGACGCAGTGCGCCTCGTCGACGGCCACGAGGATCAGGCGCCCGGAGAGGGCTTCCAGAAGGTCTCCTATCAGCAGGCGTTCGGGGCTCACATAAAGCAGCTGTGTTTTGCCTTCTGTCAGACGCCGCCAGGCCGCGCCGCGGTGAGCGGCTTTTAAATTAGAATGCAGCGCGTCGGCTTCGAGGCCGGCTTCGCGCGCGGCCGACACCTGATCGTCCATCAGGGCGATAAGAGGGGAGACCACTACGACGAGGCCTTTGTCCATCGCGGCCGGAAGCTGGTAACACAGGCTTTTGCCGCCTCCGGTCGGCAGAACCACGAGGCTGTCATGCCCGGCCAATGCCGCCTCGATGGCCTCTTTTTGCAGCGGCTTGAAACTGTCGTACCCCCACCGCTTTTTTAAAATTTCTTCAGGTTTCATAGAATTAGTTTAGCAGAGCGCCGCGACAGCGTAGTGTCGCGTTGATCTTGTGATAAATTACTCTATCCCCACTGTCTTACACAGGTCAATATAGGCCAGGACGCCTTTGGCAGGTCTGCCATACACCTCGGAAATAATTGCCAGGTAGTTTTTCATCTGCGCGGAGTATTTTTCGGCGTTCTCGCGGCCTGTCTTGAAATCCACAACGGTCACGGAATCTTTATCTATCAACACGCGATCCATCCTGAAGAGCGAACCGGCTTTGTCTATAAATTCCGCTTCGATCAGCGTTTGGCGTCCGGCAACTTCCGCGAATAAAGGGGCGGCGCACGGACTGCCGAAGAAAGCCAGCAGGCCTTTGGTCACTTTTGTCTTGTCGAACTTAAAAGGATATTTCGGACTCAATTCGTCGAAGCAAGCGGAGAGCTTGTCCTCCAGTTCCTGCGATCCCGGCTTGCTGCCTGTAACCTCCGGCTTGTGACCTGTGACCTGTGACTTGCGACATGCGGCATCCGACCTGTGACCTGCTGCGATATGCGCCAGCATATCGTGAATAAGCTCGCCCTCGGCCGTCTCAAAAAAACTTTTATACGTGGGCTTCAGCGCGTCAAAGCCGCGCTCGGTCCGGCCGGCGGCGGAAGTTATTTCTACCGGCTTTGAAGGCTCGCGGAACTCCGCTTTACACGCGGCCGGCGCACCCGCCTCGGAAGTTTCAAAAAGGTCTGAAAGTCTGGGTTCTTTGGCCGTGGTCTTGCGCGCCTTTTTTATTATCAGGTTATAAAGCTCATGGCGGGCGCGGGTTGAGATCACATAAAGGACGTTCAGGTCCTGCACATTGGCGTCGCTCTTGCTGCCCTCGTAAACCGGACGGAGCTTTACCGAAACCTCGGCCGCGGCCTTGGTGATATGGTAGACATGTATCTCCCCGTCCTGTTCCTCGAAATACATGGGGTCCGACAGGTCCCGCTCTTCATACATCAGATTTATCACCACCGAGAAGCCTAACCCCTTGGATTTGTGAAAGGTCATCACGCGCACTGCGTCTAGATATTCCGGCAGGGCGATGGAGAAGACGGAGGCCTTGTCCTCGTCGGCGCCGGAGGCGTATTCTATGAAAGAGCGGGGACTGGTGACGCCCTCGGCCTCAAGCGAAGTGACCGCCTCGAGAAAGCGCGCCAGAAACGCGGCTTCGTTCGGAAAATTCTCGAATAATTTAAAGCTGCGGTAAACCAGCGAGACCAGCTCGTAAAGCGGCAGATAGCCGACCCGGCGGAAGGGCTCGTCCAGATATTTATCCCAATATTCCTTATATTCCGGATGATTGCGGAAAGCGGCGTAGAGGAGATCGTAAGATCGCCCGCCTGAAGGTCCGGCGCTGCGCCCGCCGTGTTGTATTGGCGTGGTTCCGCCTCTGGCGGAAAAGATAAAACCGCGCATTTCTTCATGGGTGAGGCCGGTCAATTTGGCGAAGATATCGCCGGTGATGAAATTGGCGAACGACAGGTCGTCCGACGGAGTTTCCAGGAACCTGAGATACGAGATAAGCTCCGCCACCACCTTGCGTTTGCGGATGTCCAGGGAACTCAGCGAGGCCACGGGGATGCCGGCCCCCGTCAGCCACTCCACCACCGGCTCGATCCTTTTATTCTTGGCCACCAGGATGGCGATCTCGTTCAGCGGGTAGCGCTTGCGCGCGCTTAGCACGGCTTTCAGCAGCCATTCCTTCTGCTTTTCCGGCTCGGACAGGTCCTCCAGTTCCAGCACGTCCGTCTTCACATAGCCCTGTTTAAGACGCTCCGGCGGAACGGACTGGGAATACGAGGTAAGTTCGGTGATATCCTCGCCCGCAAGCTCCGGCGAGCCTTTCAGCTTTTCCTTGAAAAGCGAGTTCACGTGGTCCAGGATCCTGCCGTCGGAACGGTAATTCACCGGCAGGCTCGCGTACTTCAGTTCTCCGCCCAACGGCTCCAGCGAAATGTACGCGGCCTCGGATTTTTTCCCCTCGGCTTTGTCCAGGAAGTCGCGCATTATCCTGTAGTCCGCGTTGCGGAACATGTAGATGGCCTGTTTGATGTCGCCCACCACGAAAAGCGAGCCGGACTTAGAGAGCGCCTCCTCGGCCAGCGGGCGGATGACGTCCCATTGGAGGCGGTTGGTGTCCTGGAATTCGTCGATAAGAAAATGAGAGATGCGCTCGCCCAGCTTCAGGTAGATCTCGGGCACGTTGCTGCTGTTTATGTAGGCGGAAAGTTTCTTGGCGATGTCGTTTATGTGGATCACATCGGTCTTGCCGCGCTTGACGCGCTCCAGCTCGGTCTTAAAGCGCTCGTAAAGGCCGACATACGGGTGATAATAGGCCGCGGCGTTCAGCTCGGTCAGTTCGATCACCGTCTCATTTAAACTTTCCAGGTCCTTTTCCCAGCCGGCCGGAAATCTTTTCCTTTTGACGCCGTTGAAAATACCGTAATCGAATTTATAGGCCGCGAGAAAATCGGTGAGGTTTTTGGCGTCGAGAGCCGCCAGCGCCTTTCCCTTGAAGAGTTCCGGATCGCCATAATGTTTTACGAGGCTGGCGCAAAACTCGAGCGTTTCTCCGAATTTGGCCTTGACCGCCGCTTCATAATTCCCTGCGGCGGCGGTGATCAGGCCGGCGGTCTTCCCCTCCTGCCTAAGGAAGCTGTTGAAATTCTCCTTTACTCGTTTGACGGGGTTCCAGGGGTAGGAGCCGGTCTTGGGCAGTATGGCCAGGAACTTGTCGGCTTCCTCGGCCGGGAAATCTTCCTTCCCTATTTTAGAGAACATGGAATAGAGCGCCAGGTCTATGAGCACATCGTAGGCCATGGTGATCTCGGCCCTGAGCGGCAGCTTCAGCTCGTCTACGGAGGCGGCCATCACGCGCGCCAGAAAGCTGTCTATGGTCTGGATGTGAAAATCGGAATAGTCGGCGATAATTCGCTCGACCTGCGCGGCGGCGCGCTTATGGACCTCTTCCCGCGAAAGCGAGACCAGCGCCAGCGTCTCGTCCATTTTAGCGCAGTTCTTGTCCAAGGCCAGTTCTTTAAGCCAGCTGAGGATACGGACCTTCATCTCTTTGGCGGCGTTATTAGTGAAGGTGACGGCCAGGATGTTCTGGAGCCCGTTGCCGGGCACTTTATCGGACAGGAGGAACTGCACATAGCGCCGGGCCAAAGTATACGTCTTACCGGAGCCGGCGGAAGCGCTGATAAGCAAAGCGTGCGGGAACTTAAGCTCGGTGTCTTTTTGCAGTATCGGTTCGGAAGACATAATTTAAACGCATGAACTTAAAAAAATAAATGGGTAAAAACCGTTCAGATCAAACACAAAGGGCACAAAGTTGATAAAACAGAAAGTTCACCAAGTTTACATTTTATAAAAACTTCGTGTCCTTGGTGTTTATTTCGGATGTTAAATCACAAAGCTGTGCTGCCTTTACCGCCAAACAGCCGGTTTATATTTCTTCGGGCTCTTTGGCGGCGGCCGGTTCTTCGGCTTCGTCCGATTCTTCGGCCGGGACCTCGGCGGCTAACAAACCAGCGGCGGCCGAGGGCAGCTCCTGCACGTTCTTAAGCCTGCGCTCTATCGTGCGGGTCTTCCTTTCCGCCTCTTCTATGCTGTTGGCGGCGGTTTGAAGCTGCTTATGGGTCTTGGCCAGAACGGCGCCGAAATTCCCGAACTCGTTCTTGACCGCGCCCAGCAGCGACCAGACCTCGCTGGTGCGCTTTTCAATGGCCAGCGTCCGGAACCCCATCTGAAGGCTGTTGAGAATGGCGGCCAGCGTGGTGGGGCCGGTGACCATCACGCGGTAGTCGCGCTGAAGGGTCTCGAAAAGGCCGGGGCGCGTGATGACCTCGGCGTAAAGGCCCTCGGTCGGCAGAAACATGATGGCGAAGTCCGTGGTGGCGGGCGGATTAAGATATTTATCCCTGATGTCTTTAGCCTGTTTCTTCACGCGGTCGGCAAGCGCGTCCAGAGCGGCTTTGGCGGCGGAAACGTCGCCTTTCTCGCGGGCATCGAGCAGGCGCTCGTAATCGTCTTTCGGGAATTTGGAGTCTATCGGCAGCACCACTTCGCCGGAGCCGTCGCGGCCCGGCATGCGCACGGCGAATTCCACGTTCTCGCGCGATCCCTCTTTAGTGACGACATTTTTAGAATACTGCTCTACGGTCAGGATATCCTGAAGTATATTCTCAAGCCTTATTTCGCCGAGCGTACCGCGGGTTTTGACGTTCACCAGCACTTTTTTCAGGTCGCCCACGCTCATGGCCAGGGTCTGCATCTCGCCCAGGCCCTTGTGCACGGCTTCAAGCCTGTCGCTGACTATCTTGAAGGACTCGCCGAGGCGTTTTTCAAGCGTGGACTGGAGCTTTTCATCCACTGTTTCGCGCATCTTTTCAAGTTTCTTGGAATTCTCCTCCTGCAAATATTTGAGCTGGTCTTCCAGGGTCTGGCGGATATTGGCCAGGCGCTGGTCGTTCATTTTAGTCAGCGCCTCCAGCTGGCGGGAAAAAGAGTCCAGCTGTTCTTTCTGCGAAGTGGACATCCTGGCCACATTGTTAGAGATCTCCTCGCGCAGCTGTTTGGAACTGTCGGCGGCTTCGCCCCGGTTCTTCGAGATCTCTTCGCGCACGGAGCGCTCCAGCTTTTCCTGGCCGTCCCTCATATCCTTCAGCCTGGCCTCCTCGGCGGCGCCGGACCGGGTATCCCGGCTGAACGAAAGAAGGAGCAGGACCAGTACCGCTATAAGAAGGATAAGTATAGTTATAGTCATAAATATTTTCCTTTATTCTCAATCCCCGCCGGCTTTAAGCGAAAAATCTTCCATCTTGCCGAAAGTGTAGCCCTTCTCCCGCAGGGCGGGGACGGCTATTTCCAGGGCCTCAACTTCATGCCAGCCGGGGTGGTTGAAGTGCATGATCACCACGGCGCCGTGCCTGGCGCCGTTTATGATATTGCGCGCCATGACCCTGGCCGGGCTGAGCATGGCGTCGCCGGACAGGACGTCATAGCTGACCACTTCTATGCCGAGATGCTGCGCCACCCTGGCGCAGGCCTCGTCGGTATAGGCCGTCGCCGAACGGAAAAAAACGGGCCGGCGGCCTGTGATCTCCGCTATCTTGCGCTCGTTAAGCTCCATCTCGTCTATCACGTCGCCGACGTTGCGGGTGGGAATCACGCCGTACATCGTGGCGCCGGTAACGGAGCAGGTGCGGTGCAGGAGACCGTGGTTCTCTATCTCGAACAGCGGGTCTTTGGCCAGGTCCTTGAAAATTTCCAGATTCTTGTCTATCCAGATGCCGGTGACGAACAGCGTGGCCGGGATCTTTTCCCGGCGCAGATATTCTATAAGCCTGGCGTTATATCCGCTGTGCCGGCCGCCGCACGCGTCGAAAGTGAGCGCGATGACCTTCTGCTTCGTATCCAGGTCTTTCTTTACGCCTCTGATGAATTCTCCGAACTTCCCGGGGTTGGGATTCTTAAATTCCGCCAGAATGCGGTTCTTCAGCGCCAGGTAATCCGGAGTGTACATGGACTTCAGGGCGTTAGTCGGGTCGGCGTTCCCTCTGGGCCGGGCGCAAACTGGCGCGGCCGCGAGGAAGGCGGCTGAAACGATCAAGGCTGCCGCGGAAAAATAAATATTTATCCGCCTGTAAGCTGTGATTCTGGACATAGATGAGTTCTGATCCGCTATTCCGCCCGACAGTATATTGTAGGAAATTTTAGTACGCGACAGGACGCTGTCGGGGGCATCAGCTACACTATCCCGTGAATTAAGAAGGATGAAGGAGGCATTATGAGATGGGAAATAAAGGAGTGCCGTGACGGCTACTGGGCGAAAAAAACCAACGGGCTGTGCGCATATATAAAGCGCGCCTGTCAGTGGCCGGTCTTAAGGCCTTTCCAGGGGCCTGGTTACGACGTCAACTACAAGGGACTGACCATAGCCAGGATCTACTTCGAGAACAAGGGGGCGACCGTGAAGTCGCTGGAACTGGGCAAACTTTTCCCCGAGATCTCGGACCTGGACCTTGTCGAAATAGCTTTGCGGGTGAACAAGCTGCGCACGGCAGGCGCCGCGGCGCTGAACTGACCAGAGAACTTCAGCAGGCCGTTTTGACGGCCATAGGACTTGATACGGCGCCGCCTTTGGCCTGAAGTTTTCAGCCAGCCTCTCAATGACAGAAACAGGCTGAACTGCGGGACCTATGCTGACTGGTCGATATTCCGCAAGCGCGCGGAGGCTTCCGCCCGCCGCTTTACTTCCAGCGCGAGACCGCGGAAGATCCAGACGTGCGCCGGATAAAGGCAATACCAGTAAAGATTGCCGAACAAGCCGTGGGGCTCAAAATAAGCGGTAAGGCGAAGCGTGGAAGCTTCGCCGACGGCCGGTACGGCCGCAAACTGCAGCCAGCCCTTGCCGGGCAGCCGCATCTCGGCGCGGAGCAGCATCATACGCCCTTCTATAACGCGCTCGACCCGCCAGGAATCCAGCGCCTCACCCTGATGTATCACATCAGGGTGGCGGCGGCCGCGGCGCATCCCTATCCCGCCGGCCAGCCTGTCCTGCAGAGCTTTAAGCGCCCACAGCCATTGCCCGTAGAACCAGCCGCGCTCGCCGCCTATGCCGGTGAATACCTTAAAGACCGCGTCCGCCGGCGCCGCGATATCCAGCACATGAGCGTGGCGGATAAGCCCCTCGCTGTCCTCAAAAGTATAAGGCCTGGCATAGGAAGGAGTGTACGCCGCCGTCCAGGAAGTTTCTACGCCGTTCTCGCTTAAGCGGATGAGCGCGTACTTCACGGCCGTGGCGTAGTCCAGGGGTTTTATTTCCGGAAAAAGCTCCGCGGCTATGGAAGCTCGGCAAGTGACTTCGCAGCGCAGGCTTTCCAAAAGCGGACGCGCGAAGATCTTGGGCACTGGCGTTATCAGGCCGACCATCGCGCCGCAGAAGCTCATATTCCAGTCGTGCAGATCTATGAACCGGCGCTTGAGGCCGCGTATGTCCGCGTAAATGCGCAGCAGGTCTTCATAGCGGTGGCATGTCGCCCCGCCTATCTCGATCATGCGGCCGGCGGTTTCAGGCTTAGCAAGGCAGTTGATAAGATAAGAAAGGGCGTCCCTGACCGCCAGCGGCTGGCAGCAGGCCTGCAGGCAGCGGCAGGCGGGGATTATCGGCAGGCGCTCCACCAGATAGCGTATCATCTCGAAAGAGATACTGCCCGAGCCGACTATTATCGCGGCGCGGAATTCGGTAACCGGGACGCCGAAAGAGCTCAGTATTTCCCCGACCCGGTGGCGCGAGGTAAGATGCTGGGAGAGGGACGCTTCGTCGTTGCCAAGCCCGCCGAGATAGATCACCCTGCCGCAGCCGGCCGCGGCCGCGGCGCGGGCGAAATTCGACGCCGAAATTTCCTCCATCTTTTCAAAGCCCGGCACATCGGCCATGGAGTGAACAAGGTAATAGGCCGCGTCGGTACCGGCCAGGGCTTTATCCAGCCCCTCGTCTTTATATATGTCGCCCCTCAGGATCTCTACGCTTCCGGCCCATGGACGCCCCGTGAGGCGCTCGGGATGGCGGGCGAGGCACCGGACCTTGTAGCCCTTCTCCAGCAGCCGCGGGACAAGCCGGCCGCCGATATACCCGGTGGCGCCGGTGACTAAAATCGTCTTCGTGGGATTGTCATCCATAAGCGGCTAGTGACTAGGGAATAGTGGCTGGTAATGAATGGGGAAGTATAAAAAATCACAAATTTTAAAGGCAAATTTATTAAAACACTCGCCACTAATCACTAACCACTTTCGTCACACCGGCAGGATGGCTCGCTCTTTGGCCCAGTCGCGCAGGGAATTGATGTCGTCGGCCTTGATGACCGACAGCGGCCGGGTGAGGCGTATCTGCTCAAGAACGTGCCTGGTCGAGATCTTCTCGTTCGCGCCGGAAGCGCTGTACAGCGCGGAAATAACTGCCTGCTCAAGTTCGGCCCCGCTGAAGCCCCCGGAGCTCTGCGCCAGCGCGGCGACGTCGAACTCCTCTGGCGCCAGACCGCGCTTCCTGAGGTGGATCCTGATTATGCCCTCGCGCGCGGCGGCGTCGGGCAGGTCCGCGAAGAAGATCTCGTCGAAGCGCCCTTTACGCAGCAGCTCAGGCGGCAGACTGTCGATATCGTTAGAAGTGGCGGCGATGAAAGACCTGTCTTTGCGCTCCTGCATCCAGGTCAGCATGGTGCCGAGCACCCTCTTGGAAACTCCGCCGTCTATCTCGCCGGAGGAGGCGGCGAAGATCTTTTCTATCTCGTCCACCCAGAGGCAGACCGGCGCCAGGCGTTCGACGGTCTTAAGGGCCTTGCGCAGGTTCTCCTCGGTCTCACCGATATATTTGGAATAGAGCCGGTTCAGGTCAAGCCGGTAAAGCGGAATGCCCAGTTCTCCGGCTATGACCTTAGCGGCCAGGCTCTTGCCGCAGCCCTGAACACCGAGCAGCAGCAGGCCTTTAGGCGGAGGCAGTTGGGAATTACCGGAGAAGAACGAGTTCTTGCGGTCGAGCACCCATTTTTTGAGGTTATCGAAACCCGCCATATTGTCCGGCTGCTCCGCTCCGAAATACTCGAGTATGCCTTCCCTGTCGAAGAGCTCTTTCTTGTATTTTTCTATCTCGGCGATATCGGCCTTGTCCAGCTGATTGTCGTTGAGAATGCAGCGGTTGACTACGTTGCGCACCTGCTGAAGCGACAGCCCCATCAGAGATTTGACGATGCGCCTGAAATCGCTGGGCGTCAGGTCGACCACCGGCGCGGACGAAGAATGCCTGAGGTCGGCCACCACGCTGTTTATCTCGTCGACGATCTCTTTCTCTCCCGGATAGCCGCCGGTGATATGCGCGGCCATGGGCTCGATATCGTCGGGCAGTTTCTGTTCCCCGCCCACGATCACAATGGTCGTGCGGGTATTATTTATCCTGCCGAGGATATCCTTAAAGAACCGCGCCGAAGCAGCATCGTCCAGGAATTTATAAAAATCGCTGAACACGAACAGCGCCGGCTTAGGATCGTCCAGGAGGTCGTTGACGGTCTTAAGCATCTTGACCGGCTCATTGCTCTGGTAGAACGCGTTCTCGTTATGCCCGACGCGCAGGCCTTTGGTAAGCGACCAATAATAGGAATCTAGGCCGAGGTCCGCGGTGATCTCCGAAAGCTGGCGCAGGACATAATCCTCGTCAATAGTGTCGACCAGGATGAGCGGATATTTGGATTTTATCAGGAGAGTTATTTCTGCTTCGAAATTCATAAGCGGCGCACAGCGCCCGTCATTGATCAACGCCTTCCAGCGGACTTGTATGAATTAGCCACAAAAAGGCACAAAAGTCGCAAAAAGATTTAACGCGCAAAACAGAAAATTCCTATAGTGTAAATGTGTTTTTATAAGCAGATTTCACAGATCCCATCTGCGTTCATCTGCGTAATTCGCCCGACCTTGTGCTTTTTGTGCCTTTTTGTAGCCAATCCTGCTTGTATCTTGCAGTCTGAGATTTTGGTGCGCCCGGCAGGAATCGAACCTGCACTAGAAGCTTCGGAGGCTCCTGTGATATCCATTTCACCACGGGCGCGCTTTTCGGGCCTTCCCTTCGGTCAGGTGACCCTCGCTTGCTACGAAGGTAACGCTCGGCCCTCTACAAGGGGGGCTAAGCCCCCCATTTCATCGTCGCTCGCTTTTCGCGCCATCGAAGGCGCGAGCGCTCGCTGAACCCCCTTTAAGAGGTCCCCGCGCTTGCTGCGAAGGAAGCGCGCGGGCCTATTTTCACCTAGAAATAATCTGAGCGCACTTTTATTATACCTTTGCGGCCAGAGGTAGGCAAGAGGCGCGAACTATCAAATATGTTTGAAACTGCGATGAAGGTCGACAGTATAGCCGTCGGACATATTACCACCCCAGTTCCACTTTTTTTATCTTAGGTCATGAATAAAGTTTTTGCTCCCATAACTGCCTATTTTATTCGGATCTGCAAGTACGCCAAAATCCTCCGATAAGGACGGCGGCGGGGTATCTTTGGGGTGGCAGCCATGGGTCGGATTGGGCCGAGGAGGAACCGGCGCTCGCCCCACACTTTGGACGCAACGCTTCGAAGCGCCACGATCTTCCAAAGTGAGGGGCAAGTCGCCGGGCCGGCCGCAGGACCAATCCGACCCATGGCTGACAGTACCCCGCACTTGCAGCCGCCGCTGTTTTTCCACTTTCTATTTTATACCCTGGCGGAGCCGGCCAGGGCGGAGATCTCCTGGTCATTGTCCCTGGCGAGTTTTTTAAGCGCGCTCGCGGCCGTTTCGGTCCTGAAGCAGTGCAGAGCCAGAACCGCGGCCTTTCTTACGCAGGCAGGCCTGGGTTTACGGAACGACAGGAACCCTGGTTGAAGCGCCGCCTCCGTAAGCGGCCGCACCGCTTCGGCGTCCCCTATCTTTCCGAGCGCAATGCAGGCTTCGGCCTGGACCTCTTCGCTTTCTCCGGCGGCCTGCGAAATAAGTCCGATGAGCAGTTCGATGGCCTCGCCGCACTTGCGCTCGCCTAAAAGTCTTATGGATTCCCGGCAGACCACCGGGTCCGGATCGCGCGCCGAATCCATTAAAGCTCGGCTGACGTCAGCGCCGGCGGTCTTCTGCAGGACCTGCAGCGAGAACCGCCTTATCTGCGGATCGGTGTGGGAGAGCATGTTCTTCAGCTTTTCCCGCATCTTTTCACCGCCGACGGTCTCCTCCAGCGCGTTGACGATCCTCGTAGCCGTCTCAGCGGTCCCGGCGTCCTCCAGGGCCTTCGCCAGCAGCGCCGTTGCCTCGGGCCCGGCGTCCTTTATCACGTCCGAGACTATCTTCCTGAAGCGCAGATCGTCGCTCTTTTTTATCGCGCCGATCAAAGCGGGGACAGCCGAACACCCGAGTCTTCTCACCGCGTTCACGGCGCATTCCAGCCGCGCCGGAGCGGCGGACGCAAGGTCGCTCATGAGCAAGGGCATTATGTCGCTTTTAGAGATCCTTTCCAGAGCCTTCCAGGCGCACTCCGCTTTTTTAGGGAAGTCCTGTTCCGGCAATTCCGCGTGCCTGCGCAGGGAGACAAGAATAGCGAGGGCCTTGTCGAAATAGCCGCCCCGCCACAACCGGCAGGCGGAGGCGGCCAGCAACCCGGTCAGCCCCGTATAGACATCGCCGTCCTTCTCCATATCGCTTGCGGCCAGCACTTTTTCCTCTATCGCTTTCACGGCCGAAGAGTCGGCCAGCGTTCCCAGCGCCGGCATCAGGACTGCGAGAGTTCTGACCGTCTGGAGCCGCACCCTGGGCAGGGACGAATCGAGGTTCTTAGCCAGCTTTTCAAGCAGCGCCCTTATCAGGTCGGGCTTGCGGTACAGGTCCAGCTTCTTTATCAGCGCGGCCAGTTGGTCCTGCTGGAGCGCGTCAAGCAGGGAAGCGTCCTCTTTGTCCAGGAGCGCCCTGGCCTGCTTTTCGGCCAGCTCCTCCGGCCGCGACGAGGCCGCACCCCATTTGGCGGGGAGCTCCCGCGCGACCCCTTTTGAAACGAGATCGTTATAGATGTCCGTCGATATCGCCGTATCTTTCACGACTTCGAAAAGTTTGTTGAAACCCGCTTTCGCCCTCCCGGCGGCCGGAGCCAGCGCCGGAACTTTCTGCGACTCCTTGAACCTGGCGGTAAGGAGGTTCACCATCTGTTTCATCTTCTCCGGCGGCAGAGCCTTCAGCGCCTCATATTTTACTTTTTCCTGTTCGGGCGGCAGGTCCTTGACGAGCAGGTCCAGCAAAGGCCCGGGCTCCATCCCGGACATGGTCCGCACGAGGGATTGCTTCTCCCTGTCCCGCAACTCGGCGTATTCGTCGGCCTTCGCGATAGCGGCGGTCACGCTCTCGATCCCCTTGCACAGCTCGGACAGTTTCGCCTCGATGCCGGCGGCGTACTTCCTCCCGCCCTCGACAACGAGGTCCTCCGCTCCCGCGCCTATATAGATCTTATCCTCGAAGGCCACGTGCTTCCACGCCGATTCTTTATCGAGAGGTTTTTTCTGGCCGAGCGCCCGGATGAACGCCGTTAACTCCTCCGCGTCCAGGCCCGCCGAGAAGACCACGGAGCGTACGTTGCAGGAGGCGAAGGCGGCCACGATCCCTGAAGAGGCGAAATCTTCCCCGCCCGCCGAAGAAAGCGGCTTTTTATTGGCCAGCAGCCTGCCCTCCGCCTCGCTAAAAGTGACCGAGCCGTATTTGGACAACAGGGGAGCGAGGTTGGTATGGGCCAGGGAAATGGAATCCCTGATGAACATGCTTTCCGGAGGGTACAGCAGCAGGTTCGACAGCGCCACCCGCAGCGTCTTGGCGACGGCAGCGGCCTGGGGAACGTCCGCGTCGTCAAACGCTTTATCCGCGCCGATCTTTTTCACACCTTTAAAACCGTTTTCCATGAGCTTTTGGATTTTACACGTGCTTCTTGGCGATCTCCAGCAGATGTTTTTCGAACTCTTCCATGTCGGCCGGGATCTCGCCGCCGCCCTGGGCGAAATCTTTACGGCCGCCGCCTGAGCCGTTTATTACTCCGGCCACGCTCTTGGCTATGGCCGAAGCGTCGGCGTGCACGTCGCCCGTATGCGTGACGATGAACGCGAATTTATCATCGGTCCTGGAATATATAAAAAGCAGGGTGGATTTAAGATCCTTTTTAACCTGGTCGGACAGGCCGCGCAAAGCTTTCATTTCAAGCGCGCCTGCGTCGTAGACCAAAAAGCTCGAGCCCGAGCCGTCTATGCCCTCGGTAAGAAGTTTGCGGCCTTCCTTACCGGCGGCGGAAATGTTAGCGGCCTTGGTCTTGCCCGATTTCAGTTCCTTGATATTCTCAAGCAACTGCTCTACGCGCGCGGGCAGGTCCTGCGGCGGAGTGGAAAGCCTGGCCGAAAGGGTTTCGGCGATACCGGCCAGCCCAGAAAGATAGTCCAACGCGGCCGGTCCGGCCACGCCCTCGATGCGCCGCACTCCGCGCGAGACCGACGAATCCTTGAGGATCTTTATCAGCATCAGTTCGCCGGTGCCGTCTATATGCGTGCCGCCGCAGAGCTCCAGGCTGTAGCGCTCTCTGGCCGAATCCCAGCCGCCTTTATTTATAAGTACGAAGCGGGCGGGGTCCACGTATTTCTCGCCAAGGAGTGTCGTCGCGCCGAATTTGGCGGCGTCGGCCAATGGGCGCTCGGCCTTTAGCACGAGGTAATTCGCGCGCACGGCAGCGTTAGCGATCTCTTCGACGCGGGCCAGATCCTCTTTCGAAGGGGTTTTCATGATGGTGTAGTCGAAGCGGAACTTGTTCGGGTCCACCTCTGAACCGGCCTGGCGGGTGGTGTCGCCGAACACCTGCTTCAGCGCGGCATTTATCACGTGTGCGGCGGTATGGTTGCAGGCAGTGCGGTAGCGGTCTCCGGAAACCCGCGCGGTGACTTTCATCCCTTTTGTAAGCGGAGCATTGGTCTTTACGCGGAGGAAATTCACTTTCCCCGCCGGCTTCTGCGAATCTTCAACCTCGGCGGCGCTCGCGCCGCCGGCCAGCAGGGTACCTTTATCCCCCGCCTGGCCGCCGGATTCGGCGTAGAACGGCGTGACGTCGAGTACAACAAAGCCTTCCGAACCTGCGGGCAGGGATTCGACGATATTTCCGTCCGCGCCGGTCAGGCCGACGATAGTGGATTCTGTTTCCGTCGTCTCGTAGCCTTTAAAAACGGTGGCCGGGAATTTCTCATCAGCGGTCTGGAACAGGAAGGCGTTCTTTTCTCCGGAATCTTTCCAGCCGGCTTTGGCAACGCCCTGCGCGGCTTTGCGCGCTTCGTTAAAACCCTTCTCATCCACTTTCACACCTTTTTTAAGCGCCAGTTCGCGCGTAAGCTCGAACGGAAAACCGTAGGTCTCGTAAAGATTGAAAGCCTCATTACCCGGTATGCCCGTCGGGAATTTATCCAGAAGGGCCGCGAGGAAACCTTCACCGGTCTCAAGGGTTTCGATGAAGCCCTGCTCTTCGAAGCCCAGGGTTTCGGAGATCTGTTTTGAAGCGGCCTCGACCTCCGGATAAACGCCCCTGAAAATATCATAGACCGCCGGGGTCAGTTTGTGCAGGAACGGCTCTCTGGCACCCATTATGCGGCCATAGCGCGAAGCGCGGCGGATAAGGCGGCGCAGCACGTAGCCGCGGCCCTCGTTAGAGGGAAGCACGCCCTCGGAGATCAGGAAGCAGGAGGCGCGCAGATGTTCGCTTATGATGCGGAAAGCCGAGACGGCTTCGTCGGAAGAGTTGTATTCGGTTTTGAGCAATTTAGACGCGGCTTCGATTATAGGATAGAAAAGCGTGGTTTCAAAAGGCGATTCTTTCCCCTCCACGATAAAGGTCAGGCGCTCAAGGCCCATGCCGGTGTCGATATTCTTGCGCGGCAGCGGCTTGAACGTGCCGTCAGCCTGCTTGTCGAACTGCGTGAACACGTGGTTCCACACTTCGATATAGCGGTCGCAGGAGCAGGCGCCGGGGCCTTCGCAGCCCTTATGCGCGTATTTTTCGCCGCGGTCCCAGTAAACCTCGGAACAGGGGCCGGAGGGGCCGGTATCTCCCATGGACCAGAAATTGTCCTTGTCGCCCAGTTCGATTATGTGCGAATGAAGGTTTTTGGGCAGTATGTTTTCCCAGATGGCGCGGGCTTCCTCGTCGCGCGGGGCCACTCCGCCCTTATAAATGGAAGGATAGAACCGCTCCGCGGGCAGGCCCATTTCCTTAGTGAAGAATTCCCAGCCCCAGGTGAGGGATTCTTTTTTGAAATAATCGCCGAAGGAAAAATTGCCGAGCATCTCGAAGAAGGTCAAATGGCGGATGGTGCGGCCCACATTGTCGATATCGGTGGTGCGGAAAGATTTCTGGCAGGAGGCGGCGCGTTTCTTATCGGTCTTCAGGCCCAGGTAATAAGGTTTGAACTGCACCATCCCCGCGGAGGTGAACAGCAGTGAAGGATCGCCTTCGGGAATAAGCGGGCTGGATTTCACCACAGGGTGGTCATGCCTCTCAAAAAAGTCCAAGAACCCCTTCCTAATTTCGTAACTTTTCATAACGATATCCTTATTAATCGCGCGTAATAAAAGCAATTATACCAAATTGCCTATACCGCCGCCGTAAATAGCAAGTCCGACAATAGCTAATTTGTGGAATTACTGAAATTGATTAAATGGAAATCATTACGGTCTGCGGCATTGATAAGTGAATTTCACCCATTGGGAGAAAGTGGAAAATGGCGGCGGGCTGCAAGTTCGGGGTCCTGTCAGCCATGGGGCCCATCGGGCCTGCGACCGGCCCGGCGACTTGCCCCGCACTTTGGAAGATCGTGACACTTCGAAGCTTTGCGTCCAAAGTGCGGGGCGAGCGCCGGTTCCTCCTCGGCCCAATCCGACCCATGTCTGTCACCCCTCCACCGATATCCCGCCGCTAAACTCCAATAGTTTCCGATAAATATAAACACTTGTTCCCGCCCTTATTGAAGGCACGTCTATAATAACCCGCCCGTCGGTAAACAAATATCCTTATAATAAATCACCCGACCAGGCGAACCGGTGGAAGATGACTTTTTTTGGCCTGTAAAAAGTTTGGAAGGTAGGAAGCAGCGTCCCGCACCATAAGACTGGCTGCGACAAACGGGCGGGTAATTGTGCTGTATCATCAAAAGGGCGGGGAACATTTAATAATATTTTCAGGAGTTGTGTTAGGAAGTTGCCGGCGGGTAAAGTTGGAGGGGCTCTGCCGGGGCTGCGGGTTAGCAAAACCGTACCGGAGCCCGTCGCTTGCGTAAGCGCGACGGGCGAGGTCCGGAAGGGCGGGCACGGTGTGCCCGACCCTGTTTTTGCGTTCCGCCGCCCCGACAGAGCCCCGAACCCGCAGCCGCCGGCAATTACCTTATATTACTGACTTCAAGGTCTGTTCTGTTGTCTAAAGGACTCCGACCTTTTCAGCATTTTGTATACTTTACTCATGACTTCGCGCAAATCCCTCACCCTCAGGTTCTGGGACAAAATAAACACCGCCGCCAGAAAACACTCTCTTTTCAGGGATAAAGACTCCGTGATCCTTGCCGTCTCCGGCGGGCCGGATTCCGTCGCGATGCTGGATTACTTCGCCAAGCAGGCCAGAAAACGCCGCCTGACGCTTCTCATAGCCCACCTGAACCATAAGATCCGCGGCAAAGAAGCCGACCTGGACGAGTCCTTCGTTAAAAACCTGGGACGCCTCTACCATCTTGAAACCGTTACCGGCAGGACCAATGTTCCCGCGCTGGCTAAAAAGTTAAAAACAAGCGTCGAACACGCGGCGAGACAGGCCCGCTACGACTTTTTAACCAAACTGGCTTTGAAAAGGAAATTCCATCTAATAGCCACCGCCCACCACGCGGACGACCACGCCGAAACGTTCCTGCTGAACCTTCTGCGGGGTACGGAGCCTAAAGGACTGCTGGGGATACCGGTCCAGCGGCCGCTGCACGGCAAAGGCGCAGCCGGGATATCGGTCATAAGACCGCTGCTCCCGGTCACACGCGCCGAAATAATGGAGTATATGAAAGCTAACGCCCTTTCACATCGCAGGGACAAATCCAACGAGGACGAAAAATACCGGCGCAACTGGCTCAGGAAAACGCTGATCCCCCTGATTGAGAAAAAGCAGCCGCGCTTCAAAGCCCACCTGACGGAACTCTCCGCCAAACTCGCCCGCCACATTCCAGGCAGGATTTAAATTCCTGCACTTCGTACTGACTTCTACAAATTTATCCCTATAGAAGCGCAAAACAGGTCGAACAGCCAAACCACAAAGTTCACCAAGTTAATAACAAATAAGGTCACAAAGTGAAATTGGTTATGAAAAGCTTTGTGTTCTTTCTGTTAGATACTTTGTGTGCTTAGTGTTTATTCCGATCTGTTTAAATACTTAACCAGAACACAGTTGAATGGATCCCCGCCAGCTATTTGCGGGCCCCGCACTTTGGCCCATTTTAAAAAAAGTGCGGGGCGGGGATGACGGACTCAGAAAGCAGCCGTTCTTTTCAGCTCCATTTATGGCGGTGGATTACGTAGCCTTCGTCGGGCAGCAGGCGAGCGTGCGCGGGCCTGTCCTCGTACTGAGTGGTGCCGTCAGGGTTGGCTGCTATGAACTTGTAGCTTATCGCCCGGCCGGCGCTCTCCACGATATCGATGTCCCCCATCCAGAGATTCTCGTTCACGTATTCCAGCGGAAAAGCTTTATTCACGTCCCAGGAACCCAGCTCGGGGCAGTTGCCGATCACTTTCATGCTCTGGCCGTAGACCGTTTTAAAACCGTTAAGCATAAAACTGACGGTCAGCCCGCCATGCCTTTTCACTTCGCCCACATAAGAGAAGACCATGACATCTTCAGCGGCCAGGGACAGCGAATCCACCATTCCGCCGCGTACGCAAATGGCACGTTCAGAAAGGACGTCTTTATAAACGCCGTCGGGGAACTCTATATTGTTCAGCGTGAGCGCGGATTTCGGACCTTTATTGAGGATGGTAAGGCAAACGCTGGAACGATAGACGCGGGTGAAGGCATAAAGGTCTTCGCTCAGATATTTCACCCGCTGGCTGCCGCGCTGCACGGCCCTGTTCTCTTTGCGCACGGCGCTCAGCGCCTTTATAAGTTTGAAGGCCGGCGTGGCGGTATCCCATTTCTCCATCATGGGCCGGTTGTACGGGTCGTTGCCGCCGCCGGTGGAGTTGTTGAGATATTGTTCGGTGCCGTAGTAGATGCAGGGCGTCCCGCGGCAGGTAAGGATTAACGCCAGCGCGAGCTCCATCCTGCGCGGGGTCGCGCCCGCCGACAGAAAGCGCGGCATATCGTGATTGTCGATAAAGGTAACCAGCCGGTGGCAGTCGTCGAAATAGAAATCTTTCTTGAACACGTCGTCCACCATAAAGAATCCGCGGTACAGGTCCCTGGCGAGACAGTCCTCGAGCCCGCGCTGTAGCGCAAAATCCAGCATGCCCATGCCGCTCCTGTTGGCGAAATGTACCGAAGCGGAATCATTGCACCCGCCCTGGAACCATTCGCCGAAAACGAAAAGATCGGGCTTGTGCGAGAGCATATCGGAGACGAATTCCTGCCAGAACCAGAGCGGCATGTGCTTGACCGTGTCTACGCGCAGGCCGTCCGCGCCCTTGTCCACCCAGAGCTTCATCACATCTTTTATATACGACCGGTAACCTATCATGGATTCGTCGAAATCGGCCAGGCCGCAGAACTCCCGGGTCTCCACCTGCGACTCGCAGTTCCAGTCGGTAACCTCCCCGTTGCGGTGATACCAGCCCAGGGTGTCGTTATCATAGGAAGTGAGGAGCTTTCCGTCGTCGTAAATTTCCCCCTTTAAAGCCTTCCCGCCCTGGTCCGGGCGGTGGACGGGGCTCGAATGGTTGCAGACGATGTCGAAGACCAGTTTCATGTCCATGGAGCGCATGGCCTTTGAAAGACGGTCCACTATGGTGTTAGCGGAAGCGAAAACGCGCGCATCGGCCGGATCGGAGATGAGATGTTCGTCGAGGCGCTTGAAATCCCTAGCCCAATAGCCGTGATAAGCGGCTATGCCGCGTCCCTCGGCGTCCACCAGCCCGTGCGCCTGCTCGAAGAGCGGGGTCAGCCAGACGGCGCCGGTTCCAAGTTCCTTTAAGTAATCCAGTTTCGCAATGACGCCGCCGAGGTCTCCGCCCCAGTACTTGAACCAGTCCTTATGCGAAGTGTCGGTGGCCTCCGGGTTCTTGGCGAGGTCGTTCGTCGGATCCCCGTTAAAGAACCGGTCGACCACTATAAAATATATAACGCTGTCGTTGAAAGCTTTCATGATGTATCTCCTGCCGCGAACTGCCAGGTTGTTTAGGCCGTAGGCTATTAGTCTGTTAGTCCGAAATTTCAGTTGAACCCTAAAACATCGCTCTGGTTGGAATTATTTTATCCCGTCATTCCGGCGGAAGCCGGAATCCAGGACTCGTCTGAAACTGGACACCGGCTTTCGCCGGTGAGACGAATCAACTGAAACTTTCGGGTTAGCTCGTGTTTCCGCTTCTTACCTACAGGCTAACAAGCTACAGTCTATCTACCTAGGCTGTAATTGTTTTCCGGCTTCACGGGCCAATCCGGCGGGATAGCCTATGTCCAGGACTTTTATTTTTCCGGCGATCTTTCCGGCGCTTGGCGCCAGCAGGCCGGTCTTGGCGAAACCGAGCGTCAGCGTGTGAGCGGCTTTGATAAAGACTCCCGGCGCGCGCCCGGTGTCGGGGTCGAGGCCGGAGGGGAGGTCTACGGCGATCACGGGCCTGGCGCTTTTGTTCATGAGCTGTATTACGCTCCTGACAAGGCCTGTGGGTTCGCCAACGGCGCTGATGCCAAGCAGCGCGTCAAGCAGGAGGTCGGCCTTTTTTAGCTCCGTGGCGATACCTTTAACCTCTCCGTCCTGGACAAGATCCACTTTCACACCGGCATCCCGCGCCCGCTGGAGATTGCGGGCCACCAGTTCCCCATAGCCGGCCTTACCGGGTTCGAGCAGGAACACGCGGACCTCCGCCCCCGCCGCCTTCAGATAGCGGGCGGCAACCAGCCCGTCGCCGCCGTTATTACCTTTGCCAGAACAGACTACTATCTTAAGCCCGCCCGGCTTTTTGTCCAACTCTTTCCAGGCGATACGCAGGGTCTCTTCAGCTACCGCGCGGCCGGCGTTCTCCATAAGACTGTCTTCAGGCGTCCCGTAGTCCAGAGAAGCCTTCTTATCCAGGTATTTCATCCTCACGGCCGTAACGACCGGCAGTCCGCCGAACTTTTTAATCTTCGGAACTTTGGTGGTCATATACGGCCTTAACTGTTCAACGCCTTAGATCTCTTCGCCCTCCGGGCGGCGGTCCACTCCTTAAAATCCTCGTAGGACAGCGTGTTCAAAATATCTTTTTTGGTCAGTCCGGCGCGTCTGGCCACGATCACCGCCAGCCGCATATAGGCGAGCTGTGCGGCCGCGTGCGCGTCGGTGGAGAGCAAAACCTTTACTCCCGCCTCCCGCGCCATGCGGGCCGTTACGTCCGTAAGGTCCTGCCGGTCGGGCTGGCCGTTTATTTCGAAGGCCGTGCCGTATTCGGCGGCCGCTTCGAAGAGCCGCGGATAATCCAGCGCCATGGGTTCGCGTTTGCCTATCAGGCGGCCGGACGGGTGGGCCAAAGCGTCCAGACAGGGGTGCGCCATGGCTCTAAGAACCCGCGCGGTCATTTCTTCGCGGTCCAGCTTCATGGAGGAATGAACGGAAGCCGCTATAAAGTCCACTTCCTTCGCTTCTTCGTCGGTAAATCCGAGGGAGCCGTCCTTCAGGATCTCCATCTCCAGTGAGCGTCCGAGCTTCAGACCCGGAAAGCGCTTCGAAAGCGCGAATAGTTTTTTCCTGCTCGTCCTGTACGCCTCCAGGTCCAGTCCATGCACGATCGCGAGCGGTTTGGAGTGGTCTCCGGCAAAGTACCATTCGAAGCCCATGCCTTGCGCAGCCTCCAGCATCTCCTCCATGGAACTGGCCCCGTCCGAGATATCGGTATGGTTGTGCGCGTCGCCTTTTATGTCGGCCAGCGTGACGAGTTCGGGGAGGCGGTCTTTCGCGGCCAGCTCAAGCTCGTCGCGCCCCTGCCTTAGTTCCGGCGGGATATATTGAAGGCCCATCGCCGAGTAGATCTCTTCCTCGGTCCGGGAAGCGACGGGGCGCTTGTGCTCCGTGTCGGCCAGGCGGCAGAGCCCGTACTCGCTAAGCGTCAGGCCTTTTTTAAGCGCGAGCTCGCGCAGCAGAATATTATGTTCTTTTGAACCGGTAAAATAATTGAGCGCCGAGCCGTAAATTTCCGGCGGCACTATCCGCAGGTCGCACTGGATGCCGGACTTAAGCAGCACCGAAGCCTTGGTAGGCCCGACCGCGAGAATTTTGCCCGCCTGCGCCAGCCTGGCGAATTTTTCGGTAACGGAGCCGTCCGGGCGGCCCGCGGCCAGCAGGTCGATATCGCCTACCGTCTCCTGGCCCCGTCTCAGCGACCCGGCATAGGTCACACGTTCGAAGCCCAGGGCGGTCAGTTCTTTTATAAGGCTTTCCGCGAGGGTCAGGGCTTCCCAGTAAAGCATTCGTTCCGGCGCCCCGGCGGCTCTTTCCACTCCCGCCAGGATGTTCGCCTGGACCTTGGCGCCCAGGCCGGCTATACCTTCCAACTCGCCTTTCTGCGCGGCGGACCTCAGCTTGTCCAGCGAATCCACTCCTAGTTTTTCGTAGAGGAGGCGCGCCCTTTTGGCGCCGATGCCCTGGACCTTGAGGATGTCCGGCAGGCCGGGCGGAAACTTTTTTCGCATCTCCTCGAGCTCGGGGAAGGTGCCGTTAATTTTTATCGCGGCGATATGCTCGGCTATGCCCTTGCCTATCCCGCTGACGGCAAGCAGTTCTTTTTCCGCCATGGCGGCGGCCTCGCCGGTAAGCCCTTCTACGATCTGGGCGGCTTTCCGGTAGGCGCGCACGCGGAACGTATTGGCGTCGGCTAATTCGAGGAGTTCGGCCGCTTCGTACAGCAGCGCGGCTATCGAGGAGTTGGACGTGTTTCTTGGCATAACAGTAAGTCATAGCAAAAGGAGCGGCCGCTCCTTTTGCTGTCACAAGTCTCACGTCACAAGCCGGATACCCGGACAGCCATTCGAAAAATAATAATTACTTAATTACTTGTGACCTGTGACTTGTGTCATGTGACTGCGCTATATTACCAGCCAGACCAGGTAAACTATCCCGTATACAAAAACCATTAAAAGCCCGGCAAAAACGGCGGCGTAAGGCATAGCTATTGACAAAAGAGCTTTGGGCCGAGAGATAGAATAAAGCCGTCTTATGAGCGAGATCCTGGCCACGACTATAAAGATAAAACACAGCAGGAAATCGACCGCGGGATTCAGATAATCGAGCTTGGCCATGAAGGCCAGAGGTATCAGCACCGCCCAAAAGAGTTCGGTCATGCCGAACAGCAGGAAGAGTTTAAGCGCGTCCCCGCCGGCTCCGGTCATCTCCAGGAACAGATGGATGCCGGCGGCGAAAAAAAAGTTCACGCCGAACACCAGCGCCAGAACGTTCATGAACGAATAAACACCTGGAGGGACAATGTAAAACAAGCGCAGAACCGTAAACAGGCTGAAGGTCCCTATAAGATAGCCGAAAACACCCGCCCAGGCTAATTCTCCGCGCGCCGGCCGGTCGATGAATTCCTTGGGCGCGTCCAGCAGGTCCGAAACAGTCGAAATAAAGTTCATGATCATCACTCCTTAAATATTTAAAGTGATAAGGATTAAGTACTAAGGATTAAACAGGAAAATTCCTTACCTCTTTAACTTATCCATTACTACTTACAACCTATAGCATAGAGAGATTGTTTTATGGATTCCCGCCTACAACCTGCGGGAATGACCAAAAGACATATGGGGCACCGAATATTCACCTTACTACTTACCACTTAATCCTTAATCCTGGTTATATTCCGTACCAGCGGTATTCGAGCCCGGGAGAGGAACTGAACACTTTCTCTACGCCGGTGCCGCCGAAAAAGCTGAGCTTGGAATCGATCATGGAGAAGAACTGATCTATAGGATCGGAATCGCGGTAAACGCGGGGGTTCTTGCCGATATTGCTCATTTCACCGGCCAGATCAAGCGCGTCCTGCAGGTCGCCCAGCTTATCCACCAGCTTATTATTCAAGGCCTGGCGTCCGGTATAGATGCGGCCGTCGGCCAGCTTTTTAACGTCCGCGACAGCCATCTTGCGGCCGTCCGACACGGCCGTGACGAACTGGTCGTATGAATCGTCTATAATGGCCTGGAGGAGCTTGCGCTCTTCCGGCGTCATATCGCGCAGCGGCGAACCGATATCCTTGAACTTCCCGGACTTGATCACCTCGTTGCGCATCCCCACTTTGGTCATCAGACCGGCAAAACTGCTGGCGCTGAAGATCACGCCTATGGAACCGGTTATGGTTCCTGGTTCCGAGACGATCTTATCGCAGGCCGAAGCCACGTAGTAGCCTCCGCTGGCCGACACGTCGCCGAAGCGGGCGACGAACGGCTTGCGGGTCTCGGCTTTGGCCCGCATAATGGCGGAATAAATTTCCTGCACCGCGCCCACGCTGCCGCCGGGGGTATTTATATCAAGGAGTATAGCTTTGACTTCCTTTTTGTCGGCCGCGGCTTTTATACGTCTGGCTATCTGCTGGCTGCCGCGCTCCCAGACTTTTGAGGAATCTGTCTGGTAAATGGCGCCGAAGATAGGAATAACTGCGACGGCGTCTTTCTTGAGGGCGCCGAGTTCCGTCAGTTTGGACAGGTCCATGTCTTTGGGCAGGGATTTCCTGGCGCTATCCACCTTCGAGATCACCACGAACGAAGACACCAGCGAGGCCGCGTATAGTAAGGCGATGAGCTTCAGCCAGAGTCTGGTCCGTAAAGGTTTGGGGCTATCGGTCCTTGCGCCCGCATCGGGAGTTTGAGGCGGGACCGGGGCCTCGGTCTGAGCGGGTATATTCTGTTCTTCCATTTTTGTTCCTCCAATCGGATCGACTGCTGAACGACAAGGATCAAGCATTCTGGGTCAGGTTTCATGACCTTACCCCTTACCGCTTAGTACTTACCACTTATTTAAGTTTTCCGGACCGGCGCAGGGCGGCGCTGACCCTGGCCATGAACAATGGGGCCTTAAAAGGTTTTCTGATATAATCGTCCGCGCCCAGTTGGAAGGCTATCTCCTGGCTTTTATCGGAGCTCTCTGTCGTCAGGATTATCACCGGCATATCCAGTATGCCCAGCGTTTTACGAACTCCCTTTATAAGATCATAACCGTTCATTTTCGGCATATGAATATCAGTGACCAGCACATCAGGCGGCGCGCCGGAGGAAATAGCGTTATAGGCAGCTTCTCCGTCCTCGGCCTCGATAACATCTATTCCCGCCGCCTCTATAACTTTCTTTAGCAGCATACGCATTATCGGGCTGTCCTCGGCGATCATCACGCGCAGTTTTCCGGGAGGCGCGCCTGCCGCATGCTGTATGGGCGCGGCTCGGACGGGGACTGGGGCCGGGGCGTGAACGGGAGCGGGTATCGGTGCCTGGCCCTGCGAAGGCGAGGGAACGGAGGCCGGGGCGGCGGACGGGGTTGACGCAGCGGACGCGGGCGTTCGGCTGCCGGGAACGGGAGCGGAAACCGGAGCCTGGAAGAGCGCGCCAGCCACGGCCGCGTCTTTAGCGTCCAGATTTATGTAAGGAGCTATTTCGGCCAGGTCCGTATGGCCCAGCGACAGATGCCAGAGCGCGTCATGTGTCATAGTGCGCAGGGCATTTTCGCCAAGCGCCGACCGTGTTATCTCGGCCGCCCCGGCGCCGGAATTGATCAGGTCTTTAACTCCGGAAGTAACCTGCAATATTTCCACCATGGCGGTACGTCCGAAATAACCGCTGCCTTCGCAGTTCTTGCAGCCGACGCTCCTATAGATCGCTTTATCGAATTTATACCTGCCCAGAGCCTCAAGAAGTTCTTTGTCTATTTCGTTCTGCGGGACTTTTTCGGCGCAGACAGGGCAGAGCTTGCGGACCAGCCTCTGGGCCGTTATGGCCAGAAGACCGGGAGAGATCTTGAAACGGTCCAGCCCCATATCCACCAGCCGGACGATGGTGGAAACCGCGTCGTTAGTATGGAGAGTGGAAAAAACCACATGGCCGGTCATCGCGGCCTGGAACGCTATGTCCGCCGTCTCTCTGTCGCGGATCTCGCCCACCATGATGACATCGGGGTCCTGGCGCAGCACAGACCTGAGCACCGCGGAAAAAGTAAGCCCCTGTTTTTCGTTCACCTGCACCTGATTTACTCCGGCAAGCCGGTATTCTATCGGGTCTTCGACCGTCACTATATTCGTACCCTCGCTGCGCATCTTATTGAGGACAGAGTAAAGCGTAGTGGTCTTGCCCGAGCCCGTGGGCCCGGTAACCAGTATCATTCCCTGCGAAGCGCCCAGGCAGTTATCTATAACCCGCGAGACTTCGGGGGCGAAACCGAGCTTATCGAAAGGCACCTCGGCGGAGCGCTGGTCCAGGATACGTATCACGACCTTTTCGCCGTAGGAGGTGGGAAGCGTGGAAACGCGCAGGCCGATCTCGTCCGCGCCGATGCGCAGTTTGGCCCTGCCGTCCTGCGGGCGCAGGTGGTTGGATACATCCAGATTCGCCATGATCTTTATGCGCGACACCATCGGTCCGGTGGCGAGACTGCGCGGGATGGTCATGATATTCTTAAGCACACCGTCCACCCTGATGCGCACGTTGCTCTCTTTTTCCGAGTGCTCGATATGTATGTCTGAGGAACGCTTGCGGTGCGCCTGGGAGATTATGGAGTTTACGAGCATCATTACGGGCGCGCTAACCTCGGAGGCATCTTCCTCGATGTCCTCCCCCCTGTCCAGCACCTGTATCTCATCGGAAGGTTCCACAGTGTTAAGCAGGTCGTAGATAACTTTGTCCGAACTAAAAAGCTGCTCGAGACAGAGCTCGACCGCGCGCGGCAGCGAGAAAAAAGGCACGGCATGGCGGCCGGTGACCGCCTCCACGTCCGAGATCGAGTCCAAATTGAGAGGATCGGACATAGCCAGGCTGATCTCCAGGTCAGATAAGCCGACCGGAACTATATTATGCTTGCGGCACATTTTTTCCTGCACCAGTTTAACTCCGAACTGGTTGGCGTTTTCCAGGATCAGCGGGATGTATTTGATATTGAAGGTGCGCTCGACGACTTTACCCAATTGCTCGTCCGTAAGGATGCCGGCCTCGATCACGGCATGGGAAATATATAAGACCTTTTCAGTGCGCATTTTGGCGACAAAAACCTCGTCAACGCCTTTCACCCAGGTCAGGGCGCGCAAAAGCCATTCGTCTTTAAACCGCCAGGTCTCTATCATCTATGTTATTCTATTGATTTTCGGGAGCGGTTTCAATCGCTTTCCCGAAAAATCAGGTAAAACTGATTTTTTGGGGCCTCGGGAATGAATTTGCCGATCCCAAATCCTCCTTTATCGGAGGATTTGGGACTTTTATTGAGTATTTGTTGAGTGGCGGGTCTCCGCAGATTTGTAATATAATTATTAACGGACCAAGATCGGTAACGGAATGGTTACCGTTCGGCGGCAGCGTTGAAACTGAGCATGTCGTTATCCAAAGAAACAAATGGCGAATAAGATCTTAATTATCGACGACGATCCGGCTTTGCTGCTTATGATGTCCTACAGCCTGAAAAAGATCGGCTATGACGTGTCCGGCGGCAAAGACGGCCAGGAAGCCATGAAGCTGATGCCTCAGCTTATGCCGGACCTTACTATTCTTGATATAAATCTGCCCCTGATAAACGGCGACGAGGTCGCCAAAATATTCAAGAAAGACGAAAAATTGAAAAATCTCAAAGTGATCTTAATGTCCGCCCTGCGCGAAGGTCTAAGCGAAAAAGCCGTAGCGAGCGGCGCCGACGGCTACTTCTCCAAACCCTTTGAACTCTCCTACCTTATCAGCCTGGCGAAAAAGTACTGTTCCGAGCCGCCAGCCAATTGACCCCTGACCGGCATCACAAAATTCAAGCCGTCCCCCAAGTTCAAGCGGACGGCTTTTAAAATTGAGTTCCTGACGCCGGCGGTTGCAAGTTCGGGGTCCTGCCAGGCATGGGTCGGATTGTGCCTGCGGCCGGCCCGGCGACTTCGCGCCGGTTCCTCCTCGGCCCAATTGGCCACATGCCTGTCTCCCCTCCAACGATACCCGCCGGCAAAAACATTTTCTACTACTAAAATCTAAAACATTTACCCCACCCTGTTCATGGTACGGCGTATTGACCCGCCCGTCGGTCGCAGCCAGTCTTATCTCAGACATAATTCCTCAAATTTAAAGTCGTCCCCAAAAGCTCAGGTGGACGGCTTTTAAATTGTCGGCTGTTAATTAAATTTCGCTATTATTGCGCGGGTGGTAGTTATTTGCGCTGAAGGGCAAATTTTACGGTTCTGATGATAAAATCCATTTCTTTCGGACCGGCATTCCTTAAAAGATAAGCTAGTTTATTTGTTCCCCTCGTCTTCGGGGAACAGCTGGCTGTCCGCCCTGAAAAGAATTGCGAAACAGCCGCACCCAGGGCTTTCGCGATCTTTTCTATCGTAGTAAGGGAAAAATTCTTCTTTCCGCACTCCGCTTCGCTCAGGTAATTAGGATGGACCCCGGCCAGATGCGCCAGTTCCTCAATGCTCAGGCCCTTATTTTTCCGCAGCTGCCTAATCCGAAGACCCACTTCGGCCCTGATATCGTTTCCCATACAACAAAATCTATCCAAATCCGCACGGCATAGCAATAATCTATAGATGATATTGAATATATCGTTTATAAGTGATAGCATACCTTTTAGGGACATTCTTCAAACAATCAGACATCTACGACTACGGCGTTGCCTTAGGAACGCGTAGCAGTGATTTCGCCACAAACAACTTAGGACACCTCATATGGCAGGATTTAAGACTTTAATCGCAGGGCTTTTACTTTCCTTAATAGCCAGCCCCTACGACAGCCCTTTATTTGCCATGGAAGGCACCGCTCCGTCCGCTGGGAATTGGGCGCTGGGAGCGATATACCCAGGGGCAGCGCTAAAATATGTGACCAGCGGCAAAAGCGCGTGGGAGTTGAGGGCGCAATCCGGCTCCGGAATTTTTGCCATTGGCCCCAGATATTACCGATATTTCACACGAGACGCAAACCCGCGCTTATTTTTCGGATTAGAGGCGGACTACATAACCTTCAAAGGTAAAGAGAGCAAAGGCGCAGGATTCGCCGGAGGAGCTTTTGCCGGCGGCGAGATTTTCCTGACCAAACAGATAGGCCTGCTCATGGACTTCGGCCCGGTGTATGTAAACCTAAAAGAAAATGATTATTCCCAATCCGACAGTGGAATGGATTACATGGTAAACATGGGCATCTACTGGCATTTCAGGTAACGACATGAAAAAGATTTTAATCATCATTCTGGCAATCCTAATCATCCCCATGGCCCTAATAGCCGGCCTAAACTTCGGCCTAATAAAAACCGCCAAAAAAAGAGTGGACAAAGTGGATGAAAAGGTTGGTGTAATTAAAAAAACCGAACAGCAGCAGCTCTCCATTGCCAGCAATAGATCTCCAGTAATATCCTCCATCTTTGCAAACCCCACAACCGTTTCGACTGGTGCTGTCTCCGCGATAACATGTTCCGCCTCAGACGCGGACGGTGATATTTTGACTTACACCTGGTCCGCCGCCAGCGGCACGATTTCAGGAACGAGTTCCACAATCAACTGGACCGCGCCAGCATCATCCAGCACTTACGCAATCAATGTAACAGTTTCCGACGGCCACGGCGGCTCAATACAAAGCAGTGTAAATATTGCGGTAACAAAGGCAAACAATTCCCCGAAAATCTCTTCTGTCGTCGCAAATCCCACGACCATTTCAACCGGAGCAGTTTCTGCGATAACCTGTACCGCCTCCGATGCCGATAGCGACACATTGACCTACACCTGGTCCGCCGCAAGCGGCACGATTTCAGGCACAGGTGCCACAATTAACTGGACCGCCCCTGCCTCATCCAGCACTTACACAATCAACGTGACGGTTTCCGACGGGCATGGCAGTTCAGCGCAAAGCAGTGTAAATATTGCCGTAACAAAGGCTAACAATTCCCCGAAAATCTCTTCTGTCGTCGCAAACCCCACGACAATTTCAACCGGAGCCGTTTCTGCGATAACCTGTACCGCCTCCGATGCCGACGGGGACACATTGACCTACACCTGGTCCGCCGCGAGCGGCACGATTTCAGGTACGGGTTCCACAATCAACTGGACCGCGCCAGCATCATCCGCCACATACACGGTCAGCGTAACAGTTTCCGACGGGCATGGTGGATCGGCACATGCAAGCGTAAATATAGTTTCAACCAGAGGAAATATCTCCCCTATAATATCCTCACTCGTTGCAAATCCTACAACGGTATCAACAGGCGCGGCCTCCGGAATAACTTGCACGGCTTCAGATGCAGATGGCGATCCTTTAACTTATACTTGGTCCGCTGCAAGCGGAACAATCACAGCCACAGGTGCCACAATTAACTGGAAGGCGCCTGCATCTTCCAGCACCTACGTAATCAATGTGGCAGTTACAGACGGGCATGGCGGCTTGGCGCATGCAAGCATAAATGTGGTTGTGACAAAACTGAACAATCTTCCAACAATATGGTCTCTTGTTGCAAATCCCATTAGCATCTCAACAGGCGCTGTGACCGTAATAACGATTTCGACATCCGACCTGGACGGTGACACTCTAACCACTACCTGGTCCGCTGCAAGCGGAACAATCTCAGGCATAGGTGCCACAATTACCTGGAAGGCGCCGGTTTCATCCAGCACCTATGTAATCAATGCAACAGTCGCCGATGGCCACGGCGGATCGGCGCAGGCGACCGTAAATGTGCAGGTACTGGCTTGGGCCACTTACACAACAGCCAACAGCGGTCTAGCGGGTAATGTTGTTCTGTCAATCGCGATAGACAATTTAGGGAATCCATGGTTTGGGTCTTGGGGTGGGGTGTCAAAATTTAATGGGACCAACTGGACTACATATACTAGCGGTTTCGCTAGCAATCGCATCCAAGCAATCGCGATAGACAATTTAGGGAATAAATGGTTCGGAACTTATGCCGGCGGGGTGTCAAAATTTGATGGGACCAACTGGACCACTTATACAACCACCAACGGCTTAGTGAATAATGTGGTCAACTCAATAGCTATAGATAGCTCAGGGAATAAATGGTTTGGAACTGAAGGCGGGGTGTCAAAATTTGATGGAACCAACTGGACCAATTATACAACAGTCGACGGCTTGGCAATTAATGGAGTTGTTTCAATAGCAATAGATGATTTAGGGAATAAATGGTTTGGGACTGATGGCGGCGGGATTTCAAAATATGATGGGACCAACTGGACCACATACACATCAGCTAATAGCGGACTGGTGAACTATCACGTCCAGGCAATCGCGATAGATAGTTTAGGGAATAAATGGTTTGGGACTGCTGGCGGCGGGATTTTAAAATATGATGGGACCAACTGGACCACTTATACAACCGTCAATGGCCTAGCGCATAACGATGTCTTCTCAATAGCAATAGATGGCTCTGGGAATAAATGGTTTGGGACTTATAATGGGGTGTCAAAATATGATGGGACCAACTGGACCACTTACAAAACCGTCAATGGCTTAGTGACTAATGAGGTCAGGTCAATAGCGATAGACGGCTCAGGGTATAAATGGTTCGGGACTGATGGCGGAGGGGTCTCAAAATTGTGGTAATTAGTCCAGATGCTATAAAGATTTTTTGTTTCCAAATAAGCTAATTCTTGATAGGGAGATAAAGATGCGAAAAATTGAAGAAAGAGAGACTGCAAAAAACGACCCAGCCTGCGAAATTCGCCTAGGAGTAGCGCAATGGAATAACGCAGAGAAATCCGTGAAGTACGCCTGGCTCGATAAGAATGGGAAAGTTGCCCGCGGAGGCGAAATACCGGTTAAGGCCCTTCGTCAAGCACTCGACTTTGCAATTCGAAAGGGATATATCAAACCTTGACCTGAATAAGTGCTTAGGCTTTTGTACGAGTCGGGGTAGGCCGGCGTGAAACTTTGCGCCATGCCGGTTATCTCCACAGTGGGTAAAAGGTCTACGCTACCTTTTACGATATCATGTTAGATGCTTCCGCGCACAAACCAAGGAACTAATCCAATGAATGAACTCAACCGAGAAAACTTCCCAATCATGATAGCGGCCTTCATGGAGCAGCACGAACTTTCAGTCCGGCGCATTGCAGGTGTCATTACCTGTTCCGAGGCTTCGCTCGACCGAATTCTGGTCAGTTCCACGCTGGCATCGGACGAGATGCTTCGTCAGGGTGCCATTCTGATGGAACTTGGTTTCGACCGCTATTCCAATCTCACCGAGGCCGAGCGCGAGAAGTTATCAGACACGCTGGGAGTTATCGGCGGTGGTGCTATTGGCTTTGGCTCCGTCACCGCTGCCGTTTCGGCGATGGGTTCTGTCGCTGGTCTTTCTGCGGCAGGCATCACCTCTGGATTAGCAGCTATGGGCGCACTCGTTGGTGGTGGCATGGCCGCTGGTGTGGCCGTCGCAGCTGCCATCCCGATAGCAGCAATGGGCATTGGTTATGGCATCATTCGAGCCGTCAAATATTTTATCAGCGAAGTACAACTCAACGCAGACGCGCTTGACCCAAAATGGGAGATGCCTCCGAATAAACAAATCACCTAATAATGCGTGGTGAAAAGGCAGGAATCTTTTGCCTTTTTGAGACCAAATAAATTTAATATCAATTTTTAAGGAGACCTTTTCTATGATACCAGGAACATCTGTTAGACCGCAAAAATGGAAAAATGTAATCGATTTGTATGATGATGGAGCATATTCAGCAATTTGGGGCAATTTTGATGGCAGCAAAGATCGCTGCCTCGGGGTAAGATGGAATGGCAAAAAAGACGAACGCGGCTACCCATCCCAGGGCCGCAATCCATTATGGTATGTTGAACCCGATTTTTCAACAAAAGAGATATTATCTATCCTTTCAAAAATCATTCATAAAAATAACCTACAGCACCAGATAGACTTTAAGAAGAACATTTCAATTGCCTTCGCTGAAATAAAAGCAAGGCAAAACCCCGACGTAAATGGGGAAGTTGAATAACAGAAAAGAGTTGACGGACGCGGGCGATAATTTTCCGGGGAGTACGGCGAAGCCGAAACCGCGACCGCAAGGGAGCGGGAAGGAGGTGATGCCATGATAAACAATGGGATTCCCCATACCTTGGGAGCAGAACGACAAGGGGTGTTCGGGACAGTATATATGATTCCCAAATCTCCCGAGCCTCTCTTAAAAATCATCAACTTAGGCAAATCATCCCGACACACCTTTATCGGAGAAAAATTACAACATAAGACTGGCCGCGACCTTCGGGCGGGTAATTCCGCCGTATCATAATAAGGGTGGGGACATGTTTTAGTAAAAATAATTTGCAGTATTTATCTTTGTATCAGAAAGCGGCAGTCATATAATTGGAGCGGGTGACGGGGGTGCCGGATAAGCGAAACCGTACCGGAAGCCGAGCCTTGCGTAAGCGGCGAGGCTGAGGTCCGGAAGGGCGGGCACTGTGTGCCCGACCCTGTTTTCGCGTTCCGGTCCCCCGGCAGGACCCGCGAACGTGCAGGACTGCCGTTACCATTGCCGGGCTAATAAATTTAAAGCCGGTCACCTTTCGGGGACCGGCTTTAAATTTATGGAGGCGCCGGGATTCGCACCCGGGTCCGACAATTACATGTTAGAGTCACTACAGGCTTATTCCTGAGTTTGTCTCGGATCGGCCTAGTTCAGGACGACAAAACCGGTCCAAAGCTCCGTGTGGTCTTTTGCCCGCGCATACGAAGCGCGACACGCGGACAGCACCCTGCGTTTTGACGCTCACCGGACGTTGCAGAGAGACGTCCGGCAGCGAGGTTCACTTAGGCGTGAGCCCAGGCCATCTCGTTTGAGTTGGCTTTTTTGTTTTTGACCCTGTTTTACATGGCCTGGTCAACCATGGCCTGCAACTTTAACATGATAAGTTGCCGTCGATCCTATTCGCCCCCTCCCTGTCGCACCCAGATCGCACTGCATGGCGATCTGGGCGAATAACGCCGGGCTTTAATAAGGTGGCGCCCGGTGCTCCACAAGGGGGAAACCTAGGTTTCCCCCGTTTCATCGTCGCCGTCGGCCAGCTCGCTTCGCGAGGGCCAGGACGGCTGAACCCCTTTCCTAAAAGGAAATGGGAACATTCCGACAAAAAAGGTGTTTTCAAAGAACTGACTGCTCTGATCGACTTAGTTATAGTTTAGCAGGTTTTCATTGGGAAAGCCATGGTGAATTTCATTCACTGAATTGGAAGGGTTGCTGCGGGGTATAGCTGGAGGGGTGGCAGCCATGGGTCGGATCGGGCCGAGGGGTGCGAAGCACAATTCAGTGAACAGGCAACCGGCGCTCGCCCCGCACTTTGGACGCAACGCTTCGAAGCGCCACGATCTTCCAAAGTGCGGGGCAAGTCGCCGGGCTGGCCGCAGGCCCGATCCGACCCATGGTTGACAGGACCCCGCACTTGCAGCCCGCCGCTATTTTCCACTTTCCCCCAATTGGTGAAATCTTCTCATCAATGACGCGGGTTTGTTAGCGGAGGTTTAGGAGAATGATTCATGAATTTATGGATTTCCACCCCGCCGGTAAACGCGGTGTGGCAGGCCGCCTAAGGCCTGCGGGAATAACAAAACAAGAAGCGGAGTTTTACTGCGGCTTCGGGCCCGAGGCTTGGCAGGCGTCGGCCACTTTGCGGATCACCTTTAGCGGATCGCCGCCGCCGGTTATCCTAAGTCCGTCGCCGAACCGCGACGGGAGAAAAATGAGAGAGGGGCCGAACAGGTCCTGCCACTTTTTTATGGCCGGCATGCCTATCGGCGCTTTGGGCTGGAAAAAGATCTCCAGGGTCTCATCTTTCTGAACCACCGCTCTGACGAAGTACGCGGCCAGCTCTTTTTTCAGTTTTATGATGGCCGCCAGGTTCCTTAGCGGTTCCGGAGCCGGGCCGGATAGATCGGCCAGCCCTTCCATTATCTTGTCCACTTTCCCCAGATCCGCGTTCAGCAGCTTCTTGTAAAAGTTCAGGCGTTCCATATCGTCGCCGATATAATCATCGGGAATGAAAGCCGGCAGCTCCAGATCTATCTTCACGTCGGGCAGTTCGACGTCCTGGCCGCGCCCTTTAATGCGGTTTATTTCCCCGTTCAGCAGCTTGATGTACATCTCGAGGCCGATGGAATTGATGAAGCCGTGCTGTCTCACTCCCAGCAGTTCTCCCGCGCCGCGCAGCTCCATGTCGCGCATGGCCAGGCGGAAGCCGGAGCCCAGCTCGGTGAATTCCTCCAGCGCGCTCAAACGCTTCATGGCCAGCTCGCTGATGTTTTTTTCTTCACGCCCGGATCCGTCGTCGGCCGAAATCCCAAAAGCCGCCCTCATATCGGTGCTGACCCCTTCCGGCTTTCCGCCAGCCCCCTTCTTCTTCATCCAGCCCGGATAGAACAGGTAGCAGTAAGCCTTCTGTTTCTCGCGCCCGATCCTGCCGCGCAGCTGGTAAAGCTGCGCCAGGCCGAGCTCGTGCGCGTTCTCTACTATCAGGGTATTGACGCTCGGGATGTCCAGTCCGGATTCGATGATCGTGGAGGCCATAAGGACGTCGTATTTCTTTTGCAAAAAATCCCACATGTATTTCTCTATCTGTTCGCCTTTCATCTGTCCGTGCACGACCGCCACGCGCAGATAGGGCATAATCTTTTCCAGGTAGGCGCGGCGCGAGTCGATGGTCTGGACCCTGTTATGAACGTAATAGATCTGCCCTCCGCGCGCCAGCTCGAAATTAACGGCGTTGACCAGCGCGGTCTCGTCGAAGGGGCGGACCTGCGTCGAGATCGGCAGGCGTCCGACGGGCGGGCTCTCTATTACCGACATGGTCTTTAAAGTGGAGAGCGACTGATAAAGCGTGCGCGGGATAGGAGTGGCCGAGAGCATCAGCAGGTGTACGCCCTTGGCCATGGCTTTCAGTTTTTCCTTATCCTTGACGCCAAAACGATGCTCTTCGTCTATAATGAGCAGGCCCAGGTTGTTGAATTTCACGTCCTTCTGCAAAAGCCGGTGCGTGCCGATGACGATATCCAGCCTGCCGCGCACAAGATCGTCCAGGATCCTCTTCTGGTCGGAGCGCGTCTCAAAGCGCGAGATAACGCCCAGCTTAACGGGGAATTCCTTAAAGCGATTGTAGAAATTACGGAAATGCTGGTCGGCCAGAATGGTGGTCGGCGCCAGGACCACGGCCTGCCGCCCGTTGAAGACCGCGCGCATGGCCGCCCGCATCGCCACTTCCGTCTTCCCGAAGCCTACGTCGCCCACCACCAGGCGGTTCATCGGGCTGGACGATTCCAGGTCGGTCAGCACGTCCCGGATAGCCGCCCCCTGGTCAGGAGTCTCTTCGAAAGGGAAAGAGGCTGCGAACTCCCTCTCCATGCGGCCTGCCTCGGGAAGCGCGATTGTCTTCATCGCCATGCGCTCCGCCTCCACCTTAAGAATATCGCGGGCCAGCGTCTGCACCTCCGCGCTGACCCGGTTCTTAAGTTCATGCCACGTCTTCGTGTCCATGTGCGAGAGCTTCGGGGTCTTGCCTTCCGAACTGATGAATTTCTGCACGCGGTTGAACTCGTAGAGCGGCACCATCAGTTTGTCGCCGCGGGCGTATTCCATGAGCAGACAATCGGCGTCCTCGATATTCTCGTTATTGGCGTTCCGGTAATACGCTTTTTTGATGCCGAGGTACCTGCCAACCCCATAGTCTTCATGCACCACGAAGTCGCCGGTCTTGAGGTCCGACCATTTGAAAGATTTTCCCTTAGGCTTGACGCCCTTCAGGTCTATGCGGTAGCGGCGCTGGAAGATCTCGGAAGAGGTCAGCACCGCCGCGCGGCCGGGAGGATAGATGAAGCCTTCCTGGATATAGCCCGTCCTGAAATTCACGAGATCGATCAGGTTCTTTTCCTCGAAGAGGTCGCGAAGGCGGTCGGCCTCGCCACGGTTTATGCAGAAAAGCGTGACGG
>Ga0209697_10000300_pt1 | contig 80773 bp, 59 predicted proteins | sample AliMusrvi5mmetaG_FD_184115 | JGI IMG/M metagenome (GOLD analysis project Ga0209697, IMG submission 184115) | Freshwater lake bacterial and archeal communities from Alinen Mustajarvi, Finland, to study Microbial Dark Matter (Phase II) - Alinen... | ecosystem: Environmental > Aquatic > Freshwater...
TGAGCAGATCAGCAATCAGATGGGAAAATAAAAAGGAGGGGAATGCAGGATTTCAGAAAAAAAGAGATGGCGCAGGTGGCTCAGTTTTCGTTAGCAGAGGTGGTTCAATTTTGATTAGCGTTGAAGGCATTTTCTGAATGCGCGTAATATTCAGTCATTTCTATCCACTCTTTATGTGATATTTTCGTATGAGATCCATCTTGTCACCATCCATGACAAGAATCAATTTCTCCACTATACCACCCTCACCCTGTCAGGCGATGTCATAGTAAATTTTTTCTTCACATCTTCGTTTTGTCATGGTCATTGACATGGTCATGTTTATGTCCTAGAATGAAACCATGATTACGATGAATATCAATGAAGCCAAGACACATCTCTCGGGCGCGCTGGCAAAGGTCGCCAAAGGGGAGACGGTTGTTCTTTGCAAACGGAATAAGCCGGTGGCTGAGATTCGTCCTCTCCGAGAGGCGCTGCAAAAAAAGCGTCCCATCGGACTGGCCGCCAAGGAATATCCGGAATTTACGATTGATACACGGTTTTTTGAGCCTCTTCCCGATGACTTCGTCGATGCTTTTTCAGGCCAGAACGCGTGAATATTCTCCTGGACACTTGCACATTTCTCTGGCTCGTTTTCAACACCGACGAGCTTTCCAACACGGCGCGGGAAGTATTTGCAGACCCGAAAAATGAAGTCTATCTGAGCGCGGCCTCGTGTTGGGAAATCAGTGTCAAATATTCTCTGGGAAGGCTGGCCCTGCCGGAAGGCCCCGGAAGGTTTGTTCCCGACCAGCGGGAGAAGCATTATGTTGCTCCACTGCCGATTACTGAAGCGGCTACCTTCCATCTGCCGAAACTCCCTCCGTATCATAAAGATCCCTTCGACCGCATTCTGATCTGCCAGGCGATTGAGCACTCCCTCGTTCTCCTGACACCGGACGAGCTGATTAACCAGTATCCGATTCATACCTTGTGGTAAGCATACAGGTTGTTGAGACGGTCAATCCGAAGCCTGTCAGGAAAAAACCTATCAAAATATCTTGCACCGCAAGGGCATAAGTTTCGTACGAGCAGGCAAGCTGCTCAACTCAGCTTTATCTGACAAACCAAACGTAATCAGATTCTGAACCTTCTTTTTCCACCTTACCACACCCACCCTGTCAACACGTGTCAGCGTAAAAAATAATTCTTCGCCATTCTGTCGATTTCTCTCCCCACCAAGTTTTTCAATTCCTCCGGCTCGACAACACTGACCTCCGCGCCATGACTGAGGATGGTTCCCACCAGTTCGCGGAAGTCGGCGACCGGGAATTCCAGGCGGAGGGAGCCGTCCGGGCCGGTGTCGGCCTTTTGTTCGGGATGCCAGCTTTGTTCCTGTATCCACGGCGATATTTGCGGTGAAAAGCGCAGCACCACTTGGCTGGTTGCGCCGCTTTGCATGATGCCGAAATGTTTGCGGGTATATTCCTTGATGTCGGGCAGGTTGGCGGGGACGGCGATTTTTTCATCCGCCTGCACGATCTCGCGGATGCGGGCCAGGGCGAAATCGCGCAGTTCGTGGCGTTTATCGCACCAGGCGATAAGGTGCCAGCTGCCCATATAGTGCATGAGGTGGAGGGGCTGGATGGTTCTTGTCGAGGTTTTACCTCCGTGCGGTGAGTGATAGGTGATGCGCAGGGCGCGGTCCGCGAACAGCGCCTCGACGGTCCGGCGAAAGGTGCGGGTATCGACCATGGCGTATTCGATATTTTTCACCGACACCTTGCCGTCCACCTGTTGAAGACAGGCCCTGGTGTTTTTACCGGCGCTCCCGGTCACTCGGTTGATCAGGCGGCAGAGGTCGTCTTTTAAGGCCGGGTCGGGGATGGTCGAGGCCAGGCGGACGGCGAGCGACAGGGCGAGGATGTTGGTCTCGCTGATCCAGTGGCCGGGGATTTCGTAAGCTGCGTCGGAGTAGTAAAAGCCTCGGTGCGCACGGTCGTATTCGAGCGGGGCATGGATGCGCTCGCGCATAAACTCGAAATCGCGGTAGGCGGTTCGTTTGGAGATCTCGAATTCCTCGGTGAGATGGTCGGCATTCGGAAATTTTCCGGCCTTGATTCGGCCATGAAACCACGATACGCGCTCAAATTGCTGGCGATCCGACATCTTCCGCACCCCCTTGATGACTTGCTCGTTACCACCGGCGAAATACTGCAAAGTGCCTACGGGAAAACTCCGTGATTTGCCGGTATCATGCCTGTCGGGAGATGTATCTACCCGAAGTGGTTATGGGTTCCGTTCATTGCAATGGTGTGGAGAATACCAAGTATTGTGTTAGGAAGCAATGCTTATCGATTTTTTTTGGCAGGGGAAGCTTTATTCAACGGGGATTGCGAGGAATCGGTTTTACGTACATGGTCGATGGAGTGTTATTGGCAAATGTTGTTGAAACAGAGTGAAATCTCTGTCTGTCGTGAATATCGGGATATCGGAAGTATCGACAAGGACCTTCATTGCTTTTGCCGCTGCTTCTTGTAGTCGTAGTCTAGATCGTACTCTACAGTATGAAAAAGTTTTGTGATCTCAGCTTGTTTGCGGCGTTGAATATATTCCGCAAGGGCTTCATTGACCACCGCCTCTTTGGTTGCATGTTTGCCGATGATGCGGGCAATCTTCGAGAAGATTGTTGTCAATAGCAGGGTTTGTTGCCACGGGGCACCTCCATTTCACAAATTAAAATTCAGTCTCTTCTCTCAAAGCAGTTTGCGTGTCATCTGCAAAACATCAACAGCAAAGGCGGAAAATTGCTCTGCATCTTCAAGAGAGGGAGCACCAGATGGCAACAATCCAAAGTTGCCCGGATATCTTGAATCGATATACAGCTTATTGAGCAGACTCAGCATATCCTCATCAAGATCCAACAGCTGCCTGTGGTCTATCGCCGTTTTGAGTGTGAGCAGATTGTGCGTTTTCCGCACCACAATATCAGATTCTTCAATAAAGGCTTTGAGACATTTTTCAACACATTGCTGAGCATGAAACGCCACGACCGGCGTGAGGTGCGGCTGCTTCAGAATGGCAGTAATGGTATCAATATCTGCCTGTGCAGATCTTAACCAATCAGCAGTGTTGGCCTTCATGCGAGTTGTATGGCTTCTCTCAGTATGCTGCGCATAAACACACTGCCGCTGGAGGTGATCATCTCAAACTCAGGTTTAGTATATACCAGCAAATCGATGGGATGATGTTTTTCTATATCCCGAATTAATCTACTGATACGCAAATAATTGTTATTACGTTCTTTATAGCTATTGGGTACGGTATCCAGGTCCAAAACTACCAGCAAGTCTATATCGCTTTCCGCACCGGCATCTCCCCTGGCTTCCGATCCAAATAACAAGACCTTGTCTATCTTTTCACTTGCGGTAATGCGATCAACCAATTCTTTTTTGAGTATATCCGAGAGCATTTCTAATGGATTATCCTTTTATTATCAGTATGATCTAAGACACTATGTTATCTTATCGGTATTCTTTTGAAGAATTAATCTATCTTAGCAGATACTGTCAAAAATTTCAATTTCGACCGAGATTTCGAGTTCTGATCGGAAACCATTATACCGAAAGAGCAGCCGAAATCTTCTTCGCCAGCTCGACAAGTAGAGTCGCATACTGCTTTTCAAATGCCTCCATGGTGTAGCGGGCGGTGGAGGAGTCGAAGCTGACGCCGCCTACCACTTTGGCGGTGCGCAGGTTGAAGATCGGGGCACCGATGGCGATCAGGCCGGGCAGGAAGGTTTCCCGGTTGAAGGAATAGCCCCTGGCCCTGGTTTCCTGCAGTTCCTGCTCTATCGCCCGGCGGTCGAGGGTGGTGCGGTCGTGTTCCGGCTGCAGGTCTGTGCGTTCGAGAAAACCGGCCAGCCGCTCATCATCCATAAAGGCCATGGCCGCCTTGCCGGTGGCGAGGTTATGCAGGTCACCGGCGGCGGTGAAATGGAGGAAGGCGAGGGTGTCTTTCGACTCGCGGCGGTAGACCAGGTAAATGTTGTTGTTCTGGATCAGTCCGACATCGATATGCAGGTCGTATTGCTTGTGGACCTCATCGACATAGGGCTTGATACTTCTGACGATATCGGCCTTCTGCAGGAAGGAATGGGCCAGGGGAATGGTCCTGACGCCTAGGGAATAGGCGCCGCGCGCCTTGGCGTCTTTCTGCAGGTAGCCGTGTTCGCAGAGGGTGTTGACGAAACGAAAGACCGAGGTTTTGTTGATACCTAGGCACCGGGAAATCTCGCTGAGGCTGTAGGTTGCTTTTTCGCCGCAATAGAGGTTGAGAATTTTCAGACCTTTGTCCAGTGTTTCCGAGGTGTTTCCCTTGTTCTTTTCGGCCATATCCGGTGTTTGCAGGTGCCTGGGCGGTGTTTGGGAGGATCGATGGCGGTGGTAACAGTCCGCTGCTTTTGCCGACCGCCGAAAATGAGCTGCAATAATACCGGATCTTGCCGGAATGCGAAAGGGGAGGGGGCGAGAAATTTGCCGCAGGCCATCCTCGGTCGCAATGACCTTATCACCATTGAAAAGACGGTTGACTTTTAGTTTTTTGCTGCATATAAATGACTTGACTTTTAGTTTGTTGGTGCACGGAGTGCACACTACAGCGACTGGAAACAATCCAGCAAGGAACAGAAGAATGAAACGTTTGGCCGAAGATGCCCTCATCGCCTGGTATAAATCGCCGCGACGCAAACCTCTGATTATCCGTGGTGCCCGTCAGGTCGGCAAAACCTGGCTGGTGGAGAAGGGCCTCGCCCCGTATTTTACCAATCTGGTGAAGGTCGACCTGGAAAAACGGCGGGATCTGCACTTCCTCTTTGCCGGCAATCTTGAGCCGAAGATCATTCTCCAGGGACTTGAGGTCAGCCTGGGGCGGATTGTCGCCGGCAAGACCTTGCTGTTTTTCGACGAGATCCAAGCGTGTCCGCGGGCAATCATGGCACTCCGCTATTTTTATGAACAAATGCCGGAATTGCACGTCGTCGCCGCCAGCTCCCTTCTGGAATTCGCTTTCGCCGATATTTCCGTCCCGGTCGGGCGGGTTACGTACCTCTACCTCCAGCCCATGACCTTTTTCGAGTATCTCCTGGCCATAGGTAAAGAACCGATGGCCGAGCAAAGCCGCAAATCGCCGGCAACCCTTGCGGAATCGGTCCAGCAGATGATTCTCCGCGAATTAAAAACATATTTTTTTGTTGGCGGCATGCCGGAGTGCGTCCAGGTTTTTCACGATTCCGGTTCGCTGTTGGAGGTATTCAAGGTTCAATCGGACATCATTACTTCCTATCGCGACGACTTTGCTAAATATTCACCGCGGATGGACACCACCTGCCTCGACGCCGTCCTCCTCAATACCGCCAGGATGGTCGGGGAACAACTGAAATACACCAGGCTGAACGAAGGTCACTCCTACCAGATGAACCATAAGGCCTTCGACCTCCTGGCTAAAGCCAGGATCATCCATAAGATCCCCGCCTGCAACCCCTCCGGCTTGCCGCTGGGGGCCTCCGCCAACCCGAAAAAGTTCAAGGCGGCGATGCTCGATATCGGCCTTATGCAGCGTCTTTGTCAAATACCGGTCGATTTCGAGATGAAGCAGGAAAACCTCCTGGCGATGTACCGTGGTAAACTGGCGGAACAATTCGTCGCCCAGGAACTGTTGGCGCATGGGGGGGAGGATCTTTTCTACTGGGCCCGCGACGCCCGCGGCAGCAGTGCCGAAATTGACTATCTAACTGTTCGCGAAGGGACCATCTACCCGGTTGAAATCAAATCCGGAGCCGGTGGCAGCCTGCGTAGCCTCCACCTTTTTCTGGAAAAATACCCCAACTGCCCGCAAGGACTTGTGCTCCACGGCGGTGGATACAGACAACTGGTCGAGCAAAAACTGATTTTCTTGCCGCTCTATTCGGCCGCCGCTATCGGCAATGCGGCGATGCCGTTGCCCTGAGCGAGGTGACCGGCAGAATCTGGAGATAAGGTGCACAGAGTGCACTACGAAAAACAAATGCCATCATCGATGCAAATGCGATTGAGGGTTCAGCCTTTCTTTTCAAGAAACAGCCGCATCAGCGGCGCACTGGTGATGCTGGTCACCAGTGCCATGACAATCAGCGCCACAAACACCGCATGGTTGATCAATCCCGCTTCATAGGCGAGACTGCCGAGGATGATCTCCATCGCCCCCCTGGCATTGAGACCGAAGCCGACCGCCAGGGCGTGGCGTCCCGACATGCCGCCCAACCGGGCGCCGATGCCGGCACCCATTACCTTGCCGACGAAGGCCAGCAGCAGAACCAGGGCCACTATGGGCAGGTCGAAATTTTCGATGAAATTGACCTTCAGACCGATGGAGACAAAGAACAGTGGGGCAAAGAAATTGGTGACGAACTGGTGCATGATTTCTCGCGCCTGTTCGCGTAGGTAGGCCGAATCACCGATCGCCAGGCCGGCGATGAAGGCGCCGAGAATGGCGTGAATATGGATGTATTCGGTGAAGGCGGCGGAAAGGAGGCACAGGCCGAGGCTGAGCGCCAGGACGCCACCGGGCCAGGACAGTTTGGTCTGGATCCAGGGCAGGACGCGGTTGACGGCAAAGCGCCCGACAACCAGCATAAAGGTGGCAAAGGCGGCAATGGAGACGATACTCAGGACGATGCTGCCGTGGCCGTTATTCTGATTAACGAGAGAGAGGATGAAGGAGAAGACGATCCAGCCGACGACATCGTTCAGGACCGCCGAGGCAATGATGATCGCACCGATCTCGGTCTTCAGAAGTTTCATGTCGAGGAGAATTCTGGCGATGACCGGCAGAGCCGAAATGGCCATGGCGGTTCCGAGAAAGAGGGCAAAGAGGAGATGGGTCGGCCCCCCTCCGGACACCGAAAACCACTGCGGAAAAAACCAGGCCATGGCAAAGCCCGAGGCAAAAGGCAGGACCATGCTGCCGATACCGGTGGAAATGGCCACCCGGCCATGCCGGAGAAAAAGGGAAAAGCGCAATTCGAGACCGGCGACAAAAAGCAAGAGAATCACCGACAAGGAGAAAATGGCGTCGAGGGCCAGGGAAAAATTGCTGTTTTCGGCAAAGGGAAAGAGCGTACGGTAAACCCCCGGAGCAATTGTCCCGAGCACGGTCGGGCCGAGAGCCACGCCGATAAGCAGCTCGCCCATGACCATCGGCAGGCCGATCTTCTTGCCGATTTCCGAGGCAATGCGCGATAAAATAAGGATGATGCTGATAGCCAGCAGCAGGGTAACCAGATCGTTCGGATGGAGTTTAGCCATGGCGCACGTTTTCCGGGAAATCAGGTTGCATCGCTAGTGCGGGCATGGACAATCAGCATATTACAGGGCAGATGTTCGAGGATATGTTCCAGATCATGGGCGAAAATCCGATCCATGAGCCGATATCTGCCGTCCGGGGAATGGATGACCAAGAGGTCGGCATTGCTGTCTTCGGCGTATTTGCGGATGGTGAAACCCGGCCGTCCGGAAAGGGCCGCCGTTTGCACGACCAGTTTGTCGGTGGCTCGGCCCACGGTCAATTCCCGCAGTTTTTCTTCCGCATCGAACACCAGCTGCTCCTTTATCCGGGCGCGTTCCCCTGTGGTGCTGTCGTCCGACATGGCCATGGCCAGACCGGTCTGGTCCACCTCGCGGATGGCTCGAAGATCTACGGACCCGACCCGCTCGGCAAAATAAAAAGCGGTGTCCAGGGTATGCGGAGTTTTCGGGTGGTCGACGCAGTCAACGACGATTCGCGGAAAGCTGGTACCGCTGACCTTCGGTTCGGTAAGCAGAAGAAGCGAACACTTGGCCCGGCGACTCAGGCTGCGCGCTATTGAACCTAAGTAATAACGGAAGACATTTTCGCGCCGCCGGGCACCGAGGATGAGCAGATCCACCATGTGCAGCTTGCAGGTTTCCAAAAGGGTGGCAACCGTGTCGCCCCCGCCCCAGATGGTTCGCACCTCTCGGTCTATCCCAAGGTTGACGCAGATTGCCGAGAGGATTGCTTCCTTGGCGGCGCTATGCGTACCGACATGGATGAGGAGCAGTTTGGCCTTGAAGTTGTCGGCCAGTTGCCTGGCCTCGTGCATGATCGCCTCAAGTTTTGGCGAAAAGGCAACAGCCACGGCAATGGTTTCAAACGGAAAAGACGGGCGGCCTTTTAATCTGCTGGAGTCCATTGTTGGCTCACGGGGTAGGGGTGATGAGTCAGTGCGACTCGTCTGTCGATTTTGCGGCTTGGCGCAAACGGCATTCGGCAGTACGGCTGTGTGGGGTGTTCATAGCCATTATAGCGAGAAAGGCCCTGATAATAAAGAGGAGAATCTAATGGGCGGAATTACGGCATCCGTTCTCTGACATGGCGCCGATAAGAGTCGTAATCGCCTTCGTGGATGCGCATCTCGCCGTGATCGATCTCCATGACGCGGGTTACCAGAGAGCGAAGGAAATGCCGGTCGTGGCTGACGAGAACCACCGTTCCCTCGAACTTCTGCAGGGCGGCGAGCAGTACCTCCCGCGACTGGATGTCGAGGTGGTTGGTGGGTTCGTCGAGAACCAGAAAATTTAAGGGTCGACCGAGGAGCCGCGCTAAAATGACCCGGCTCTTTTCGCCACCGGAGAGGTTGGCGATGCGTTTATCGACGTCGTCGCCGGTAAAGAGAAAGGCACCGCAGAGATTGCGGATGACTCCGATATTTTCCATGGGCAGGGCCTCCTGCACCGCCTGGAAGACCGTATCTTCCGGACGCAGCAGGTCCATGGCATGCTGGCTGAAATAGCCGGTGGTGACACCTGCGCCTGTCAGTACTTCGCCCTCGCTCGCGTCGGTGTTGCCGGTGATGACCTTCAAAAGGGTCGATTTTCCCGCTCCGTTGACGCCGACCACGGCGATTTTTTCAAGACGGCGGATGGTGCCGTTCAGGCCGCTGAAAACCGGAATTGTTCGGCCGTCGTGGCCGGTCCAGCTCTTGCTAAGATTTTTCAAGTGCAGGACATCGTCGCCGCTGCGCGGCGGCACCGGGAAATCGAATTTCATGACGCGCTGCTCCGGCGGCAGGACGATGCGTTCAATCTTGTCGATTTTTTTGACCCGCGACTGCACCTGCGAGGCGTGCGAGGCCCGGGCAGCAAAGCGGGCGATGAATTCCTCTTCTTTGGCGAGCATCTCCTGCTGGCGACGGTAGCTGGCCTGCAACTGTTGCCGCCTGATTTCCCGCTCCTGCAGATAGAAATCGAAGTTGCCGCTGTAGGTCGTGGTACTGCCGTTCGCCACCTCGACGATGCGGCTGACGATCTTGTTCATGAACTCGCGGTCATGGCAGGTCATCAAGAGGGCACCCTTGAATTCGGTCTGCAGCCATTCCTCAAGCCAAAGAATCGATTCGATATCCAGGTGGTTGGTCGGCTCGTCGAGGAGGAGGACGTCCGGATTGATGGTCAGGATCTTGGCGAGGGCAATACGCATCTTCCAGCCGCCGCTGAATTTTTCCACAGGCGCCTGGAAATCGTCGGGAGAGATACCAAGGCCGGTGAGCACCGCCTGGGCGCGCGGTTCGAGGTCGTAGCCGCCGCGCTGCTCAAAGATCTCCACCGCTTCGCCGTAACGTTCAAGGAGCTCGGCCATCGCCTCATCGGCCATCGGTTCGGACATGGCCGCTTCCATCTCCCGCATTTTTACCCCGAGGGCGACGATATCGCCGGCCGCCGACATCACCTCGACGAGCACGGTGCGTCCGGCCATCTCGCCGACATCCTGGGAAAAATAGCCGATCACGTTTTTCTTGGAACAGGAGATTTCGCCCTTATCCGGCTCTTCTTCACCGGTTATGAGGCGGAAAATGGTGGTCTTGCCGGCGCCGTTCGGGCCGACCAGGCCGGTGTGGGTGCCGGGGAGGATCTGCATGCCGGCATTCTGCAGGAGAATCCGGCTGCCGTGTTGTTTCTCTATATTGGTAAGATGGATCATCGCTCTTGGTAGATAAAAAATGGCCGGAAGTTACCATGATGCGGGGCGTTGATGCAAGGGGTATTTATGCTTTGTCGTTCAGCCATCGGCGGATTTTGGCGGACAAAATATCGGGGATGATCGGTTTGGTAAGGTAGTCATCCATGCCGGCGGCAAGGCATTTCTCCTCATCCCCGACCATGGCGTGGGCGGTCAAGGCGATAATCGGGATGTGTCTTTCGGGGAGATGCTCCGCCGGGACCGGGTTTCCGGCATCTTCCGGCATATTGAGCGGCAGCATCTCCTTTTGCCGAATGATTTGCGCCGCTTCAAAGCCGTCCGTCTCCGGCATTTGAATATCCATGAGAATCAAATCGAAAGCCTGTGTTTCCCAGGTTTCAACAGCCTGGCGACCGTTCTCGACGGCCACGACGCTGTAACCCAAATTTTTCAGGACATGCAGCGCCAGGGTTTGATTGATGGAGTTGTCTTCGGCCAGCAAAATTCGCACTTGTCCGTCGGTTCCAGGGGCTGCTTGCCGCAACTTCAAAGAGTTAGGTGGAGGAGGTATCGTTTTGGCGATCTCCTGTTTTTCAAAAACGGCGCTAAACCAGAAGGTGGCGCCACCGTCCGGGTTCGCCTCGACACCGATTTTCCCACCCATCATGGCCACCAGCCTTTTACAAATAGCCAGGCCCAGGCCGGTGCCGCCGAATTTTCGTGAGGCAGAGCTGTCCAGCTGGGAAAACGATTGAAACAGACGATGAAATTGATCCGGGGGAATGCCTATGCCGGTATCGCTTACTTGAAAATGCAGTGTCACCTGGGCTGCTGTTTCGGCCTTCATGGCAACCTTGATAGCCACTTGTCCGGATGCGGTAAATTTCACCGCATTGGTGGCCAGGTTGAGAAGAACCTGGTGCAAACGGGACGGGTCGCCACGAAGCAGGGTGGGGACCGCCGGCTCGATGCTTTGCAGCAGCAGGAGATCCTTGCGTTCGGCATGAAACCCGACGATTTTCCGCAAATCCTCCATGAGCCGGTTGAGATCGAAATCGATTACCGCAAAGTCCAGTTTGCCGGCCTCGATTTTCGAAAAATCAAGAATGTCGCTGATGACCGTGAGCAAGGTGTCGGCACAGGTTACGACCGTTTCGGCGTATTGGCGTTGTTGTTTGTCGAGAGGAGTAGAGAGCAGGAGATTGGACATACCGACTACTCCGGTGAGCGGGGTGCGGAGTTCGTGGCTCATATTGGCGAGGAAATCGCTTTTTGCCTGACTCGCTACCTCTGCCGCCTTCTTGGCCCGTACCAGTTCGGTAATATCGGTGATGATGCCGATGAGCCCGATAACGCCGCGATCACGGGCATGAATGGTTGCTTTGTCGAAGATGACCTCGCGGATGTCGCCGCCTGCCTGCTGCACTTTCCAGGTGTAGTGCTGCGTTCCCGGATTCTGGAAAAGATCAAGGTCCTTTTGGTGGTAGCCGGCGGCAATGTGCTGCGGGGCCATTTCAAAAACCGTTTTACCGATAATGGCGCTCTTCGGTTTTCCCAGATAGCTTGCAAAAGCGGCGTTGCACCCGGTGTAGCGTCCTTCGGTATCCTTGTAAAACAGGGGAGTCGGGAGGGTTTCCATCAGGGTATGAAGAAAATCACGCTGCTGCATAGAGGCCTTTTCCGCCTTTTCCGCCTTTTCCTTAGCCTTTATCAGTTCGACCGTACGTTCCTCGACAAGATCTTTCAGATGGTTGCGGTGTTGAATGAGTTCTTCTTCGGCCTGTTTGCGAGTGGTGATATCCTCCACCGTGCCGATGATGCCGCTGACCTGGCCGTCTTCATCATGCAGGGGGATTTTGCAGGTGTCGAGCCAGGTTTTTTTGCCGTCGGCGCGGACCTGGGTCTCGGCGATATGTAATTCCGGCGTGTCGCTCTGCATGACCCGGCGGTCGCAGAGGAGATACCATTCGGTCTCTTCCGGCGCCCATGGCAGTTCCCGATCCATTTTGCCGACGATTTCCTCCGGATGGGCAAGGCCCGCCGCAGTGGCAAAAAGCTTGTTGCAACCGAGATATACCGAGTTACGATCTTTCCAGAAAATGAGCTGGGGGATGTTGTCGATGACCGATTGCAGCATTTCCTGGGAGCGTCGCAGGGCTTCCTCGGTGTCTTTTTTTTCGCTTTGGTTGCTCGTTTTTATCGGCGCGGTCTTGGTTAATTGGGCTTTGGCCAGAGCAAGTTCTTTTTCCAGGTGTTCAATACGTGCCGCTTGTGCCTTGAGTCCGGCTTCGAGGGCATCGGTATCAGGTGGGCGGCTTGATGTGGGAGGGTTTTTCATTTATTCCATCCGCCAGAGCCCGTTCAACGGGATTTCTTTCAGGTCCCGCAAGGGGATAAAGACCGTTGTGCAATGCGGCACTGGGCTTTTCGTTATAAGCCGCAACGGTGCCATATGTGAATCTTAACGCCTTTGGCAGGAGAAAAGCAAGACCGCTCATGCAAGCTTGTGAGCATATCGATGTTTTACCAAAAAAGGGGGCAATTTCTTTCTATGAACGGAAGGGGCTGTGGAACAGCAAGGCCGCACTTTCCTGCAATTCGGACAGTGCGGCTAGGTTGCGCGGGGGACGGGCGGTTATTTCGGGACGTCGGCGGCCTTGGAGGCCAGCTTGTATTCGATGCCCTGGTCGGCAGGAGCGGCAAGTTTCACAACTTTGATAAAGCCATACCCCATGCCCACATGACACTCATTACATGAGGGGATTACCGCATTGTATTCCTTCCTGAAGTTCTCTATATTTTCGGAGGCGATAGCCTTGGTTACCTTGGCGAACCCCCCCTCATAAAAATTTTTCCAGTCCGCATATTCTTTCGGTTTAGTGACTTGGGCGGGATTCAAGGCAACGTTCATATACTTTCCCATATAGGCGGCAAGTCCCCAGTTGCCACCTTCGGCGGCAAAGGCGATGTTCTGGAATCTGTCGCCTACCTCGCGCATCGGTATGGCAAATTTCGGCAAAGCGCCCTTGATGGCATCGATCTGCGGCTGCACATCTTCTCCTGCCGCGCTGACACAAAAACTGCTGCCGACAATGATCAAACCTGCCACTGCCAGTACTTGAGCACATTTTTTCAACATGGTGTTCTCCTTATTGAGGATTGGGATGATGGGCTACGAGAGAGCCAGGCTGCCTGCGGTTGTAAGTGAGGGTACCTCCGTGTTTGCAGCGAATGCAAATAAATGTGGACTTTTAATAATTACTCTCAATTGTGTCACAGGGTGGGATAAAATGTCAAGGGCAGGGGCAGGATTTTTTTGCAAATGAAATTGTCTGAAAAATAGAAATGTTATTCAACAGAAAAGGTGCAGAGCAGCGCCGACGGAGAAATAATTCTCACCGAGATTGCCGCGTGCCTTCGTTTAGATAGGGGAGCAAAACCGGGACCATGCCTTTTAAAACCTGGAGGGGTAGGGCCGAGGTAAAACTGAAGGCATTGGCCGATTTGCCGCTGACAAAGGCGGTGAGGACGCCGAAATGTTTGTCGCCGAGGTAAAAAACAAAGGTGGCGGTGCGGTTCAGGGCCGTTGAGGAGCCCTTTATCCCGGCTGCGGTGGAGACGAAAATGCGGTTATCGCCGGTGCCGGTTTTACCGCCGATCGGCAGTGGGCTGCCGTCCGGCTGCTGGAAGCTGTGCAGCAGCCGTTTGGCGGTGCCTTCACTGACGACCTTGCCCATAGTCTCCCGGACCACCCGCGCGACTTCCGGGTGCAGGACCTGGACCGGGTTCGGGGGTGGCGGTTCAACGATCGATTCGTAGGGGGTGTCTTTGGCGAACTCCACCTTGGTGAAACGGTGCGTAGGGAAGCGCTTGCCATCGTTGAGGAGAATGCCGACCAACTCGGCCAAGGCCGCCGGGCGGTCGCCGGAGCTTCCCAGGGCTGTGCCCAGGGAAGGGACAAGATGCTCAAAGGGATAGCCCAGGTTGACCCAGCGCCTGTGGATATCGGAGAAGGCATCGATCTCCAGCACCGTTCTGACCCGCGAATCCCTGGCGTTTTTCGCCTTGGTGCGCATCAGCCAACCATATACATCACGGCGGACCTCCGCACTTTTTTCCATGGCGTCTTTTTGTGATTTTTGCCCCGGTTGCTGCAGGTAATCGAGGAGCCACAGTTCCAGAGGATGCATGGCGGCCAGGTAGCCGAGATCCTGCAGGTTGAAGGAGCCCGGTTTGTATTTATCGTACATCATCGACAGGCGGGCATTGGTTATATCGTTTGCCGGCAGTTCCTCGTGGATAAAGCGGATAAAGGTCGCCTCATCGGCTTTCGGGTAGAGATAGCGATGGATGATGGTCAGTCGCAGAGGGTTGGGGTTCATCCCCGCCAAGAGGGTCTCCAGTCGCTCCTCTGCTTTCTGGTTTTGGTATTTGTTCCAGAACCGCGCTAGGAACACCCGGCTTTCACGATCAATAAATTTATCGAGAACATCCTTGCGCCGGGGGTCCTTGTCGTCCGCCAGCACCTGTTTGTTGTTTTCCCATTGGCTCGCCCGGGTCGTGTTGACAATATCCTGCATAATTCTGACAAAAGGCAGGTTGATGGAATTCTGCAGGGCTTCAGTCACCGTGACAATGCGGTTGTTATCTTCTTTGCGGAAATTGCTGAAGACCTGCAGGCCGCCGCCGGTAAAGAAACGTTCCTCCGGGTTTGCCGAGTACGGGCGCTCCATGGCCGCTTCCAGCAGCGTTTTCAGCGGCAGTTGCGGCGTCTGCAGGATCTGGCCGCACACCCAGGAGGTGAGGGCGTCCGGGCGTTGCCTGTTGAATTCCTCGATCTCGGTCGGTCGGAGTTTTACAATCTCCGCATGCAGTTCGGCAATAATTTCCAGATAGGTGGTCAGGGTGCGCAGTTTGGCCGTCGATCCCAGTTCCAGCTTGCTCCCTTCGTTGATATCAAAGGGTGTTTCCGTGGTATCGGTCTGCACTCGCACCACGTTGCCGATCGGGGTGCGCTCGAACAGGGTGAAACTGTAGCTGAGGGCTTCGGCCTGATCGGGGGCCAGCAGATATTTGCCGACAAGCCCCATGGCTTCGGCGCCGGTCTTGGTCTGCAAGGTATTCAAATACCAGCTGGCTTCCTCCTGCAATTTGGAGTTCAAGGTGGCGGTAACCGTCATATCCAGGCGGTCGAGGTCATACAGGGAGACGTCGAAGAGGCTGCCGAGGCGATTGCGGACGACATTTATGCCTTTGTTGGTGGCAATCTGCGGGGCCGCCGAGTTTTCCGAGAAATTGCGGAAAAACAGCGGCTGGGTCTGGGCAGCTTCACCGAGAGCCGGAGCAATAAAGCCTCCCTGCGCCAGGAGTCTCGCGTAACTGTTACTGAGCACTGCTAACTCGCTACGGCCCTTGACGAGATAATAGGAAGGCCGGCGATGGGCGATCATCAGGCTGATAACCTGCTTCAGGGCTTTAGCCTGCTGCTCCAGTTCCTGGCCCGTTGTTTCCTTTTTGTGCAGCAAGCGGTTGAGTTCTTCAAAGTCGGTGCCGTACCAGACAAACAGGCCGTCACCCAAACCGTTGACCTCGCCGGCACCGGGGGCGGCGGAAAGGGGTACGGAATTGACATAGTCGAGGACCAGTTGTTTGCGGAAGGCCGAGGTGTCCTCGCCGCCCCGGTAGGCCCGGACGCTGGCCGAGGCCATCTGGTAGAATTTTTCGGTGATCGACGAAGTTATGCCGTTATCCGAATGACGAAATTTTTCCGTCTGGGTGGCAAGGGTACTGCCACCCATGGCCGGCAGATTGATTTTGACCAGCTCCCCCGTCTTCACCATCAGCGCTTTGGAGAACCGGCCCCAATCGACGGCCGGGTTGACTTTCGGGAAGTCACCGGACAGGAGGTCGCGGTTTTCAATGAAGAGCAGCGCCTGGACCACCGGCGACGGAATAGCGGTAAAATCGGGGTAAACCCGTTTCGGATTGGTCATTCGGTACATCGTCTGCTGCGTTGCATCGAGGATATGCAAACCGGCCTGGCTTTTCTCGTTATAGGGGATATTAAAGCCATAATCGGCATAGCGATGCAGCTCTCCGTTGAAACGCACCTGGCTCGATATTTCCATGCCTTTTTGCCGGAGTTTCTTGAGCATTGCCGGTAACTGGACATAGCCGAGACGCAGGTCGTAGGGCCCTTTTTTCGGGAAGACGATGGAATCGCTGGCACCTTTTTCAACATGGAAGTCAAGTTTTGCGGCAAAGGCACTCAAATACCGGGATTGCAGGGTGGAGGTTTGCGCTTCATAATAGCCGGCCGCACAGCAGGCAGCCAGGATGAGAACGAACAGCAACAGCAGATACGGCCACCATCTCCGAGGTTTTCCGACAGCTGCACGGCGGCGCGAAGGAGGACGGGGCGGTGCGTCATCGGTCCGCCTCGGGGACGCCGGGTCGGGGCGTTCGATGCTGATCTCGTCCGGCTGTCGCGGTGGAATTCTGCCGGGCCTGCGCCCGCCGGCGGCGGAGGGCGGAAAGATAGGGTGACGTGGCCGGCCCCCTATGGGGATATTGAGGTCTTCCGAGGGATTGATCACTGCCTGCGAATTTCTGTTGCCGAGGCTTTGGTAATGCCCCTGAGCTGTACAGTACCTGGGATTATTGTCATAGCCGGCTGAAAGAGTCGAATTGTTGTACAACCTCATCATTGCCACGCATGCTCTTGATGATAGGGACTATCCTACCGAGTTTTGCCGGCTCAGTCAAGACCCCTTGCCCGAGTCGGAAAAAGTGAGTAGGATAACAGATCGTTGTTTTGTTACTCCATGCAACAGGCCGGGGTCCTGGCAGATCCGGCCATTTGTTGCGGATGGCTCCTCATGCGGTGATATCGAGGTCGCGAACATGATATGAGCACAATTCGTTTGCCGGCTCTTTCTCTGGGCTTGATTGTTCTGGTACTGGCAGCCTGCTTATGCGGGCATGCGTCAGGGAAGAACCGGAAGGAGGATATTATCTCGCTTGCCGAGCGGCAGGCGTTGATCTGGCAAGATACGACCGCCGCCCCCTTCTGTCAGGAAAACACCCCTGTGGAAAACGAGGGGCCGCAGGTCGCGAAAGACGAACATGTCTTGCAACAACATATTCCGGGTCCACAGCTTCCAGAAACCTCACGGCAATCAGGGGAAATATGGCCGTCAATTTGGTATCCTGCGTCAATCCTTGCCTTGGTGGGCATGTTGATCAGTTCGATAGTAGCAAGCAAGATTCGCTTTGAACGGGATGCCGCCAGGCAGGCAAGTAGATTAAAGAGCGATTTCCTGGCAAACGTCAGCCATGAAATTCGTACCCCGATGAATGCCATCCTGGGTTTTTCCCAGATTCTCAAAGCCCAGCTGCACGATGCACGGCATCAGCAGTATATCAATGCCATTTCCACCAGCGGCAATACCCTGTTGCGGTTGATTAACGATCTCCTCGACCTGGCGAAAATCGAAGCGGGCAAGTTTGAACTGCAACCCACTGCCGTTGCCCTGAAAAGCATCGCCCTGGAGATTCAGACGATTTTCATGCAGATAGTTGAGGAAAAGCATCTGGAGTTTATTGTTGACCTCCATCCTTCCTTGCCTGAAGCGCTCTATGTCGATGAGGTGCGGCTTCGGCAGATTCTCTACAACCTCTTGAAAAATGCCGTGAAGTTCACCGATAAGGGACTTGTCTCCCTGACCATGCGGCCACTGACGCCGCCTGGTGCCGGTGTCTTTGATCTGGAAATTGTGGTGGCCGACACGGGGATCGGCATTCCGATAGAAGAACAGGGGATGATTTTTGAGGCATTTACCCAACGGAAAAGACAGGATCAATCGAAATACGCCGGTACCGGTTTGGGATTAAGCATTACCAAACGGCTGGTCGAGATCATCGGCGGCGAGATATCTTTGTACAGCGAGGAAGGAAAGGGCAGCATCTTTACGACCGTACTCCGCAGGATACCAGTGGCCTCGGGAGTGCTACGGGCGGTTCCGGGCAGCGAAAACGACGGTGCGGCCATCCGTTTTGATCAGGAGGCGGTTATTCTGGTCATTGATGCGATCGACAGCAACCGTATGCTGATCCGCGAATTTCTCCGAACAACGAAGCTTTCCATTGTTGAGACGATCAGTGTCGCCGACGGCATTGACTGGTGCATGGCCATCAAGCCGGATCTGATTCTTCTTGATTATAAAATGTCCTCCCTTGGTGATGCCGATCTTATTGCGCGGTTTAATCGGGTGAAAGAGGAGTTGAACATTCCCGTGGTGGCGGTGACGTCATCCTTGTCGGTCGGCAGCGAGGAGTTCCAAACCGATTTTCATTTCGACGGCTGGCTGAAAAAACCTTTGTTGTTGGGTGATGTGATGGAAACGCTGGCGTCTTTTTTGCCGCATTCCACCCTTTTTCGACAGGAAGAAAGCGGTTCGTTTGCCGATCTGCGCTACGGCTATGTCCTGCCCGAGGCGAAGGAGGTGCTGCAGGCGACTCGTAAACTTGAGGCGCGGCTACCTTCTCTCATGCGCATTCTCGTCGACAATATGCTGGAGCAGTATAAAGAGAATCGAGAAACCTTCATTATTAATGAAATAAAAGTATTTGCCCAGGAAATACAAAGGCTTGCCATGGAGTTTGGGCTGGAGTTTCTCGGTTTGTGGGCGACCGAGCTGCTCAGTCAGATCAAGACTTTTGATATGGAACGATTACCCCATACCTTCGATCTCTTTCCCCAACTGGTCGCCATGGTTACCCATGCCGGCCAACAGGATGAGGTGGCAGGCTTATAACGACGTCTTTTTCGCCAAATAAAAAACCGGATTGATTCTTTTCATCCCCAGAGCGACAGGAGCCTGATATGGACATCATAGATCCCAATCTCCCGGAGAAAACACCGCTTATTCTCGTGGTCGACGACATTCCCAAAAATCTTGAGGTCATCGGCAATATCCTCTGCCTTGAGAACTATCAGATATCGGTTGCCGGCGACGGGCAAAAGGCCTGGAATATTCTGCAGCGGATTTCCCCGGACTTGATTCTTCTCGACATCATGATGCCGACCGTTGACGGCTATACCTTGTGTCGGCGTATCAAGACGATGGAGGACAAAAAAGATATCCCGATAATTTTCGTTACCGCCAAAACCAGCCCGGACGATCTGACCAAGGGTTTTGAGCTGGGAGCGGTGGATTATATCACCAAACCCTTTAATGCTGCTGAGCTGTCGGCCAGGGTGCGGACCCACATCACCCTGTATCGGGCCAAGAAGCGCAATGAATTTCTCATAGGGGAACTGCGGACGGCCTTGGGGCAGGTGAAAAAACTCTCTGGATTATTGCCCATTTGCTCCGGATGCAAAAAAATTCGCGACGATCAAGGCTATTGGAACCAGGTGGAAGCGTATATCTCGGCCCATGCAGATGTCCGCTTTTCCCATGGTATCTGCCCGTCCTGCATCCGCACCCAATATCCGGACTTGGCAAACAAGATCCTCGGTAATTATAATTCCGCTCAAACTCTTTCGCCCGCAGCGGACAGGCAGGGAAAATCTTAGGATGGATTTCACGATGGCTCTTATTATTGCAGAATCGGCAGTGTTGCTCACCTTGCTCTCATCAGTCGTGCCGCTGTTTTTTCTGCGCCGTCCCTATCTCCAGGGTCGGCTGTCTTTTCTTCTCCTGGGAATTTCCGGTCTCACGGCTTGCTCGGGCGGAGGAATGGCTTTGATGTTACGGACGAGCGAGCAAATGGTCCTCCCCATAGGTCTGCCTTGGTTGCATGTCTTTTTACGCCTTGATCCGCTTTCCGGTTTTTTCCTCTTTATAGTAGGACTGATAACCTTTATCGCTGCTTGTTATGGGCCCGCCTATATCCGTGAATATATCGGCGGGAAACTGAGTATCGGCCCACTGACCTTGTTCACGGGACTCTTTGTCGGCGGCATGTTTTTGGTACTCCTCGCTGCCGATGCCTTCTCCTTTATGCTCGCCTGGGAGTTGATGTCCGTCGCCAGCTATTTTCTGGTGGTGTTTCAGCATGAAAAGCCGGAAAATCGCCATGCGGCCTTTATCTACCTGCTGATGGCGGTGGTCGGCGGTGCCTTTTTGTTTCTTGCCTACGGTGTTCTTGCCGGTTTCTCCGACGGTTTCAGCTTTGTCGCCATGAAGGCCGCCCACCTGAGCCCGACCTGGGCGACCATTGCCTTTACCTTCGCCTTTATCGGCTTTGGCTTAAAGGCCGGTATCGTCCCTTTGCATGTCTGGCTGCCGCTGGCCCACCCGGTAGCCCCTTCCCATATTTCAGCGATGATGTCCGGAGTCATGCTCAAGGTTGCCGTCTACGGTTTCATTCGTTTTGTCTATGACCTGTTGGGGAATGTCACCTGGCAGTGGGGCGTCGTAGTCCTCTTGGTCGGCTCGGCTTCGGCCGTTTTGGGGGTATTGTACGCCCTTATGCAGCATGATCTCAAACGTCTCCTTGCCTATCACAGTGTCGAGAATATCGGGATTATTTACATAGGTCTTGGGCTGTCGATGATCTTTTATGCCACCCATCACCTGGAAATTGCCGCCTTGGCATTAATTGCCGCCCTGTATCATTGCCTGAACCATGCCCTGTTCAAGAGCCTGCTCTTTTTCGGGGCCGGTGCCATCCTCCAGCAGAGCCGACAGCACGATATGGAAAAAATGGGTGGGCTGATCAAGAAAATGCCGGTCACCGCCTACTGCTTTTTGGTCGGCTGTATCAGTATTTCCGCCCTGCCGCCATTTAACGGCTTTGTCTCTGAGTGGCTGACCTTTCAGGCGGCACTGCAGGGGCCGCTGCTCAAGAGCGGAATTCTCGGGGCCATGATTCCTGTTGCCGCGGCCATGCTTGCCCTGACGGGAGCGCTGGCGGCCGCCTGTTTCGTCAAAGTCTATGGTATCGTCTTTCTCGGACAAGCCCGGAGCCCGGAAATCCTTGAGGCGCAAGACCCTTCCTTCGGCATGCAACTCAGCCAGATACTCCTGGCCGTCTGTTGTCTTGGTTTTGGCATCTTTCCTACCTGGACCGTCCGGGCCATTAATGGTATTCCCGAAGGCCTTTTGGGCACCGGTTTGTCGAGTGCTACCGATAACGGCTGGTTGTGGCTGACTCCGGTAAACCCGCAAACCGCCTCCTACGGTGCACCCGCGGTCTTTTTCGGGATTCTCGTGTGTTGGCTGCTTGTCTATGTGTTTCTTCATCCGCTCCGCAGTGATAATCGCATCCGTATCGCCCCGGCCTGGGATTGCGGTTTCGGGCCGCTGAACTCGCGCATGCAATACACTGCATCGGCCTTTGCCATGCCGATTCGCCGCATCTTTTCCTTTGTCTGGCTGATTTTCGAAAAGGTCGAGCCGGCAGGCCCCGGCGGAAGAGCACATTACATCCTGCGAATAGACGATCGGCTATGGCTCATGCTCTATGTGCCCATCGGCAAATTGATGTTGAAAATCGCCGAGAGGACCTCATATATCCAGGGCGGGAACCTTCGTGTCTATCTCTGCTATTCGTTTTTCACCTTGTTGTTTCTCCTGTGGGTGATCGTATGACCGGATTCCTCTGGGCAATAGCGCAAACCTTCTGTGTTGTTCTGGCTGCACCGCTTATGGCGGGGTGGGTGAAGTGGCTGAAATGCCGCCTGCAGAACAGAAAGGGTCCGCCGCCCTGGCAGCCATACCGGGATCTGCTGCGGCTTTCCCGCAAACATGTGGTCCTGGCGGACACGGCCTCGCCGATCTTTCGCATGGCCCCGTACATTGTTTTCAGTGTCACCATCCTGGCGGTTTCGACCGTCCCGGTGATAACCGTACAGTTGCCCGTTGCCGCCCTGGCCGATGTTATTGCCCTGGTCGGCTTTCTCGCCCTCGGCCGTTTTTTTCTTTCCCTCGCCGGGATGGATGTCGGCACGGCCTTCGGCGGCATGGGATCTTCCCGGGAAGTGACGATAGCTTCGCTTGCCGAGCCGGCCCTGCTCATGGCCTTTTTTACCCTCGCCATGAATGTCTCAAGCACTAACCTGTCGACGGTTATCTGCCAGCTTGCTCAGCGGGATATAACTTTGTATCCGTCGCTCATCTTTTCCTCCATGGGCCTGATTCTCGTTGCCATTGCCGAAACGGGGCGCATCCCCATCGACAATCCGGCAACGCATCTCGAACTGACCATGATCCACGAGGCGATAATTCTCGAATACAGCGGTCGCCATTTAGCCTTGATGGAGTGGGCCGCTATGCTGAAACTGACCCTCTTTTCCCTGCTCATCGTTAATGTGATTGTTCCCTGGGGGGTGGCTCTGACCCTGGTGCCTGGGGATCTTGCCCTGGCTGCCCTGATTGTCACCGGCAAACTGCTCGTTTGGGGAATGATCCTTGCCGTTTCCGAGACCATCCAAGCGAAGATGCGGCTGTTCCGTGCGCCGCAATATCTGGGGCTGGCCTTTATCCTCAGCCTCCTTGGCATGATGAGCCATATTATTCTTGAGGTATAGTGAAATGTTGATAGCTTCTCTGTCGCTGCCGGAACAGGTGGTCCTGACGCTCGCGGCCTTGATTTTGTTGTCGTCCTTCCTCCTTCTCGCCCAGGTCCGTCTGGACAGTTTGATCAATACCTTTGCCCTCCAGGGGCTCTTGATATTTTTTGCCACCGTGCTCATGGCCTTTATCGCCGGCAAATATCACCTGCTCATCTCCGCAGCCTTGACTCTTTTTCTCAAGGTGTTTTTTATTCCCGGTCAATTACGCCTCCTGATCATTCGTCTGAATATCCGGCGCGAGGTGGAAGTCATCGGCAACCCTTCGTTGATCATGCTTTTTGCCGCGGCTCTGGTGCTCTTCAGCTACTATGTGGCTCTGCCGATCCGTGAACTGTCCCTGCTGTCGACGCGGAACACCATTGCCATCTCCCTGGCGGTGGTGTTGATCGGCATGCTGATTGTCATCTCTCGCCGCAAGGCGGTTGCCCAGGTCGTCGGCTTCATGTCCATGGAAAACGGTCTGTTTTTCGCGGCCGTGGTGTCCACCTACGGTATGCCGATGGTGGTCGAGCTGGGAATTGCCTTCGATGTGCTTGTCGCCGTCATTCTGTTCGGGGTGTTCTTCTTTCATATTCGTGCGGAGATCGGCAGTCTCGATACCGATCGTCTCAACCATCTCACCGAGGTCGAAAAATGAATGCCCTTGGCGCCACCCTGTTCTCCCCTCTTGCGGGCATATTCCTCCTCGCCTTTATCGGTCACCGGCGATGGGCAAAAACCGTCAATCTGCTGATCTGTACGGCTACTTTTGTCACAGCCCTGCTGCTGGCCATAGAGGTATTTCAGCAGGGGCCGATTCTTTCCGTAAACAAGCTTTTTTATATCGACGGCTTTAATGTCTACCTCATCTTGCTGAATGCCTTCGTCGGCATGACCACCGCTATTTTTTCCGGGCCCTATATGGATCATGAAATTGCCATCGGCCGGGTCGATGATCGGCGAATGCGACTCTACTACTCGATGTATCAGGGTTTTCTCTTTACCATGCTGATGGCCTTATCGACTAATAATCTCGGGATACTCTGGGTGTCGATCGAAGGGGCGACGCTCGCCACGGTGCTCTTGGTCAGCCTCTATCGCACCCATGAATCCATTGAGGCCGGTTGGAAGTATTTCATTATCTGTGGGGTGGGTATTTCGCAGGCGCTGTTTGGCACCATTCTCGTGTATTTTGCGGCGGTGCGGATCATCCCCATTTCTGAAGAGGGCTTGCTCTGGACGGTCCTGCAGCAACATGCCGGGCAGATGGATGCCGGGGTTCTGTCTCTGGCATTTGTTTTTCTCCTGGTCGGCTATGGCACCAAGGTTGGTCTTGTGCCTTTGCATAACTGGTTGCCTGATGCCCACTCCGAGGGACCGACGCCGATGTCGGCCATCCTCTCGGGGCTGCTGCTGAATATTGCCCTGTATGCCGTGGTTCGCTTTAAAATGCTGGTCGATCCGGCCCTCGGCAGCCATTTGGCCGGCAACATGATGATGGGCTTCGGCATGCTTTCTTTTTCCGTGGCCGGACTTTTGCTGCATCGACAATATGATGTCAAACGGATGTTCAGCTATTCTTCCATTGAGCATATGGGCCTTATGACCTTTGCCTTCGGCATCGGGGGGCCGTTGGCCACCTTCGGCGCCCTGTTGCACATGATTGTCCATTCCCTGACCAAATCGGCGATTTTTATCACGGTCGGCCATGCCACCCATGTTGCCGGCACGCAGAAGATGAGCAACATACGCGGTCTGATCCGCACCCAGCCCTTTGTCGGCTGGGGGCTTCTTATCGGCACCTGTGCCATCGCCGGCTTCCCGCCTTTTGGGGTATTTACCAGCGAATTTCTCCTTTTTACCGCCACCATTAAAAGTTATCCGTGGCTGGCTCCACCCCTGGTTTTGGGCCTGGCGGTTGCCTTTGCCGGACTCTTTCGCAATCTTCAGCCCATGGTTTTTGGTGAACCGCCGGTCGGACAGGAAGCCGTTGTCGCCAATATGTGGCCGGTTTTCGTCCATCTCACGTTGGTACTCTGGCTCGGTATCGCCATTCCGACCGTATTGGCGCAGTGGCTCAATCAGGCAACCATCATGCTGGTCGGCAAGGGGGTTCTATGATCACTCAAGCGCACCTCGGCTGGCAAAGCCTTTCCCCGGACGTCGAATCTCTTGTGCTCTTGCTTAAAGATGCCGGGATACCGACAAAAGAGCAAAGCAAGATTCAAGGTCCGGTCAAGGTTGTGATGATCGAAAGCGTTTTCTGGGGCAAGGCGGCCGCCGTGGCTGCGGACAACCGGGTGCGCTGGTGTGCCGTTTGGGCTGAACACCGGCCGCCGGAGATCGACATTTTTGCGGCGATGGCCGGCAGAAACGGACATCTGCTGTTGCATACGCTTGTCCCTGACCAGCAAGGAGAGTTGCCCTCGCAGACGCCCTTTTTCCCGGCGGCCAATCGACCGGAAAGGTATCTCCGGGATATGTTCGGGGTTCATTTTTTCGATCATCCGGATCAGCGCCGCTGGATGCGCCACCAGGCATGGCAGGAGGGGCAATATCCGCTGCTGAAAACTTTCCCGTTGGCCGGAACTCCGGCGGAAATGACTCCTCCCGATTGTCACTACCCCTTTCTTGCGGTCGAAGGCGAAGGTGTCTATGAGATCCCGGTCGGGCCGGTGCACGCCGGAATTATCGAACCCGGCCATTTCCGTTTTCAGGCCATGGGCGAAGATATTCTCAGCCTGGAGGAACACCTCGGCTACGTCCACAAAGGCATTGAAAAATCGGCGGAAGGGCGCGATGTCCGGGGGCTTGTTCGGCTTGCCGGACGGGTGTCGGGGGACAGCACCGTGGCCCATGCCTGGGCGGCTTGTCAGGCCTGCGAAGCGGCCGTCGGCATCACCCTGCCGCGGCGGGCGCTGATGATTCGGGGAATACTTGCCGAAAGGGAAAGGATCGCCAATCATCTCGGCGATATCGGCGCCTGTTGCAACGACGTCGGCTTTACCTTCGCCCAGGTGCAGTGCAGCCGCTTGCGCGAGCTATGGCAACGACAGAACGCCGCCGTCTTCGGCCATCGGTTATTGATGGACATAGTTGTTCCCGGCGGAGTGAAGGGTGACCTTGACGCGGTGCAGCTTGACTTCCTGCATGCAGCTATAGAGCAGTTACGCTCCGAATTACGGGAATTCCTGCCCCTGCTCTATGAATATCCATCACTGCAGGATCGTTTGCGCACTACCGGCGTGCTATCGCTTAAAAAGGCACGAAGCCTCGGCGTTCTTGGTTTTCTTGCCAGGGCCAGCGGCGAATGCTGGGATTTACGGCGAGATGCACCCTATGTCCCCTATGGCAACATGGTTATCACCGTTCCCCACAGTTTGGAAGGCGATGCCTCCGGTCGGCTACGGATACGGGGCGATGAAATCCTCGTTTCTCTCGATCTGCTTGAAGAAATGCTGAAAAAATTGCCGGCCGGGGAGGTGGCGATGGAGTTTCCCGCTGTCCAGGGAGATTGCAGCGGTTTCGGTTGCATTGAGGGCTGGCGCGGAGAGATTCTCGCCTATGTGCACCTGGGCGAGGGCGGCAGGGTTCTCCGGTATTTTCCCCGCGATCCCAGCTGGCTCAATTGGCCCGCCCTTGAGGTAATGATCGAGGGGGTTATCGTCCCTGATTTTCCATTATGCAACAAATCGGTAAATGGCTCCTATTCCGGGCATGATCTGTAACCTGATAGGAATAAGAGAGATATGGTTCTTCTAGGAAAATAATATGTTCAGTGTTCTTGGCAGGATTTTTAAAACAGGCTGTTTGACGGAGAAATTACCGGCGCACGACCAGGTAGTTGAACAACTCGGCTCGGTCTGTCGAAAGGAAATCAGCCGGATTTTTGGCGGAAGCCTGGCGATCAGAATGGTTGATGCCGGCTCCTGCAACGGCTGCGAACTGGAAATGCATGCGTTGAATAACAGCTTTTACGATATCGAACGATTCGGCATTCATTTTGTGGCCTCGCCGCGCCATGCCGATCTTCTCCTGGTTACAGGCCCGGTCGCCCGGCATATGCAGGCTGCGCTGAAAGGCACCTACGATGCCACACCCGATCCCAAACTGGTTATCGCCATGGGCGACTGCGCCGCCGATGGCGGGGAATTCGGTGTTTCCTACGCCAGTTGCGGTGCTGTTGCCAATGTCGTTCCGGTCGATGTGGTAATTCGCGGCTGCCCTCCGAACCCGCTGCAGCTTCTTGAGGGTATTTTGCAGCTGCTTGGGCGGTCAGGCCGGTAGGCTTTGTACCCATTACACCGATGGCATAGACTTTTTATCTTGCCAAGGGCAAACGAATAATAAAGGTGGTTCCCAGCCCTTCCTCCGTCTCGAAGGTCAGTGTGCCCCCATGTTTCTCGGTTATCACGTCGTGGGAGATGGTTAAACCTTGGCCCGTACCCCGGCCCACCTCCTTGGTTGTAAAAAATGGATCGAAGATCCGTTTCTGGATCGCAACCGGTATGCCGGAACCGGTGTCGCGAATCCGAATCTCCACCGCGGAATCCACTACCTTTGTAGAGATATGAATTTCTCCTTTTTCCCCCTCGGGATTCCGGCCAAGCTTTTCGCCAATGGCATGGGCGGCATTGATGAGCAGGTTCAGAATAACCTGCCCCAACTCGTCGATATGGCAGGGAATGGGCGGCAGATCAACAGCCAGGTCCGTTATGACATCGGCCACATATTTCCATTCATTGCGGGCAATAAGAACCGTAGTTTCGATAATTGCATTGACCACGACGCTCTCCTTTTCCCGGGAGGAGGGATGAGAGAATTCTTTCATGGCCTTGACGATCGACGTGACCCTGGCTATGCCTGTTTTTGATTGCTGAATCGCCGCCGGGACCTCCTCCATCAGGTATTCCCAGTCTGCCTCAACCAGTATCGACCGCAGTTCTTGTGCTATCTCCGGAGGAGCCGTGGTAATGAGTTTCTGAATGGATTGTTCTATAATGGACATTCCCTTGCTTGCACCTTCAAGAAAATCGATGTTGGTGCCGATATACTGCATCGGTGTATTGATTTCATGGGCGATTCCCGCGGCAAGCTGGCCGACTGATTCCAATTTCTGGGCATGCAGCAAACGCGACTGCAGTCGTTCTTTTTCTTTTTCTGTCTTTTGCAATTCGGTAATATCACGGACTATCTCGATAAACCGCCCCTGCCCAATCAGCGGGACAACATATTTCAAAAGGATTTCCACTGGTATATATCTGCCATCCTTACTTTTATGGACCGTCGAAAAGAGCAGTGATTCCTTGAGCCCCTGTTTTACCGGGGCTATCATTTCTCGGAAAGATTCCGGTGAGTATTCCGATTTGATCTCGGGTGCAGTCAATCTCAGGAGTTCCTCCCTGGAATATCCGGTCTGATCCACTGCTCCTTTGTTGACATAGAGATAGACAAGGGTTTCGGGATCAAACATAAAAACACAGTCGATAACCTGATCCAGGGTCTGATTGAAACTGTTCAGGGTGGCCTCTTCCAGTTTTTTCAAGTCGTCGGCCATCTTGTTCAATGCTGCCCCCATTATGCCGATTTCATCAGGCCCTTCGGGGAGTCTTTTAGCCGATTTTCTCTGGGAAATCCTGCCCGCAAACTGCAATACCTCAGAGATTGGTCCGGTAATTCCTCTGATTAAAAAAACCGCCAATACGACGGCAAAAAGCACGCAGGCACCGGTTATAATGATACTGAGCAGCAAGGTCGTTTTCGATGCATTGCTGAATGTTTTTTGGATAATTTTTTCCGATTCGCCAATGGCACCGATGATTCGTTCCAGTGCCTTCTCGTTGCTGGTGTCGACCATCCGACCAACCTTTTCTTTTGCAGCTGCTGCGGTTGTTTTCGTATCTTCGAGCTGTTCTTCGAAAACCCTGTTGGTAATCTCTCCTTTTTCCTGCAAATGTAATGGCAGCTCCGTTCGTAATTGACCAAGGCTCTTGTTCACACGCTCTATGGACTTTTTAATGTCTTCCTGGATATTCAATTCATCATCCAGGTGTCTCGCAAGAATCTCTTCCCTTTTTTGCTGCTGGATGATCCTACTGTTATTACGTTCATTATCGATAGCAAGATTCACCTTATCGGTAACTATCTTCATTTCCTCGGCAATGACCCTGGATTGCAGGTCAAATTCCTGGCGAATGTGTTGCCGGATAAGATCTTTTCTCTTACTCGAAGAGTCCTTGAGCTCCCCAAAACGCTGGACAAGGTACTCCATGAGCGGTGGTCCATGAAGCGTGTCTATCTTGACTATCGTTTCGGCAAGCAAGTCATCTATTTCATGCTTATTCTTCCCCTGCATCTGCTCAAGAATATGATCTATCTGATCAATGTTTCGAGAGAATATTTCCTGGCTTTCATGACTTGCCTCTTTTAGCGAATCCACATTGAAAATCGCGACATTCGACAGGACGGAAAGCGACCTGTTATCAAAATCGATTATTTCATCGATCAAGACAGTGGAATCGTTCAAAAGTCGTTTCAAACTCATGCCCACCATTTTATGCTGGTCATTCAGCGTAGCATCAACCTCCCCGCCTACTTTCCCTAATTCCTCCTGGATAACATTGTAAAATTCCTTCTGGTGCCCCAGGGCAATGGATACAATGTTTTCAATCGCTGCCATCCCGCTTGCTGCAACAATCCCATCGTTTGCAATACCTTTGAATGCAGTAAATTCATGTTCGCTAAGCCGCTGTATTTCAGCTATATTTCCGGATATTTCCGCTTGAATCACCCCTCTGCTCTTATCGGTCAGTTTATTATTGGCAATGATGATCAGGGAACTGACCAGGCTGATCAGAAAGATAATGAGCAACAGCATCTTTTGTTTGATATTCAGATTCGCTGTCTTCATTGGATAGGAGGCTCTCCCTTTTCCCCGCTCAGTGCATAATCGGAAACCAGGGTATCGATATCAACTGGTTTGAGCAAAATTTTAAGATCCAAGGCCTTTTCTAGATGCAGTTGCAGCATTTTTTTTTCCGGCATTACCAAAGAAAAATGAATTCCCCCTCGGCGCTTGACCAAAGAAGCACTGACCAAGGCCTGCTCAAAGCCGAAATACGATTCCTGAAGAATAGCGGTCTGCTTCGCCGCCAGGACATTAATATCATTTTCAATGAAGACACATGCCCGGGCCAGACTTTGCACCCATTCCTCTAGTGCCTTTTTCGAGTTATTCCGAAGAATATTCGATCTGGCAACAAGTACGGTGGTAAGCCTTCCGGAGAGTTCCTTCTCCGGTTTCTCCATTTGCATGATAAAACGGTTTTTTTCGGCTAGAGATCCATATGGTTCAGGAAAATACATGGCATTGATTCTCCCGGCTTCGAGATTTTGTAACACGGTATTGAAAGGGACCTTTATGGTTTTATAATCGAGACCATAGCGCAGTTTTTCTCCTGACAGGAGCTGAATAAGATCGAGATTTTCATTGGATCTCAAGCCAGGTACACCAATTATCTTACCCCGGAAATTCGATAATTCGCTGTATTCCACTCTCTCTAGAACAGATCCGCCTGAATGGCACCCTCCGATTATTTTGATATCAATACCATCGCCGGCCATATCGAAGGCTACCGGCAAGGGCAAATCTGCAATATCTATGGCCCCCACCCGCAACGCCGCTTCCAGCGATGTGAAGGATCGGTATTTGACAAGACTGAGGTTTACGTTGGAAAAATTCAGCCTGTCGTTGTCATAGGAGACAACCAGCGGCAACTGGGCGACCAGAGGGATGTAGCCGATATTTAATGTAATTACAGATTGTTCGGCATGGACAACAGGACGAAAAAAAACAGGGCAGACAAGAAGCGTGATCATGATGATCCCAAAAGAAAAAGGCCTTTTCATCTCAGCTCCTTTTTGCATTTTTGCCAACCGGATATTCTCCCATGGCATCCTGGCCTCATCTCTATTTCCAAACCGGAACCGCAGAGACCCTCCAAGTATTTCAGGGAATCGGTTCGAGTTGAACTGGATTTTCCGCATGTGTCTGGGCGAGATCTTCTCCTTGATAGACACCAATGATTTTTAAAAGATCCCATTTGTCAGTCACTTCCGCAGGATTTTTGCCCACGGCTACATAGGTTGCGTGGATACCCTGGTGATCCCAGTCCCGCCAGTACTCATCATCTAGGAGAAGCTGGAAGTGGTGGCCTTCCAATGCCTTGATAACTTCAAAATGATCGAAGCTCTTCGCCCTTTCTACCGCATCCGCATACTGAAACATATCAACCCAGGCCGCTGCTGCCCCGGTCCCCGGTTTCTGCCTGTATTCCTTTTCGAAAAGGTCAACAAATTTTTTTGAACCCTCATACATCTCAGCCAGACCATGATACCAACTCATGGTGGTAATTACTCCCTGCATTACTTCGGGTCCAATCGGTTCAGCCATATGGATATCCATCAACGGCACCACAATGGCCATTTTTTTTCTCAGTTCGAGCGTCGTAGCCTGTTGCAGGCAGCTTATCATATCCTGCCCGAACTGAACGAGAACCAGGACATCCGGTCCGGCTATCTTTGCCTGCAAGAGCGGCGAAATATAGCTGTCGGCTCCAAGCTTGGTTGGGATTTTGAGAATTGTTTTCCCCCCGGCTTGCTCCAAGAAACCCCGCATGGATTCAAACACGCTGCTTCCCCATGTATAGTCGGCGTACAAGAAGACATATCTGGCATTCGCGCCAAATTGGCTAATGAGTTGATGGGAGAGTGCCTCCGCACTCATATGGGCGTCTATATACCAGCGAAAGGTGTGCCTATGGCCGTCTTTTCCGGTAGTCTCATTTGAATGGGTGAGAGTGGCCATGAAGATAACTCCGGCTTTCTGGCATTCTTCACTCTGGGCAATGGCCTCTGCAGAGCTTGAACCACCGGTAATGAGAATTGCCCCGTTTTTAATGAGGTCCTGAGCATTTTTTCTGGCTATTTCAGCATCGGTTCGCGTGTCCCGCACCGAATAGACAATTTTCTTACCGAGAATCCCACCCCGTTCATTGAGAATATTGATAGCCAGTTTATATGCCCTCAGTTCATCCTCGCCTTGTCTCGAATAGGTTCCGGTCAGGGGCACATTGATACCGAACAGGACTGTTTCAACCGACCATACGGAGGTTACGGCAAGCAAGATCATAGGGATTCCGGCGAGAAAGATATATATCGGCTTGATCTTCATTTTCTCTTCCCGAGGTTGCGGAATTAACCCGTTTTGCCGAGTGCAGAGACGTGAGGATGGTTCATGTGGTTGTTTTCCAGCATTTTTTTCTGTTCATCCAGTATCCGATTTTTTTTTATGCAATGCAAATTTTTTATTCAAAGGCATCTTCGTTCGTTTGAAATATAGTTATGTAATATCAAGCGCATACTAACCAAGTTGAACGGGGGCAAATACCTTTACAAAATTCTTTCCACTTATATCTCAGGTTGCCATTTTTTCTTAGGACCTCAAGGTGATTTGTGTATGATTAGAAAGAGAGCACATCGTCTCTCGCTGGCAAGGGGATAGGCAAACGTGAGGGTATCCTGAACCGCCGACGGCAGCACTGCAACCAGAGGCCATGATGGCAGAAACCAATCGGCATGACGAACAAGGTACACAATCTTCGCCCGCGCAGGTCGCCAGGAAGCGGTTCGGCGACGGCATCCGGGAGAAGCTGATCGCGATCTTTGTGGTGATTAAGGTGCTGCCGTTGATTGCCCTGGCGGTATTCGCCGCCAGGCAAATCGGTCTGTTGGGCGATACCTTCAAAGATAAGTCGAACGAGATGGTGGCGAATACCAAGAGCCTGGTCAGTGAAACCGGTGCCCTGGCAACCGAAAGCTCCATCGCCGCGCTCGATCTGAAATCACGGGAGAGTATCGAGCGGCTCACCGAGGACATCGCCGCCGCAGTAGCCGATTTCCTTTATGCCAGGGATGAGGACATCCTCCAGGCAGCCGATCTGCCGGTCAGCGAAAGCCTGTACCGGAGGTTCCTGGCAATCCATACCAGGGAGGTGGTTTTCCATCCGGACTGGGTGCTCAGCGAAGACGGCAACCTGTGGCAGCCGCCAAGTGAAACCTCCGGGCCGGCGGACGGGGTTGATCCCGGGTCCACCGACAATCGGAAGGAGTTCCATTACCGGCCACCCCAGCGCAACAGCAAGAGCAAAACGCAACCGCTCTACCACGAGATGACCTTTGTCGATCTCGAAGGACAGGAGCAGCTGAAAATTTCGACCACCGGTCTTCTCCAACCAGGTCTGCGCAATATCGCCCGCAAGGAGAACACCTGGTGCAGGGCGGAGACCTATTTTAGCGAACTGGCCGGGTTGCGGGCCGGGGAGATTTACGTGTCCAGGGTGATCGGGGAGTATGTTCCCTCGCCGATCATCGGCGTGTATACGCCTGATCGGGCGGAAAAGGCGGGCATTCCCTTTGCTCCGCAAAAGGCCGGGTATGCGGGCAAGGAGAACCCGGTGGGCAAGCGGTTTCAGGGGATCGTCCGGTGGGCCACCCCGGTGTTCAAGGGAGTGGAAAAAATCGGTTATGTCACCCTGGCCCTTGACCACACCCACCTCATGGAGTTCACCGATCATGTGGTGCCGACCACCGAACGGTATTCCGACATTTCCGACGCCGGTTCGGGTAACTATGCCTTCATGTGGGATAACCAGGGCCGGAGCATTGCCCACCCCCGGAACTACTTCATCGTCGGTTTCGATCCGCAAACCGGGGAACCGGCCGTGCCCTGGCTGAGCGACGAACTGTTCGGCCTGTGGCAGGCGGCGGGCGGTTCCTTTGCCAAGTTCGAACAAACCGCCCCCCGGTTCGAGGAGCAGACCATTACCAAAAAGCCGGTGGCCTCACTTACCAAACAGGGCATGCTCGGCCTGGATTGCCGCTATCTCAACTTCGCGCCCCAGTGTGTCGGTTGGTACAACCTGACCGAGCATGGCGGTTCCGGATCCTTTCTCATCCTCTGGAGCGGCCTGTGGAAGCTGACTACGGCTGCCGCCATTCCCTACCGCACCGGCATGTACAACAGCCCCAGGGGTTTTGGTTTTGTCACCATCGGCGCCAATGTCGACGAGTTTCACAGTCCGGCCACTGAAACCGCGGCCCGCATCACCGCCATCACCAAGGAATACGAGACCAGCTTGGACACAAAGCGCCTCGACACCCTGGCACTCATTGAACGGCGACTGCACGACACCCTCGCCAATCTGAGCATTTCCACCGGCATCATGGTGGTGCTGGTCATCCTCATCGCCGTCTGGATGGCGGCAACCCTGACCGGCAAGATCACCGCCATCATTCAAGGAATCAAGAGGTTTCAATCGGGGCAGTTGGCGTCGCGCCTTAAGGTTTCGAGACGTGACGAACTGGGGGAGCTGGCCGGGGCCTTCAACGAGATGGCCGACCGCCTCCAGCAATCGATGACTGGAATCCACGAGGCCAAGGACCGGGCCGAGGAATCGGACCGGGCCAAAAGTCTCTTTCTCGCCAACATGTCGCATGAGATCAGGACGCCGATGAACGCCATCCTCGGCATGACCCATCTGGCTCTCGACGCTCCGGCCGGCGACAAACAGCGCAACCTGTTGCAGACGGTGGAACACTCCGCTGAAAGCCTGCTCCGCCTGCTCGACGATATCCTCGACTTTTCCAAGATGGAGGCCGGCCAGTTGCAGTTGAGCGAGGCGCCTTTCGACCTGCACCGCTTGATTGCCCACGTCCTCTCGATCATGAACGTGCCGGCAACGGAAAAAGGGCTGCGGCTCGAGTCCGTGCTCCCTGAAGAGTCTCTCTGCTTTCTCGGCGATGAGCTGCGGCTGCGGCAAATCCTGCTGAATCTGGTCAATAACGGCATCAAATTCACGGAGGCTGGGGCGATCACCCTCCGGGTTATCGTGGAGGGTGAGGAGATCGAGAGCGGAAAAGTCGGTGTCCACTGTATGGTTACCGATACCGGTCTCGGTATTGCCGAGGAAAAACGGTCACTGATCTTCAATCGATTCGAACAGGCCGACAATTCCTATGCCCGGCAGCACGGCGGTGTCGGTCTCGGGCTTGCCATTTGCCGGCAACTGGTGGCGCTTATGGGCGGCAGGATTTGGGTGGAGAGCCGGAAACACCTCGGTAGCACTTTTCATGTGATTATCCCCCTGCAACCCTGCCGGGAAGAAGATCTCGCCAAAGAAGAAGCCGTCAAATCCGGAAAACGCATGGAACTCAAAGGGCTGCACATCCTCGTGGTCGACGATAACGAGGTCAATCGCGACGTGGCCGGCATGACGCTGGCGCGGGATCATGCGGTCACCACGTCCGGCAACGGCATCGAGGCCCTGATGAGCCTGGCCTCGGGCGAATTCGATGTGGTGCTGATGGATGTGCAGATGCCGGTGATGGATGGCCTCACCGCCACCAGGGTCATCCGGGCCGCGGAACAGGGCTTGCCCCTCGCAGTTGACCTGCCGGGCACAATCGCCTTGGTGTTGATCGAAAAATTCCGGGGCAAACATCTGCCGATCGTCGCCATGACCGCCCACGCTCTGGGAGGCGACCGGGAGATGTGCCTGACCGCCGGTATGAACGCCTATATCACCAAGCCCTTCCAACCGGGACAATTACAAGAAGTGCTCCAGACTGTTTTGAGGGATGTACCTGCTGTCGGGGTGCGCGCAGTGGAACCGGTGGCGGTGCAGCCGGCTGCCGCAGCGCAAATCCTGCCGCTCGAGCCGAACTGGGAGCAGGTGCGCGTCTATTTGCAAACCGCGACCCCGCTCAACCCCGAGCAGATCGACACCATCTTGGCCGCCGCCATGCGGAGCATCGTCAACAACCTCGCTCTGGCCGGCGAGGCCTTGGAGCGAGAGGACTACCAGACGCTCGGCCGGGCGGCCCATATCCTCAAAGGAACATTCATGCAATGCGGTCTTACCGGGTGGGCGGAAAAAGCCCAGGAGATCCACAGCGGCGTCAGGGACAACCGCGACCTGCCGTTTGCCGAGATGGTGGCAACCCTGCAACGCGGTATGGGGGAGTTGTTGAACAAGGCATAGACCATTTCAATTCCGAAAGGAGGATCTCTAATCGATAGTATTCTAGAATTTCTTCAGGAGCCGTGACGAAATAACTTGAACATTTTCTCCATTTCGTTACGGCTCCTTATGCCGCTTTTGTTGAGGATATGTCTGAGTTATTTTTGCTTAACGGCTTAGTTGCCATCCAGTACGTCGCGCACCTTGGCGGCCAGGATCTCTTTTGAAAACGGCTTTTGAATGAAATTGATACCATCAACCAACACACCTTGGCGAGCGATGACATCGCCGGTATAGCCGGACATGAATAAGACTTTGAGACTTGGGCTGAAAGAAATGAGGGTTTTCCCTAATTCCGGGCCGTTCATCTCGGGCAAGATCACATCGGTAATCAGCAGGTGGATTTCTGCTGCATGCTTTCTGGTTAAATGGATAGCCTCGCTAGGATTTGAAGCAGAAAGCACCTGATATCCTAATCTCTTCAGCATCAGCCGCGCCATTTCCAAGACCGTGGGGTCATCTTCCACCAGCAGGATGGTTTCGTCACCTCCGGTAACTTGAGTCACAGGGCTTTCCTTCCACATCTCCTCGTTCTTAGCCATATGCCGGGGCAGGTAGATCTTGAAAGTTGTGCCTTGCTCAGGCTCGCTGTAGACGTTGATGATGGCATTATTCTGCTTGACGATACCGTAGACCGTGGCAAGCCCGAGGCCGGTGCCTTTACCTATCTCCTTGGTGGTGAAAAACGGCTCGAAGAGTTTTTCCAGGGTCTCTTTGTCCATGCCGCAACCATTGTCACTCACAGCCAGCAACACGTATTCGCCGGGGACGAACCCGGGATGGTCTGCACAAAAGGCCTTGTCGAAGTTCACAGAGTGCGTTTCAATGGTGATCTTGCCTACGCCCGCGATGGCATCGCGGGCATTGACGCACAGATTGGCCAGGATCTGGTCGATCTGGGAAGGATCCATCTTCACCGGGCATACTCCCGCTTCCGGTAGCCAAACAAGTTCGATATCCTCGCCGATCAAACGCCACAGCATTTTGATCATCCCTTCGACGGTCTCGTTCAAATTGAGAACCCTGGGAGCGATGGGTTGCTGGCGGGCAAAAGCCAGTAGTTGTCGGGTCAGGTCGGCGGAACGCATGGCGGTTTTAATAATTGCCTGGAGATTGTCAAAAATCGGCAGAGCCGGATCAAGCAGCTCCATAGCCAGCTCTGCGTGGCCAAGAATTACCCCCAGCATATTGTTGAAATCATGAGCCACACCACCGGCAAGTGTTCCAATGGCTTCCATCTTCTGGGCTTGGCGAAACTGTTCTTCCAGCTTCTTGTGTTCGGTAATGTCCTGAAGACTGAGCAGGACCAAAGGGGACTTATAGACAATGATTCTTGTGGTGGAAATAAGGAACGTTATGCTTTGTTCCTTGTCCTTGTTGAGACAGGACAGGCTTGTCTCAACCTGAAGATGGCTTCGCCCGGTCTCATGCGTGTCCCTGATTGTTTGACGCAAAGTGCATTGTTGGCAACACTGCCAAAAGCCGTAGCCCTCGGGGTTATCGAAGGCATGCAGACAATGCAGCGCTTCCCCGACGCGAATGCCCACCATGTCGGTAATTGATGAACCGGTGAACGAACAGGCAAGAGCGTTCATCCTCCGGATACGTCTCTCGCCATCAAGGAGAAAGATGATGAACGGAGCGTTCTCAAAGATCGCTGTCAGCTCTTTTTCCTGCTGTTTGAGAAGTTCCTCGGTCCATGTGCGCTCGGTGATGTCGCGTACGATTCCTACCGAATGCCAACCATCCTGATAATGGAGCGCTGAAAGGGACAGTTCGACGGAGATTTCATGGCCGTTTTTATGGCAGGCTTTCAGTTCGAGCGTTGTGTCGATGGCATTGCCTTGCCCTGTCAGCTGGAATTTGGCAAAGGCCGCAAGCCACGCTTTTTGGTAATACTCCGGCACGATGAGCTGATGCAGGTCGCGACCGATCGTTTCCTTGCTTGTAAATCCGAAAATCCGCTCGGCGGCAGGATTCCAATACGAGACGTAGCCGTTTTGGTTCATCATAAGGATGGCGTCTTGGGCGGAGTCGGTAATAGCGCGCATGCGGGCAACACTCTCCTGCAGTGTCACTTCAGCCAACTTGCGCTCAGCCAGGGCTTTTTCCAATTCCAGTACCTTTTCCTCAAGCTTGGTTGCCACGACCTCACTGTATCGTCTCAGGTATTCCGCATCTTCTTTAATGAGTTCGGTTGGGGCGTGATCGTTTTGTGTCGCCTTTTTGAGGATACTTTTGATTTTTTCCCATAATTCGACGGGATCGATGGGTTTTAAGAAATAGGCATTGGCGCCGAGCGACATCGCCAACCGAACATCCTGATCATCCTTGTAGGAAGAGGAATAAATTACAAAGGGTATTGAACGAAGCTCCGGTTCTTGTCTGACAGCCCGGAGAAACTTGAAACCGTCCATTACGGGCATGAGGGCATCCGAGATAATGAAGTCCGGTGGGGAGTTTTTCGCAATCCTGAGGCCGTCCGACCCGTTCTCGGCCTCAATCGCCTCGTTGCCGTTTCTTTCCACCATATAGCGAAGTACCTGTCTGGCGTCAGGCATATCGTCAACTATAAGTATTCTCATATGGTGTTCTCCAAACTCATACTGCAATTGACACCCTGCCGTCGATTACCTTCATTATCCGTTTGATTTGACCATATTCTCCAGAATCTTATGAATCTGTTCCACGATCGTTATCGGATCGATCGGTTTTTCAAAATACCCATTGCAGCCTGCAGCAAGAATCCGTTCCCGATCGCCGGTCATGGCATAGGAGGTAATGGCGATTATTGGAATGCTGCCGTCGGCTTCGGATGAGCGTATTCTTTTGGTGGTTTCTAAGCCGTCTATCCCGGGCAGATTGATGTCCATCAGGATGAAGAACGGCCTTTCTTTAAGTGCCAGCTCGAAGCCTTCCTCACCTGATTCGGCGAAGATCACCGTATAACCTGCTCGCTGAAGAGCATAGGTCACGATCTTCAAATTGTCTTTATTGTCTTCAATAACAAGTACGGTGCGCATTGGGACCTCCGTAATATATCCATAGGCTAACAGGTAATGAATCGGCTGCCTATGCCATAGGTACTTGTAACAAGTATATCACCCTTCAGGATTTTCCGAAGGAGTTTTTTGGCATAATCTCATGCAGGCTCGACACTCATTTTTCAAGGATCTGGTATCACACTTGCCTTGACACAAAGGGCAAGCGGATAATGAAGGTTGTGCCGCAGCCAACTCCGGTTTCAAAATCGATGGTACCATGATGGGTCTCGGTAATGATAGTTCGGGCTATGGCCAGTCCCTGTCCACTCCCTTTGCCGACACCTTTCGTTGTGAAGAAGGGATCAAAGACCCGAGTGCGGATATTTTCCGGAATACCACTGCCGGTATCTATTATACGAATCTCTGCGAACTCACCGATATTTCGAGTCTTCAAGGTTATTATACCCTTCTCGGTTGCGCTGCTGATAATTTGCTGATCCGCGATGGCATGAGCAGCATTGATAACCAGATTAAGGATAACCTGATTGATATCGGAAATGTTACAAGGAACCAAAGGAAGGGTGGAGTCGAGATCCATTTCAACATTTGCCACATATTTCCACTCGTTGGTGGATACAGCTAGCGTATTTCTAATGGCATCATTGAGATCGACCATTGCTGTGGCATCCTGGCCCGGATGGGCGAATCGTTTAACCGAACCGACAATAGTCGAGATCCGTTCCAAACCCTCGAAAGTATCATCCAAGGCTTCGAAGATCTCCCCTAAGAGGGATCCGAGCTGGTGATCTTCCAGGCTCTTTTCGACATCTTTAATAGCTGTTGCAGTGGAAAGGTCATTTTTTAGTGCGTAAAAAAGTGCTTCATAGGCTGCGAGAACCTCAACTAACTCCTTGAAGGCATCATCAAGGAACTGGGCGTTGTTGAGCACATACTGGGTAGGGGTGTTGATCTCGTGGGCGATACCGGCAGCGAGCTGGCCAATAGATTCCAGCTTTTGGGCGTGGAGAAGCCGGGTTTGCAGTTGCTTCAGATTGGAAATATCAGTAACCACGGCAAAAGAGCCATGGGAATGCCCTTCCCCATTATAGAGGGTGGTTGGGGTTACCAGTGTCGAGACGATGTGGCCGTCGGAACGGATGAAGTTTATCTCAAACTTCAGGGCAACTTGGCCATTGGCCGATTTGAGTTTGGTCGCGAAGACAGCCCTATGTTTTTCCTCTATAAATTGCCCACATTCCCGGCCAAGCAGTTTGTTGGGTGGCATTTCGAGCATGTCGCTCATCTGCTGGTTGACATAGGTCAGTCTTCCATCTTCGTCGACGACCAGGATGCCTTCGTGCATAGTCTCAACGAGGTTGCGGTATCGCTCTTCGCTGGCAATCAGTTCGGCATTTCTGTGATTGAGCTGCTCGGTACGTTGTTCAACAAGGCTTTCCAAGCGCTGATTCAGGTATGCCAAATGTTCTTTTGCCCGATTGCGCTCCTCCAAGGTCTTTTCCAACTCCAGGACCTTTTCCTCAAGCTTGGTAGCCACAACTTCACTGTATCGTCTCAGGTATTCCGCATCTTCCTTGATGAGTTCGGTTGAGTATTGACTGTTTTGTTTTGCTTTTTCCAGAATGCCTTGGATTTCTTCCCATAATTCGATGGGCTCCATGGGTTTGAAGAGGTAGGCGTTTGCGCCAAGTGACATCGCCAAACGAACATCCTGATCTTCTTTGTACGCAGAAGAATAGAATACAAACGGTATTGAACAAAGGTCAGGTTCTTGTTTGATCGCCCGGAGAAACTTGAAACCGTCCATTACAGGCATGAGGGCATCCGAGATAATCAAATCCGGTGGGGAATTTTTTGCAATCCTGAGAGCTTCCAATCCATTCTCTGCTTCAATTGCCTCGTTGCCGGTTCTTTCCACCATATAGCGAAGGAGTTGTCTGGCGTCAGGCATATCGTCAACAATAAGGATTCTCATATGGTGTTCTCCAACTCTTTGATCCGCTCCTTCAGCTCCACCATCCGCAACTCCCTACCGACAAATGCCTTGTTTATCTGCTTCAGTTCGTGATTTTTTTGTTCAAGGTCTTTTGTGCGTTCCCGGACACGTTGCTCAAGTTCTTCATTGAGTTTACGGATCTCCTCTTCGGTCTGCTTGCGCTCAGAGATGTCGCTCCAGATAGTGAGTGCGCTCACGACCTTGCCGTCCGTATCGAATTCCGGCATAACACGCACAAACCAGCATATCGGTTTCCCCTCTTTGGCCCAGGATAAGTCGATCTTGGCGACGGTGCCGGATGCCATCGCCGCCATCAGTTTTTCCGTGAAAACATCCGCCATCGGCGCCAGTTCGGTTGAAAGCTCGATCGGTTTTTTGCCGAGTACCTCCTTCGCCGTGAGACGGTTGACCCGTTCGAATTCCGGGTTGACCAAAATGCGTCTGCCCTCCCTGTCATAGCGTACGATAACATCGGGTGAGTTTTCCACCACCGCACGAAACGCCTGTTCGCTGGCGCGGAGTCTCAGCTCTGTCTTCTCACGTTCGGCGAGTTCAATGTGCAGTTGTTCATTGGCCTTTTCCAGCTTCGCAGTACGTTCCGATACCCGCATCTCCAGATCTTCCTTGTTTGTGCGAAGGGCGTCCTCTACCAGTTGGCGCCGGTAGATATTGAACCCGAGTATGACGATGCCGGAGGTAAGCAAACCAATTACCAGCAAGGTACTGACGACAAGATACAGGTGTGATGAGATAAACGGGATGGGTCTGTTTACAGATGTTTCGGTAATTGTTCTTTCCACCTGGCCGGTAGGCAGTGCAATATGTGCTGCATCTTTCATTTGCAGGTAGGAGATATACAGCAACGCGGTCACGGCAATGCAAAAGAGCGAACTTATCAATGCGGCTTTCCGGGAGCTGAAGAAAACAGAAAAAAATTGTCTGGAAAAAAACCGGGCTTTTTCCATCAAATCCTGATTCATTTTTCTAGTTCCTCTATGTTATCCGGCTACAGGCACGCGAATGGTAAATCGGCTTCCTACGCCATAGGTACTTGTAACAAATATATCACCCTGTAAGATTTCCTGAAGGAGTTTCTTGGTCAGATACAGACCGAGCCCCGTGCCCGGAATAACACTTTCCATAGGTGTACGAAGACGGACGAACGGCGAGAACAATTTCCCGAGATCCTCCTCTCCGATACCGATGCCGGTATCCTCAACTGCGATGGTGAGCATCGATCCGTCCATCGACAGTTCCGCATAAACACCGATGGAACCCTTCAAGGTATATTTTGTGGCATTGCTCAGCAGATTTAACAGACATTGCAGGAGCCTTCTTCTATCAGCATGAAGGGTATGCCGACATACTTGAACCGTCAACTTCAAGCCTTTCTTTTCGATATCCTTTTTTATCGTCTCAACCACTTCCAGTATCACCTCGCCGATATCGAAGTCCTCGGCGTTTAATTCGATCTTGCCCGCCTCAATCTTCGATACGTCAATGACATCGTTGATCAGAGACAACAAATGTTTACCGGAACGGAGCACCGACGCGATATTTTCCTTCTGTTCCGCATTCAGTGGACCAGCCCACTCGTTCAACACGATGCTCGAAAACCCGATAATGGAATTAAGGGGAGTTCTGAGTTCATGGCTCATCGACGCAATGAACATGGATTTGAGTTGGTCAACCTCTTTGAGCTTGATATTGGCCTGTTCCAGCTGCAATGTCTTCTCGTTCAGGTCCTCCACGATGTTCATGAGCGCCATCTGGCTAGTTTTCAACTCTTCGCTTTTTTTCAGCATTCCCGTAGTGCGGTCGGCAACACGCTGCTCTAACTGTTCGTTGAGTCGGTTAAGTGCTTCCTCAGCCAGTTTACGTTCAGTGATATCCTGCATCGTACCGAACATACGTAGGGGCCTGCCCGACTCGTCTCTTGTTATTTCTGCAAAACTGTGAATAAAACGCAGCTCCCCATCGGGCCGAACCACGCGGTATTCCACATCATAGGGCGGGCCGCCGACGAGCGCATCGACGATTGCCTGAGCCGCTCTGGGCTGATCTTCCGGGTGGATCAGCTTCATCCACTCTGCGTGCCACTCGGGAAGATTGGGTAACTGCACCTGGGGCGACAGTCCAAAGATGTGGTATGCTTCATCTGAAAGAGTGATACGACCATCATGAAGATCGCGATCCCAGTGGCCAATATGCGCTATGCGTTGTGCCTCCATCAATTCTTCTTCCTGTTTCTTTAGAGCTTCCTCAATCAGTTTTCGTTTGGTGATATCCACGAAGGTCACAATTATTTCATCGATCTTTCCCAGTTCGTTCAGCGTCAGTTCGGCATTCGACAGGACCCACGTTACTGCAATATGATTCGGTCGATGCACTCCGACTATCAGGTCACGGATCGACTGCTGCTCAGCAAGCACCCGGTTGACCGGATATTCTTTTAAAGGCATCTGTGAACCGTCTTCTCGCAGGAAATGCCAGGCGGGGTCGATAGCGGCTTTTCCAAGCATTTGTTCCCCGGAAAGTCCCAGCAGCTCCTGCGCCGTGGGATTGGACATCAGTACACGCGTATCCGGTCCGTGGACGATCACGCCCGCTCGAATATTCCGGAGCAATAGCCGGTATTTTGTTTCACTTCCGACAAGCGCGGCCTTCTGTTCATCCAGCGTGTCCAGAAGGACATTGAACTCAGATGCAATCGCAGCCGCTTCGTCCGCTCCCCCGATTAAGGCGCGGGCTGCGGGATCTTCCGTCCTGACTGTATTGATCGTATTCTGAATTGCATATAATCTCCGGGAGATCAGGCACCCCATGCGCCAGGCGATAAGCGATCCGATTATGATTGCCGCCAGCGCATAGAATGCACCGAAGATCATGATATCATTTATTTTTTTGCCGGCAAACTTCTGGCCGATGCCGACCCGCGCCCACCCCACATGCCGATCCCCGAGAATCGCGGGAGTTGCGATATCCACAAGTAACGGCGTTTTCCCCATTACCGTCTGTTCAAACTTTTGCGGTAAATCGAGCAGAAAAAGACCGCGTTTGTTTTTATCCGTATGGGCTAACACCTGTCCGTGCTCGTCCGTAAGTATTGCAAAAAGCAGCTCGGGGTAGCGGAGCTGGACCTCCACGAGCTCTTGGAGTCCTGCAATATCCTTTGATGCAATCCAGACCGCCGACGACGTGGAAAGCGTCTGCGACAGCGCCAACGTCTCCTCGATCTGACGGTCGAGCGATATCGCGCGTTGCCGGGCGGTCAGGTCGATGATGAAAAGCGTCATCAGGACCGCATGCACAGCCGCGACACTGAGGATAAGTCGTCCTCGAAGCGTACCGAACATGAAATTATTGAAATCGTGGAGCTTCATTTGGTTTCCACCGGTCGCACTTCCTTTTCGAATCGCTCAAGATAGGCGACGACCACATCATAGTCTTTGTCCGAGGCCGGTATAAAACGGGCCGTTTCCATACCCGCAAGTATTGCCTTTCCTTGCTCTGTCTCATGGAGTTCAACTAGATATTTTCGAACCTGTTCCCGTATCTCCGCCGAGATATCACTCCGTATCATCACCGAATTATTGATAAGCGACTCGGTTTCCCATACTACTTTTAATTCCACTGCTTCCTCTGGATGGTTCTTTTGAAAGGCCCGCCAGGGAGGCGGCCAGGTTGCTCCCGCTACGGTCTTTCCTAGGAAGACATTCATGATGGACGATTCCTGGGAGCCCACATACCGGTTCTCGATGTCCTTGTTGACATCGATTCCATGAAGGTGGAGAAAGTATTGGGGCATGATACAGGCTGCCAATGCAGTGGGAGACGGGTAGCTAACTGCTTTATCCTTGAGATCTTGCGGTGTTTCGATACCGCTGTTTCTGCGGATTATAAAAAGGCCCTTGAAGTCACCAGGCTCTCCCGCCATGGCTATGACATGATATCCTGCTTTCATGGCCTGAAGGGTTTGCCAGGGATTAGGGAGAAGTACCTCAGGTTTGCGCGCCTGGTATTTCTCCTCGAAGTTGGCGTAGTCGCGAGATGCCTCAAGGGTGAACGTTACGCCCTTAATTCGGGAGTTCAGATTATCGATGAGCGGCAGGTATGTCTGCAAAAGCATTTTCGGATTATGCAGGGGGTGGACTGCGAAGCTATAGACAGGCCGGCCCCCAGTCGGCGACTCTGTGCCGTATTGGGGGCCGGTGCTTTCCCTTTCCTGCCGACAACTTGAGACAGCCAGCGCCAGCAAGAAAAAAATCATCGGATGTTGTTTCATGACTCCACATTATTCCGGTTTGTTTTGCCTTCCAGTTGGGCTATTTTTTCTTTCAATTCTCGCATACGCAGCTCCCTGCCGACAAAGAGCCGGTTCAGCTTATCGAGTTCCGCATTCTTCTTTTCCAGTTCGGTCGTCCTCTCTTTTACTCGCTGTTCTAGTTCTTCATTAAGTCGTCTTTTCTCCTCCTCAAAACGCTTCTGTTCGGTAATGTCGTGGCCGACAGCCAGTACACTGGTTACTTTTCCACACGAGTCATATTCCGGCAGGATCGCATACTCCAGAAAAAGCTCCGTTCCGAAGGCATTTACCCAGGTAAACTCTAATGTCCGGCGAGTTCCGGTTTCCAATACTTTTCGCAGACCATCCACATATTCCGGGACAGTTGGCTTGGAGACCCTGGGAGTATCGGATGAAGGTTTATTGATGACATCATCAGCAGAGAGGCCACTGGCCTTTTCCCAGGCGGGGTTCACATAAATCCTGTGTAGATTGGTATCATATCGAACAATGAAATCGGGGATATTCTCCACCAGGGTACGGTATTCCTTCTCCCTGACTGTCAGCGTCTGCTCCATCTGCCGGCGTTCGATGCGGGTTCGCAGGACCATGATGCCGAACGCCAGATCGCCTGCCAGTTCTTCCAGAAGATGGATCTCGTCGGTTGTGAAGGTGTTTAGCTCCGTGGAATAGATAGTAAGAGCGCCGAATGTTTTAGTGCCTTCATCCTTGAGAGGCAGGGCGATATTTGAGCGATAGCCACGAAGCAATGCATTCTCGCGCCAGGGGGCGGCTTGGGGTTCAGTTGCGAAATCCTGGATACAGGCGCTGTTTCCACTTCGGATGGCGGTACCGGTGGGACCACGCCCGCGTTCCGTGTCGGCCCAGGTAATATCGGCGTTTGCGAGGTACCCCTCCTCGTTTCCCGCCCAGGCTGTCGGTCGCACGGTTTTGGCATCGTCAAATTCAGCATACCCTACCCATGCCATGCGGTAGCCAGCCTCATCACAGATGATGCGGCAGATGGCTTTGAGCAGGCTTTGCTCGTCTTCAGAGCGGATGAGAACTTGATTGCAGTTACTGATAGCTCGTAGTTCGCGATTCAAACGGTACAGCGAATCTTCCGCGCGTTTGCGAGCTGTAATGTCTTGGGCAAGAACCGCAACGCCGATGATCTCTTCTTTGTTGGTTTTAATGGGACTATGTGAAACTTGAAAATAGTGCCGTGACCTGAGTTCTTCCCCTGAATAGGACTCCTCCACGAGTTGCTCCCCGGCCAACGACCGATCTAAATTGCGTTTGGCAATCTCCCGGTCCGCAGGCACGGCCATATACTCCAACAGATTGTGACCCTGGACGATTTCCGCTCCGTAGAGGGCCTTCATTGCGACGGCATGGCCGACATTAAAACTTGTATATCGGTATTGCCTATCCACAGAAAAGATGAGAGCATTGGTACTGTCAATGATGCTGCGTAAAGTTGAATACTGTTCCCAAAGTCTCTCTTCAGCAGCTTTTTCCCGAATCAAGTCTCTTTTTATGGTCATTATCCATATCGCGGCAATACAGAATAATATAAGCAAAACAAGTAGAGCTGCAGATAAAACCATGTGAGTGATCTGCTCTCGAGAATAAAAAACAACCTCCTTCGGTTTCCAGTTGTCGAGAATCATTTGGTAGGTGCCGTCTGCTTTTATGATTCGCAAGGCGTTATTGATTTCAGTCAGCAGGTGTATATTTCCTTTTTTTACTGCAATTGAAGAGGAGGAAGATGCAATAGGGTCTCCGGTTATCTTGATATCTCGAATCCTGTTTTGGGCAAGGACATAAGATCCGACTCGGTAATCGACGACAACGGCATCAAGAGCATGTTCATTCAGCAGCTTGAAGCCTTCAAGAAAATTGGTGATGATAATCAATTGGATGTGAGGATCATTTTGTAAAACCAATTGTGGTAAGCCTCTTGATTCAACTCCAACCCGTAAACCGCGAAGACTTGAGACTCCTGAGATTCCAACTCGATTGGTAGTGGTAAAGATTGAGAATTGAGATTCAAGCAATGTGTCTGAAAAATCGTATATTTTGTTACGCTCTTCAGTCGGGTTTATTTGAATCAGGGCATCAGCTTCCCCATTGGCAACAAGCGCCTGTGCTTCCACCCAATCCATGGCTATAATTTCAATAGGTTGTGGAATATGTCGTGCAAGCGCATGCACTATATCAATAGCTACTCCTGCTGGGGTGCCATTATCCAGGTAGACTACCGGAGCGATATTTTTGTTGCCTAGAAAACGAATATTGGTGTAATTAAGTTGTTGGGCAAAAGAATTGGAGAGAAAAATGAAATTTATCAATAGGCCCAAAATGAGAGGATGAAGGCTTTGAATAAACTGCTTATTTAGACAGTTACCATTTTTAGTTGTTTGTGAAAACATTGATCAACTCTTGTGTCATAATAGAGCTTACACCTGTTGAGAGAGTTGAGAAGGCGACGTACCCTCACTCCGGATGGCGGCATTGCCGACAAGGTGGAAAAACTCCCTATCCATCAGATACATGTGCTGGAATACTATTTCGTAAACTAGAAACTTAAAAATTTCGCCAAGAGATGGGGCATCCGTATGTAAAGTCTTGGCAAACTCCAATCCCTTTTCATACAGCCTGGCATGTTCTTCGCTATGTAATTTCAGGCCGGAAAAGTTTACACTTTTAAGGATTACCTCCTCATCGTTAAAATGTTTTGCGATGTCATCCAGCAGGCGTGCAACTATTTCGACAATAACACTGATTGGACGTAAAGATTCAATTGCATCCAAGAGTTCGTTTGAAATTCGAAACAGTCCGCGATGTTGGGCGTCAATCAGACGATTCCCGGAACAGAAGATGTCTTTCCATACCAATTGAAGGAAATTTTTTCCCTTACCTGATTGCTGTTTGCTGCCGGATGCATCTGCTTCAAGCCGGTTGCGTCCGCCTGCCTTGGCCTTGTAAAGCATTGTATCGGCCAAAACAATAATCTCCGACGCGGTTATCTCGGCATCACAGGTGACAGTGACGACACCGAGACTGGCCGTGACGTAATCGGCTGTCTTTGAAGAATCATGGAGAATGGCAAGGGCGTTAATACCCTTCCGAATTTTTTCGGCAATGGCAACCGCACCATTCAGACATGTTTCCGGCAGGATACAGGAAAATTCCTCCCCACCATAACGGGCAGCAATATCGGCAGCACGAACAACGCTTTCGGCTATCACCCGGGCTATCCGTTGAAGACAGGCGTCACCGCTCACATGCCCGTAAGTGTCGTTAAATGCCTTGAAGTGATCAATATCCAGCATAATCATTGACAATTCGGCCCCTGAACGGGCATGTCTTGCATATTCCTTGGCTAACGCCTCGTCGAAACGCCGCCGGTTGGCAAGCCCGGTCAGGGGATCGGTAACACTCAAAGTTGCCAGCAGACGGTTGGATTCCTCCATCTGGGCCTTGGCCCTGCGCAACTCCTTCTCGGCTTGCTTCCGTTCATGGATCTCCACATTCAGCTCGGTATTTTTCTTTCTCAGTTCGAGAGTCCGTTCCTGAACACGCAATTCGAGTTCCTGATTGAGCTTGCGGAGTTCCTCTTCTGCACGATTGCGCTCCGCCAGGGTGTTTTCCAGCTCCACTACCTTTTCCTCGAGCTTGGTTGCTACAACCTCACTGTATCGTCTCAGGTATTCCGCATCTTCCTTGATGAGTTCCGTTGGGGCGTGATCGTTTTGTTTTGCCTTTTTGAGGATACTTTTGATTTCTTGCCATAATTCGACGGGATCGATGGGTTTTAAGAAATAGGCGTTAGCGCCGAGCGACATCGCCAATCGAACATCCTGATCATCCTTGTAGGAAGAGGAATAGAATACAAAGGGTATTGAACGAAGCTCCGGTTCTTGTCTGACAGCCCGGAGAAACTTGAAACCGTCCATTACGGGCATGAGGGCATCCGAGATAATGAAGTCCGGTGGGGAGTTTTTCGCAATCCTGAGGCCGTCCGACCCGTTCTCGGCCTCAATCGCCTCGTTGCTGTTTCTTTCCACCATATAGCGAAGTACCTGTCTGGCGTCAGGCATATCGTCGACTATAAGTATTCTCATATGGTGTTCTCCAAACTCAGACTGTTGCTAAACGTCTATAGGCCCGCGAATGCTGAATCGGCTGCCAACGCCATAGGTACTTGTAGCAAGTATATCATCGTTCAGGATTTCGTGAAGGAGTTTCTTGGAGAAATACAGGCCGATAATTCCTCTGCCCGGCAGTACGGCATTCCGAAATCAGGACCAAAGATTTCCGGCATATTTTACCCAGCAGTCAAATATGCCTTGATATTATTATCTGCTGAAGTAATTTTGCCGGTATGAATAATCGTTATTTTGCACAGATAGCTTTTGGTAAACACTCTGTCGGCTCCATATTTTAACTTTCGAGAGGTGGTCTGCTGTGATCAAAGTCCCGCACTTTAATCTCAAGTCCAAAATCATGTTTATCCTTGGGTGCTATGTTCTCGGTATCCTGGGCATGGGGTATATCTCCTATAATCATTTGCAGACCACAGAGGAAAAGACCGAACTGCTGGAACTTGCTTACGACCTGAATAACCTCATTCTTGAAGCAAGGCGGTATGAAAAAAACTTCTTTCTTTATTATAAAGAGGAGGCACTTCAGGAAAATAAAAGATATCTGGCGCAAGCGGTTGATACAGAGAAAATACTTCGCATTAAGTGCAGCAAGTTGAAAATGGTCCCGCGGCTCATGGAGTTTGAAGCCGAGCTCACAGCCTATAAGACCAGTATTGAGGAGCTGTCGCAAAACAAGTTGATCCATAACCCGGAAAACAACGAAATGGTCGAGAGACTCAGAGAACAAGGGAAAAAGCTGACTGAGTTAAGCGAAGAGCTGGTTGATTTCGAGCGGCTTCAGATCCACGGAATTCTCAAACTGCTGAAGGCACAGCTGGTGGCGTGGTCGGCCATGGCGATAATGCTGGGAGTACTGTTGCCCTGGATGATGATTTTTAAGATTTTCCATCCGCTGACCATCATCAAAGGGGCCACCGAAGATATTGCCCATGGCCGCTTTAACAGTATCGAGGTTATCAATACCCGGGATGAGATGCAGCAGGTCATGGAGGCCTTCAATGCTATGGTCCGCGAATTGGAACGCAGGCAGGATCAACTGGTTCAATCGAAAAAACTGTCATCTATCGGTACCCTGACGGCAGGAGTGGCGCACCAGCTCAACAACCCGCTCAACAATATCTCCACCTCCTGTCAGATAGCCAGTGCCGAACTCGAGTCCGGGGACACGGTACTCATCAATCGTATGCTGAAAAATATTGATCAGGAAACACTCAGGGCAAGGGATGTCGTCAAAGGGCTCCTTGAATTTTCGAGGGTGCAGGAATTTTCCCTCCGCCCCTGGCAATTGGCGGATGTGGTAAGGCGAGCAGTCCGTTTGGTGCAGAGTCAAGTGCCATCCGACATCCATATACGGGTCGAGATCGACGAAGATCTTGTGGTTCCCATGGATAACCAACGTATGCAGGAGGTTTTTCTCAATCTGATCATCAATGCATCTCAAGCCATCAAGGGGGGCGGGCTGATCACCATAACCGCCGAGCGTGATGCAACCGGACACGAAATTGTCATTGAGGTGAAAGATACGGGAGAGGGGATCTCCGAGGAGATCCAGGGACGGCTCTTCGACCCGTTTTATACCACCAAGGAGGAAGGACAGGGTACAGGTCTTGGCCTATCCGTTGTTTACGGCATTATTCAAAAGCATGAAGGCAATATCACGGTGAAAAGCAGCCCCGGGCAGGGAGCTTCATTTTTTATAACTCTCCCGTTGGCATGTAAAATAATTCCCTAATTTTGTGGTGGCATGGAAAACCGGAAAATTCTGGTTGTCGACGATGAGGCAATCGCTCGCGACAACCTCGCTTTCGTTTTAAAAAAAGACGGATATCTGCCGATACTCGCTGAAAACGGCCAGCAGGCGATTGACATCCTCAGGCAGGAAGAGGTGGCTCTCGTGCTCACCGATTTGCGGATGAAGGGGCAGGACGGGATGGCTGTGCTCACTGAAACCAAGAACCTGTGGCCCTCGACCGAAGTGGTGGTCATTACCGGCTATGCCAGTGTCGATACCGCCGTGGAGGCGATGCGCCACGGTGCCTATCATTACATCGCCAAACCGTTCAAGATCAATGAACTGAGAGCAATTGTCGAAAAGGCCCTGGAGAAAAACCTGTTACGTAAAGAACTCCATTCCCTCAGACAACAGGTGCAGGCAGAGGCCGGAGCATCGTCGAAGATAATCGGCCAAAGCCAGAAAATAGAGGCATTACGCGAAACCATTCACCAGGTTGCGCAGCTCGACTGCAATGTGCTCATTCAAGGGGAGACCGGGACCGGCAAGGAATTGGTGGCGAAAACCATCCACGAACTCAGTCCGCGGGCGAAAAATCGCTTTGTTGCCTTTAATTGCGGGGCCTTCTCCGAAGACCTCATTACCAGCGAACTCTTCGGCCACGAACGCGGGGCCTTCACCGGGGCCAACAAGGTCAAGAAAGGGCTCCTGGAACTGGCGGAAAACGGCACGGTGTTCTTTGATGAAGTGGGGGAGTTGCCGCTTTCGATGCAGGTGAAACTGTTGCGGGTGCTGCAAGAGCGGACGCTGATGCGCGTCGGCGGGACGGAGGAGATTGCCATAGATGTCAGGGTGCTGGCAGCAACCAACAAAGATCTGAAAAAGGAGGCCGAAGAAGGGACGTTCAGGACCGATCTTTTTTACCGGCTGGATGTCCTTGCCATCAATGTGCCCCCTCTTTCCGAACGGCGGGAAGATATCCCGCTTCTTGCCGGCCATTTTCTCGCCAAGCATACCCGGCCGGGACGAACGGTGCCCAGGTTGGCGGTTGCGACGGCACAGCGGCTCATGCGTTATGAGTATCCGGGAAATATTCGGGAGCTGGAAAATATCGTGCAGCGCATCCTTCTCTATTGTGACGGCGAAGTGGTCGAACCGCACCATCTCGTGGCCGATCTGCGGGAAGGTGTGGCGGAGGCGGTGCGCGGCAATCGGCAGAACTGGCCGCCTCTCGATGAGCACGAAAAGCAGTATATCATGGAAGTCCTTGATGAGGTCGAGGGCAATAAATCGGCGGCCGCAAAAATTCTCGGTATCGACAGGGTGTCCCTGTGGCGCAAAATTAAACGCTACGGTCTGGAACATCCCGATAGCTGAACGATAACCTGGCGAATATCATAAAAATTTCCCGCAGAGCAGCGCATCACAGGGGCAGGATATAGGCTCGGGCCTCCAGCACCCTGTCAACCACCTCATCGGCGTTTGTCGCCAGAACCAATTCCAGGTCTTCAGTGACGTCGGGGGCAAGGGCTGCCACTTCCTCTTTATTGGCCTGCGGCAAGAGCACGCATCGCACTCCCGCTCTTTTCGCGGCGAGAAGCTTTTCCCTGATGCCGCTTACCGGCAGAATGCGACCGCTTAAGGTCATTTCCCCGGTGAGGGCAACATCCCGGCGAGCCGGCCGCCTGGTGAGAAGAGAAAGGAGGGCTGCGAAAATGGTAATGCCGGCGGATGGACCATCCTTGGTGATGGCGCCGGAGGGAAAATGGATGTGGATGTCGGTATCTTGAAAAAAGGTGTCGAGAATTCTATATTCTTTCGTTCTGCTGCGAATATAGCTGAGGACCGCCTGTGCCGATTCCTGCAAGACTTCCCCCAGGGAACCGGTTAAAATAAGTTTCCCCGAACCGCGCATGGAAACCGTTTCGACGCTGATTATTTCCCCCCCCGACTCTGCCCAGACAAGTCCCGTGGCGATCCCCACCCGGGCTTCGCCGGCGGCCGCTTCGTGGAAAAACTTGCGTGGCCCGAGAAGGTGTCCGATGGTCTCGGCATCTATGTCCATGGTCTGGTCTCCGCACTTGGATTGCAGGCAGAGCAAAGCGATCTTTCGGCAAATATCGGCCAATTCCCGTTCCAGATTGCGCAGTCCTGATTCCCGGGTGTAGTCGCTGATAACGCGAGCAATGGCCTCCTCGGAAAAATGCAGCATGGTCTTGGGCAGCCCTGCCGCTTTCTGTTGTCGCGGCAGGATGAATTGCTGGGCGATCTGCAGTTTTTCTTTTGCCGTATAGCCGGCAAAGTCGATACGTTCCATCCGGTCGAGGAGTGGGCCGGGAAGTTTGCTGATGTCGTTGGCCGTGGCGATAAACATCACCCGCGACAGATCAAAGGGCATATCAAGGTAGTGGTCGGTGAAGTGGATATTCTGCTCGGGATCGAGGACCTCGAGCAGCACCGAGGCCGGATCCCCGCGAAAATCCTGGCCGATTTTGTCAATCTCGTCGAGCATGAAGACCGGATTGTTCACCCCGATCCGCTTCAGTTCGGTGATGATCCGACCCGGCAGGGCGCCGACATAGGTTCGCCTGTGGCCACGCAGTTCGGCCTCATCGCGGAGACCTGCCAGGGAGATGCGCACAAACTGACGCTGCAGCGCCTCGGCAATGGCCCTGCCGACCGAGGTTTTGCCTGTCCCCGGTGGACCGGTAAAACAGAGAATCGGCCCCTTACCCATTTCCACAAAGAGTTTCTTTTCCAGTACTTCCTTGACGGTCTTGCGCAGTTCGTCAAGATTCACCGGCTTGCCGAGATAATGAGCCGCCCCTTTTTTCAGGGCCTCTACCGCCGAGCTGACGGTGGCGAAACCGGTGACCATGATGACGGGTATCTCCGGTGCCAGGCGATTGATCTGCTGCAGCAGTTGCAGGCCATCCATCCGGTCCATTTTCAGATCGGTGATGACTAAATCAATCTCCTCCTCGGCAAGAACCCCGAGTGCTTCAATGCCGTTGGCTGCACAGTAGCAGCTGTATCCATCCTTCGACAGCACATGATTCATATTGGATCGTGCTATGAGTTCATCGTCGACCACCAGGATATTTTTCTGGGCTTTACTGCACAGAGTTTTGGCTGCCAAAAATTCAAGAATCCGCTGTTTGACCTGGGCTAAGCCGCAATGCCTGGCCTCAAGCACCGACTGTGCTCTTTCCAGGTCGAGTGTGCCAAGCGAGGACATATTCCACGGTAGGGCGATAACCAGCTCGATGTAGTTGAAGCCGACGCTGTACTCGGCGACAGAGGGATCGGTTTTTTCTAGTTTATCAAGCTCCTTGGCAACAGCTTCGAAAATTTGCGGCGGCAGCCGGGCGTCGTCTACCTGAGTGCGAAGTTTGGCTAGAGGAGTGACTGCGACCGGGGTGTTTTGCGAGGGTACTTCCGGTTGCTCAACTTTTCTTTTAAAGAACATATTACGGCTCCTTATCCCCAAGGGGGGGACTGAAAAGAGTGCCGTTTCGGGCATTCCTTTGGTCATGTCATTTGTTGACGACGGCTTACCTCGTTTTCTGCAGCCCTGCTTTTGCAATATCGGTTCCAATATACATCCTTTACACCTGCCCGCGCGAAAAAAAACCAATAAAAAACGGTCCGATTCTTCCATCCGGACAAGGCCTTTCATAAACTTTTGCATCTCTTCTGCACGTCAGCATCTTGGCAAGATCAGGTGGTGTTGCAACTTGCACAGGGAGTTGCAAATTGCAACAGATGAAACAGGGCCTTTCCGCCGGATTATGGCAATCTTGTTGCAAATCGCAACATCGCGCAACTCATTGTCTGCAGCAATTATTATAATCTTAATAATATCGGGATAATATGCAGATGATGACGATTGGCATGCTTCTTGGAATCTAAGGAATATCACTTCCTCCAACCCGTGAAAAACATCCATGGCAAAAACGTATTCAAACATTTCTTCAACAAATCCGATAGGCCGGGATGGCAATAGCGGCGATCTCCGCACTCTGCCCGACCAGAAAAAAACACCCTTCATTCTGGTCGTTACCCGTAACGGTCATATGCCCGAACCGGTAATGGAGTATGCCCTCAATGTTGCCGATCGTTTGAAGTATGCCATTCTCGCCGTCCATATCAATACCCTGCCATTCTTTCGTGATGGTGGGGAACGCAGCATGCTTTTTTCCCTAGCCCTGGAGGAAAGTTCGATTTTCTTCGAAGAAAAGGCCAAGGCGCGGAATGTTCGGGTTGAACATCTCGGAGAAACGGGGAAGGTCGGCAAGGTTGTAAAACGGTTGTGTTACACCGAAAAACGCATCGAGTTTGTCATCATTGATCAGGGAATCCGTATGGAAGAGGTGACCTCTCAGTCACCTGTTCCCGTTTTTAGTGTCATTTATACCCGTCCAGAGACTGGTGAAATGACAACAAACATTCACTATAATCCAATGAACAGAGGAGAATTGAGTATGTCTACCACAAGCAGAAAACGGCATGTAAAAAATTGTTTCGTCTTCGGCGGTCTCACTGCCGCAATGTATGCGACCGTTTTCACCAATCCGGAAGTCTTTATGACCTATTTGACCAAGGGCGGCTTTTATGCCCTGCTGCCTGTCGCCGTAGTCCTCGCCGTCTCCTATGCGCATGGGAATTTTACCAATTCCTTCTGGTCGGCTCTGGGAATTGAAGGATCGAAAGTCTCCGCGCCCAAGCAGACGGATATTCGCCAGGATACGACTCCTTCCGCCGGAGTTAGAAAAGACACTCGCCCACGGGCTGAAGTCAGGGCATAAGGTTTCTCGTCAAGAACAAACCGGACGGCTGTTCGAATAATCAAAAATAAAAATATTAACTATCGGTGATATTATGCACGGACCAGTAAATGAGGTCATTCAATTTATCGACCTGAGCTCGTATTCAATAATTTTTTTATTCCTAGTCGGTTTCGTCGGCGGACTCGTAAGTGGTTTTATCGGTTCCGGTGGCGCCTTTGTCCTGACTCCGGCCATGATGAGTCTCGGTGTTCCGGGAACCGTGGCCGTGGCCAGCAATATGTGCCACAAGTTCCCCAAGGCTCTGGTTGGTGCTATCAAGCGCTATAAATATGGCCAGGTGGATATAAAACTGGGGCTTATCATGGGAACCTTTGCCGAGATCGGCGTCCAAGTCGGAGTTATGTTGCAGAAACATATCCTCGACACCTGGGGACAGGCCGGATCGAACCTGTACGTCAGCTTTATTTTTGTCCTGGTCCTGGTCATAGTCGGCTCGATCGTCATGCGTGATGCCATGACAACCAAGAAAAAAGGCGGCATCGAAGTTGCGGCTCCTCTGGCGAAACGGATTCAAAAGATCGAACTCTGGCCGATGGTTACCTTTAAAACCGCCAATGTTCGGATAAGTGTTTGGTTTCTCGTACCGGTTGCCCTGGCCACCGGCATGTTGGCGGCCACCATTGCCGTCGGCGGGTTTATCGGGGTTCCCGGATTGATGTATATCATCGGGGCTACCAGCATCATCGCTTCGGCAACCGAATTAGTCATCGCCTTCGTCATGGGACTGGGAGGTACTCTCATCTGGGCATACTATGGAATGGTGGATATTCGCCTGGTTCTCCTCATTCTCGCCGGCTCGCTTTTTGGCGTACAGTTGGGGGCGATCGGCACAACCTACGTAAAAGAATACATGATAAAATATGTTATGGGCACCATTATGCTCATCGTTGCCGTCAGTCGTTTTTTTGCCATCCCCAAGTACTTGAATGAGTTGCAAGTCATCTCACTCGACAACGGTCTCGTGGGAATTCTGACCCAGATCAGTTTTGCGGTGATGTGTTTTGCCCTCCTGATTGGAGCAACCATCATACTCGTCAGTCTCTTTCGAGCCAGAAGCCTTGAAAAGGTAACGGCATAACGGGGGTAACCATGTCCGATGCAGTTAAATTTATTTTAGTGGCCATCGATCCCGGCCCGGCCAGCCAAACCGCCTTCCTTCAGGCCTTGCGCCTGGCGGCATCAATGCAGGCAAAATTGGTCGCTGTTTCCGTTACTCCTCGATACGAGGGCAACATGAATCGATGGAAAATCCATGATGCCAATGACCAAATGAGTCTGCCTTTTACAAAATGTCTGCAGGAGGCCATACGCACTGCGGCAGCGCATGGACAGACAATTCGTGCTGTGCACCGGGTCGGTGATCCGGTCGAAGAGATCGTTTCTACCGCCGAGGAAATCGGCGCCGGTCTCCTGCTCCTCGGCTGCCCAAGGCGTGCCTATGTCGAACGTGTGCTGCTCGGGCGGACGATTGCCAATGTCATCGGTCTCAGCCCCTGTGACGTGCTGCTGATACCTGAAGCAGTGGAGGTAAGTTTTGGCCGGATGCTTGTCGGTTTGGACGGCTCACGACACAGCATGGAGGCTGGGCAGCGTGCCCTCGATCTGGCTTTGGCCTATGGCGGCGAAGTGCATGCACTTTCGGTAATGGATGTCGGTGTCGATCGGAGCCTACGTTACGGCGTGCTTGATGAGGCGCGGCACAAAAGCTCTGTTGCGGTGCATACCTTGGCGGGGCAAGGCAGAAAACTAGGCGTATCGGTGCGCACTGAGATTTCCGAAGGTTTCCCCTACGAACAAATAGTCAAATATTGTGTAGAAAAAGATATTCAGCTCATTGTCTTAGGATCATATGGTCGGACCGCTCTCAGACGTTTCCTCATGGGAAGTGTAGTGGAGCGGGTTGCAGCACTTTCCTTCAAACCAATTTTGGTAGTGAAAAGATTGGCAAACAATGGTGTCCGGGATCTTGCCGACATGAGTGATTGTGTTTCGGAACGGCAGGCAGTTTGAGTTGCTCGGCCCTTTTTCCAGGATTGATAGTTAGGGCTGGATTGTGCAACCGTATCAAGACAACTTAGGGAGAGAATTAACAATTCTCTCCCTAACGGAGGTGAGCAATGGAAGCTAATCAATACTTTTCAATTTTTATTCTGTCGATGTGCGCCGTCCATTTGGCCATGACCGTAGGCAACCATGTACGGAGCTGGTGGCTGGCATCCGTTGGCAAAAGGTATTTTTCACGACAAAGTGTCGGTCTTCATGCGGTAACAAAGAAATCTCAGCGCGGGGATTGGTATGTTTTTTTCCACTGTTCTGACTTGGTTGGAAAAGAGTCTCTGCCAAAAAGTGATTCTTTGCCGGTTCAACCGCAGCAAAAACGACCTCCGGTGAGACGGTCGGAAAACAGAATAACCCTGACCTAAGCCGTCGTTCAACAATAAGTTCAATCGATTGCCGGCATACGAAAGTAATTTTTGCCAAGTATGCCGGCAATTTTCTTCCTACCTCTACTCACCGGATTCTTTGAAATAGTTGCACCTCTAGAATTACTTCGCAAAGGAAACAACAATCTCCTCTTTTGTTTTCCGCCATTTAGCGGGCTGCAGTACCAGCCCCGGCTTGGCATAGCCGACTGCCAGCAGAAGAGGAACCCAGAAATTGTCGGGGATGTTGAAGGCATTCCGCACCCCTTCATGGTCAAAGCCGTCCATAGGATGGCTTTCAAGACCAAGACTGGTGGCGGCGTACATCAGGCTCACGGCAAAAAATCCGGCGTTTTTTGCGGCAAAGGCCAGGCTTGCCTCCGGGCTCCAGTTATACAGGCTCTTGGCGGCGTTTAAAAACCAGTCCCGCTGGGCTGGCTGCATGCTGCCCGCCGTGAGCATTTCCTGCCAGTTCTTTTCGACAGTCGGATGCCCTTCCTGCCAACCGTTTTTATCGGCGAGAACGATCAGCACTACCGGGGCTTCGACCACTTTCGGCTGGTTCCAGGCGAGAGGCAGGAGTTTTTCCTTGGCGGCCTTGTCACGAAGGATAATGAGATTCCAAGGTTGGAGATTGAAGCTGGAAGGGGCCTTGGCGGCGGTTTCGATCATCTGCCCGAGAAGCTCCTCGGAGAGGTTCTTGTCCGCATCGAAGAAATTGATGGCTCGTCTTTTTTCGGAAATGTCTTTAAAGTTCATAGCGTCTCCTTTTCTATTTGTTGTTGTACGTTGGATAATCGATATATCCTTCCGGGCCGGGGGTATACCACCTTGACATGTCGTCGCAGGAGGTCAGAGGGTGGCCGTTTTGCAGCCTCGCGACCAGGTCGGGGTTGGTGATGAACGGCCTGCCGAAAGCGGCGATGTCAACAACGCCTTCGGCAAGTCGTTTCTCGGCATCTTCTTTGCTGTAGCCACAGTTACCGATGAGAATCCCGTCGTAATGGGCACGAAATTCCGCCAGGGTCATTGGTTCCCCATGCTGGTGAAAGCCAAAGGCTAAACCGTCCATGATGTGGACATAGCCAAGCTTTAATTTGCTTAACTCCTTGATGGTGTAGAGGTAGATCTCGCGGAAATCGGCACTGCCCATGTCGTTAAACACGCCGTTGGGAGAAAGCCGTACGCCCACCCGATGTGCAGGCCAGACCGTAAGCACCGCCGCCAGCACCTCTCCGAGAAAACGGTATTTGTTTGCAAGGTTGCCACCGTAGGAGTCGGTCCGGAGATTGGTTTTGGAGTCGAGGAACTGGTTGAGCAGATAGCCGTTGGCACTGTGCACCTCAATTCCGGAAAAGCCCGCCTCCCTGGCATTTATCGCCGCCTGTCGATAATCCTCAACCGTTGCCTTGATCTCTGCACCGGTCATTGGCCGTGGCGCCTCGTAGTCCTTTTTCCCAAGGGGAGTGTGGATACCATCGCCCTCGATCTTTACGGCAGAGGCCGAAACAGGAAGCTCACCATCATGGAAATCGCTGTGCGAAGCCCGGCCGCAATGCCAGAGCTGCAGGAAGATAGGGGTGCCGGTGGGTTGCAGTCTGCCGGTTACTTTGCGCCAGCCGGCAACCATCTCCTTGGTGTAGATGCCGGGCGACCCGATCCAGCCGATGCCCTGCCGGCTGATGACGGTCGCCTCGGTGATCAAGAGGCCGGCCGAAGCCCGCTGGAAGTAGTGTTCGGCCATGATATCGTTTGCTATCCGCGACTCGCCGGCCCGAGCGCGGGTCATGGGGGCCATGGCTATGCGGTTTTTCAGATGCAGATCGCCGATTTGTACTGCATCAAAGAGTGAATGTGTCATTATGTTCTCCCTTGTTGATGGGTTATTGCCGTACTCGCCAATTGTGCCGACCTCCATCCCGGGATTAAGAGCCATACGGGGTTGGTTATAGAGGAACAGAGACGGTTTGGTGACAAACTATAAGATGAAGATGTCTTTTGTCGAGAGCGTTACGCTTCGACCGCTGGTGCTATGTCCAACATACATATTCCCCAAGGGACAATTGACAATGGGTTTTTAATTCTATAATCTTTTATTATCACTGGTGTCGAAGAGTTCTCAGGGAATTTTTAAAACGCAATATCCCCCAATAAAAGTATTAAGTTAGATTCAATGGCGACAGAAAAAATGACCTTAGTTAAAACCCAGGCACTCCTTGTAGCACAGACCATACTTTTACATGGGCTTGCACCTTCTTGGGCGGCGTCTGATACCTTGGACAAGTATCTGGATATGGATCTTGCCCAATTGATGCAGGTGACCATAACCTCAGTGGCAAAAAAGCCTCAGCCACTTGCCGATACCGCGGCGGCGGTTTACGTCATCAGTCAGGAAGATATCCGTCGTTCCGGAGCAACCTCGATTCCCGAAGCTTTGGCCATGGCCCCCGGACTTCAGGTGGCGCGCATCAGTGCCGGTAAGTGGTCGATTTCTGCCCGCGGGTTTGGTGGATATACCTCCAATAAGTTGTTGGTGCTTATGGATGGTCGTTCCTTGTATACCCCGGCCTATAGCGGCACCTTCTGGGATACACAGAATACCCTCTTGGAGGATGTCGAGCGGATTGAAGTTATCCGCGGTCCAGGTGGGACCATCTGGGGTGCCAATGCAGTCAACGGGGTGATCAACATCATCACCAAAAAGGCCCAGGCCACGGAAGGGTCACTGGTTCGGGTCAGGGTCGGTAATAGCGAACAAGGAGCTGCTGCGCGAGAAGGTTTTAAGATCGGCGAAACAACCTTCGGTCGCCTCTATGCCATCGCAGGCGATTATGACAGCAATGTTCTTCATAAAGACCTTCTCGGCAATAGCAGCCGGGATGCCAACGACGATTGGCAGAATATCCAGAGTGGATTTCGCTTCGATGGCAAGGTCGGCACAATTAACGAATGGACTCTGCAGGGTGATGTCTACAAAATCGATGGTAATCAGATCGTCTTCCCTTATTGGGTTGACCGTCCTCCCTATCTGACGGCAAACTACGGCAGTTACTCCGCCCGTGGCGGTAATCTTACCGGCAGTTGGCAACATAAGTTCGCCGACGACAGCTCGCTTACCTTCAAAACCTATTATGACAACAATAATCGAAAAGAATCCTACTACGAACAGACATTCAACATCCTCGACCTGGACATGCAGTATGAATTTGTCCTCGGCAGCTGGAACAATCTGACAACAGGCCTTGGATACCGTCATGTAGATGGCGATTTCGTAGATAACTTTCAAGCGACCATTCCCAATCAAAATCAAGATTTGTACAGTCTGTTTCTACAGGACCAGATCAAGCTCGTTGATCGTCGACTCTGGCTGACGATCGGAACAAAATACGAGCACAATGATTTTACCGGCAGCGAGTGGCAGCCGAGCACTCGCCTGCTGTGGAAGCCCGATGAGCAGCAGTCGGTCTGGGTTGCGGTCGCTCGGGCGGTGCGGACCCCGTCGATGGTAGAAAGAAGCGGCAGCGTAACGCTTGCAACTTTTCCGACACCGCGAGGCACGGGCCAATCGAGTTTACTAGGCAATTCCGACTTCTATTCCGAGTCTCTTATTGCCTATGAAGCCGGGTATCGTTGGCAGGCTAGACGCAACATCTCTTTTGATATAGCTGCCTACTATAATGATTATGATGATATCTATTCCGCCGTTCGCGGTACGAACCCGCTCGACCCTAACTTACACTTCAGTAACAGTCAGAAAGGGACGGGGCATGGGGTGGAATTTGCCTCCAATTGGCAGGCCAGTTCCTGGCTGTCATTCAATTTCACCTATACCTGGCAAGAGCTTGATCTGAAATTTAAAAATGCTTCGATGGTAGCAGGGTTTGACGGCAGCAGCCCGACGATAAACTCTCCTGAGAATCAGGCGGCGATTCGTACCTTCATCGATTTCACCGAAAACTGGCAAAGTAATCTCTGGCTTCGCTATGTTGATCATTTCACCGGCAGGAATACCGTCGATACCAAGTCCGCGATAGCAATACCTTCGCAATTTTATTTCGATGCCAATCTTGTCTATAAACCGAAAAAAAATATGGAAATTATGCTGGCGGGACAAAACCTGTTGAAGAGCAGCCAATTGCAGTATGTTTCTGAACTGATCACGCCGCCCACCGAGATTCAGAGGGTCATCTACGCGAAAGTCACCTGGAGTTTCTAAATTCAAAAAAGAGATGACTATCACTTGCAAACCAAGGATCCTCTTGCTCTGTCTGCTCATCTTCCTTAGCAGTGCAGTTGCCTTGCGGGCTGAAGAGATATCAAAGGAATATCAATTAAAATTGGCATTTATAGTTAATTTTGCCCGCTTTATTACCTGGCCGGAGGAGTCTTTTTCCCCTGAAAATCCACAGGTGACTCTCTGTGTGCTTGGCAAGAATCCTTTTGGTAATGCCCTCGGCGACGTTGACGGCAAGAAAGTTGGGGAACGTACTCTTAAAGTCAAAAACATTGAGACGCTTAACAAAGAACAACAATGCCACCTCCTTTTTGCCGGTCAGTGGGAGGCCGCAAGCCTTGCCGGCCTGGAGGCCAGAATCCTCAATCACCAGCCCGTGGTTACGGTAAGCGATAGCGCTGGTTTTGCAGCTGCCGGGGGCGTCATCGAATTGGTTCTGAAAGATGATAAGCTCTCGTTTGTCATTAATAACACCGCTATGAAAGAGCGGAGAGTGCGAGCCAGCTCTTCTCTGTTAAATCTGGCTGCGTCGATTCGATAATCCCTATGTTCTCTCCACAACGATCCTTTGTCCAATTACCCATTCGTTTCAAACTCTACAGTATTGTCCTGCTGGCCAGTACCATAGCTCTGCTTCTGGCAACCTCGGTATCTTTTCTCATCCAGCAGCATCTTATTAAAAAACAGCTGCGTGACGAAATCCAGACGCTTGCCGATGTTATTGGCGAAAACAGCCGAGCCGGCCTGGTTTTTGAAGACAAGAAGGCGTTGTCGACTATTCTCCATTCCCTGATTGCCAAAAAAAGCATAACCGAGGCGAAGATTTTCGGCAAAAACGGCGACATCTATGCCGAATATAAAAGTAATGCTGCAGGTGCAAATTTTGCTGAACACCGGACAGACAGTCTCAATTTTACGGGGCTCAGGTTTCTGGGGGATCGTGCCGAACTCTTGCAACCCATTTTCCTCGACAACGAACGGGTTGGCGAGCTGTTCATAGAGGTTGATCTCGGAGAGATGCGCGGCAATACCATCACCATCGCCGCGCTCATGGGCGGAGTGCTGGCGATTGGGTCATGTCTGGCAATGTTGCTGGCCTCCCGATTGCTGAAAAGTATTATTCAACCCATCACTAAGTTGTCCGAGTTGACTAAAATAATTTCGCTGGAAAAAAAATACAATGTTCGAGCAGCCGTGATCGGGGAAGATGAATTGGGACAACTGGCCGTAGGTTTCAACAGGATGATCGAGCAAATCGAAAAACGCGATGCCTATCTGGCAGAGCAGGTTGCCGAAAGAACCAAGGATCTGGAATTACAGGCGGCCGATCTTTTAGAGGCGAAGGAGAAGGCTGAGGCAGCCAACCGGGCGAAGAGCCAGTTTCTCGCCAATATGAGTCATGAGATCCGCACGCCGATGAATGCCATTATCGGCATGACCTATCTTGCCAGAGAAACGAAGGACCAAGGGCAGCTACAACGCTTTCTTGGAACGGTGAAGAATTCGGCGGAGAGCCTGCTCGGTATTCTTAACGACATTCTCGATTTTTCGAAGATTGAAGCTGGACAGATGCAGCTTGAATTTCGGCCCTTTAGCCTTGAGCGGTTGCTGGAGTCGATTATCTCCACTTTGAATGTCCCCGCCGTCGAAAAGGGGCTGCGGCTCCAGGTTGTAAAGGCCCAGAAGCTGCCCGAAGCGATTATTGGCGATGACCTTCGCCTCCAGCAGATTCTTCTTAATCTGGTGGGCAATGCAGTCAAATTCACGGCAAGTGGAAGCATCGATATTACGGTGCAGCCGGCAATCGACCAACCCGTGGAAGGAAAAATCGCCCTCCATTTCAGTGTTACCGATACCGGTATAGGCATTGTCCCTGGGAAACTGGCCGAGATCTTTAATAGTTTTCAGCAGGCGGACAGTTCGTATACCAGACAATACGGCGGTACCGGTCTGGGATTGACGATCAGTAAACAACTGACCGAACTCATGGGCGGCAGGATGTGGGTCGACAGCCAAGTGAATGTGGGCAGCACATTTCATTTTATCCTTGCTTTTCAGCCATGCGCCGCCGAGATGCTTAACCCTGGGCCGGTAAGTGCGCATATTTCCGAACAAGCAGCGCGGGAATTGTCGATTCTCGTGGTCGATGACAATGAAGTAAATCGGGACGTGGCGCAAATGTTTCTTGAAAAAGATCACCTTGTGGCTGTAACGGGCGACGGTTTGGAAGCGCTGCACGCCCTTTCCCGGCAGTCCTTTGATGTGGTCCTTATGGACGTGCAGATGCCGCTTATGGACGGTCTAGCCACGACCGCCATCATTCGCAGCCTGGAAAAAGGACAATTACCGACTCCGGAACTGCCGGATGACTTATGTCACGCCCTTGGCAGCAGGCTTTTTGGCGGGCATCTGCCGGTCATTGCCATGACCGCCCACGCCATGGGAGGCGACCGGGAGATGTGCCTTGCTGCCGGTATGGACGGCTATATCACTAAACCATTCCAGCCGCCGCAACTGACGGAGGCGTTTCGGAAATTGTTCGCGGCAAGTCCTGAGCCCGGCAGGATAAAAGAAAAAACCTATGGTGAGATTATGAAGTCCTCATTGGTCAACGATGGTTTTTGCCATATCGATCCCGCTGTGTTCGACGATATGCGGCGGCAGATGCCGGATCGTCCGGAAATCATCAGTCGTATCATTGGCAGCTTTCTCAGGTCAAGCCCCGTACTGCTCGATAAACTCCGTGCCGCTCTTCTGGCGGGGGATCTGGACGCGGTATGCAAGGCGGCCCATACTATGAAATCGAGCAATGCGCAGATAGGCGCCAATCCGATGGCGGACATCTGCCGGAGGCTTGAAAACCTGGAGACTCCAGGGCAACTTTCTGATATCGCCGCTATCCTCCAGGAGTTGGAAAAGGAATACGCCGGGGTGGAAAATGAGCTGAAATGCCTTCTTGCTCAATCGCCCGAGCAAGAAGGGGCAGGATTGTGAAAGGCCTCGAACTCAACAAGTTGGCAATCGCCTTTGCCGTTGGCGTCTTTGTTGCCCTCTCCTGCAACGGCTGGATACTGATATATGTTTTACAGTTGCACACAAAAACTCTGGTCGAGCAGCAGAACCGCCAGAAATCTCTGCAAATCTCCTCCGATATTCAGCGGGAGACCGCCGCTCTTTCACGGATGGTACGCGCCTATACGACTTCTGCCGAAACCAAATATTTGAGCTATTATTACGACATTATCGATATCAGGCAAGGCAAGAAGGCGGCGCCCGATGGTTACGGCCCCACCTACTGGGCCGAGGTCATAGCCGGCAGTCGCGCCCATGTTATGCCGGAAAACCGACCCGGCACCTCCCTTCTTGAACGGATGAAGGCCCAGGGCTTCAGCCGGGAAGAGTTTGCCGCTATGGACAAGATCGTCGCCTGTTCGAACACCCTGTTCGAACAGGATCAAATCGCCTTTGCCGCAACCCAGGGCCTGTATGACCCGGTGCGAAAAACTTTTACCGACGAGGGTCAACCCGAACGTCGCTTTGCCAATAATTTTGTCTACAGCAAGAGCTACCTCCAGCTGGAGAACGCACTTCTACAGGAGGTGGAGGCCTTCTCACGGTTGACGGACGAACGGACACAAGCGGCGGTTCACCGGGTTTCGTCGCGATTGAACACGAGTATTTATACCGCCATTGTCATCATAACCATCACCCTGATCCTGGTGCTGGTCGCCATGGGTGTCATCTTCAGGAAGGTGTTGGCACCGATGCGGTCTCTCAAGGAAAAGGCTCTTGGCATTGGGGCCGGAGACTATAGCATCCGGGTGGACACCGGCGGGGGTGTGCTTGAACTGCAGGCGCTGGGCAAGACCTTTAACGCCATGGCCGACAACATCCAGCAAGACATCCTGCAACGGGAGAAGATCTACCGGGAACTAGAGATAGCCAGTGCTAAAGCGGAGGAATCGACACGGGCAAAGTCCCTGTTCCTCGCCAATATGAGCCATGAGATCAGAACCCCGATGAATGCCATTGTCGGTATGACCTATCTGGCTCTCAACACCGAACTCAACCAGCGGCAGCAAAATTACATAAGTAAAATCCAGAATGCTGCCCAATCCCTCCTGCAGATCATCAATGATATCCTCGACTTTACCAAAATCGAGGCCGGAAAACTGGAACTGGAAAAGGTGACCTTCCGGCTCGAAGACTTGGTGGACAACGTCCTCAGCCTGTTGCGCCAAAGTGCCCTGGAAAAAGGTATTGAACTGCTGTTTGATATCGGCGATGCAGGTTTGATCGGTGATGCCGGCACCTTTCTCGGTGACCCGTTACGCCTTGCACAGGTGCTCTCCAACCTGCTTACCAATGCAGTGAAATTCACCGACAAAGGCTATGTACAACTCCGCATACAGGAAAGCAGCCGGACCGTTAGCGCCTGCAAGCTGCAATTTCACATTGAGGATACCGGCATCGGCATGAGCCCGGAGCAGGTTGAACGACTTTTTCAGGAATTCTCCCAGGCCGATGGCTCGACCACGCGCAGGCATGGCGGTACCGGTTTGGGGCTCGCCATAACCAAACGACTTCTGACGCTGATGGGCGGGGAGATCTCCGTCACCAGTGAACCGAACAGAGGCACCTGCTTCACCTGCGACATCACCCTGCAAATCGCCAATCGGGAAGAGCTGCAGGAAGGTCATTCCGTTCCCAACGACGATGGAAATTTCCTGCCAAAAGCCGCCTTGCCGGAGGATTTTCATCTCTTACTCGATGCCACCGGGCAGGAAGATACTCTCCCAGATGCCGCCAGGTTTTCCGGTTTCAAAGGCATGCGAATCCTGCTCGCCGAGGACAATCTGATCAATCAGGAGATCGCTTCAGAAATGTTAGGCTATCATGGCATAGTGGTCGATATTGCCAATAACGGCAGGGAAGCCCTTGACATGATCGGCACAAACCCGGATGATTATTATCATGGCGTGCTCATGGACATTCAGATGCCGGTCATGGATGGTTACGAGGCGACACGGCTGCTCCGCGAACAGCCCCGCTATGCTACCCTACCCATTATCGCCATGACCGCCCATGCCATGGTCGAAGAACAGGAACGCTGTGTCGCCCTTGGCATGAATGCCCATGTAGCAAAACCCTTTCAACTGGAGGATCTTTTGCGGATACTCGCATCGTACTCCCCGGCGGCAAAGGCGCTTTCCTGGCCGATGCAGCCTGCAGCAGGTGAAGGCGTCGAAACACCCCGCTTCGGTGCTAGCCTGCCTGAATCGATTCCGGGAATAGACATGGGCAAGGGCCTTGGCCTTTGTGCCGGTAAGGTCGACTTATACCGGAAAATCCTTGAAAGATATGTCTTGGAATATTCACCATTTGTCAATACTCTGCGGCTTCATTTGGCAAATGGACAATGGGAGGAGCTGACCAACCTGGCGCATGGCTTCAAAGGCCTGTCGGCGACCATCGGTGCCCAGGCCCTTCGCGATCTCGGGGAACGTATCGAACGAGGTGGGGCATCGCGTTCGCCGGCCCTTGTGTCTCTGCTCGGGGAGCTGGAAGAACTCCTGCCGGTTACTCTTAATGCCTTGCATCGCCATTTTGCCGTTCGACAGGACGAACCCGTGGCGACTTCAACTGCTTCCGAAGCGACCAGGGATTCACATTCACTCCTCGAACAGTTGCGGTATCTGCTTGGTGAGTCGGACAGCGCTGCCCTTGATTTCTGGATTGCGCATGAACTTGCCCTCAAAAAAATGTTGCCGCCGGCAGTGGCAAAAAAACTTGCCCTGACAATTTCCGGCTTTCAATTCGAGGAGGCCATGGTGTTGCTCTCCTCCTCGGAAGGCGGGAACCGATGAACCAGACTGCGGATAAAAAGATCACCATCCTTTGTGTTGACGATACGCCGACCAACCTGTATCTCCTGGTGGAGTTGTTAAAAACAACCTATCGTGTCAAAACCGCGACAAATGGTCTCCAGGCACTGCAGATTGTCGCAGCGAGTCCTCCCGATCTGATTCTTCTGGACATCATGATGCCGGGTATGGATGGACTGGAAGTCTGCCGCCGCTTGAAGGCCGATCCGGTGTGCATGGCCGTCCCCATCCTCTTTCTCACTGCCAAGACCCAGGTGGAGGATGAAGCCCATGGCCTCAGCCTGGGCGCCGCCGATTATATCCACAAACCCATCAGTCCGCCTATTCTGCTGGCCCGCGTGCACCATCATCTGCAGATCAAGAAGTACAATGACCTGCTGCGCAATCGCAATCACTGGCTGGAAGAAGAGGTGTCGCGCCGCATCTCCGAACTGAACCGCATGCAGGAGGCAACCATTCATGTCATCACCAGCCTTGCCGAATTTCGTGACGAGGAAACCGGTAACCATGTTCGCCGGACCCAGGAATATATCCGCCTGATCGCCGAAAACCTGCAAAAACTCCCGGAGCACGCAGAATATTTGACTGCTGCAAGAACTGCCCAGATCGTTACCTCCGCCCCCATGCATGATGTCGGAAAAATTGCCATTCCCGACAGCGTCCTCCTGAAACCCGGCAGACTCACGGCTGAGGAGTTTGAAATCATGAAATTGCATACGATCCGCGGCTATGAAATTCTCTCGCAGGCTAAAAAAAACCTCGGCGAAACCGGCGGGTTCTTGGAGATCGCCCAGCAGATCGCCCGCTCGCACCATGAAAAATGGGATGGCTCGGGTTATCCCGACGGCCTGGTGCGTGCCGATATTCCCCTGGCTGCGCGGATGATGGCGGTCGCCGACGTGTATGATGCCGTCCGCAGCGAGCGCCCCTACAAAAAAGCCCAGTCGCACGAACAGGCGATCACCATTTTACGGGAAAGTCGCGGCAGCCATTTTGACTCGCAAATCGTCGATGTCTTTCTTGCATGTGACGTGCAGGTGCAAAATATTCGTCATCAATGGGGTGACCGTTAAGGAAGAGCCCGATCCATTACGCCATTGGTGTTCATTAAATTTTCGGGAGAACTGTGGATGATGCGAACAAATCTGAGTAAGTGCGCAATATTCTATTGGATAGCTGTATTTTCCTGCAGCAATGCCCTCGCCGTTGATTATGGTTTATCCGGTTTCGGCACCTTGGGCGGAGCGATTTCCGACCACGACACAACCTATCAACACTATATTGATGACAATGGCACCCTGATGCGCGATTCCCTGGTCGGCGTCCAGCTTGACGCGAAATTTACCGATCAGTGGTCGGCAACCTCACAGGTGGTGTTGGCCGCGGCCACTGATGAAGACAATGTGCTGAAACCGCAACTCAAGTGGACCCTTCTTTCGTATCGTCCAACCAACGACTGGCTGATCCGGGCAGGCAGGTTGAGCCTGGGCGGGCTGCTCAATCAGCAAAACCTTGAGGTAGGGGTTACCTATGACATGGCGCGATTACCGAACGAGGTGTACCTCCTCTCCTCCGCCTATGATTTTGACGGATTGAGCCTGGTCAAGACATGGAGTACCACTGATTATGAAATAACCCTGGACGGAACATTCGGCATGCAGAAACGAAATTACCGGTTGTATGCCAACGGCAGCAAAAAATCTGAATACGTTTCGGGGGATGTTACCGGTGGGGGTCTTGTTTTAACCGTCACCGATTATGACCAGGACATGTACCGGGCAGGGTGGAGTATCAATCAGATTGAACCGGACCAGGGAAAATTTCCTAATACATTCAATTTCATACCGCTGGGAAACGGTCTGTACACACTTGGAAGACCTGATTTTAGCGAAAAAATTACGGCCACTACTCTCTTTCTTGGTGCCCGCATTCCTCTCGGCGGATTTCTGATCACCTGTGAGGGTACAGCCGTTATCACTAAAGATGTTGATACGGTACCGACGACCGTAGGGGCCTATCTCAACGTGTCCCGCAAGCTGGGCAACTGGACGCCGTACATTACCTACGCCCAGGCGTGGACGGATGGACTGGATACTTGGCGTAAAGTCAAAGGCGCCACCGCTGTTCCCCAGCAGGGCGTTACCCAGACAATCATTGACGATACGGCCAGTGAAATGGCGGTCTTCGACCAGAACTCCTGGATGCTCGGCACATCCTATGCCTTCACTCCCAAACAGAAGATCAAGGCCGAGGTGATGCTCACCCATGTGGGCGACCGTTCCGCCATGTTTGATGGAGATATCGCCCATGAAAACGTCATGGTCTATTCTCTGTCCTATAATTTTTCTTTCTAGGATTGAAAAGCTGAGTCTATGAATGCCGCGGTATCATCTCACATGACCGGATTGTTGCGAGGGGCACTGTTTTGCCTGGCGACCCTGGTCATGGCCTGTACCTCGTCCCTCTGCCATGCCGGCATAGTGGTAATCGGCCATGAGATCCTTCAGGAGATGGACAAGACCGTGGTCGGTCGAATCTACACCGGCAGAACGGTCCAGGTTGCGGGAGTCGCGGTGCAGCCGGTCAACATGAAGACCGGCGACGCAAAGCGGGCCTCTTTTCTGAGGACGATTCTGCAACAGAGCGATGATGACTATGTTGCCTACTGGATTGTTCGACGTGCCATCGGTAAAGGTACACCGCCCCCCGAGGTGGAAAACGCCCAGGCGGTGATACAGTTTGTTCGCTCGACCAAGGGTGCTGTCGGTTATATCGATGAAGCGGACCTTGTTCCGGGGCTTAGCGTTCTATTCATCCTGCCATGAAGTATGTGAGGGCGGACTGAATTTTCCGCTGCAATTTGACATAAGAAAACCGATAACGAGGAAAAATGACCTTAGAAATGCGCAAAGAAACGAAAGGTGCCACCGTGCTGGTGGTGGATGATGAACCGTTTATCCAGGATATTGTCGGCATGATGGTTGAAAGCCTTGGCTTTGCAGTTCTAACTGCAGCAGGTGGTGATGAGGCTGTGCAACTTGTTGAAAAGCATCGGGAAGAAATTTTTCTGGTCCTCTGCGATCTGACCATGCCCGGTATGGATGGCTGGCAGACAATAAGCTGTATACGGGCAATCGCACCGGAGTTGCCTGTCGTCTTGACCAGCGGCTATGCAATCGATCAAAAAGCCTGCAGAGAACATGCCGATCAACCTTGGGCAATTATGAATAAACCCTATATTTATGACGAGTTGAAGATACTCCTGCAGCAAGTGCGTGAGTGAAGCTCTTGGTATACCCGGTTTTTCTCTTGCATTGTTTTGTTATCCCCGGCTATTCTCCAGATTTCTGACAAGGACCGGTATATGTTGAATTCCATTTTGGCCATCAGCCTCGGGGCATCGGCGGGAGCGGTATTGCGCTGGCTGCTCGGGCTTTCATTGAATTCGCTGTTTCCCACCATTCCGCTTGGCACCTTGACCGCCAATCTCGTCGGCGGCTACCTCATCGGTGTGGCTGTGGCAGTGTTTGCAGGCAATCCCGATCTCGCGCCGGAGTGGCGACTGTTGATTATTACCGGCTTTCTCGGCGGTTTGACCACCTTTTCCACCTTCTCGGCGGAGGTTACGTCGCTTTTGCAGGAAGGGCGACTGCTATGGGCAGGAATGGCAATTTCTGCCCACGTTGTCGGCTCGCTGCTGATGACCATTGTCGGTATTGCCAGTGTTGCCCTGTGCAAACGAATTTGAAAGAAAGAGGCTCTCTATGAACGGCTATCAACTCACCTTTTTTACCCAGCAGGATCGCAAGCATGGCAGTCATTCCCTGGCCCATTGGTTGCTCGAAGAGGCTCGCAGGATGGGGATTCGTGGTGCTACCCTGATTACCGGAGCCGAGGGCTTCGGGCATGACCGGAAAATCCGCTCGGCCCATTTCTTTGAACTGACCGATCAGCCCATCGAGGTGACCATGGCGGTGAGCAGCACGGATGCCGATCGATTGTTTGCCAGGCTGAAGGAGGAGGGTGTGAATATCTTTTACGTGAAGGCGCCGATCGAATTTGGTCTGACCGGTGATCTTTGATGGGCAATGTTATAAAACCTCAATCCCCATTCCGCTTCATCACCTCGTTCACCTTGACGGCCAGCTCCATAAAGGAAAACGGTTTTTGAATAAAATCGATTTTCTCATCAAGTACCCCATGCAGAGCGATGATATCGGAAGTGTAGCCGGAGGTGAACAGGCATTTCAGCCCCGGGATGATGCCGACGAGTATTTGCGCCAGGTCGCGGCCGTTCATCTCCGGCATGATGACGTCGGTGATGAGCAGTTCGATCTCCTCGGCATGGACATGGGCTTGGCGCAGAGCCTCAGTCGGTGATATTGCCGGCAACACCTGGTAGCCGAGCCGGGTAAGCATCGCCTGCCCGACGCCTAGAATTACCTCCTCGTCTTCAACGAGGAGCACCAACTGGCCGCTGCCTCGCGGTATTGCCGCTTTCTTTTCAACCTCAGCCGGCCCTGCCGGGGCGGCGAACCGCGGCAGGTAGATCTTGAAGGTAGTCCCTTTGCCCGGCTCGCTGTAAACATTGACGACGCCTTGGTTTTGCTTGACAATGCCGTATACGGTCGAGAGCCCCAGGCCGGTGCCCTTGCCCACCTCCTTGGTGGTAAAAAACGGTTCGAAGATATGTTCAAGGATCTCTTTGTCCATTCCGAAGCCGTTGTCGCTGACGCTCAGTTGCACGTATTCTCCGGGGCTGCTGGTCGGGTGCAGGGTACAGTATTCGGCATCGAAGGTGATGTTCTTGGTGCCTATGGTGATCTTGCCTACCCCAGTAATGGCGTCCCGGGCATTGACGCAGAGATTGGCAAGAATCTGGTCGATCTGCGAAGGGTCAATCTTGATTGGCCACACCTCAAGGTCCGGTTTCCATACCAGATCAATGTCCTCGCCGATAAGCCTAACCAGCATTTTCAAGAGACCGGCCACACAGTCATTGAGATCGAGGACCTTCGGGGCAACCGTCTGTTTGCGGGCAAAGGCCAGCAGCTGGCGGACCAGATCGGCGGAACGACGGGCGGCACTCTCGATAACCTTGAGGTTGGCATGGATCGAATCCTCGGGCGAGCAACTCGTCATCGCCAGTTCAGCATGCCCGAGGATGGCGGTCAGCATGTTATTGAAGTCATGGGCAACGCCGCCGGCCAGCCGACCCACCGACTCCATCTTCTGGGCTTGCAGTAACTGTTCCTGGAGCTTTTCCTGGGCGAGGGCCGCTTGTTTCTGCTCGGTGATGTCGGTTATGACGACGATGAGGAGGTCCGGAGTGAGTCTTTCACTGATGATTGACAGATAGACCTGTTTGCCGCTGAAGATGGAGGTATGAGAATCCTCGAAGCGATGAATTCCCTCGCCGGCCAAGGTTTTAAGGAGATTGTCGCGAATGGGGCCGTCCGGCAGACGATCGAGGAGCTTGATGCCGAGATAACGTTCGCGCGGCACCTCGAAGATAGCGGCGAAATGCTCGTTGCAATCGAGGATTACCGATTGACTGTCAAGAAGGATTATCCCCACCGGCGAACGTTCAAAGATGGCACGCGATTTCTTTTCGCTCTCCCCGAGTGCCGCCTCGGCATTTTTACGCTCGGTGATGTCGATACCCATGCCGGTGAGGCAGGGTTGGCCTTCGAGGAAGAAACGTCGTCCGGTAAAGAAATAGGGGGTTGCCGTGCGATCCTTGGCAAGAAAAACGGCCTCGGTTCTTGATTCACCGTTCTGGAAGACCTCCCGCACGGCAGTTCGAATAGCTTCTCGCCCCTGACCCTCGAAGAAATCTTCCGGGGACATGGTCGTTAGTTCGTCGGGTGTATATCCGGAAACTTTTTCGAAGTTGGTGTTCCAGCGCCGGAATCGACCCTTATGGTCGAAGAGGTAGAACAGGCCGGGCAGGCTGTCCAGGACGGTTTGGTTGAAGACGGTTTCCTGGAGGAGTCGTTCTTCGGCACTCTTTCTTTCCGCCAGCTCCCGCCAGGCCGACTCGTAGTTCCGGGCGTTGGCAAGGGCGAGAGAAACCTGATGGGCGAGGATTTCCAGAAAACCCGCTTGAGCCTCAAAGTCTCGATCGGTCAGTGAGGCCAGACCGATGACCCCGATGATCTCCGAGCCGGTGCGCAAGGGGAGCGATGCAAAGGAGTGAATTCCGGCCTCCTTGCACTCATCCCAGGTGCAGCGGCTGTCCCTGTGAATGTTTCTTGAATAGAGAGCCTTGTTTTCCCGCACCGTCAGCCCGCAGATACACTCACCCACGCGGTGTTCGGGTATTATGCCCAACCGTTGCCTTCCTTCCGGTGGTGCAACCTCCTGGAGAAGCAATTTGTCGCCATCACGGAGGAATAAATATGCCAGGTCAGGCTGAACTGCGGTCAAGATGCCTTGCATGGCGGCTTTGCCCACCTGGTCAAGGGACAGAGAGGAACCCACCGTCATACCCAGGGCATGGAGGGCCGCTAGTTCCCTGGTGCGCTCTTTGGCCGCTGTCTCGGCCTTTTTGCGCTCGGTTATGTCATGAGCAACACTGAGAATATTGCCGTCGGCAAGGATTTTTTGACTGATTTCCACCTGCAACCGGCTACCATTTTTGTGCAGGAAACACTGCTCTCTGGTGGCTATCCGATCCTGCTGCACAAGAACGCCGAGGGGCGGCTGCCTAAGAAAATCCTCAGGATCGATCATCGCAGTGCAGTGAGTGGCTAGAAGATCTTCAAGGGAATAACCGGTTATTGCCAGCCACTGCCTGTTCGCCGCCAGAAATCGCCAGTGCTGGTCGGTAATGAACATGCCGTCAACGGCCTCCTCAAAAAACGCCCGATAAGAGTCGGCGGCACTGGCCAACTTCCCTCTCTTCCGAGTGTGTTGCGTGTCAGGGGAGTTCATGTTTTTCTGTTCCGGAAAATTCTCGCTCTTTGGTGAGAAAATAGGCCTTGGGGTTCTGCTTGTCTTCCTGGCCGGAAACTGTAGAAATACACCAACTTTTTCGAGCGGTCAAGGAAAGGACAGGGAAAAAGGGAGTATTCTATTGCTTGGGGTGGCTAGGACTTCGGTTTCTCTGCGCAGGAGATGGGAAGTATCTACCCGATACCGGTTTTGACGGGTGGGTAGTTTTTACCTAGCCTTGGCGAATCTCTTCGACGACTGCTGAATTTCTTAGATAAAATATTATTAATATCAATATATTAAATATATTTTCCAAACTGGCACCGGAGTTGCTATGTCCTTTAACAAAGGAAAACGGCGGACACGGCCTGAAGCTGGAGGCCGATACCGGAGGTAACAGAGACAAAACATACTGCTCACAAGAGCAGATAACCTAGACAAGGAGAAGCACAATGAAAAAACAAATTATGGCAATCGTCCTTATAGCCGGACTGACCGTGGCAACCGCCGCATCGACAAGTTGGGGCAGAGGAGGGGATGGTGCCGGCAATTGCCCGCAGATGCAGGGACAGATGATGCAGGGGCAGATGATGCCGCCACCGGATCCGGAAACCCGGGCAAAAATTGCAAAATTTTTTAAAGATAACCAGGCATTGCACAAACAACTTATCATGAAACAAGCAGAAAATCACGCCATCATGCGCAGTGAAAAACCTGATCCGCAAGCGGCAGCCAAAGTCGCCGGGGAACTCTTTGACCTGCGGACAACCCTGCATGACAAGGCCGAGGCAGCCGGAGTCTCTGACTATGTCGGCCGGATGGGCGGTGGCAAGGGTATGCGTGGGCCGGGTGCCGGTGGAAGGCCCGGTATGATGGGTCCTGGTTCCCCGCAGCAATAGTCTCGGCAAGAAGCATTCCTCTCCTCCCGGCCCCGTCCGCGCTCCTTCGTTGCTACCGCAAGGTCAACCAGAGCGCGGGCGGGGTTTCTTTTTTTCACCGTCGGATTGCTCAAACAGCACAGTTCTGCATCCTTCTTGGCGACGACCTTTTGCCTGCCGGTATCTCCGCAAAAAGAATAAAAGCACCGTTGACCTTCCCATGATTATCGGCTAGATGTGTGCAAACCCGCCTCGCATCCCCCTACCACAGCGTCAGGGGAAAAGAGAAGACACCGAGTGATTACTTTGGGAGGAAAGGAAGATGAAAAGATTCTCGCCTATAAAAGCGATATCAATGCCCGCGATTCCCGGCCGATGGGTCTTGAACCGCCCGGCAGCCATGCTGACAAAAGCAACCCAGGTCTATGGGTAAGCGGCGGACGATATCATGACTTTATATGCAGCGCTGGGCGCCGTCGAACAGGGGTTGGTCTATGGCATAATGGTCATAGGCGTCTACCTGACCTTTCGCATCCTCGATTTTCCCGACCTGACCGTTGACGGCAGCCTGCCGCTTGGGGCGGCCATCTCGGCGGTGGCTATAACCAGCGGGGTCAATCCCTATCTGTCTTTGCTCTTGGCCATGGCCGGCGGCTTTGTTGCCGGCATGGTGACGGCGATTCTTAACACCAAGTTTAAGATCCTCCACCTGCTTGCCTCGATCCTCACCATGATCGCCCTCTATTCCATCAATATCCGCATCATGGCCGGGCCGAATATTGCCCTTTTGGGCGTCGATACGGTGTTTGACGCGGTGACCCGCCTGGGAATTCCCGCCCATTACGCCGGGCTGCTGATCTTCGGCACCTTTGCCGGGCTGGTCCTCGGTTTTATCATCTGGTTCATGGGGACGGAACTTGGCCAGGCCATTCTCGCCACCGGCGACAACCCGCAGATGATCACCAGCCAGGGCGTCAATACCCACCTGGTGATCATCCTCGGAGTGGGCCTGTCGAACGGACTGGTGGCGCTCAGCGGAGCGCTGGTCGCCCAGAACCAGGGGGCCGCCGATGTCGGCATGGGGCTTGGGACCATCGTTGCCGGGCTTGCCTCGGTGATTATCGGCGAGACGGTTTTCGGCTGTCAGACCATGGCCCGCGCCTTTATCGCCGCCCTCTTGGGCTCCATCGTCTACCGGCTGGCCGTTGCCCTGGCGCTCGGCCTTCAGTTGGGTCACTTCCGCTTCAATCCCAGTGACCTCAATCTCATTACCGCCGTTCTGGTCATCGGTGCCCTTATTACCCCCAACCTCAAGAAGAGACTCATTGCCCGGTGATAACACTTGAAAACATCATAAAATATTTTCACAAGGGCAGCGTTAACGAGGTCTTCGCCCTGAACAACATCAATCTTCAGCTTGATGAAGGGGATTTTGTGACGGTCATCGGTTCCAACGGGGCGGGCAAGTCGACCCTACAGAACTGCATCGCCGGCGGCTTTTTCCCCGATTCCGGCAAGATCTCCATCGCCGGCCGGGATGTCACCGGCTGGCCCGAATATAAAAGGGCCTCGCTGATTTCCCGGGTCTTCCAGAACCCTCTGCTCGGCACCTGTCCGTCGGCCACCATCGAACAAAATATGGCCATCGCCGGCCTGCGCGGCAAGCGGCGCGGTCTTGCAAGAGGCGTCAAGATCCGGGACCGCGAGCGTTTTCGCGGCGAACTGCGGCAGCTCGGGCTGGGTCTGGAGGATCGGCTCCTCGATAAGGTTGGTCTCCTTTCCGGCGGCCAGCGTCAGGCCCTGACAATGCTCATGGCGACGATGATTAAGCCGGAGGTGCTGCTCCTCGACGAACATGTCGCCGCCCTTGATCCGAAGACCGCCGGACAGATCCTCGGCCTCACCCAGGAGATCGTCAAGGGCCGAAAACTGACGACCCTGATGATCACCCATAACATGAAACACGCCATCAGTTTCGGCAATCGGCTGCTCATGCTCCACCAGGGCCGGGTACTCCTTGATCTGCAGGGCCCTGAAAAAGACAATCTGACGGTAACCGACCTGTTGGAACAGTTCTACAAAGCGCAAGGGGAAGAGTTGGCGCTCGACTCCCTGCTGCTTGCCTGAGTTGCGGTGACGGCCATGTTGCAGGAGTTGGAATTCCAGGTTCTCGAAATATATCGGCTGCTCGACGCGACCGTGGCGGCCTTTGCAGAGCGCACCGGGCTCCGCTGTCCGCAGGGTTGCGGCCAGTGCTGCGTGTCGGAAAAAGTTGAGGCGACGGTCCTCGAATGCCTTCCCCTGGCATTTTCCCTGTTCCGCACCTCCGAGGCGGAGCTTGTGCTGCAACGGCTCGAACAGAATGGGAATGACAGGCAGTGCGTTCTCTATCGTCCCGATTTGACCCGCGCCGGATTCTGGGGCTGCAGCCAGTACGCGACGCGGACGGTGATTTGCCGGCTCTTCGGCTTTGCCGGCAATCCTGACCGGGACGGAATCCCCCGGCTGGCCTTGTGCCGAATTATGAAGGAGGCGGGAGCGGAGCAAGCGGCGATTGTCGTTGGTGACCCTCTTGCGCCGATGCCGCTCTTTGTCGAGGCCGGGCTGCGCATCACTGCTCTCCATCCAGGCCTTGGCACCCAACGCCTGCCGATCAATGTCGCTCTGCGGCAGGCCCTTATGAAAGTCGGAATGGTCCTTGAGCTGCAGGCGGGGTCCTGATGACCGAGGGGATCAAAAAAGCGGTGCATTTTCTGCGCCCCGAATAGTTCTGGCCAGATCGCCAAAGGCTTACACCGCGCTACCCCTTTAAGTGCTTATCTTGAAACCGTTCGACAGAAAGGGGTGAAGGGTCAGGTGAAGGTCTTGCCCCCACGGTGAAGAAGTTGCTGTTTTTACTCACCGAGGACCCCTTCGCGACACCGCCGCGTTATGAAAAACTGGTCGGTAACCTGCAAGGCTTTTCTTCACGCAGGATCGATATCCAACACAGACTGGTTTATTCCGTCGACAAGGAAAAACGAGTGGTCCACATTCTGCGAATGTGAACACACTATAAGTGAAAATATCTATCAGCCCAGAAGGAGTTCGTGCCAGGCCATGGCCGCGAAGGTCTTATGGAGCATGTGGTCGTCTTCTTCGTTACGGATTTCCAAGCAGGAAAAGGTCTGTTGCGCCAAGGGGATTACCCTGGCCGGCGGGGTGACCGTATCCTCCTTGCCGATGACCAAGAGGGTAGGGACCTGCAGTTTTTCCGGCGGCTGGAATTCGCCGAAGTTCAGGGCCGGTGCGAGGAGAATCAGGCGGCCCACCTTCTCGGGAAAACGTGTGGCGTAGCAAGTGGCCATCAGGCCGCCAAAGCTTGAGCCGATCAAGGTCAGGTTGGACAGGCCTTGGCACAGATCGGTCAACTGGAGCAGCCGATCGGCTAGCGTCCCATGGAAATCCGGACAAGAGATGTGGGGAAAGTGCTCTTGAAAAAAGCGGCCCTTGGTGCCTTGTCCTGACGAGTCAAGGCCGTGCAGAAAGAAGATGCCGCCGGCCGTAGGCTGCCGGTGTTTTTCCAGTTTATAGAGGATTTCCACGCCGTCCGGGGTGAATGGTTCCGTGTCTTTTAAGCGGAGGGCCTCGGCCACCGAGATGAACCTGCCGCCGGCTATCTCCGACTCCTGCAGGACGAAGGGACCATTGTGGCGACAAGCGAAGATGCGTCCCCAGACCCGGTTGCCGGCATCTGCATAGTAGTGGTCAAAGAGAAATTGCAGCCGCACCCGGCTCACCCCCAGTTCCTCGGCAAGCTCTCGAACCGCCGAAGCTTCATAGGATTCCTCCGCCAATACCACCCCGCCGGCGGCTACATCCCAGAACCCCGGGTAGATATCCTTGTCATCGGTCCTTTTCTGGAGAAAAAATTCCTCTTGGTCGTTGAAAACCAGGATATAACTCGCCCGGTGGGTCAGCCTTTCCGCTCGCATAAGGGAGCGCGGTTGATGGCCGGTTTTTCTGTTGTGTCGATCGACTATCTGAACGATCTCGTCGTGTTTGCCTGGCATGATTGTCGCGTTTTCCGTTCTAAAGATAGATCTCTTACCTGAAATGATCCTCTTGAAAGCCGAGAATCATTTTTTATTTTTGGCGGATACATCAGGATCTGGGTGAGCGATAACAAAAGCATTTTCTTCCGCCATTTTTTTGCGAGTGGAAACGCCGTCCGCATACATCACATCATCAACGACCCATGCCCCATTTTCATTTACCATCTTGTAAATGATGGTTCTCTGGTAATAGTCACCGGCATCTTTAACGGATGGATAGACATTGAGCGTAACTTGGAACAAATTGGGCCCAATTTCGGCAATAGACATCCCGGAACTTTCGTAACTCAAGTTGGCTTCGTATTCCTGCGCATCCAGATACTCATCGCCATCCGCGCCCCAACCACAAGGTCCGCTTGCATACTGAGCGCATATCTCTTTATTCTTTTTCACCTCAACCCTGAAGGATTTCGACAGCGCGAGAGTTGGACGTGGAATTTTTGGGGTTTTCGAATAATCGTGTCTTTTCGGCAAGCCTGCCATGACGCCAAAAAATTGATCTGCTACAATCGGTACCCTTCTTATAACCAATGGAGGATTACCGATGGATCAATCACCAGCATTTCCCCCCGCGACACTGCCAGAAGTTCAA
>Ga0209697_10000302_pt1 | contig 80016 bp, 83 predicted proteins | sample AliMusrvi5mmetaG_FD_184115 | JGI IMG/M metagenome (GOLD analysis project Ga0209697, IMG submission 184115) | Freshwater lake bacterial and archeal communities from Alinen Mustajarvi, Finland, to study Microbial Dark Matter (Phase II) - Alinen... | ecosystem: Environmental > Aquatic > Freshwater...
GATAGGCCGCGATTTAGGCTTGGTAGACGACCATCGCTGGAATATCTTCTGCAGGAAACAAGAGGCTGTTTCACGTGAAACATCTCGTTTGCAGGATATTTGGATAGGACCAAAGCACGAGTCTGCAAAGGCAGTTTCAGGCTTATTGGGCCAAGATTTATCCCACGAATGCAGTTTGGCAGATATTTTGAGGCGTCCTGGAGTCACCTATCAAGCTATTACTGGTCTTTCAGATGGCATGTGGTCACCTGGGGCGTTGGACGAGGATTCAGGTATAGCTAGCCAGATTGCAGATCAGGTTGAGATTTCAGTGAAGTACCAGGGCTATATAGATAGGCAGGCGGTGGAAATCGCACGTCAAGAACATAACGAGAGCTTTCCTTTGCCGGAAATTTTGGACTATTCACAAGTGGTGGGACTATCCAAAGAAGTCCAGCAGAAGTTAAATTTGCATAAGCCAGAAACATTGGGTCAGGCTGGACGAATATCCGGCGTTACGCCGGCCGCATTATCACTACTGCTAGTACACCTTAAAAAAGGCTTGGGCCGTTCTCAGGAGATCGCGTGAGCCAGGATTTGCTGGCACTGGGTATTGAGGAATTGGGCTTGGATTTAAGCCAGGAAAATATTGCTAATTTAGATCTGTTTTTGCATGAAATGGGCCGCTGGAATCAGGTCCACAACCTCACAGCCATTGAGGGCGAGCAAGAATCAATACGACTGCATCTAATTGATTCTATTGCAGTTTTGCCAGTTATGAGAGAATTTTTGCAGGGCACATCACCCCAAATTGCTGATCTGGGATCGGGTGGTGGGCTGCCGGCTATTCCCATCGCAATATTGCAACCAGAGTGGCGTTTAACCTTAATTGAGGCTGTACGCAAAAAGACTGCTTTTTTGCAGCATGTACGCGGCAGGTTGAAATTAAAAAACATTGAAGTGCTGAGTGAGCGCGTGGAAGTTGTTGCAGTGCAGCAACCAGCTCAGTTTGATGCCGTCATTTCGCGCGCATTTACGAGTTTGGCGCGCTTTTTAGAGCTGTCATTACCCCTATTGAAGCCCGGCGGTCTTGTTTTTGCCATGAAGGGCAAGAAGGCCGACGAAGAAATGCAAGAGGTTTGCTTGGATGCTTGGCGCTTAGTCTTGGATGCGCCTTTGCAAATACCCCATTTGGCAGCAGAAAGACGGCTTTTAGTACTAAGCCCCCGTGAGAAAATTACCCCTTTAGAGCAGGACCATTAAGACTAGCTATGGCAAAAATATTCTGTATTGCAAATCAAAAAGGCGGAGTTGGTAAAACAACTACGGCTGTTAATTTAGCTGCGGGCTTGGCTGGTCATAAGCAGCGTGTTTTATTGGTGGACTTGGATCCACAAGGCAATGCAACGATGGGTTCGGGCATAGAAAAAGCGAATCTCAACAACAGCGTATACCAAGTGCTGATTGGGTTGGCCGCCGTTAAAGATAGCGTACAACGTTGTGAGAGTTCTGGCTTTGATGTGCTACCTGCAAATCGAGATTTAGCCGGCGCTGAAATTGAATTGGTTGATTTAGATTCACGTGAGCAGCGCTTAAAAGATGCGCTGGCTGAGGTAGCCAATGATTATGATTTTATTTTGATCGATTGTCCGCCGGCTCTATCGCTACTCACATTAAATGGCTTGTGTGCTGCTAACGGCGTGATAGTACCGATGCAGTGTGAATACTTTGCACTAGAAGGCTTATCTGATCTAGTGAATACGATTAAACAAGTTCACGCAAACCTAAACCCAGATCTTGTGATTATTGGTTTGTTGCGCGTGATGTTTGATCCGCGTATGACACTTCAGCAGCAAGTATCAGATCAGTTGCTAGAGCATTTTGGCGACAAGGTGTTTAAAACAATTATTCCGCGTAATGTAAGACTTGCTGAAGCCCCGTCCTACGGGCTTCCTGGGGTTGCTTTTGATAAGGCCTCACGAGGAGCAAAGGCGTATTTAGAGTTCGGCGCTGAAATGGTCGAACGTATTAAACAAATGTAATTACTGGAAACAGTTTAGGAAATCATGGTTGCCATTAAGAAAAAAGGTTTAGGTCGCGGGCTCGATGCACTGCTTGGTGAAAAGGCTCAGAAGGAAAGTTCGCCAGCAGAGATTAATCGTTTGCCATTGACAGCATTGCAGGCAGGCAAATATCAGCCCCGCCAAAAAATGGAGACCGGCGCATTGCAAGAGCTGGCTGAAAGCATTCGCGAGCAAGGTGTGATGCAGCCATTGTTGGTGCGCTTAGTCTCTACCGGCAAGTATGAAATTATTGCGGGAGAGCGCCGTTTTCGTGCGGCCACATTAGCGGGTCTTACAGAGGTTCCCGTTCTGGTTTCTGGCGCGAATGATCAGGCCGCGGCAGCGATGGCCTTAATCGAAAATATGCAACGTGAGGATTTAAACCCTCTCGAAGAATCACAGGGTTTGGCGCGTTTAATTGAAGAGTTTGGTTTCACGCATGAGCAAGCAGCCAAAGCAGTTGGCAAATCGCGTAGCGCCATTACCAACCTGTTGCGATTGAGCCAGTTGGCAAAACCTGTACAGGCCATGTTGTTGGCTGGTGATATTGATATGGGCCACGCACGTGCCCTACTCCCTCTGCCTGGCGCAAGCCAGGTGGCTTTGGCGCAACGAATTGCTGCACAAGGACTATCGGTGCGCGAGGCCGAAAGAATGTCTACAGCCTTGGCGCGGGCAGGCGGGCAGATTGGCGACAAAAAGAGCAAAGGCAAGAGTGAATTAGCTGCTGGTACGGGCCGAGACCCGGATATGCGTCGTTTAACGCAGGAAATCGCAGATTTAATTGGTTTAAGCGCTGAATTTAAGTTCAAGGGCAAGGGGGGCGAGCTCAGAATTCGCTTTAGCCAATTTGATGAGCTCGATTCTTTACTAAAAAAGTTGGGTATTGGGCTTGATTAAAGATCGACCAATGAATACTGGCAATTGGGATGAGAAGGAAGATGACTCATACAAGGCCCTTAGCAAAGCAGAGATGGATGCTTTGCGTAAAGCAAAGCCCAAAAGCTTTTCTTCAATTAATGGGTGGCTCATTGTCGGTATTCAGGTGGTGCTTACCCTGATAATCGCCAGCTTTTGTTACCTTTTTGGCGAATTGACAGAGAGAAACGTTTATACTTACTCGGCTTTAGTGGGCGGTTTGATTGGGTTTTTGCCTTCTGCGTTGTTTTTACTGCGATTAGAGGCAGCAAAAAAGAATGTCAAATCAAGTCCTGGCGGTTATTTAACAGCAGTGGTTTCTGGCGAATTTATTAAAATTCTAGCAACCATCCTCCTGTTTATTGGCTTTGCTCTAAAGCAACCTGATTTGAAATGGATTCCATTGCTTGTCACTTATTTAGCCACGCTCAAATGTTATTTATTGGGGTGGTTTTGGAAGTAACAAGCAGTCAATATAGATAAGGACAAGTTCAGAGATGTCTAGCGAAGTCAACGCAGCAGCAGAGGTAGCCCATCATGTGGCTAGCGAACCGCTTACACCCACTGCTTATATTGCTGAGCACTTGCAAAACCTCAATAACATTGGCGGGGCGCAAACCTCAGTTATTGATTTCAGCATCATTAATCTAGACACCATCTTTTGGACCTCTTTAATGGGGTTGATCACTGTTTTTCTGTTGGTTCTAGCTGCTCGCAAAGCATCCCCTGGGGTTCCTGGCCGTTTTCAATGTTTAGTTGAGATGCTCGTTGAGATGGTAGATAACCAAACCAAGAGCATTGTTCATGGCGATCGCAGCTTCATTGCGCCACTAGCCCTGTTTGTTTTTTGCTGGATCATTCTTTTAAATACCTTGGACTTAGTGCCTGTAGATTGGATCTTTGGCGTAAATCAATTTATTGGTAGTTTCGGAGTTCACGTTCCCCATCACAAGATAGTGCCTACTACTGATTTGAATGCCACCTTCGGCCTATCGTTTTCAGTTCTCCTATTAGTGTTCTTCTATAGCTTCAAAGTGAAGGGCTTAGGGGGCTTTATGCATGAGCTGGTTTCGGCCCCGTTTGGTGCGAAGTGGTACCTAGCACCTTTCAACCTCATTTTGAATATCATTGAATATATTGCTAAAGGCGTTTCGCTCGGTATGCGACTTTTCGGCAATATGTACGCAGGCGAATTACTCTTTTTGCTCATCGCCCTTTTGGGTAGTATGTGGACCTTTAACTTAGATTTGTACATGCTTGGTTTCGTCGGCAACGTTATTGCTGGCTCAGCTTGGGCGATCTTCCACATCTTAGTTATTTTGTTACAAGCATTTATTTTCATGATGTTGACCTTGGTTTACATTGGGCAAGCCCATAGTCACCATTAACCTTTTTTATTTTTAACCTCACCTTCAATACTTAGGAGTAAACATGCAAGCATTCTTAGCCAACATTCAAGGACTAACCGCTATCGGTATTGGCCTCATCATCGGCCTCGGCGCATTAGGAGCCTGTTTGGGCATTGGCCTAATGGGTGGTAAGTTCATTGAGGGCGCTGCCCGTCAACCAGAATTGATCAATGAATTGCAAACCAAGATGTTCCTTTTGGCTGGTTTGATCGACGCTGCGTTTTTGATCGGCGTTGGTGTTGCAATGTTGTTTGCTTTCGCAAACCCACTGCTAGCAGTTATTAAGTAATTGTTTTGGCGTGGATGACTATCCAGTCATCCAACCGTTCTCAACAATACTGAAAGGAATATCGTGAATCTGAACGCGACCCTATTCGCGCAAATGATCGTTTTCTTTGTCTTATGGTGGGTTGTTGCACGTTTTGTGTGGCCACCGCTAGTTAAGGCATTGGACGAACGCTCAACCAAAATTGCTGATGGTTTGGCTGCGGCCGAGCGCGGAAAAGAAGAATTAGTTCTCGCAAATAATGCTGCGGAACAAGAGCTGTCTAAGGCACGCCAAGAAGGTGCGCTTCGTGTTGCTGATGCTGAAAAGCGTGCGCAAATGTCTGCAGAAGAAATCCGAGCCAATGCGCAAGTTGAGGCTACCCGGATTATTTCGCAAGCCAAAGAAGATGCTGATCAACAAGTTACTCGTGCTCGCGAAGTCTTGCGTGCTGAGGTTGCTGTTTTGGCTGTTAAAGGCGCTGAGCAAATTTTGCGCCGCGAGGTTGATGCAAAAGCGCATGGCGCTTTGCTCGATCAATTAAAGGCAGAGCTTTGATATGGCTGAGTTAGCCACGATTGCCCGCCCTTACGCTGAAGCGCTTTTTCAAAGCGCCAAGCCTGCTGAACTTGCTACCATTTTGGAGCAGTTAAGTGAGCTTGCTCAGCTTGCCGAGCAGCCAGAGATTGCCGTCTTATCAAACAATCCAAAAGTATCTGCGGATGATTTGACGAAGCTTCTTTCTGGCATGGTGAAAACAAAGCTGGCCGGCAAGATCGCTAGCTTTTTGAGTCTTGTGAATCAAAACCATCGTTTAGCTGCCGTTCCTGAAATTGCACGTCAATTTGAGGCAATGAAGAACAAAAGCGAAGGTGCGGCAGAAGTAATGATTACCAGTGCCTTTCCTCTTGAGGGAAGTGCATTAAATGATTTGTTGTCAAGTTTGAAGAAGCGTTTTGGGGGTAAAGAATTGCGCCCAACTATTCAAGTTGATCCAGCATTGATTGGCGGAGTACGCATTCAAGTTGGCGATGAAGTCTTGGATAGTTCAGTTAAGGCACAGTTGGCTCAAATGCAAGTAAGTCTTGGCGCATAAGTTATCCCATTAAGAACATACGAAATAAGACCCAGGAGTAAGTAATGCAACTCAACCCTTCCGAGATCAGCGAGCTGATCAAAAGCCGAATTAGCGAAATGGGTGTTGATACCCAGAGTCGCAATGAAGGCACTGTAATTTCAGTGACCGACGGTATTTGCCGCGTTCATGGCTTGTCTGGTGTGATGCAGGGGGAAATGTTGGAATTTCCTGGCAACACTATCGGCTTAGCATTGAACCTTGAGCGCGATTCAGTTGGTTCCGTGGTTTTGGGCGAATACACCCACATTAAAGAAGGCGATCCAGTGAAATGTACTGGCCGCATCTTGGAAGTTCCAGTTGGCCCAGAATTGCTTGGTCGCGTAGTGAATGCATTGGGTCAGCCAATTGATGGCAAAGGTCCAGTCAACGCAAAATTAACTGACTTTATTGAAAAAGTTGCTCCAGGCGTTATTGCACGTCAATCAGTAAGTCAGCCAGTTCAAACTGGTTTGAAGGCGATTGATGCAATGGTTCCAATTGGCCGTGGTCAGCGCGAGTTGATCATTGGTGACCGTCAAACTGGTAAGACAGCTGTTGCGGTTGATGCGATCATTAACCAAAAAGGCAAAGGCGTTTATTGCGTCTATGTTGCGATTGGTCAAAAAGCTTCCACGATTGCTAACGTTGTACGCAAGCTCTCAGAAAACGGCGCAATGGATTACACCATTGTTGTTGCAGCGAGTGCATCTGAATCTGCAGCAATGCAGTACCTCTCTGCATACGCTGGTTGCACCATGGGCGAATACTTCCGCGACCGCGGTGAAGACGCTTTGATCGTTTATGACGATTTAACAAAACAAGCGGTTGCATACCGTCAGATTTCATTGCTCTTGCGTCGCCCACCAGGCCGCGAAGCTTACCCTGGCGACGTGTTCTACCTCCACTCACGTTTGCTTGAGCGCGCTGCTCGTGTAAATGCTGAATACGTAGAGAAATTTACAAATGGTTCAGTAAAAGGTAAAACAGGTTCTTTAACTGCGTTGCCAATTATTGAAACTCAAGCTGGTGACGTTTCTGCATTCGTGCCAACTAACGTGATTTCGATTACTGACGGTCAGATCTTCTTGGAAACTGACTTGTTCAACGCCGGTGTGCGCCCTGCTATTAACGCGGGTATTTCTGTTTCACGCGTTGGTGGCGCAGCTCAAACTAAGGTCATTAAGAAATTGTCTGGCGGTATTCGTACTGACTTGGCGCAATATCGTGAATTGGCAGCGTTTGCTCAGTTCGCTTCTGACCTTGACGAAGCCACACGTAAGCAGTTAGAGCGTGGCCGTCGCGTTACTGAATTATGTAAGCAAGCGCAGTACAAGCCACTCCAGGTTTGGGAAATGGCCGCTTCACTTTTCGCCGTAAATAACGGTTACTTTGATGACCTCGAAGTGAAAAACGTATTGCCATTCGAAAAAGGTTTGCAAGATCATTTGAAATCTAAATACGCTGACTTAGTTGCACGTATTGAAGACACCAAAGATTTGAGCAAAGATGACGAAGCTGCTTTGCGCGCTGCAATTGAGGATTACAAGCGTTCAGCCTCTTTCTAAGAGGGCTCGCATAAATCATGGCAAGCACAAAAGAGATACGATCAAAGATCAAGAGCGTGCAAAACACGCGCAAGATCACGAAGGCAATGGAAATGGTCGCCGCATCCAAGATGCGTCGCGCCCAGGAGCGCATGCGTAATGCGCGTCCATATGCTGAAAAAATTCGTGAGATTGTTGCCAACCTTTCAAAAGCTAATCCTGAGTTTCGCCCTGCTTACATGGCAACTCGCGAGCTTAAAAAAGTCGGCACTATCGTGGTTACAACAGACAAAGGCCTGTGCGGCGGTTTAAATACCAACGTTTTGCGTCTGATTACAAACCAAGTGCGCGATCTGCAAGAAAAAAATGTTGAGATTGCGTACACCGCAATTGGTTCAAAGGGTTTGCAGTTTTTGAATCGTTCAAAAGCAAAGTTGATTTCTCAAATAACCCATATTGGCGACACACCACATATGGATGTCTTGATTGGTGCGATTGTTGCCCAATTAGAGGCGTTTGAGCGCGGTGAGATTGATGCTGTTTATTTGGCATATACCCGCTTTGTGAACGCGATGAAACAAGAGCCTATTTTAGAAAAGCTCCTGCCTTTAGAGCCAGCCGCTTTAACTCCAGAAGAAAAAGCAGGCCCATCTTGGGATTACATCTACGAGCCTGATGCAGAGTCCATTTTGAATGGCCTGCTCAAGCGTTATGTTGAGGCAATGATTTACCAGTCTGTTGCTGAAAATATGGCTTCCGAGCAATCTGCGCGCATGGTCTCAATGAAGGCCGCTTCAGATAATGCGAAGAATGTGATTGGCGAATTGCAATTGGAATACAACAAAACACGACAAGCTGCTATTACCAAAGAGTTGTCAGAGATTGTTGGCGGAGCAGCTGCTGTTTAAGCGGCCAGCGTTTAGGAATACGACAGAATTCAGGAATTAAAAGCGGAGAAATGCGATGAGTAACGGAAATATTGTGCAGTGTATTGGTCCAGTGGTGGATATTCAGTTTCCACGCGACAAAATGCCAAACATTTATGATGCATTGACATTAGTTGATAGCGGTGAAAAATCATTTGCTGAAAAAGGTTTGACCTTTGAAGTTCAGCAACAGATCGGCGACGGCGTAGTCCGCGCGATTGCTATGGGTGCAAGCGATGGTTTGCGTCGTGGCATGGAAGTTAAATCTACAGGAAAGCCAATTTCTGTTCCTGTTGGACCAGCAACACTTGGTCGAATCATGGATGTTTTGGGCCGCCCAATTGATGATGCAGGTCCAATCGCAACTGAAGAGCGTCGCGCCATTCACCAGCCAGCGCCTAAGTTTGATGAACTTTCTCCTTCTGTTGACTTGCTCGAAACCGGCATTAAGGTTATTGACTTAGTTTGCCCATTCGCTAAAGGCGGTAAGGTTGGCTTGTTCGGCGGTGCGGGTGTTGGTAAGACCGTGAACATGATGGAATTGATTAACAACATCGCCAAGCAACACGCAGGTTTATCTGTGTTTGCCGGTGTTGGTGAGCGTACTCGTGAAGGTAATGACTTCTATCACGAGATGAAAGAATCAAACGTTATCGACAAAGTGGCGATGGTGTTCGGTCAGATGAATGAGCCTCCTGGAAACCGTTTGCGCGTTGCGTTGACAGGTTTGACAATGGCTGAAGCATTCCGCGACGAAGGTCGTGACATTTTGTTCTTCGTTGACAACATCTACCGCTACACATTGGCAGGTACCGAAGTTTCTGCCTTGCTCGGACGTATGCCTTCCGCTGTGGGTTACCAGCCTACATTGGCTGAAGAGATGGGTAAGTTGCAAGAGCGTATTACTTCTACTAAGACTGGTTCTGTTACTTCTATTCAGGCCGTTTACGTTCCTGCGGATGACTTGACCGATCCATCACCAGCAACTACCTTCTTGCATTTGGACTCCACAGTTGTGTTGTCACGTGATATTGCTGCTTTGGGTATTTACCCAGCGGTTGATCCACTGGATTCAACCAGCCGTCAGCTCGACCCACAAGTGGTTGGTCAAGAGCACTATGACGTAGCCCGTGATGTACAGATGACATTGCAACGCTATAAAGAATTGCGCGACATTATTGCTATTTTGGGTATGGACGAATTGTCTCCAGAAGACAAATTGGCTGTATCACGTGCACGTAAGATTCAACGTTTCTTGTCCCAGCCATTCCACGTTGCTGAAGTGTTTACTGGATCACCAGGTAAATACGTCACATTGAAAGAAACCATTCGTGGCTTCAAGATGATTTGTAGCGGTGAGTTAGATCACTTGCCTGAGCAAGCGTTCTACATGGTGGGTTCAATTGATGAAGCCATTGAGAAAGCTAAGAAGCTTTAATCGAATTCATCTAGGGAAATTATGTCAACCATTTACGTCGACGTAGTCAGTGCCGAAAAATCTATTTTCAGCGGGGAAGCCAAGTTTGTTGCTCTCCCCGGTGAAAGTGGTGAGCTCGGTATTTTGCACGGCCACACACCTTTAATTACGCGCATCCGCCCAGGTTCAGTTCGTATTGAAAAGGCTGATGGTGATGAAGAGTTTGTTTTCGTTGCTGGTGGGTATTTAGAAGTTCAACCTGATCGTGTTACTGTTTTAGCGGATACCGCTATTCGTGGCCATGATTTGGATGAGGCCAAAGCCACCGAAGCTAAGAAGCGTGCTGAAGAAGCAATGCAAAATCGTGGCACCGACTTTGATTTGGCCTTGGCCCAGTCTGAGTTTGCGATGGCAGCAGCTCAATTGGCTGCAATTGCTCGCTTCCGTCGTAAAAAGTAAAAGTCGGCCATCTCCTTGCTGTTAAATGACCGGTTTATAAAAGCCTGCTTGGGTGAAGCGGTTGATCAAACACCGCTTTGGCTCATGCGCCAAGCTGGGCGCTATCTTCCTGAATACAACGCAACCAGAGCAAGAGCTGGCAGTTTTCTCGGCCTTGCTAAAAATCCCGCGTATGCAACTGAAGTAACGCTGCAACCTTTGGACCGCTATCCACTGGACGCGGCTATCTTATTTTCAGATATTTTGACTATTCCAGACGCAATGGGATTGGGCTTGAAATTCACCACAGGTGAAGGCCCTAGTTTTGAGCACCCTTTGCGCACTGAAGAAGCTGTTAAAAAATTACGTGTAGCCGACATGTCTGAGCTGCAATATGTTTTCGATGCTGTTTCAGAAATCCGTAAAGCGCTGATTCAGGAGGGCAAGCAACGCGTTCCATTGATTGGTTTCTCTGGAAGCCCATGGACCTTGGCTTGTTACATGATTGACGGTTCTGGTTCTGATGATTTCCGTCACGCCAAAACAATGATGTTTAGTAGGCCAGATTTGTTGCAACATATTTTGGATGTCAATGTTGAATCCGTTGCGACCTACTTAACTGAGCAAGTAAAAGCAGGCGCACAAGCACTAATGATCTTTGATACCTGGGGCGGTTTACTCCCAGATGGTTGGTATCAAACAATGTCTTTAGCTGCGATGCAAAAAGTGATTGCACGCCTACCTCGTGAGCATGAGGGTAAAAAAATTCCCGTCATTATGTTCACCAAGGGTGGCAGTATTTGGCTAAACGATATGGCGCAAGTTGGCGCTGATGTCATAGCGCTCGATTGGACGATGTCATTAAGTCGCGCGCGAAAGCAATTACTGGGCATTAACAAACCCTTGGCTCTGCAGGGCAATCTTGACCCTCTCATTTTGTTTTCTGAGCCGCAGCAGATTGCCAAAGCAGCAAGCACCCTTTTAGAGGATCTCGCTCAGGCGCCTGCCTTAAAAGCAGGCCTTCATCCGCTAGATGGCCATATCTTCAATTTAGGTCATGGAATTTCTCAATTCACCCCGCCCGAGAGCGTCACCGCTTTGGCAGAGTCTGTAATAAAAACCTCGCGCACTCTTAGATCTAAGTCATAAATCAAAGTAATTGCTAACTTAGTCTTAATTTTTGACGAAAGTTATGCACAGTTATGGGTATAGGGCTAAATTCAGTGGGATTGAGAACGAAAGTCATCTTTAACTTCTAGAAAGCATTATAAGTTATTGATTATATTAGTTTTTATACATAATGACTAAAAACTGGGCATTGATTAGATGCTGGTAAATTAGCTTAGAAATCAGAATGATCAGATGATATCCACAGACTTATCCACAGGCTAATAAGAAAATAGAAGTAAATCATGACAACCCCCATCGTGGTCCAAATAGTCGTCGATAAGCCCTTACCCCAGGGCTTTGACTATTTATGGGATGAGGCTAGGTTAGGTTGTTTGCCACAGATTGGCCATATTGTTGAAATACCTTTCGGCAGGGGCAAAGAAGTGGGCATCGTCACAAAGGTGAGCGCTCACTCTGAATATGAGTTCGATAAATTAAGGTCTATTGAAAAAATAGCCCCCCTACCGCTATTGGATGGGGCGCTACTGAAGCTGATGAACTTTGCAAGCCAATATTACGTACACGCGCTTGGCGAAACTATCATGCCTAGCATTCCCAAGATGTGGCGGAAGTCAGAGGACTGGGACAAAATCCCCAAAAAATTAGAAAGTGCGGCAAAGAAAAAAGCAAAAGAAAAAAATGGGGAGTTCGTAGAGGGGTACATCACTGCAGATCAATTGAATCAAGAGCAATCCAATGCATTGGAGTCCTTGATAGGCGAGACAAATAAGCAAAAGAATGGCTTCCGGGCAATTTTGATGCAAGGTCAAACCGGAAGCGGCAAGACGGCAGTATTTTTAAATTGGCTAGCGAGCATTCTGCAAGATGAGGCAGCCCAGGTTTTATTGCTCGTGCCTGAAATTAATTTGACCCCACAATTAGAGCGCAGGGTGCGCGCATATTTCCCAAATGAAATATTGGCCGTGCTGCATAGTGGAGTAACGGAAAAAGAGAGAGGTGTTGCCTGGTATGAGGCCATGACAGGAAAGGCCCGCATCATATTGGGAACGCGTTTAGCCACCCTAACTCCTATCCCAAACTTACGAGCGATCGTAGTGGATGAAGAGCATGATCCTTCATACAAACAGCAAGAAGGAACAAGATACTCTGCAAGAGACCTGGCTATTTGGCGCGCCCATGACCAGAAAATTCCGATTTTGCTTTCTTCAGCAACACCATCGTTAGAAACTTGGATGGCAGCTAAGGCCGGTCGATATGAATACCTGCGCCTCGATCAGCGAGCTCAAGGCGCCCTACTACCTAAAGTACACCTTGTGAACTCACGAGATCCTCAAAACCAATTTAGCCCTGGCGACAAAAACAGCCCGAAGACCAAGAGCTTAATTACTAAAACATTGGCTAATGCCATTAGTAAAAATCTAGAAGTTGGTAAGCAGAGTTTGATATTAATAAATCGCAGGGGTTATGCACCGGTGTTGAGCTGCAATGCTTGCACCTGGTTGTCGGTGTGCACGCAATGCTCTTCTCATATGGTGATGCACAAGGCAGGAGCTCTTGGTAAAAAATCAGTACTCAGTTGCCATCATTGCGGACTTGTTAAGCCTATACCAAGCTTTTGCCCAGATTGTGGAAACGCAGATCTGAAAACTTTGGGGCAGGGAACTCAAAAGCTAGAGGATGCCATAGAGGAGATGTGGCCGAACGCTAGAGTGCTTCGTGTAGACACGGACTCCAGCAGAAAAAGCAAAGGTGCAGAAACACTCTTTCAAGAAATACATGATGGAAAAGTAGATATCGTCGTGGGCACCCAAATGATTGCCAAGGGGCACGACTATCAGAATATTGGTTTGGTTGCTGTGCTCGATGCAGATAGCAGGTTGTATTCACCGGACTTTAGGGCTGCGGAAAGACTATTTGCCCAACTGGTTCAAGTGGCAGGGCGCGCCGGAAGATCTGGGACAGACGGGCAAGAAGGAGGCGATATTTATATCGAAACACAATATCCAGAAGCAGCGGTCTACCAATATTTACTTCGACATGATGTTGATGGATTTCTATCCCACACCGCTAGAGAAAGAGAAGAGGCGCAATTACCGCCCTACTCTTATCAAGGGCTGATTCATGCAGAAGGAAAAACTTTGGATAAGGCTATTCAGTTTTTAAGTGGCCTTAAGGGGCGCCTAAAAAATAAAGGATTGCTGAGCAAAGAGTTGCGAGTCTATGATCCCGTGCCAAAGGCCGTAATGCGAGTGGCGGGATCGGAGCGAGCTCAATTGGTGATTGAATCCGAAAGTCGGAAACTATTGCAAGAAGTGCTCGAGCTCATTGATCAGGATTTGAGAGGTGACTCTCAAGGACGCATTAGTAAAACATCACGCATTCGCTGGTTAATAGAGCGCGACCCAATTGCAATCTAATAGCTTAGGCGCCTACAGTGGAGTTGTACTGATCTAAGCCCATTAAATGTTCTAGCTCGGCCGCCAGGCTTGCAGTAGACACAGGCTTGATTTTAAAAAGCCAAACAGCGTATGGTTTTTCGTTTACAAGCTCTGGCGCCAAATCTACTTCCTCATTGAGTGCAACAATTTCACCGCTGACCGGCGCATGAATATCACTTGCAGCCTTAACAGACTCAATCGCAGCGATTGCTTCGCCTTGTTTCACCTGTTGTCCTATCTTTGGTGCCTGAAAAAACATCACATCACCCAAGGCCTCTTGCGCATGATTGCTGATGCCAACCCAAATGAGTCCATCGGTCTCAAGGTTGGCCCATTCATGAGTTTGTGCAAATTTAAACGTGTCTTGAGTATTCATGTTCGCTAATGTGCAATTTGTACTAAGGCGCGACCCAATTGCTGCTTTTGGTAATCAGCGCCAAACAAATCCCTACGTTGTGGGTGGAACTTAAAAGCAGTGCGTACAACGAAAACGCAAATTAGGTTTTTGCTGAGCCAGTGCGATGTGTGCGGTTGTACAGACAGCTAGCGCAAATCCAGCGTTGCTTACGATTGCTTGTGGGAATCCAGGTGCCGCCTTCTAGACGCTTTTCGCGACTGCAAGAAGAGCAAAATTTCAGGCTCTGGGAAGTGTCTTGGGTTGCAGCTGGAGTCGAGGTAGTCATGGGCAATCCGGGTAAGCCAAATCTAAACAGAAGATCTATTTTACCCGTTTTGTCCCGCTGGGGCTGGGGTTAGGACAACTCTGACAGAATCAGCCGTTTTATTGCCATCAAAATCAAGCCAAGCCTTGTTTTCAAAGTCGTAGAGCTTGCACTTGCGGGCAGTGTCGAAATACCAGGTCCAGGAGAACTTTTGGATAAAAATACGCTCTGGAAGGATGGTTTCTAGGGTATTTTGGGCCTCTTGGAGGCGATACAGGGGAACACTCATATCAACGTGATGAGCCGTGTGTTCCATGATGTGATGCATCAGGGAGCCCCAAATCCAGTTGAAAGTGAGGTGCACGGTGGTTGATACGAAGGGCTGGGCGCGTAGCCACTCAGATTTCTTGTCATACCAAGAAACAGATGGGTGTGTGTGATGAACATAGACCACAAAGCCGATCATGCCGTTCCAGAATAGGAATGGCACTGCAAAGCCAGTAAGCAGGCCAATGCAGATGGATTGGCCAGTCGCTAGAGCGCCGGCGACTAAACAGCCAATCCAAAGAATGGCAAAGCCAGTGACCAAGAGGTTATCTTTAAGAAATATTGGACGATTACCGGGTTTATTTTTGGCATTTGGGAAGTACTCGCGTCTCCACCAAATTTCAATTAAGTAATAGAAAACAGGACCCCAGCCACTACGGTAAAGGCGTTCAAGGCCTTTTCGCCATGAAGGCAAGGCATCAAATTCTGCTTTGGATAAAGGCGCCCAGACGAAGTCAAACCCTTTGAGATTAGTCTGGCCATGGTGAACTACGTTATGACCTACATCCCAAAGACTGTATGGGGTCAGCGATGGCAGAAAAGCAATTCGACCCAAAACCTTATTCAATTCACGGTTTGGGGTAAAGCTTTGGTGGCAGGCATCATGACCAAGAATGAAGATGCGACCAGTCACAAAACCTGCAAGCAGGCCAAATATGACTTTCAGCAGGACGCTTTCTACAAAAACGGTGCCAGCAATACAGCCAAGCCATAAAGCGGCATCAATTGCCAAAAGTAATAATGCTCGACCGGTCTCACCCTGAGCCATTGGAACAAGCCAGCTACGGATGATTTTTCGGTGAGGTAATGGCGCATCTGGCGCCAAAGGATTGGTAATGGATGGCTCGGGGAGCGCTGTATTTAGAGAATTAGACACGATAAGAATCAATAAGTTAGGTGCAAATGATAGCGGTTTTTGCGTTTTGTCGCATGACGTAGGTCAAAAACCCTTTGCTTTTGGTGCGCCCGGCAGGAATCGAACCTGCGACCCTTGGCTTCGGAGGCCAATACTCTATCCACTGAGCTACGGGCGCCAGTAGCAAAAACAATCATCTGGCTATTGTAAGTGCCTATAACGTAAGCTCTCGTTATAATCACGGCAAAGTAACCCTCTAAACCCCGTCAAACGATAAAAGTCCTATGAGCAACGAGCACGGTAGCCTAATTAAGTCCCCTAAACAATTGATCATCATGGTCTTCGCAAGCTTTTTTGTGCCCTTGATTATTATTTTGTTACTCATGGTGTATGTGAACAGCGGCAAGCGCGATGGCGGGGAAAGCGCAGACGCAGCCAAGTCTACCGAGCAATTGATTAAGCCAGTTGCCCAGTTAAATTTTAAAGATGCAAGCGCTCCACGCGAACTTCAAACGGGTGAGCAGGTTTACAAAGCAGTTTGTTCTTCTTGCCACGCCACGGGTGCGGCAGGTGCGCCTAAATTTGGTGATGCAAGCGCCTGGGCGCCACGTATTGCTAAGGGCTATGACTCATTGATGACTTCTGTAATTAAGGGCAAGGGCGCGATGCCAGCTCGCGGCGGTTCTAATCCTACAGATATTAGTGATTACGAATTGGGTCGTGCAGTTGTCTATATGGCTAATTCTGCTGGCGGTAAATTACCAGAGCCTAAGGCGCCTGCAGTAGCTACAAAATAAATTTTTTCTGCGTTAAAGAAAAAGCTGGCTTTGAGCCAGCTTTTTTATTTCTCATCATCGCTAGCTTTTGCATCGAGCGCAATTTGATAGGCTTCTTTCTTTGAAAGTCCTAAAGCCTGCGCAAGCACAGCAGCAATCTCTTTACTGCCAAGGTAAGGGCTTAAAGCGTTTGCCCACAGCAAAAGAGAGGCGTGCTCAGGAGCCTCATCAGCATTAGCTGGGCGCCCTGCCACCAAAATAATGAATTCTCCTTTGAGACTGCTTGCAGTTTCAAGCCACTGTGGAATTGCACTTGCCCGCACAGAAATAATTTGCTCAAATTTTTTCGTCAGCTCGCGCCCTACTACTATCTGTCGATCTGGCTCAAGCGCATTTGCTAGGACTAGAAGGGTTTCTTTAATGTGGTGAGGAGACTCAAAAAAGATACTGGTTTTTGTACTGCTGCGAATGTCATGAATTAGCGCGTCGCGTTCTTTGGTTTTGTTGGGCCAAAAGCCTACAAACTGAAAGCGCCCTTCTGAGTTCAGCATGACGGCGCCACCGATAGAGACCGCCGAAGACACTGCGCTCGCCCCTGGAATCGGCACAACGCGAAAGCCTGCCTTTTGAACCTCATCCACCAGTCGGGCTCCGGGATCGGATACCCCAGGCGTACCCGCATCAGAAATGTAAGCCCAGCGCTCGTTCTGTGCCAGATGCTGGATTACCGTTTGCGCCCCACCCATTTCATTGTGCTCATGCAGAGCTAGGCATTTCTTATGAATACCAAATTGCTGCAGTAGTGCAGCACTATGCCTAGTATCTTCGCAGGCAATGCCATCGACAGCATTGAGAACATGCAAAGCACGCAGGGTGATATCCCCTAAATTACCAATCGGGGTGGCAACCATATAGAGAGCCCCGGCAGGTAAATCTTGCTGCTGCAGAAAGTCAAATGAGCTCAGGTCCATGGGTAGAAGTTTTGCGCTGGATTAATCAATAAGTAAGAGAATACGTTGCTTTTGGTTTGATTAGTGGGTTGCGGAAAAAGGACCTGCTTTGGCGCATAATATTGTTATGGATAAAAATACGATTGAACGCTTGCGCAAGCGCGCATCCCAACATTTTTTAGACAGCATTGCCGTTAAGCAAGACGCTGAGAAAATTCTTCCAGAAGTGGTAGCGCATGGCGTGCTCGCGATGGTTGAGTGTTTGCGAGCTGGCGGTAAGGTGATGGCTTGCGGAAACGGTGGATCAGCCGCTGATGCGCAGCACTTTGCAGCCGAGTTGATTGGCCGCTTTGAACGTGAACGTCAAGAGCTTGCTGCGATTGCATTGACAACGGATACTTCTATCTTGACTGCTGTTGGCAATGATTACAGCTACGATGAGATTTTTAGTAAACAAGTCCGCGGCCTTGGAAAAAAAGGCGACATCCTCTTGGGTATTTCGACGTCAGGCAACTCTAAGAATGTGGTGAAGGCAATTGAAGTAGCGAAAAAAATGGGCATCAAAATTATTGCGCTGACAGGTAACGGTGGCGGAAAAATTGCAAGTCTCTTAGACAAAGACGATATCCATCTTTGCGCCCCCTCTACTCGTACCGCACGCATTCAGGAAACACATTTAGTGTTGTTGCATAGTTTGTGTGATGGTGTTGATCACATATTGCTTGATTAATAGCGCCCTAACAATAGAAAGCATTCACGATGCAAATCAAACTCGCAAGTAAATTACTCATTGCTTTAATGCTCACTTCATTCTTATCGGCATGTGGCGTTCTGGCTGTTGGCGGCGTTGCTGCAAGTGCAGCCGTCCTAGCTGACCGTCGTAGTCCGAACGTGCAGGCCATTGACAAAGGCATCGAGCTAGAGGCCGGCAATGCGCTGTCTAAGCGATTTGGTGATAACGCACACATCAACATTACTTCGTTCAATCAAAAAGTGTTGATCACGGGCGAAGCAAAAGACGCCGATATCAAGGGTGAAGCTGGCGCTTATGTTAAAGCGATGAAGAATGCCCGTAGCGTATACAACGAGTTGGTAATAGGCGCTAATAGCACTTATACAGCCCGCGCCAATGACTCTTACCTTGAGTCGAAAATAAAAACCCAAATGATTTTTACAGAGCAATTACCATCGAACTCAATGGCGATTGTTGCTGAAGGCAGCAGTGTTTACCTGATGGGAATCTTAACGCAAAAAGAAGCTGATATTGCAAAGAAAGTTGCGAGTAATGCCAGCGGCGTGAAAGAAGTATTTGTTTACTTTGACATCATCTCTGACGCAGAGAAAGCGCGATTAGACAAACAAGGTAAGGCCGATGAATCACAACCGACTAGCCCAAAATTTCAGTAAGAAATTATCAGCAGCGGAATAAATGATTTCAGTACGGGTTCATGTGAGGGCGGCTTTTTTGGCCGCCCTTCTCTTTGTTGGAGCACCTACTGCGTATGCATCTAGTGAGAACGCTAAAGCATTTGCAATTGCCAAACAAAATGCATGCTTAGGTTGTCACGCAATCAACAAAAAAATTGTTGGGCCAAGCTTTCAAGATATTGCCGCCAAATATAAAAGTAGTCCTAGCGCAAATGCCCTGTTAAAAAATAAGATTCAAAAAGGTGGTGCGGGATCTTGGGGCGTAGTGCCGATGCCTGCGAATGCTAAGTTAAGCGATGCAGAGCTCTCGATCTTGGTGCCTTGGATTTTGCAAGGCGCCCCCAGCAACAACTAAGACGCTAGTGCTGGCCGGCCCAAGAACCACCACCAAGCAGCATGAGAGCGCTTCAAATTTGCTTTGACTGAGTAATCAAAGTCAGCCCATTGCTCGTTAGCCGCCTCTTCCACGATCGTGCTGGAATTTGCAGGGGGTAATTTGAGATAGGCATCAGCATCTCCATAAGCGTATTCAACACTCATGCCAGCCTTTTGTGCCAAATGCATCATGGCTTTGTTGTTTGCTAAGCAATGAACAAATAAAGTTTCAATGCGCGTATTGCGTGAGTGCACAGCAGCACGCCCTAACAAGGCGGTACCAAAGCCCTGGGCCCTGCCTTCGGCCAGCACTGATACGCCAAACTCTGCTGCACGTGCTTTGCTCTTAAAGACCGGTAGGTAGGCTAGATGTGCGAGGCCAACGATATTGAGCTGTGCATCAAATATGCCAAATATCGTGTCCTGGTTGAAGTCTAGGCCTTCAACATAGCGCTCTATCACCTCATCGGGGGTGTGTGTCCCAAAGCGGAGGCGACGATCGTCATCATTCAGTTGTAAAAAATGCTCAAGAATGGCCGCCCTATGACCGGCGTGAAGCTCGCGCACCGGCACGGGAATCCTCGCAACATGTGGGTTGCCGGGCAAGCGACCCTTGGAAAATTTATTGTGCATAGCAACATAGTAGCAGGGAATACAGAAAAACACAGGGTAATCCCTAGTTTTTCAAAAAATACCAGCTCAGAATGCAAAAAAAGAGTGTTTTTGAAGATGAAAATAGACCAAATGCTCCAAAACCCTTAAATTTTCAAAAAAAGTTGAATATTTTTTTGATTTCTATCTAATTGATTTGATTGAGCTTATTTTTAAAATCAGAAAAAACATCGTCTATTTAGCGTAAAAGAGTACGAAAGGTGTTGACGACCCTGTAAATGTGGGATATAGTCTCATCTCTCTGCTGGATGTTATTAAGAAATACGAAACAAGCCAGCCCTCTTTAAAAATTAGTGAACCGATAATTGTGGGTACTAAGTGAAAGCATCAAGTCCTTCGGGACAGATGTAAATAAATAGTACTCATAGACAGTAAAAAGATTTGGTTTTATTACCAAGTCAATTTCTTGAATGAGTGCGACGATCCGCAAGGATCACAGTGATTAAACTGAAGAGTTTGATCCTGGCTCAGATTGAACGCTGGCGGCATGCCTTACACATGCAAGTCGAACGGCAGCACGGGTACTTGTACCTGGTGGCGAGTGGCGAACGGGTGAGTAATACATCGGAACGTACCTTATCGTGGGGGATAACGCAGCGAAAGCTGTGCTAATACCGCATACGCCCTGAGGGGGAAAGCGGGGGATCGAAAGACCTCGCGCGATTAGAGCGGCCGATGCTTGATTAGCTTGTTGGTGGGGTAAAAGCCCACCAAGGCGACGATCAATAGCTGGTCTGAGAGGACGATCAGCCACACTGGGACTGAGACACGGCCCAGACTCCTACGGGAGGCAGCAGTGGGGAATTTTGGACAATGGGGGCAACCCTGATCCAGCAATGCCGCGTGAGTGAAGAAGGCCTTCGGGTTGTAAAGCTCTTTTGTCAGGGAAGAAACACCGGCTCTAACACAGTCCGGGAATGACGGTACCTGAAGAATAAGCACCGGCTAACTACGTGCCAGCAGCCGCGGTAATACGTAGGGTGCAAGCGTTAATCGGAATTACTGGGCGTAAAGCGTGCGCAGGCGGTTATACAAGACAGGCGTGAAATCCCCGGGCTTAACCTGGGAATGGCGCCTGTGACTGTATAGCTAGAGTGTGTCAGAGGGGGGTAGAATTCCACGTGTAGCAGTGAAATGCGTAGATATGTGGAGGAATACCAATGGCGAAGGCAGCCCCCTGGGATAACACTGACGCTCATGCACGAAAGCGTGGGGAGCAAACAGGATTAGATACCCTGGTAGTCCACGCCCTAAACGATGCTGACTAGTTGTTCGGGATTTACATCCTGAGTAACGTAGCTAACGCGTGAAGTCAGCCGCCTGGGGAGTACGGTCGCAAGATTAAAACTCAAAGGAATTGACGGGGACCCGCACAAGCGGTGGATGATGTGGATTAATTCGATGCAACGCGAAAAACCTTACCTACCCTTGACATGTGACTAACGAAGTAGAGATACATTAGGTGCTCGTAAGAGAAAGTCAACACAGGTGCTGCATGGCTGTCGTCAGCTCGTGTCGTGAGATGTTGGGTTAAGTCCCGCAACGAGCGCAACCCTTGTCTTTAGTTGCTACGCAAGAGCACTCTAAAGAGACTGCCGGTGACAAACCGGAGGAAGGTGGGGATGACGTCAAGTCCTCATGGCCCTTATGGGTAGGGCTTCACACGTCATACAATGGTGCATACAGAGGGTTGCCAACCCGCGAGGGGGAGCTAATCTCAGAAAATGCATCGTAGTCCGGATCGTAGTCTGCAACTCGACTACGTGAAGCTGGAATCGCTAGTAATCGCGGATCAGAATGTCGCGGTGAATACGTTCCCGGGTCTTGTACACACCGCCCGTCATACCATGGGAGTGGGTTTTGCCAGAAGCAGTTAGCCTAACCGCAAGGAGGGCGACTGCCACGGCAGGGTTCATGACTGGGGTAAAGTCGTAACAAGGTAGCCGTATCGGAAGGTGCGGCTGGATCACCTCCTTTCTAGAGAAAGATGCTGGAGCTTTAGTGCCCACACTTATCGGTTCACAATAAAAGCCACGGGTCTGTAGCTCAGCTGGTTAGAGCACTGTGTTGATAACGCAGGGGTCGTAGGTTCAAGTCCTACCAGACCCACCAAATCAGAAGTGATATGGACTATGTGGAACGTTGGGGGATTAGCTCAGCTGGGAGAGCACCTGCTTTGCAAGCAGGGGGTCGTCGGTTCGATCCCGTCATCCTCCACCAACTATCTAAATGTCAAAACTAAGCGAACATTCAATCGTTTAGTTTTGCCATTTATGGCTGTTCTTTAAAAATTTGAGTAAGCAAAGTGTCAAATGTTTCTTTGAGAGGACATTTGACAATGTAATAAGGGTAAAGATTGAATCATCAATCAGTAATACAAACGAGTTTTACAAAGTTCTTAAAAAGTACTTACAGTTTGGATTACGGCAAACATGTCAGAAGTAGAAGTAAAACCTGTAACGGTTACTAGCAATGGTGCTCGTTATAGGATCAAGTGAATAAGTGCACATGATGGATGCCTTGGCGATTACAGGCGACGAAAGACGTTATAACCTGCGATAAGCCCCGGGGAGCTGGTAAATAAGCTTTGATCCGGGGATTTCTGAATGGGGAAACCCACCACTTTTGTGGTATCCATACCTGAATACATAGGGTATGAGAAGCGAACCTCGTGAACTGAAACATCTAAGTAGCGAGAGGAAAAGACATCAACCGAGATTCCCAAAGTAGTGGCGAGCGAAATGGGAAGAGCCTTCTAGTGATATCTCAGTAATTAACAGAATGGAATGGAAAGTCCAACAATAAAGGGTGATAGTCCCGTATGTGAAAATTATTGAGTGGTACTAGGCTAGAGACAAGTAGGGCGGGACACGTGAAATCCTGTCTGAATATGGGGGGACCATCCTCCAAGGCTAAATACTCGTAATCGACCGATAGTGAACAAGTACCGTGAGGGAAAGGCGAAAAGAACCCCGGGAGGGGAGTGAAATAGATCCTGAAATTGTGTGCATACAAACAGTAGGAGCCTCGTAAGGGGTGACTGCGTACCTTTTGTATAATGGGTCAGCGACTTACATTCAGTAGCAAGCTTAACCGAATAGGGAAGGCGTAGCGAAAGCGAGTCCGAATAGGGCGCTAGTTGCTGGGTGTAGACCCGAAACCAGTTGATCTATCCATGGCCAGGTTGAAGGTGCGGTAACACGTACTGGAGGACCGAACCCACTAACGTTGAAAAGTTAGGGGATGAGCTGTGGATAGGGGTGAAAGGCTAAACAAAACTGGAAATAGCTGGTTCTCTCCGAAAACTATTTAGGTAGTGCCTCGTGTATCACTGTAGGGGGTAGAGCACTGTCATGGTAGTGGGGTCCATTGCGGATTACTGCGCCATAGCAAACTCCGAATACCTACAAGTGCAAGCACGGGAGACAGACATCGGGTGCTAACGTCCGGTGTCAAGAGGGAAACAACCCAGACCGCCAGCTAAGGTCCCTAATATATGCTAAGTGGGAAACGAAGTGGGAAGGCTAAAACAGTCAGGAGGTTGGCTTAGAAGCAGCCATCCTTTAAAGAAAGCGTAATAGCTCACTGATCGAGTCGTCCTGCGCGGAAGATGTAACGGGGCTAAGCATATAACCGAAGCTGCGGATCACAGCAATGTGATGGTAGGAGAGCGTTCTGTAAGCCTGTGAAGGTGTCTTGTAAAGGATGCTGGAGGTATCAGAAGTGCGAATGCTGACATGAGTAGCGATAAAGGGGGTGAAAAGCCCCCTCGCCGTAAGCCCAAGGTTTCCTGTTCAACGTTCATCGGAACAGGGTGAGTCGGCCCCTAAGGCGAGGCAGAGATGCGTAGCTGATGGGAACAAGGTTAATATTCCTTGACCATTGTTAGATGCGATGGGGGGACGGATCGCGGAAAGTTGTCCGGGTGTTGGAAGTCCCGGTTCTTGCGTTGGAGATGGCTATTAGGTAAATCCGGTAGCGTAATTCAAGGGCGTGAGACGAGTGAATTTATTCACGAAGCAATTGGAAGTGGTTCCAAGAAAAGCCTCTAAGCTTCAGTCTAACAAGACCGTACCGCAAACCGACACAGGTGGGCGAGATGAGTATTCTAAGGCGCTTGAGAGAACTCAGGAGAAGGAACTCGGCAAATTTGTACCGTAACTTCGGGATAAGGTACGCCCTGGTAGTTTGACCCTGTACAAGGGGAGGACGAAAGGGTTGCAATAAAAAGGTGGCTGCGACTGTTTAATAAAAACACAGCACTCTGCAAACACGAAAGTGGACGTATAGGGTGTGACGCCTGCCCGGTGCTGGAAGATTAAATGATGGGGTGCAAGCTCTTGATTGAAGTCCCAGTAAACGGCGGCCGTAACTATAACGGTCCTAAGGTAGCGAAATTCCTTGTCGGGTAAGTTCCGACCTGCACGAATGGAGTAACGATGGCCACACTGTCTCCTCCTGAGACTCAGCGAAGTTGAAATGTTTGTGATGATGCAATCTACCCGTGGCTAGACGGAAAGACCCCATGAACCTTTACTGTAGCTTTGCATTGAATTTTGAACCGGTCTGTGTAGGATAGGTGGGAGGCGTTGAAAGCGGGATGCTAGTCTCGCTGGAGCCAACCTTGAAATACCACCCTGGTTTGTTTGAGATTCTAACCTTGGCCCATTATCTGGGTCGGGAACAGTGCATGGTAGGCAGTTTGACTGGGGCGGTCTCCTCCCAAAGTGTAACGGAGGAGTACGAAGGTACGCTTGGTACGGTCGGACATCGTACCTAAAGTGCAATGGCAAAAGCGTGCTTAACTGCGAGACCGACAAGTCGAGCAGGTGCGAAAGCAGGTCATAGTGATCCGGTGGTTCTGTATGGAAGGGCCATCGCTCAACGGATAAAAGGTACTCTGGGGATAACAGGCTGATACCGCCCAAGAGTTCATATCGACGGCGGTGTTTGGCACCTCGATGTCGGCTCATCTCATCCTGGGGCTGTAGCCGGTCCCAAGGGTATGGCTGTTCGCCATTTAAAGAGGTACGTGAGCTGGGTTTAAAACGTCGTGAGACAGTTTGGTCCCTATCTGCCATGGGCGTTGGAGATTTGACGGGGGCTGCTCCTAGTACGAGAGGACCGGAGTGGACGTACCGCTGGTGTACCTGTTGTTTCGCCAGAAGCATCGCAGGGTAGCTATGTACGGAAGAGATAACCGCTGAAAGCATCTAAGCGGGAAACTTGCCTGAAGATGAGATCTCCCGTAGGTTTAACCTACATAAAGGGTCGTTGAAGACCACAACGTTGATAGGTCGGGTGTGTAAGCGCAGTAATGCGTTGAGCTAACCGATACTAATTGCCCGTTAGGCTTGATCCTATAACCAGCACTATTGTGTTGGATGTTTGCCAGATTTAATCTGCATCCTTATTACATGCTTACTCAAATAGAGTTGTTGATTTATCAACAACTCAACCCTCTACGCCCGGTGACCATAGCAAGTTGGAACCACTCCTTCCCATCCCGAACAGGACAGTGAAACGACTTTACGCCGATGATAGTGCGGATTACCCGTGTGAAAGTAGGTAACTGCCGGGCACCAATGCGACGCCCAGACCCTTTTAGGTCTGGGCGTTTTTACTTGTGCAAAGCGTTAAGAGATTGACAGAAACTCCATTGGGAGTCAGAATATTGGGTTGACGGAGGGGTGTCCGAGCGGCTAAAGGAGGCAGACTGTAAATCTGTTGGCTATGCCTACGTAGGTTCGAATCCTACCCCCTCCACCAAAAGTGCGGGATTAGTTTAATGGTAAAACAGCAGATTTCCAATCTTCGGTCAAGAGTTCGATTCTCTTATCCCGCTCCAGAATTTGCAGTAAAGAATTTTGGCCCATGTGGCTCAGTGGTAGAGCACTCCCTTGGTAAGGGAGAGGTCGGCAGTTCGATCCTGCCCATGGGCACCAGGCATTAAGTTTTAATAATTGTGTAGTACATGTTGATTACATTTGTGTAACCGAGTTGGTTTAAGAGTTAACTAAAGGCAGACAAAAAATGGCAAAAGAAAAGTTTGAGCGGACAAAACCGCACGTAAACGTAGGCACTATTGGTCACGTTGACCACGGTAAAACCACCTTAACTGCAGCGATTGCTACAGTGCTTTCTAAGCAATTTGGTGGCGAAGCAAAAGCATACGATCAGATCGATGCTGCGCCTGAAGAAAAAGCACGTGGTATTACGATTAATACTGCGCACGTTGAGTATGAGACAGCTAATCGTCACTACGCACACGTTGATTGCCCAGGACATGCTGACTACGTTAAGAACATGATTACTGGTGCTGCCCAGATGGACGGCGCTATTTTGGTATGTTCAGCTGCTGACGGCCCAATGCCACAAACACGTGAACATATCCTCTTGGCACGCCAAGTTGGTGTTCCTTACATCATCGTGTTCTTGAACAAATGCGATATGGTCGATGATGAAGAGTTGTTAGAACTCGTCGAAATGGAAGTTCGTGAACTTCTTTCTAAATACAAATTTCCTGGCGATGACACACCAATCATCCGTGGTTCTGCTAAGTTAGCCCTTGAAGGCGACGAAGGCCCAATGGGTAAAGAAGCCATTATGAAATTGGCTGAAGCTTTGGATACTTTTATTCCAACTCCAGAACGTGCTATTGACGGTGCCTTCTTGATGCCTGTAGAAGATGTGTTCTCTATCTCTGGTCGCGGTACTGTAGTGACTGGTCGTATCGAGCGCGGTATTGTTAAAGTTGGCGAAGAGATTGAAATCATCGGTATCAAGCCAACCCTCAAAACCACTTGTACTGGTGTTGAAATGTTCCGCAAATTGCTCGACCAAGGTCAAGCAGGCGATAACGTTGGTATCTTGTTACGCGGTACAAAACGTGAAGAAGTTGAGCGCGGCCAAGTATTGGCTAAGCCAGGTTCAATCACCCCACATACTCACTTTACAGCCGAGGTTTATATCTTGGGTAAAGATGAAGGTGGCCGTCATACACCATTCTTTAACAACTATCGCCCACAGTTTTACTTCCGTACTACGGACGTAACAGGTTCGATCGAGTTGCCAAAAGACAAAGAAATGGTTATGCCTGGTGATAACGTTTCAATTACCGTAAAACTCATCGCCCCAATCGCGATGGAAGAAGGTTTACGTTTTGCGATCCGCGAAGGTGGCCGTACAGTTGGCGCCGGTGTGGTTGCAAAGATTTTGGCTTAATAGTTTTAATAAAGGGGTGTAGCTCAATTGGCAGAGCGTTGGTCTCCAAAACCAAAGGTTGGGGGTTCGATGCCCTCCGCCCCTGCCACGATTTGAACTGAAAGTAATATGTCACAACATACAGCAGGTCACTCTGAAGAAAAGAGCAGCTGGGTCTCCGGACTCGCTGCTTTAATTGTCGTTGCAGCGTTAGTGCTTTACTACACGCTCATTGACCAATCTTTATTGGTGCGCGTGGCGGTTTTGTTTGGCGGTATTGCTGCAGCAGTTTTCATTGTGGCCGTTTCACCAGATGGGCGTCGCTTTATTGCCTACGCAAAAGATTCCTGGTACGAAGTAAAGAAAGTTGTTTGGCCAACTCGTAAAGAGACCACCCAAATGACAATGGTCGTATTTGGTTTTGTTCTGATCATGTCCCTATTTCTGTGGATGGCAGACAAATTAATTGAATGGCTAGTTTTTTCAGTCTTTCTTGGCTGGAAGTGAGTAAGAAAAATGATTGATTCTGAATTGGCTACAAACCCACAAGCGGCTAACAATATGCGCTGGTACGTTATTCATGCTTACTCCGGTATGGAAAAAAGCGTGAAAAGAGGCTTAGAAGAGCGCATCGGTCGTTCTGGTATGCCTGAAAAATTTGGCCGTATTTTGGTTCCATCCGAAGAGGTTGTTGAGATCAAATCTGGTCAAAAGGCTGTTTCTGAGCGTCGTTTCTTCCCAGGCTACGTCCTGATTGAGATGGAAATGACCGACGAGAGCTGGCATTTGGTGAAAAACACACCAAAAGTGACTGGTTTCGTTGGTGGCGTCAGAAACCGTCCAAGCCCTATTTCTACGGCTGAAGTAGCCAAAATCATGGATCAAATGCAAGCTGGGGTTGATAAACCTAAGCCTAAGACCCTATTTGAGGTTGGTGAGATTGTGCGCGTTAAAGAAGGCCCATTTATTGATTTCAACGGAAATATTGAAGAAGTCAATTATGAGAAGTCAAGACTGCGCGTTTCTGTTACAATTTTTGGCCGCGGTACCCCAGTTGAGCTGGAGTTCGGCCAAGTAGAAAAGATGTAAAAACAGGGCTTTAGCCGTGTTTTGCAGTAGTTGTAAGTGGTTAGTAATAACCGAGGAGCGGAGCTAGAAAGCCAAAAACTAGCGAAGCGTTTACTCAACAGCGGTCTTTCCTAATGAGGTTAGGCGCGCTTTTAGGAGCAACAAATGGCAAAGAAGATTATTGGCTTTATTAAGCTGCAGATCCCTGCAGGTAAAGCAAATCCATCACCACCCGTAGGCCCAGCTTTGGGTCAGCGCGGTCTCAATATTATGGAATTCTGTAAGGCGTTCAATGCTCAAACTCAGAGCATGGAGCCAGGCCTTCCAATTCCAGTCGTGATTACAGCGTTCGCTGATAAGAGCTTCACATTCATCATGAAGACTCCTCCAGCAACCATCATGATTAAGAAGGCTGCCAAGATCGAAAAAGGATCACCACGTCCGCATACCGATAAGGTAGGAAAAATTACTCGTGCTCAAGCGGAAGAAATCGCTAAAGCAAAAATGCCAGATTTGACAGCAGCCGATATGGATGCAGCTGTTAGAACTATCGCTGGTAGCGCCCGCTCCATGGGCATCACAGTGGAAGGTCTCTAATCATGACTAAGTTATCTAAACGCGTAAAAGCAATTCAATCTAAAGTTGATCGCAACAAATTCTATTCGCTAGAAGATGCATTGAACCTTGTTAAAGAGTGTGCAACTGCTAAGTTCGATGAGTCTATCGACGTTGCTGTTCAATTGGGTATTGACGCTAAGAAATCTGACCAAGTTGTGCGTGGTGCAGTTGTGCTCCCAGCTGGTACAGGTAAGCACGTTCGTGTTGCTGTTTTTGCCCAAGGCGAGAAGGCTGAACAAGCTAAAGCTGCTGGTGCAGAAATTGTTGGCATGGAAGAACTTGCTGAACAAATTAAAGGCGGCAAAATCGACTTCGATATTTTGATTGCATCCCCAGACACAATGAAAATTGTTGGTACTTTAGGTCAAGTATTAGGCCCACGTGGTTTGATGCCAAATCCAAAAGTTGGAACGGTAACTCCTGATGTAGCGACTGCAGTTAAAAATGCAAAAGCTGGTCAAGTTCAGTTCCGTGTGGACAAAGCCGGTATCGTGCACGCAAGCATTGGCCGTCGTTCATTCGAGCCAACTGCATTGAAATCTAACTTACTTGCATTGCTCGAGGCTTTGAATAAAGCGAAGCCGCCTGCATCAAAAGGTATTTATTTAAAGAAGGTTGCCGTAAGCAGCACCATGGGTGCAGGCGTACGTGTAGACCAAGCATCGTTACAGGCAGCTCAGTAATACGCTTGTAGCAAAAAGGAACTTTGGGTCGACTCTTGCTCTTTGAGCGTGAGTCGAACATCAAAGACCGTTGGTGAATTAGTTGCTTATACAGAGTTAATTCTTAATCGTTACGAAAGTAATAGCCAGCGCAGATGGCGACCCTGAAAAGATTTCGCAAGACTTTCTTGTGATTGAACAATCAGACGCTGGTGTGTAACCCCAACTGGAAACAGTTGGTTTTTATGGAGTTAAACCGTGCCTTTGAATGTAGAAGACAAAAAAGCGATTGTTGCTGATGTCGGCGCTCAATTAGCGGGAGCTCAAACAGTCGTGCTTGCTGAATACCGTGGTATTCCAGTTGAGCAGTTGACAAAGCTGCGTGCTAGCGCACGTGACCAAGGTGTATATCTTCGTGTTTTGAAGAACACATTGGCACGCCGTGCTGCACAAGGCACACAGTTTGAGCCTCTTGCTGATTCGATGGTTGGCCCCTTGATCTATGGCATTTCTGCTGATCCGATTGCTTCGGCAAAAGTATTGCAGAACTTTGCTAAGACTCAAGACAAGCTAGTCATTACTGCTGGCTTATATAACGGCAAGTTGTTAGACGTGGCGGGTGTTAAATCCCTTGCGTCAATTCCAAGCCGCGACGAGTTGTTATCTCAGTTGTTGGGTGTCATGTTGGCCCCAGTATCTGCAATGGCTCGCGTATTGGGCGCAGTAGCAGCGCAAAAAGCAGCAGGAGCACCAGCTCCAGTTGCAGCACCTGTAGTTGAAGCAGTAGCCGCAGCAGAAGTAGTTGCTGAAGCCGCCGCTCCAGAAGCAAGTGCAGAGCCTGCAGCTGTAAGTCCAGAAGCTGGAACAGAAGCAAACGAAACCCCTGCCGCTGAATAAGCGACACATTAACTATTTAAGTATTAGGAGCTAAAAATGGCGATTACTAAAGAAGAAATCATTGATGCAGTAGGTAGCATGTCTGTAATGGATCTTAACGATCTCGTTAAAGCATTCGAAGAGAAGTTTGGCGTTTCAGCTGCAGCTATGGCTGTTGCTGGTCCTGCTGGTGCTGGCGGTGGCGGTGCTGCTGCTGAAGAGCAAACAGAATTTACTGTGAACTTGCTCGAAGCTGGCGCTAACAAAGTTTCAGTAATTAAGGCTGTTCGCGAAATTACTGGCCTTGGCCTCAAAGAAGCAAAAGACTTGGTTGATGGCGCACCGAAGCCAATCAAAGAAGCTGTTGATAAGAAGACAGCTGAAGAAGCCAAGAAGAAGCTTGACGAAGCAGGCGCTAAGTCAGAAATCAAGTAATAAAAACTTAACTAGCGCTTCTCAAAAAGAGGCGTTAGTCATGTTGGGTTTGATCTTTAGAGGTCAAACCCGATTTCATTTCTGATTGAAATCGGGTTTGCCTTCTGATACGACTGCAGAATGCAAGTTTGGTCGGACACTGGATCTATACGATTTAGTGTTGTCCGCCAGTGATTGGTAGTGGCCAATCGCCAAATCTTTGTACAGTCGCTGAATTCGGAGATGAAATGAACTATAGCTTCACCGAACGCAAGCGAGTCCGTAAAAGCTTTGCTAAGCGAGTTAATAACCACCAGGTTCCGTACCTGATCGCAACGCAGCTGGAATCCTACGCTAAATTTTTACAGGCTGAAAAGCCAGCCATGTCTCGTCTTACTGAGGGACTTCAAGCTGCCTTTACATCAGCGTTCCCAATTGTGTCTAACAATGGCTATGCACGTATGGAATACGTGTCTTACCAGTTATCACAACCACCATTTGACGTTAAAGAATGTCAGCAACGTGGTTACACATACCATTCAGCCTTACGTGCAAAAGTTCGCTTGATTATTTATGATCGCGAAGCACCAACCAAGGTTAAAGAAGTAAAAGAGAGCGAAGTCTACATGGGTGAAATTCCACTCATGACAGAAAACGGTTCTTTTGTTATCAACGGTACTGAGCGCGTCATCGTTTCTCAGTTACACCGTTCACCAGGCGTGTTCTTTGAGCACGATAAGGGCAAGACACATAGCTCAGGTAAGTTGCTGTTTTCAGCACGCATCATTCCTTACCGCGGTTCATGGCTCGATTTCGAGTTTGATCCAAAAGATATCCTTTATTTCCGCGTTGACCGCCGTCGTAAGATGCCTGTCACCATTTTGCTCAAAGCAATTGGCTTAAACAACGAACAGATTCTTGCAAACTTCTTTAACTTTGATCATTTCACTTTGAGCGCAAATGGCGCCTCAATGGAATTTGTTCCAGAGCGTTTGCGTGGTCAGTTGGCCAACTTTGATGTGCTTGATAAAAATGGCGTTGTTGTCATTCAAAAAGACAAGCGCATCAATGCAAAACATATTCGTGAACTTGAAGCTGCTAAAACCAAGAACATCGTTGTTCCAGATGACTACTTGGTTGGCCGTGTAGTTGCACGCAACATCATTGATCCGGACTCTGGTGAAATCTTGGCTTACGCTAATGATGAAATCACTGAAGAGTTGTTGGCTACATTGCGTGATGCTGGCATCAAGCAATTGGAAACCATTTACACCAATGATTTAGATTCTGGTGCATACATTTCACAGACATTGCGTACTGATGAAACTGCGGATCAAATGGCTGCTCGTATTGCCATTTATCGCATGATGCGTCCTGGTGAGCCACCAACAGAAGATGCCGTTGAAGCTTTATTCCAACGCTTGTTCTACAACGAAGATAGCTACGATTTATCTCGTGTTGGTCGTATGAAGGTCAATAGCCGTCTCGGTCGTGCTGAGATGGAAGGCCTGATGGTCTTGTCGAACGAAGATATTCTTGACACCATTAAGTTGCTCGTTGATTTGCGTAACGGCAAAGGCGAAGTAGATGACATCGATCACTTAGGTAATCGTCGTGTACGTTGCGTTGGTGAGTTAGCAGAGAATCAATTCCGCGCTGGCTTGTCACGCGTTGAGCGTGCAGTTAAAGAACGTCTCGGTCAAGCCGAAACAGAAAATCTGATGCCGCATGACTTGATTAACAGCAAGCCAATCTCATCAGCAATCCGCGAGTTCTTCGGATCTTCACAGTTGTCCCAGTTTATGGACCAAACAAACCCATTGTCAGAGATCACGCACAAGCGTCGTATTTCTGCATTGGGACCTGGTGGTTTGACACGTGAACGCGCAGGCTTTGAAGTGCGTGACGTACATCCAACCCACTACGGTCGTGTTTGCCCAATTGAAACTCCAGAAGGACCAAACATTGGTCTGATCAACTCACTCGCACTCTTTGCGCGTTTGAATGAGCATGGTTTCTTGGAAACACCATATCGCAAAGTTGCTAATAGCAAAGTAAGCGATGAAGTGATGTATCTCTCCGCTATCGAAGAGGCTAAATACATCATTGCTCAGGCTAATGCGACGATCGATAAGAACGGCAAGTTGGCAGATGAATTGGTTTCAGCGCGTCAAGCTGGTGAAACCTTGATGGTTAGCCCAGAGCGCGTTGATTTCATTGACGTTGCTCCAAGCCAAATCGTTTCTGCTGCTGCTTCACTCGTGCCATTCTTGGAACATGATGATGCGAACCGTGCCTTGATGGGTGCGAACATGCAGCGTCAAGCGGTTCCTTGCTTGCGTCCAGATAAGCCATTAGTTGGTACAGGTTTAGAGCGCATTGTTGCGGTTGACTCCGGTACGGTTGTTTTGGCATCTCGCGGTGGTATTGTTGATTATGTCGATGCCAACCGTGTTGTGATTCGTGTAAACGATGACGAAACAGCGGCTGGTGAAGTTGGTGTGGATATTTATAACCTCATCAAGTACACCCGTTCAAACCAAAACACCAACATCAATCAACGTCCAATCGTTCAAGTTGGCGATCGCGTTGCGCGTGGTGACGTAGTTGGTGACGGCGCTTCTACCGATTTAGGTGAATTAGCTTTGGGTCAAAACATGACCGTGGCATTTATGCCATGGAACGGTTACAACTTCGAAGATTCAATCTTGATCTCTGAGAAAATTGTTGCTGACGATCGTTACACCTCTATTCATATTGAAGAGTTATCGGTTGTTGCGCGTGATACCAAGCTCGGTTCAGAAGAAATTACTCGTGATATTTCCAATTTGGCAGAGTCACAACTCTCCCGTTTGGATGAGAGCGGCATTGTTTACATTGGTGCTGAAGTTGAAGCTGGTGACGTATTGGTTGGTAAGGTCACTCCAAAGGGTGAGACAACGCTCACTCCAGAAGAGAAGCTCCTCCGTGCGATCTTCGGCGAAAAAGCATCTGATGTTAAAGATACTTCTTTGCGCGTTCCTTCAGGAATGATTGGTACCGTAATCGATGTTCAAGTCTTCACCCGTGAAGGTATTGAGCGTGATGCACGTGCACAGGCCATTATTCAAGAGGAATTACAACGCTATCGCTTGGACTTAAATGACCAGTTGCGTATTGTTGAGGGTGATGCCTTCATGCGTTTGGAAAAGATGTTGATTGGCAAAGTTGTCAACGGCGGTCCTAAGAAATTGGCTAAAGGCGCCAAGATCGACAAGGATTACCTTGCTGATTTAGAGAAATACCATTGGTTTGATATTCGTCCGGCGGATGATGATGTTGCCTCTCAAGTTGAGGCAATCAAGTCTTCAATCGAAGCCAAGCGTAAGCAGTTTGATGAGGCCTTCGAAGAGAAGCGCACCAAGCTTACCCAAGGCGATGATTTGCAGCCTGGCGTAACGAAGATGGTTAAGGTGTACTTAGCTGTTAAACGTCGCTTACAGCCTGGTGACAAGATGGCTGGTCGTCACGGTAATAAAGGTGTGGTTTCTAAAATCGCTCCTGCCGAAGATATGCCATTTATGGCAGATGGACGTCCAGTAGATATCGTCTTGAACCCATTGGGCGTTCCTTCCCGTATGAACGTTGGTCAGATCTTGGAAACCCACTTAGGTTGGGCGGCTCAAGGTATTGGTAAGCGTATTGATGAGATGGTTCGTCAACAGGCTAAACAAGCTGAACTCCGTAAGTTTCTGAAGCAGCTTTACAACGAAACCGGCCGGATTGAAGACATCGACAATTTCACTGATGAGCAGATCACTGTTTTGGCTGAGAATTTACGCCAAGGCTTGCCATTTGCTACGCCAGTGTTTGACGGTGCTACTGAGGCAGAAATCAGCCGCATGCTCGAGTTGGCTTATCCAGAAGAAGTAGCTACCTCTTTGAAGATGACTCCATCACGTCAGCAAATGATTCTGTGTGATGGCCGGACTGGCGATCAGTTTGAGCGTCCAGTCACTGTTGGCGTAATGCACGTCTTGAAACTCCACCATTTGGTCGACGACAAGATGCATGCACGTTCAACCGGACCTTACTCGTTAGTAACGCAACAGCCACTGGGCGGTAAAGCTCAGTTTGGTGGTCAGCGCTTTGGTGAGATGGAAGTTTGGGCCCTCGAAGCATACGGTGCTTCATATGTCTTGCAGGAAATGCTGACAGTGAAGTCCGATGACGTCGCAGGCCGTACCAAGGTTTACGAAAACATCGTCAAGGGCGAGCACACGATTGATGCTGGCATGCCCGAATCCTTCAACGTGCTGGTAAAAGAAATCCGCTCGTTGGGTATTGACATTGACATGGAGCGCAACTGATATGAAAGCATTGCTCGATTTATTTAAGCAAACGCAGGGCGAAGAGCAGTTTGATGTCATCAAAATTGGTCTCGCATCTCCTGAGAAAATTCGCTCATGGTCTTTTGGTGAAGTTCGCAAACCAGAAACCATCAACTATCGGACTTTTAAGCCCGAGCGTGATGGTCTGTTCTGCGCCAAGATTTTTGGACCAACCAAAGACTACGAGTGCTTATGCGGCAAGTACAAGCGCTTAAAGTTCCGCGGCGTCATCTGCGAGAAGTGCGGTGTTGAAGTTACTCTCGCCAAAGTACGTCGTGAGCGCATGGGCCACATTGAGTTGGCAGCCCCTGTCGCACACATTTGGTTCTTAAAGTCTTTGCCATCCCGTTTGGGTATGGTTCTCGATATGACTTTGCGTGATATCGAACGTGTTCTTTACTTTGAAGCATATGTAGTGGTTGATGCAGGTATGACCCCTGAAGGCGCCATGAAGCGCGGTCAGATCATGTCTGAGGATGAGTACTACGCCAAGACTGAAGAGTACGGTGACGGTGCATTTACGGCCATCATGGGCGCTGAAGGTATTCGTGATCTCTTGCGTTCGATTGATATCGATCGTGAAGTTGAGACTATTCGTGCTGACTTAAAAGCTACTGGTAGTGATGCCAAGATTAAGAAATACGCTAAGCGCTTAAAAGTGCTCGAGGCGTTCCAGACTTCAGGTATTAAGCCTGACTGGATGATCATGGAAGTATTGCCAGTATTGCCACCTGAATTGCGCCCATTGGTGCCATTGGATGGCGGTCGCTTTGCTACCTCTGATTTGAACGACCTCTATCGTCGCGTTATTAACCGTAACAACCGCTTAAAGCGTTTGTTAGAGTTGCGCGCACCAGAGATCATTGTTCGTAACGAAAAACGCATGCTGCAAGAAGCGGTTGACTCGTTGCTTGATAACGGTCGTCGCGGTAAGGCTATGACTGGCGCTAACAAGCGTCCGCTCAAGTCCTTGGCCGAGATGATTAAAGGTAAGAGCGGTCGTTTCCGTCAAAACTTGTTGGGTAAACGTGTTGACTACTCAGGTCGTTCAGTCATCGTAGTTGGTCCTACATTGAAATTGCATCAGTGCGGCTTGCCAAAATTGATGGCCTTGGAATTGTTCAAGCCATTTATTTATAACAAGCTCGAAACTTTGGGAATCGCAACCACTATTAAGGCTGCGAAGAAAGAAGTTGAAAGTCAGACTCCAATCGTTTGGGACATTCTCGAAGAAGTGATTCGTGAACATCCAATCATGCTGAACCGTGCGCCTACATTGCACCGCCTTGGTATTCAGGCTTTCGAGCCAATGCTGATTGAAGGCAAAGCGATCCAATTACACCCATTAGTCTGCGCGGCATTTAACGCCGACTTTGACGGTGACCAAATGGCGGTTCACGTTCCTTTGTCGCTCGAAGCGCAAATGGAAGCACGTACCTTGATGTTGGCTTCGAACAACGTATTGTTCCCAGCTAACGGCGAGCCATCAATCGTTCCTTCACAGGACGTTGTGTTGGGTCTGTACTATGCAACTCGTGACAAGATCAACGGTAAAGGCGAAGGCATGGTTTTCGCTAATATTACTGAAGTAGTGCGCGCATACGAAGCTGGCCAGGTTGAATTGGCCTCCCGCGTTGCTGTGCGTATCACTGAGCATGAAATCATTGATAAGAAAGCAGAGGGCGATGCCCGTTTTGCTGAAAGAACTGTGATTTATCAAACTTCAGTTGGCCGTGCAATCCTGTCAGAAATTTTGCCTAAAGGCATGACTTTCGAGGAAATTAACAAGCCTCTGAAGAAAAAAGAAATCTCACGTTTGATCAACACTTCATTCCGTAAGTGCGGTCTTCGTGAAACTGTTATTTTTGCTGACCGCCTCTTGCAGTCCGGTTTCCGCTTGGCGACTAACGCCGGTATCTCGGTTGCGATCGACGATATGCTGATTCCTAGCTCTAAAGAGCGCATCATCACTGAAGCCTCTAATAAGGTTAAGGAATATGACAAGCAGTTCATGTCAGGCCTTGTAACCAATCAAGAACGTTATAACAACGTGGTTGATATTTGGGGCGCCGCTGGTGACCAAGTTGGTAAAGCCATGATGGATGAGTTGTCACACGTTGACGTACTCGACCGTAACGGTAAAACTGTGCGTCAAGAATCCTTTAACTCCATCTACATGATGGCGGATTCTGGTGCGCGTGGATCTGCTGCGCAGATTCGTCAGTTGGCTGGTATGCGTGGTTTGATGGCTAAGCCTGATGGCTCCATCATTGAAACCCCAATTACTGCGAACTTCCGTGAAGGTTTGAACGTTTTGCAGTACTTCATCTCAACTCATGGTGCTCGTAAAGGTTTGGCTGATACTGCGCTTAAGACTGCTAACTCGGGTTACTTGACGCGTCGTTTGTGCGACGTTACTCAAGATCTCGTCGTGATCGAAGATGATTGCGGAGCCACTTCTGGCGTAACGATGAAGGCGCTTGTTGAAGGCGGCGAAATTATCGAAGCATTGCGCGATCGTATTTTGGGTCGTGTATGTATCGGTGATGTCGTTCACCCAGATACACAGGAAGTCATCGTTCCTAATGACACCTTGCTTGACGAAGATCATGTAGATCAAATCGTTGCATTGGGTATCGACGAAGTTAAAGTTCGCACAGTATTGTCTTGCTTAACTCGCTTTGGCTTGTGCGCTAAGTGCTATGGACGTGATTTAGGTCGCGGTGGTTTGGTAAACGTTGGTGAAGCGGTTGGTGTTATTGCTGCTCAGTCCATCGGTGAGCCAGGAACACAGTTGACCATGCGTACTTTCCACATTGGTGGTGCAGCGTCACGTGCTTTGGTTGCAAGCAATATTGAAGCCAAGTCAAATGGTGCTTTGAAGTTCTCCGGCACAATGCGTGTTGTTAAGAACGCGAAGGGAGAGCAGATCGTGATTTCACGTTCTGGCGAAGCCTTGATCGTTGATGACAATGGCCGTGAGCGCGAACGTCATAAGGTGCCTTACGGTGCAACCCTGTCATTAAAAGAAGGTGCTGCAGTCAAGGCTGGTGCAAGCTTGGCAACATGGGATCCATTAACCCGTCCAATCATTTCTGAGTACGCTGGTATCGCTCGCTTCGACAACGTTGAAGAAGGCGTCACAGTAGCTAAGCAGGTTGATGAGGTAACCGGACTCTCTACCCTCGTAGTAATTGATGGCAAGCGTCGTAGTGCTGCTAGCAAGGGTGTTCGTCCATTCATTAACTTAATCGATGCTAAAGGCGAAGAAGTATTGATCGCTGGCACTGATCATCCAGTAAACATTGGCCTGCAAGTTGGCGCTTTGATTACTGTTAAAGATGGCCAGAAGGTTGAGGTTGGTGAAGTATTGGCGCGTATTCCAATCGAATCACAGAAGACACGCGACATTACCGGTGGTTTGCCGCGCGTTGCTGAATTGTTCGAAGCACGTTCACCAAAAGATGCCGCTGTATTGGCTAAAGTCACAGGAACAGTTTCCTTCGGTAAAGAAACCAAAGGTAAACAACGTTTGGTGATTACCGATATGGATGGTGAAGCGAATGAATTCTTGATTCCTAAAGAGAAACAAGTTCTGGTTCATGACGGTCAAGTTGTGAATAAGGGCGAGATGATCGTGGAAGGCCCAGCCGATCCACACGATATCTTGACACTCAGAGGTATTGAAGAATTAGCTATCTACATCGTTGACGAAGTTCAAGACGTTTACCGTTTGCAAGGCGTGAAGATTAATGACAAGCACATTGAAGTCATCGTGCGTCAAATGTTGCGTCGCGTGCAAATTACTGATGGTGGCGATACTGCCTACATCACTGGTGAGCAAGTTGAGCGTTCAAAACTGTATGATGCGAACGATTTAGTGATTGCTGCAGGTAAGCGCCCAGCTCAATTTGAGAACGTATTACTGGGTATTACTAAAGCGTCCTTGTCGACAGACAGCTTCATTTCAGCGGCTTCTTTCCAAGAAACCACCCGTGTATTGACCGAAGCCGCCATTATGGGCAAGACCGATACACTCCGTGGCCTCAAGGAAAACGTCATTATTGGTCGCCTGATCCCTGCTGGTACCGGCTTGGCTTATCGCCGTGCACGCAAGGTCAGAGAGCAATTTGAACGTGATCGCGCTCAAATGATTGCCGCCGAAGAGGAAGCAATGGTTGATATGCCTTTAGAAATAGAGGCTGAAGTGATTGCTCCTGCTGGGGAGGCTGATCCAAGCTAATTTGGTGTTTTTGGCCAGAAATGGCCAGCTTTTTCCCCATTAGGTTGACGGAAAAGGCTGGCCAAGCTAGAATGCTGAGTTCTACTGATTCAGAAGAGGGTCTTTTTGACCTAGAAATTATCTAAGTCATTGATTTTCTTGAAGAAAGCAACAAAGAAGTACTAACCGAGCTATTTTATGCCAACAATTAATCAATTATTACGCAAGCCAAGAAGTCGGCTGACCGTTAAAAGCAAAAGCCCTGCGCTGCAAAACAGCCCGCAGCGCCGTGGTGTATGCACACGTGTATATACAACAACCCCTAAAAAGCCTAACTCTGCGCTGCGTAAAGTAGCTAAGGTTCGCTTAACCAATGGTTTTGAAGTGATTTCATACATTGGTGGTGAAGGCCATAACCTCCAGGAACACTCAGTAGTGTTGATCCGTGGTGGTCGTGTAAAAGATTTGCCAGGTGTTCGTTATCACATCGTTCGTGGCTCACTTGACTTGCAAGGTGTTAAAGACCGTAAGCAATCTCGTTCCAAGTACGGTGCTAAGCGCGCCAAGAAAGCAGCTTAATAGCCGCTTGAAGTTTTTGTAGCAAGTCATTGTTTGTCAGACTTAAAAGACAAGTAAGTGGTTGTTCCGTCTAAGAAATTTTTCTTAGATAGTAGGGCAACCGGAGCGGGTGATCCATGTGGACCACCCCTAACTGAACTGAAGGAATAGTTATGCCACGTCGTCGCGAAGTTCCCAAACGGGAAATCCTGCCTGATCCAAAATTCGGCAATGTAGAAGTAGCAAAATTCATGAACGTCCTCATGTTGGACGGCAAGAAGTCGGTTGCAGAGCGTATCGTTTACGGTGCCTTTGATCACATCGAGAAAAAAGCAAACAAAGAACCACTCGAAGTTTTCTCAACAGCTATGGGCAACGTTAAGCCAATGGTTGAGGTGAAGAGCCGTCGTGTTGGTGGCGCTAACTACCAGGTTCCTGTTGAAGTTCGCCCATCACGCCGTTCTGCTTTGGCAATGCGCTGGGTGCGCGAAGCCGCTAAAAAGCGTGGCGAAAAATCTATGGCCCAACGTTTGGCCAACGAATTATTAGAAGCTGCTGAAGGTCGTGGCGGCGCAATGAAGAAGCGTGAAGAAGTTCACCGTATGGCTGAAGCTAATAAAGCTTTCTCACATTTCCGCTTCTAATCGAATAGCAAAGAAAAGGCACCAACAGTGGCACGTAAAACCCCAATCGACAGATATCGCAATATTGGTATCTCTGCGCATATTGACGCAGGCAAAACAACAACTACAGAACGTGTTTTGTTCTACACCGGTGTTAATCACAAAATTGGTGAAGTGCATGATGGCGCAGCTACCATGGACTGGATGGAGCAAGAGCAAGAGCGTGGTATCACGATTACTTCTGCTGCTACCACCACTTTTTGGAAGGGCATGGCTGGTAATTTTGCTGAGCACCGCATCAATATTATTGATACCCCAGGACACGTAGACTTCACTATTGAAGTTGAGCGTTCAATGCGCGTTCTTGATGGTGCTTGCATGGTTTACTGTGCGGTTGGTGGTGTACAGCCACAATCTGAAACTGTTTGGCGTCAAGCAAACAAGTATCAAGTTCCACGTTTAGCATTCGTGAACAAGATGGACCGTACAGGTGCTAACTTCTTCAAGGTCTACGACCAGATGAAGTTGCGTTTGAAAGCAAACCCTATCTTGATCCAGATTCCTATTGGCGCTGAAGAAAACTTCAAAGGCGTTGTTGACTTGGTAAAAATGAAGGCCATCTATTGGGATGAGGCTTCACAAGGTACCAAATTTAACTACGAAGAAATTCCTGCAGAATTACAAGCATCTGCTGAAGAGTGGCGCGAGAAGATGTTAGAAGCTGCCGCTGAAAGCTCAGAAGAGTTGATGGAAAAGTACCTCGGTGGCGAAGCGCTAACCGAAGAAGAAATTAAAGCAGCATTGCGTCAACGCACGATTGCTAATGAAATCATTCCAATGATGTGCGGAACAGCTTTCAAAAACAAAGGTGTTCAGGCGATGTTGGATGCAGTAGTAGAGTTGCTGCCTTCCCCATTGGATGTTCCACCAGTTCCTTGTGAACTGGAAGACGGAACTCCTACGACGCGTAAAGCAGCTGATGATGAGAAATTCTCTGCATTGGCATTTAAGATCATGACTGACCCATTCGTTGGCCAGCTTATTTTCTTCCGCGTTTACTCAGGAATGATGAAGTCTGGCGACACAATCTACAACCCAATTAAGGGCAAGAAAGAACGTGTTGGCCGTTTGTTGCAAATGCATGCAAACCAACGTGAAGAAATCAAAGAAGTTTACGCAGGCGATATCGCAGCGGCAGTTGGTCTGAAAGATGCAACTACTGGCGAAACATTATGTGATCCAGATAGCATCGTGATTTTGGAGCGCATGGTATTCCCAGAGCCAGTGATTTCCCAAGCAGTTGAGCCAAAGACAAAACCAGACCAAGAAAAAATGGGTCTTGCTTTGAATCGTTTGGCACAAGAAGATCCATCATTCCGCGTTAAAACGGATGAAGAGTCTGGCCAAACTATTATTTCTGGAATGGGCGAGCTCCATTTGGAAATTTTGGTTGACCGTATGCGTCGCGAATTTGGTGTTGAAGCTACTGTTGGTAAGCCACAAGTTGCGTACCGCGAAACCATTCGTAAAGTTTGCGAAGAAATTGAAGGTAAGTTTGTTAAGCAATCTGGTGGTCGTGGACAGTATGGTCACGTGGTATTGAAGCTTGAGCCACAAGCACCAGGTAAAGGTTTTGAATTCATTGACGCTATTAAAGGTGGTGTAGTTCCTCGTGAATACATTCCTGCTGTAGAAAAAGGAATTCGCGAAACATTGAACTCCGGTATTTTGGCTGGCTATCCAGTTGTAGATATCAAGGCAACATTGTTCTTCGGTTCATACCATGACGTTGACTCCAATGAAAACGCATTTAAGATGGCGGGTTCAATGGCATTCAAAGACGGTATGCGCAAAGCATCACCAGTATTGCTCGAGCCAATGATGGCCGTTGAAGTTGAAACACCAGAAGATTTCATGGGTAACGTAATGGGTGACCTCTCATCACGTCGCGGTATTTTGCAAGGTATGGATGACATTCCAGGCGGCGGCAAGATCGTACGTGCTGAAGTGCCATTAGCAGAGATGTTTGGTTACTCAACTGGCTTGCGCTCGTTGACCCAAGGTCGCGCTACCTACACCATGGAATTTAAGCATTACACAGAAGCACCTAAAAACGTAGCTGAAGCAGTGATGGCTGCTAAAGCGAAGTAATTTATCCACATATTTTTGAATATTGACTAGCTAAAGAAGGCAGACAAAAAATGGCAAAAGAAAAGTTTGAGCGGACAAAACCGCACGTAAACGTAGGCACTATTGGTCACGTTGACCACGGTAAAACCACCTTAACTGCAGCGATTGCTACAGTGCTTTCTAAGCAATTTGGTGGCGAAGCAAAAGCATACGATCAGATCGATGCTGCGCCTGAAGAAAAAGCACGTGGTATTACGATTAATACTGCGCACGTTGAGTATGAGACAGCTAATCGTCACTACGCACACGTTGATTGCCCAGGACATGCTGACTACGTTAAGAACATGATTACTGGTGCTGCCCAGATGGACGGCGCTATTTTGGTATGTTCAGCTGCTGACGGCCCAATGCCACAAACACGTGAACATATCCTCTTGGCACGCCAAGTTGGTGTTCCTTACATCATCGTGTTCTTGAACAAATGCGATATGGTCGATGATGAAGAGTTGTTAGAACTCGTCGAAATGGAAGTTCGTGAACTTCTTTCTAAATACAAATTTCCTGGCGATGACACACCAATCATCCGTGGTTCTGCTAAGTTAGCCCTTGAAGGCGACGAAGGCCCAATGGGTAAAGAAGCCATTATGAAATTGGCTGAAGCTTTGGATACTTTTATTCCAACTCCAGAACGTGCTATTGACGGTGCCTTCTTGATGCCTGTAGAAGATGTGTTCTCTATCTCTGGTCGCGGTACTGTAGTGACTGGTCGTATCGAGCGCGGTATTGTTAAAGTTGGCGAAGAGATTGAAATCATCGGTATCAAGCCAACCCTCAAAACCACTTGTACTGGTGTTGAAATGTTCCGCAAATTGCTCGACCAAGGTCAAGCAGGCGATAACGTTGGTATCTTGTTACGCGGTACAAAACGTGAAGAAGTTGAGCGCGGCCAAGTATTGGCTAAGCCAGGTTCAATCACCCCACATACTCACTTTACAGCCGAGGTTTATATCTTGGGTAAAGATGAAGGTGGCCGTCATACACCATTCTTTAACAACTATCGCCCACAGTTTTACTTCCGTACTACGGACGTAACAGGTTCGATCGAGTTGCCAAAAGACAAAGAAATGGTTATGCCTGGTGATAACGTTTCAATTACCGTAAAACTCATCGCCCCAATCGCGATGGAAGAAGGTTTACGTTTTGCGATCCGCGAAGGTGGCCGTACAGTTGGCGCCGGTGTGGTTGCAAAGATTTTGGCTTAATAGTAGAAGTAAATATATTTAGCGGTTTGCTAACCGGTGACGTCTGTGCTGCAGATGTCACCGTGCTCTTTAGTTGTATAACGCGGCAGCACCGCACCGCTCTTTGGAATTAATATGCAAAACCAAAAAATTCGTATTCGCCTTAAAGCATTTGATTACCGTTTGATCGACCAGTCTGCTGCTGAAATCGTTGATACAGCTAAGCGTACTGGTGCAGTTGTTAAGGGTCCAGTACCTTTGCCAACCCGTATCGAGCGTTTTGATATCTTGCGTTCACCACACGTGAACAAGACATCACGTGATCAGTTAGAGATCCGTACCCATCTCCGTTTGATGGATATTGTTGATCCTACAGAGAAAACTGTGGATGCTTTGATGAAATTAGACCTTCCAGCAGGTGTGGATGTCGAAATTAAGTTGCAGTAATCCAGTATTTCCAGTCTTAGCTCTTGCCAAGACTGGGTTTTCGGGATAGAATCTAAGGCTTCGCTCCATTAATTGGGCGAATTTTGAGGTTTTATCAGCACTAAAAACGTTGTAACTTATTGATTTAGAAGTACTTTTACTTGTAAATCACTTAAATTAAATTTTGCCGACCAATCGAAGTCGGCGTGGAGCATGAATATGAGCTTAGGCTTAATCGGTCGCAAGATCGGCATGACCCGTCTTTTTACGGACGAAGGGGAAGCAATTCCTGTAACCGTAATCGACGTGAGCGACAACAGAATCGCTCAAATCAAGACCCAGGCAACTGATGGCTATGACGCTATCCAGTTGGCACATGGCACACGTAGAGCTACTCGCGTTACCAAATCAATGGCTGGTCACTTTGCTAAAGCAGGTGTCATGGCTGGTAACGGTCTCAACGAATTCCAATTAGATGCAGCAAAAATTGCAGAAATGACGCCAGGACAAGTTATTCCTGCTGAAACTGCTTTTACTGCTGGTCAAAAAGTGGACGTGCAAGGCGTAACAATTGGTAAGGGCTACGCCGGTACCATTAAACGTCACCATTTCAAATCTGGCCGTGCATCACACGGTAACTCACGTTCGCATAACGTGCCAGGTTCTATCGGTATGGCACAAGATCCAGGACGTGTTTTCCCAGGTAAGCGCATGACTGGCCACCTTGGTGACGATACCCGTACTGTACAAAATTTAGTCATCGCACGCATTGATGCAGAACGTAATCTCATCATGGTTAAAGGCGCTATTCCAGGTGCCCCAGGCGGTAAAGTTATTGTTACTCCAGCGGTGAAGACACCGTTGAAGAAGAAATAAGGAGAGCGACTATGGAACTTAAGCTTCTCCAAGATAACGGTACTTTAGGCGCAGGCATTCAAGCCTCACCAGAAGTATTCGAACGCGAATATAACGAAGCATTGATTCACCAAGTTGTAGTGGCGTATCAAGCAAATGCACGCAGCGGTAATCGTGCGCAGAAGGATCGTGAGCAAGTTAAGCACACAACCAAAAAACCTTGGCGTCAAAAAGGTACTGGTCGTGCTCGTGCTGGTATGAGCTCATCACCACTGTGGCGCGGAGGCGGTCGTATATTCCCGAATTCTCCAGAAGAGAATTTCAGCCAAAAAGTAAACAAGAAAATGTACCGCGCCGGCATGAGATCTATTTTGTCTCAGTTAGCTCGCGAAGGTCGTTTGAATGTTGTTGATCAATTCAATCTTGATGCTCCTAAGACCAAAGAATTAGCTGACAAAGTTAAAGCGATGGGCTTGGATTCAGTCTTGATCATTGTTGATCAGGTTAGCGAGAATTTGTACTTGGCATCACGTAACTTGCATAAAGTTGCTGTATGTGAACCACAGCACGCTGATCCATTAGCCTTGGTTCAATACAAAAAAGTATTGGTCAGCAAATCAGCGATTGCAAAAATTGAGGAGTTGCTTAAATGAGCCAAGTCCGTAAAAACGATCACAGCTTGATGAAGGTTCTGCTTGGACCCGTTATCTCTGAAAAAGCCACTATGGTTGCAGAGAAAAACGAACAAGTAGTTTTCCAAGTCACTCGCGACGCTAATAAAAGCGATGTAAAACAAGCGGTTGAATTGCTCTTTAAAGTGCAAGTTGACTCAGTTCAAATCGTCAATCAAAAAGGTAAGCCAAAGCGTTATGGCCGTTTTGAAGGTCGTCGTGACCACACTAAGAAGGCCTACGTCAGCTTGAAGCCAGGTCAAGAAATTAACTTTGAAGCGGAGGCGAATTAATCATGCCTTTGATGAAAACAAAACCGACCTCACCAGGTCGTCGCTCAATGGTCAAGGTGGTCAATCCTGATCTGCATAAAGGTAAACCTTTCGCAGCTCTCGTAGAGCCACAGTTCCAAAAAGCGGGTCGTAACAATAATGGTCACATCACTACCCGTCATAAAGGTGGTGGTCATAAGCATCACTATCGTGTCGTTGATTTCAAACGCAATGACAAAGATGGCATTCCAGCAAAAGTTGAACGCTTGGAATACGATCCAAACCGCAGTGCAAATATTGCATTGATCGTGTTTGCTGATGGTGAGCGTCGCTACATTCTTGCTGCTAAAGGCATGACTGTTGGTCAACAATTAATGAGTGGTTCAGAAGCGCCAATCAAATCTGGAAATAATTTGCCAATTCGCAATATTCCAGTTGGTAGCACGATTCACTGCGTAGAAATGTTGCCAGGTAAAGGTGCTCAGATTGCACGTTCAGCTGGTGGTTCAGCAGTATTGTTGGCGCGTGAGGGTGTATACGCTCAGGTCCGCTTGCGCTCTGGTGAAGTTCGCCGTATCTTGATCGACTGCCGTGCAACTATCGGTGAAGTTGGTAATGAAGAGCACAGCTTGCGCGTGATTGGTAAAGCTGGTGCAAATCGCTGGCGTGGTATTCGCCCAACCGTTCGCGGTGTGGCAATGAACCCAGTAGACCATCCACACGGTGGTGGTGAAGGTAAGACTGGCGAAGGCCGCGTACCTGTATCCCCATGGGGCACACCAACCAAAGGTTATCGTACACGTCGTAACAAGCGTACAACATCGATGATCGTTCAACGCCGTCAGAAGCGCTAAGCGATTAAGGAAAAATAGATATGACACGTTCAGCTAAAAAAGGCCCATTTTGCGAAGCCAGTTTGGTAAGCAAAGTTGAAGTCGCACAAGCCAACAAAGACAAAAAGCCGATTAAGACTTGGTCACGCCGTTCAACAATTCTTCCAGACTTTATTGGTCTGACAATTGCTGTACACAACGGTCGTCAACACGTTCCGGTTTATGTATCAGAAAACATGGTGGGTCATAAGTTAGGCGAATTTGCCTTGACCCGTACTTTCAAAGGTCACGCTGCTGACAAGAAAGTAACGAAGAAGTAAGGGGATGATTATGGAAGTTAAAGCTATTCACCGCAGCGCCCGCATTTCTGCACAAAAGACACGTTTGGTCGCAGACCAGATCCGTGGCTTGCCGATTGCTCGCGCATTGAACATTTTGAATTTCAGCCCCAAAAAAGCTGCCTTCATTGTGAAAAAAGTAGTTGAGTCAGCGATTGCTAATGCTGAACACAATAAAGGTGCTGACATTGATGAGCTCAAGGTATCAGCTGTGATCATTGATAAAGGGACATCTTTGAAGCGCTTTACAGCGCGCGCTAAGGGTCGCGGCAATCAAATTGAAAAACAAACTTGTCACATTAGCGTGACCTTGAGTAACTAAGGAAAGATATGGGCCAAAAGATAAACCCCACCGGATTCCGACTCTCGGTAACGAAGAACTGGACATCCAAGTGGTATGCAAACAATACTGATTTTGCAAAGATGCTCAAAGAGGACGTAGATGTCCGCATCTACCTGAAGAAGAAGCTGAAAAATGCATCCGTAAGCAAAGTCATCATTGAGCGTCCTGCAAAGAACGCACGTATTACGATTTATAGCTCACGTCCAGGTGTTGTGATTGGTAAAAAAGGCGAAGACATTGAAGTTCTCCGTCGTGAACTCCAAAAGCGTATGGGCGTTCCAGTCCACGTGAATATCGAAGAAATTCGTAAGCCAGAAGTTGATGCTCAATTGATCGCTGACTCTATTACTCAGCAGCTTGAAAAGCGCATCATGTTCCGTCGTGCAATGAAGCGTGCAATGCAAAATGCAATGCGTCTTGGTGCACAAGGTATCAAGATCATGTCATCTGGTCGTTTGAACGGTGCTGAAATTGCACGTCGCGAATGGTATCGTGAAGGTCGTGTTCCACTTCATACATTGAAAGCTGATATCGATTACGCTACTTCGGAAGCGGAAACAACATACGGCATCATCGGTGTAAAAGTTTGGGTATACAAAGGCGATACATTGGGCCGTGGTGCTGATGCTCCTGCAGTAACAGCAGAGCCAGCAGCTGAAGAGAAAAAGCCACGTCGCGCACCGGCAAAAACAACCGCACGTAAACCAGCAGCTGATAGCAAGCCTTTAGTTGCTGCTAAGCCAACAGTTAAGCGTGCACCTAAAGTCGTTGAAGCCCCTAGTGCTGAAGCGCAGAAGTCAGGAGAGTAAGCATGCTACAACCAAAGCGTCGCAAGTATCGTAAGGAACAAAAAGGTCGCAATACCGGTGTGGCAACACGCGGTAGCTCAGTAGCTTTTGGTGACTTTGGATTGAAGGCCGTTGGTCGTGGACGTTTAACCGCTCGTCAAATCGAGTCGGCACGTCGCGCAATGACCCGTCATATTAAGCGTGGTGGTCGTATCTGGATTCGCATTTTCCCAGATAAGCCAATTTCACAAAAGCCAGCCGAAGTACGTATGGGTAACGGTAAAGGTAATCCAGAGTATTACGTTGCAGAAATTCAACCAGGCAAGATTTTGTACGAGATGGATGGCGTGGATGAGACTTTGGCACGCGAGGCCTTCAAGCTTGCAGCTGCTAAGTTGCCATTGCAAACCACTTTCGTGATTCGCCACTTGGGTTGATCGGAATAGATATTATGAAAAATACAGAATTAGCATCAAAAGATCTGAATGCTTTGAACACAGAGTTAACCGAGCTCCTCAAGACCGGTTTTAAGCTCCGTATGCAAAAAGGCACTCAGCAACTCACAAATACCAGCCAATTGGGTAAAAATAAGCGCGACATCGCTCGCGTTAAAACTTTTATTGCCCAAAAATCTGCACAGAAATAAGGAAAAAGGGATATGACAGAATTAGCTAAACCCTTGCGCCGCACCCTGGTGGGTCGTGTCGTTAGCGACAAAATGCAAAAAACTGTGACTGTGCTAGTTGAGCGCCAAGTGAAGCACGCGCTTTATGGCAAATATGTTGGACAGTCCAAAAAGTACCATGCTCATGACGAAGCTGGCACATACAAGATGGGTGATACCGTTGAAATTGCTGAATCTAGACCAATTTCACGTACTAAATCTTGGGTTGTGACCCGTTTAGTAGAGGCTTCAAAAGGTATTTAAGTAAATATTAGGGAATTTGGCGAACTTTCTTGCCAAACCCCTGTTTTACGTAGTATGATAGAAGGCTTCTCTGGTTTTATTGAGAGAAGCAGTGTTTTTTCATTAATTCCGGGTTATAGCTTTCGCTAGCACCCATTGACGGAACCAAGACTGTTTGCCTTTGGCAAATAAGTTGGGAATTAAAAAATGATTCAGACCGAAAGTAGATTACAGGTCGCCGATAACACAGGCGCCAGTGAAGTTTTATGCATCAAGGTATTAGGCGGCTCTAAGCGTCGTTATGCCAGTATTGGTGATGTCATAAAAGTAACAGTGAAGTCCGCTGCTCCACGTGGCCGTGTAAAAAAAGGTGACATTTATAACGCCGTAGTAGTGAGAACTGCTAAGGGTGTTCGCCGTCCAGACGGTTCATTGATTAAGTTCGATGCAAACGCGGCGGTATTGCTCAACGCTAAGTTAGAGCCAATTGGCACACGTATCTTTGGACCAGTAACACGCGAATTGCGTACTGAAAAGTTCATGAAGATCGTTTCTCTCGCCCCCGAAGTTATTTAAGAGGCTGATATGAAAAAGATTCGCAAAGGTGATTCCGTAGTTCTGTTGACTGGCCGTGATAAGGGCAAGCAAGGAACTGTAACGGCTGTTCTCGAGAACAAATTAGTAATCGAGGGCGTTAATATTTATAAAAAGACAGTTAAGCCAAACCCAGCAGCTGGTGTTACCGGCGGCATGATTGACAAGACTATGCCTGTTCACATTTCTAATGTGGCTGTAGTAGACGGTAACGGCAAGCCATCACGTGTAGGTATCAAACTCGTTGATGGTAAAAAACAGCGTTTCCTGAAAACTACTGGCGCAACTTTAAGCGCATAAGGGGCACGGAGAAATTATGAGCACACGTTTTCAAGAACACTACAAAGACAAAGTCGTCGCTGACCTGGTTGCCAAATTTGGCTACAAGTCAGTAATGGAAGTGCCACGCATTACCAAGATCACCCTCAATATGGGCTTGGGCGATGCAGTGAACGACAAGAAAATTATCGAGAATGCAGTTGGCGATTTAACTAAAGTAGCGGGCCAAAAGCCAGTGGTTACTAAGGCGAAAAAAGCGATTGCTGGTTTCAAAATTCGTCAAGGCTACCCAATCGGTGCAATGGTGACATTGCGCGGTGCGCGTATGTACGAATTCTTGGATCGTTTCGTTACTGTGGCATTGCCACGAGTACGTGACTTCCGTGGAATCTCCGGTAAAGCTTTTGATGGCCGCGGTAACTACAACATCGGCGTTAAAGAGCAAATCATTTTCCCAGAAATCGAATACGACAAAATTGATGCCCTGCGTGGTCTCAATATCAGTATTACGACGACCGCTAAGACTGACGAAGAAGCAAAAGCTTTGTTAGCAGCGTTCAAATTCCCTTTCCGCAATTAAGAGGCTAACGTGGCAAAACTATCCCTAATTGAGCGCGAGAATAAGCGCGCAAAAACTGTAGAGAAGTACGCTGTTAAGCGTGCGGAACTCAAGGCAATCATTGCTGATCAATCACGCAGCGATGAAGAGCGCTATGAAGCGCGCTTGAAGCTACAGGCACTTCCACGTAACGCAAGTCCGATTCGTCAAAGAAATCGTTGTTCATTAACCGGTCGTCCACGTGGCACATTCCGTAAGTTTGGTTTGGCCCGTAGCAAGATTCGCGAAATCGCCTTCCGTGGCGAAATCCCCGGTTTAACCAAGGCCAGCTGGTAAGCGGCGAAAGAATTAGGAGAACTCATGAGTATCAGCGATCCAATCGCCGACATGTTGACCCGGATCCGCAATGCGCAAGCAGTGCAGAAACCTGTAGTCATGATGCCGTCGTCAAAAGTTAAAGTAGCTATTGCAAAAGTTTTGCAGGATGAAGGCTATATCGATAGTTTTGAAATCAAAGGTGAAGCAGCTAAGCCAGTGCTAAACATTGAACTCAAATACTATGCAGGCCGTCCTGTGATTGAACGTATTGACCGTGTATCAACACCAAGTCTACGTATCTACAAAGGCCGCCACGACATTCCTGAAGTAATGAATGGCTTGGGCATTGCAATTATTTCAACCCCACAAGGCGTAATGACAGACCGCAAAGCTCGTGCAAACGGCGTTGGTGGTGAAGTTATTTGCTACGTTGCGTAAGGAGAGAAATAATGTCCCGCGTAGGTAAATCACCAATTACAGTCCCAAAGGGCGCTGAAATCAGCATCAATGGTGCAAACATTACTGTTAAAGGCCCATTGGGTACATTGACACATAATTTGCATCCTTCAGTTGGTTTGAAACAAGAAGATGGCGTATTGACAGTTGTTTTAAATAACAACTCACCAGAAGCTGGTGCCCAGTCAGGTACGGCACGTGCTTTAGTAAACAACATGGTTGTTGGCGTCACTAGCGGCTTTGAGCGCAAGCTCAGCTTGGTAGGCGTTGGTTACCGTGCTGCTGCTCAAGGCGAAACATTGAAGTTGCAGTTAGGTTTCTCACATGACATTATTTACAACCTTCCAAAAGGTGTAAAAGCTGAGACGCCATCACAGACTGAAATCATTATCAAAGGCTCCAACAAGCAGCAAGTTGGCCAGGTCGCAGCTGAAGTTCGCGCATACCGTTCACCAGAGCCATACAAAGGCAAGGGTGTTCGCTACGTTGACGAAGTTGTGCATCTGAAAGAAACCAAGAAGAAGTAAGCGAGATTAAAAAATGAATAAAGACGAATCCAGACAAAGACGTGCTCGGCAGACTCGCATTCGCATTGCCGAAGCATTGGCAAATCGCTTAACAGTTATCCGTAGCAATACTCATATTTCTGCACAGGTATATAGCCCATGCGGAACCAAGGTTGTAGCAGCAGCTTCAACCATGGAAAAAGAATTGCGCCAAGCGATCAAAAACGGCGGCAACGCTGATGCGGCTAAACAAATTGGCAAGTTAGTTGCTGAGCGTGCTGTTAAAGCAGGCGTTGTTGATGTTGCTTTTGATCGTTCCGGTCATCGTTACCACGGCCGTATTAAGGCCTTAGCTGAAGCTGCGCGTGAAGCCGGCCTGAAGTTCTAATAGGGTTTAGGAAAAAACATGGCAAAAATGCAAACCAAGATGCAAAACGAAGAGCGTGATGATGGTCTTCGCGAGAAGATGATCGCTGTTAATCGTGTAACTAAAGTGGTAAAGGGTGGTCGTATTCTCGGCTTCGCTGCACTTACTGTAGTTGGCGATGGCGATGGCCGCATCGGCATGGGTAAAGGCAAATCAAAAGAAGTTCCAGTTGCTGTTCAAAAAGCAATGGATGAAGCCCGTCGCAAGATGATCAAGGTTTCCTTACGCAAAGGCACTTTGCAACATACAGTGACAGGTCAACATGGCGCATCACGCGTTTTGATTTCACCTGCTAAAGACGGTACTGGAATTATTGCTGGTGGCCCAATGCGCGCTATTTTCGATGTAATGGGCGTAACTAACGTAGTAGCTAAGTCACTTGGCTCTACCAACCCTTACAACCTGGTTCGTGCAACGATAAATGGTTTGAGCAAGATGAGTACTCCTGCTGAAATTGCTGCTAAGCGCGGCAAATCAGTTGAAGAGATTCTCGGCTAAGACCAAAAGATTAGGAATCAAAAAATGACAACTGCATCCAACTCCAAAGTCAAACTGCAACTAGTACGCAGCTTGATCGGTACTCGCGAAAGCCATCGTGGAACTGTTCGTGGCTTAGGCCTACGACGCATCAATTCTGTTTCAGAATTGGAAGACACACCAGCTGTACGCGGAATGATTAATAAAGTTTCTTATCTAGTTAAAGTTATTAGCTAAATAGCAGGTAAATAGGCGAAGAATATGCAACTCAATACAATTAAACCCGCAGCGGGCTCAAACAAAAATCGTCGTCGCGTAGGTCGCGGCATCGGTTCTGGTCTTGGTAAAACAGCTGGTCGTGGTCATAAAGGTCAAAAATCCCGTTCAGGTGGATTCCACAAAGTGGGATTCGAAGGTGGACAGATGCCTATGTACCGTCGCTTGCCAAAGAGAGGCTTTGTGTCTTTGACACGTCGCCACGTTGGTCAAATTACGCTAAATGAATTAGCAAGCATCGGCTTGCCAGAAGTAGATTTGTTGGTTTTAAAGCAGCATGGTTTTGCTGGTGAGCAAATTACTTCCGTAAAAGTTATTAAAACTGGTGAGATAAAGATTGCCGTAACCCTCAAGGGCATTACAGCAACTGCCGGCGCAAAAGCAGCTATTGAAGCAGCTGGCGGCAAATTTCTTGAGCAGGCTTAATCGGTAATTTATTAGATCATGGCATTAGCACCTACCAATAACGCAAGCACTGCACAATCAGGAGGCAAGTTTGGCGAATTACGTCAACGCTTGGTATTCCTAGTATTGGCATTGCTGGTGTTCCGTTTGGGTGCTCATATTCCAGTTCCGGGTATTGACCCAGATCAGCTCGCACAATTGTTCTCAGGTCAAAAAGACGGTATTTTGGGAATGTTTAACTTGTTCTCAGGCGGCGCTTTATCCCGTTTCACGGTTTTTGCCTTGGGAATCATGCCTTATATTTCTGCATCGATCATCATGCAGCTCATGACGATAGTTGTTCCATCGCTTGAGTCTTTGAAAAAAGAAGGTCAGTCTGGACAGCGTAAGATTACCCAGTACACCCGCTACGGCACCGTGTTCTTGGCAACTTTTCAAGCTTTGGGAATCTCAGTTGCATTGCAAGCCCAGCCAGGCTTAGTTATTAATCCAGGCTTGATGTTTGAACTCAATACTGTAGTCACTTTGGTTACCGGTACGATGTTTTTGATGTGGCTCGGTGAGCAAATTACAGAACGTGGTTTGGGTAACGGTATTTCCATCATCATCTTTGGCGGTATCGTTTCTGGTTTACCAAATGCCTTGGCAAGTTTGCTTGAGTTGGTGCGCACTGGTTCAATGAATATTTTGTCAGCAATGCTGATCGTTGTGATCGTGATTGCAGTGACCTATTTTGTAGTGTTTGTAGAGCGCGGTCAGCGTCGTATCTTGGTGAACTACGCTAAGCGTCAAGTTGGCAATAAGGTATACGGCGGCCAATCTTCTTATTTCCCATTGAAGTTAAATATGGCGGGTGTTATCCCCCCAATTTTTGCTTCTTCGATTATTTTGTTCCCTGCAACGATTGCTGGCTGGTTTACATCAGGCGAGCCAACCAATGTGTTCAGCAGAATTATTAAAGATTTGGCTGCAACATTGGCACCAGGTCAGCCCGTTTACACCATTTTGTATGCAGCTGCGATCATTTTCTTCTGCTTCTTCTACACAGCCCTGGTATTTAACAGCCGTGAAACTGCTGAGAATTTGAAGAAGAGCGGTGCATTTGTTCCAGGTATTCGTCCTGGCGATCAGACTGGCCGTTATATCGACAAGATCTTGGTTCGCCTGACATTGGCTGGTGCTATTTATATGGTTCTGGTTTGCTTGTTACCAGAATTCTTAGTATTGAAGTACAACGTGCCGTTTTATTTCGGCGGTACTTCATTATTAATTATTGTTGTTGTTGCGATGGATTTCATGGCTCAAGTTCAGTCATTCGTGATGCAACAGCAGTACGGCTCTTTGATGAAAAAAGCCAATTTTAAGATGGGCGCCTAACTGAATGTCTAAAGACGATGTAATTCAGATGGCGGGAGAAATTATTGAGAATTTGCCGAACGCAATGTTTCGCGTGAAGCTAGAGAACGGACATGTAGTTTTAGGGCACATTTCCGGAAAGATGCGGATGCACTATATCCGAATTTTGCCGGGAGATAAGGTGACGGTGGAGATGACTCCTTACGACCTGACGCGCGCAAGAATTATTTTCCGTGCGAAGTAATAGTTAAGTTGTACCTATTTTTAAGAGGTGAGTTATGAAAGTTTTGGCATCCGTTAAGTGTATTTGCAGAAATTGCAAGATCATTAAGCGCAAGCGCGTTGTGCGCGTGATCTGTTCTTCAGACGCACGTCATAAGCAGCGTCAAGGCTGATCTAGTTAATTAAGAGGAAATCTCATGGCACGTATCGCTGGGGTAAATATCCCAAATCATCAACACACTGTCATTGGTTTGACAGCAATTTTTGGCATTGGCACAACACGTGCTCACAAAATTTGCCTGACCACTGGTGTTGCAATTGATAAAAAAATCAAAGATCTTACAGACGCTGACTTGGAAAAGTTGCGTGATGAAGTAGGTAAGTTTGTTACTGAAGGTGACCTTCGTCGTGAAGTAACGATGAGCATCAAGCGTTTAATGGACTTAGGCTGCTATCGCGGCGTTCGTCATCGTAAGGGCTTGCCTGTACGTGGTCAACGTACCAAGACTAACGCGCGTACCCGTAAGGGCCCACGTAAGTCCGGCGTGCAACTGAAGAAATAATCAAGAAAGTTTATTGACATGGCAAAACAACAATCCGCTTCCGCTGCTTCACAGCGCGCACGCAAGAAGGTTAAAAAGAACGTTGCTGACGGTATCGCACACGTTCATGCTTCTTTTAATAACACTATTATCACGATCACTGATCGTCAAGGTAATGCGCTTTCATGGGCAACATCTGGCGGCCAAGGTTTCAAGGGTTCACGCAAGTCAACACCTTTTGCTGCTCAGGTAGCCGCAGAAGTTGCAGGCAAAGCAGCCGTTGAATGTGGTATTAAGAACTTAGAAGTTCAGATCAAGGGCCCAGGCCCAGGTCGTGAATCTGCAGTACGCGCATTGAATTCTTTGGGTATCAAAATTACCGAGATTCAAGACGTAACTCCAGTTCCGCACAATGGTTGCCGTCCTCCTAAGCGTCGTCGTATCTAAGCTGGGAAGTTGGCAGTACACAAGTTTTAGTAGTTTTTTTATAAAGCCCACTGTTCATCTGAATTAAAGGGTGAACTCACCGCCGGTCGTAAGGCTGCGGCAAAGAAAGGAAAGCATCGTGGCACGTTACTTAGGGCCTAAGGCCAAGTTAGCACGTCGGGAAGGTACCGACTTATTTTTAAAGAGCGCACGTCGCGCCCTGTCAGACAAGTGCAAGTTAGATACTAAGCCTGGTCAACATGGCCGTACATCTGGCTCAAGAACTTCTGACTACGGCAATCAATTGCGTGAAAAGCAAAAGGTTAAGCGTATGTACGGAATTTTGGAGCGTCAGTTCCGTCGTTACTTCGCCGAAGCTGAGCGTCGTAAAGGCAATACTGGTTCTACATTGCTCCAGTTGTTGGAATCACGTCTCGATAACGTTGTTTATCGTATGGGCTTTGGTTCTACTCGTGCTGAAGCGCGTCAGTTGGTTTCCCACTGTGCAATTTTGCTCAATGGCAACCCTGTGAACATTCCATCAATTCAGGTTAAACCTGGTGATGTAGTCGCTATTCGTGAAAAAGCGAAGAAGCAAACCCGTATTACAGAATCACTCAATTTGGTTCAGCAGATGTCTGCTGTCGGCTGGGTTTCAGTTGATGCAGCCAAGCTGGAGGGAACATTTAAGCAAGTGCCTGACCGTGAAGACATCAGCGGTGAAATTAATGAAAGTTTGATCGTCGAATTGTATTCACGCTAATTAGGCACTCTCAAGGAAAAAATATGCAAACAAATTTGCTCAAGCCAAAAATTATTTCTGTTGAAGCGCTTACTGCCAACCAAGCTAAGGTTGTTATGGAGCCGTTCGAGCGTGGCTATGGCCACACCCTCGGCAACGCATTACGTCGTGTGTTGTTATCCTCGATGGTTGGTTATGCACCAACTGAAGTAGCTATTGCAGGTGTTGTTCATGAATACTCCACTTTAGATGGTGTTCAAGAGGACGTAGTAAATCTCTTGTTGAACCTCAAAGGTATCGTATTCAAATTGCAGTCACGTGATGAAGTCACTATCAATTTGCGTAAAGAAGGTCCAGGCGTTGTTACAGCAAAAGATATCGATTTGCCACATGATGTAGAAATCATTAATCCTGATCACGTTATTGCTCACTTGTCCGCTGGTGGCAAGTTAGATATGCAGATCAAGGTTGAAAAAGGCCGTGGCTATGTACCAGGCAATATGCGTCAATACCACGACGAAGCTACCAAGATTATTGGTCGTATCGTGTTGGATGCCTCATTTAGCCCAGTAAGCCGTGTTAGCTATGCTGTTGAATCTGCTCGTGTTGAGCAGCGTACCGACTTAGATCGTCTCGTTATGACAATCGAAACAAACGGTGTGTTGTCTCCTGAAGAGGCCATTCGTCAAGCTGCTACCATTTTGGTTGATCAGTTAGTTGTATTCGCGGCCCTCGAAAGCAGCGAAGTTTCTGGTGATCTCGCACCAAGCCGCTCATCAATGGTTGATCCAATGTTGATGCGTCCAGTTGATGACCTCGAACTGACAGTTCGCTCTGCAAACTGCTTGAAGGCTGAGAACATTTATTACATCGGTGACTTGATTCAACGTACAGAGAATGAATTGTTGAAGACGCCTAATTTAGGTCGTAAGTCCTTGAATGAAATTAAGGATGTATTGGCGGCTCGTGGCTTAAGTCTTGGCATGAAACTCGAAAGCTGGCCTCCAGCTAACCTCGAGAAATAATTAGAAAGGAAGCATCATGCGTCACGGAAACGGCTTACGCAAACTAAACAGAACATCATCACATCGCTTGGCGATGCTGCGCAACATGTCCAATTCTCTTTTGGAGCACGAAGTGATTAAAACCACTTTGCCAAAAGCAAAAGAATTGCGCATGGTTGTTGAGCCTTTGATTACCTTAGGTAAAAAAGATAACTTAGCAAATCGTCGCTTGGCATTTAATCGCACACGTGATCGCGATATCGTAGCTAAACTCTTTACAGAGCTCGGCCCACGTTACGCAACACGTCCAGGTGGCTACCTTCGTATTTTGAAGTTTGGCTTCCGTCATGGCGATAATGCACCAATGGCATTAGTAGAGTTGGTAGATCGTCCAGAAGTTGATGAAACAGCTGTAGTTGAAGAGGCTTAAGCCCTTTAGCGCAATTAAAAGCCAGGCTTCGGTCTGGCTTTTTTCATTTATACGGTTATAAATACGGAATGGCTGAAATTCAATCCACCCAACTCCTGATCGTCATCACTAGCTTTGCCAAGCTTGGGGATGCACAAGTCATGGCCCGCAAACTCATCCAAGAGCGGCTAGCAGCATGCGTGCAGATTAACGAAGGGGTGCATTCGGTATACCGTTGGAATGGAAAAATTTGCGAAGAGCAGGAAGTAAGCCTCGCGGCCAAAACCGTTGCAGGAAAATGGGACGAGATAAGCACATTCATTAAAGATAATCATCCCTACGAATTACCAGAGTTAATCGGCATGACACCAGCAGAATATGATCTGGCATATGGCCAATGGGTACAAGCAGAGGTACATTCAGAACCATGAAATTGATGCAAACACTTTTCAAGATAATTGCTCTATCGGTTTTATTGGCAGGGCAGGCATTTGCTGCCCCAGATTTTTTACCGCCAGAAAAAGCGTTTCGAATTGAGGCCGCATGGCTGGAGAACTCAAATCAAATAGAAGTTGAGCTCTCTCCAGTAAAGGGCTATTACATTTATCAAGAGTCTTTGCATTTTCGAGCTGGCTCAGATTTAAATAAGCTCAGTACATACAAGCCTGCTTTGCCCATGGGCGAAAAAAAGTTTGATCAGACCTTTCAGAAAACACTACAGATTTATAAGCAGCCCTTTATTGTGTTTTTTGATGTACAGGCCGCCCCAGGTAAGCCAATCCATCTAGAAGTTGAGTTGCAAGGATGTGCTGAGGCTGGTATTTGTTATCCGCCGATGACGTTGAAATTTTTATTAGCGGGCCCAGGTGTGAAAGCAGCGCCCATTCCGGATGTGCTGGATGAGGCCAACAATCCATCCACCGACAAAGCATTAAGCCTGATGGATTTGTGGCGTGAGCGGGACGATATCAATGCCATTAATAACTTCCTCGCGAGCACTTCAACAGCCTACTTATTTTTGGCCTTCTTCGTTCTTGGGCTGGCACTTGCCTTTACTCCCTGTGTACTGCCTATGCTCCCCATATTGTCGAGTGTGATATTTGGCACGCAAGGAGGCAAGGCGGTTTCTAAATCCCGCGCTAGTTTGCTCGCAATGGCCTATGTACTAGGCATGGCGCTGATATATGCCATGGCGGGAGTGTTAATGGCTGCACTAGGTGGTAGCGTGCAGAGAGCCTTGCAGAGTCCCATTGCATTGGCTGGCTTTGCCTTGCTGTTATTAGCCCTATCAGGCAGCTTATTTGGGCTGTATGACCTACGACTACCCCAATCCTGGCATCAGCATATTGACCGCATTGCAGGGCGCCAAAAGGGCGGCAGCATCCTTGGCGCGCTTGCCTTGGGCGGAATCTCTACTTTAGTAGCGAGCCCTTGCATTACAGCCCCTCTGGCAGGTGTGCTGGCTTTTATTGCTCAAACAGGATCCATGACATTAGGCGCAGGCCTTCTGTTTGTGATGGCGCTGGGGATGGGCTTACCACTTTTATTTATTGCCGTAGAGGCGCGCATCTTAATTCCATCTACAGGCATTTGGATGATTTGGCTGCAACGGACTTTAGGAGTCTTATTGGTAGCCACAGCTTTTTGGATTGCTTCACCGCTATTTCAAAAGGGTGGGATTTCAGGAGGGAGCCAAAGTGTTAATGGTCAGGTGATTCGCCAAATAGGTGGGGATCTTCGCTTCACCATCATTCAGTCGCCAGCCGATCTTGACCGTGAGCTTGCAAAAGCGAAGATTGAAAATAAACTGGTATTGCTCGATTTCTATGCCGACTGGTGTATTAGCTGCAAAGAGATGGAAGTCAACACCTTTGAGAATCCCGATGTTGCAAAGCAATTAAAACAATTTGTTTTGTTGCAGGCTGACGTTACAAAAAACAGCGCAGACAACCAGGCCCTATTAAAGCGTTTTGGTTTATATGGTCCACCCGGAATTTTAATTTTTGATCTGACCTCACAAGAGCAAAAAGAGCAGCGTGTGATTGGCTATATGCCACCACAGCGTTTTCTTGAGCGCTTGCAAAAAGCTAACCAGTAAAAGCATGCCAAGCATACAGAGTATCTACACGGCTCTTGAGGCTGGTTTGCCAATGATCCAAAAAGAAAGTGTCAGGGCCATTCGCAACAAGGGTATCGAAGAGGATAGATATGCAGCAGGCGTGGGCGCATACTCAAAATCAAACCCGCCAAAGGTGAGAGATATCTCTCTCATCACGCGAGAAGGAATTGATGCTGCCAATGATGGACTTCATGCAGGGGGCTTAAAAAAATACCTCGATAGCGAGACTAGAAGAAATATTGTGATTGAGGGAATGTCGGCAGAAGCGCTCAATCATTTACTTGGGAAGGAGTTTTACTTGGGGACGGTCAGGCTTAAAGCTACTGAACTGTGTATTCCTTGTGAGCGCCCAGCCAAGTTATCTAAGAAAATTCATTTTCTGACAGCCTTTGAAAACAAAGGTGGCATCAGGGCTCAAGTCTTAGAGGGTGGCGATATCAGGGTCGGAGACCCACTCACTACTGCTTTACTTGCTCAGCTTGATTAGTCTTGCTGCTTCAAGCGCAAAGTAAGTTAATACTCCATCTGCTCCAGCGCGTTTAAATGCGAGTAAGGATTCCATCATGACGGCATCGTGATCTAGCCAGCCATTTTGTGCAGCGGCTTTGAGCATGGCATATTCACCGCTTACTTGATACGCGTAAGTAGGATATTCAAAAGTATCTTTCACTCTACGCACAATATCTAAATAAGGCATACCTGGTTTCACCATCACCATATCAGCACCTTCGCTGATATCAAGTGCAACCTCATGAATAGCTTCATCGCTATTAGCCGAATCCATTTGGTATGTTTTTTTATCGGCTTTGCCTAAATTTTTTGCAGAACCAACGGCATCACGGAAGGGGCCGTAGAAAGCGGATGCATACTTTGCAGAGTAGGCCATGATGCGGGTGTGAATTAAATTCTTCTGTTCGAGCGCTTCACGAATTTTCCCGATGCGGCCATCCATCATGTCGGATGGAGCAACAATGTCTACGCCAGCTTGCGCTTGCGCGACTGCCTGCTGAACCAATATAGCTGTAGTTTCATCATTGAGAATACGACCTTCAGCATCTAAAACACCATCTTGCCCATGACTGGTATAGGGATCCAAGGCAACATCGGTCATGATGCCAAGAGTAGGGAAACGCTTTTTGAGTTCTTTAACAGCCGTAGGAATCAATCCATTTGGATTGAAAGCTTCCTTGCCATCAGGTGTTTTTAAAGCAGAATCAATGACCGGGAACAAAGCCATGACAGGGATGCCCAATGCCACGCATTCTTGCGCTACTGAGAAAAGTAAATCTAATGACACACGATTTACCCCTGGCATCGAGGCAACGGCTTGCGATTGATTGCTGCCTTCAAGCAAAAATACTGGATAGATGAGGTCGCTAGGGCTTACGCTGTTTTCTTGCATTAAACGGCGCGACCAATCATCGCGTCGCATGCGACGGGGGCGATGTGCTGGGAAGTGTAATAACGAGTTAGCTGGTGATTTCATCTTCTGTAGTCTCTGCTTCAAATAACCATTTAAGCACTAAATTATCTGCTTCTTCAAGCCCAATGCGCTTGGTGCTGGAGAACAATTGTGCCGTAAGTTGCTTAGAGTCACCCACGCCACCTGGGAGTACTGGATCGTATTGTTGCAATTGTTTTGTTACCGCTTCAAGGGTGTGCTTGCACTCGGTCTTATTGAGCTTGTCGCATTTGCTGAGTAGGACATGAATTGGTTTACCAGTTGGCACAAACCATTGAATCATTTGTTCGTCTAGATCGGTAATGCCGCGACGGGCATCAACAATCAGCACCATACCCACCAATTGATCTCTGACTTGTAAGTAATCGCTCAGGAGGGTATTCCAGTGGTATTTGGTTTCGCGATTTACCGCTGCGTAGCCATAACCAGGCAAATCCACCAAATAAGCCAAAAGATCATCTTTTGCGAAAAGGCCAAAATAATTGATATGTTGCGTGCGACCAGGCGTTTTACTAGAAAAAGCCAATCTTTTTTGGTTACAAAGGACGTTAATAGCGCTAGATTTGCCCGCATTTGAGCGGCCAGCAAAGGCAACCTCACGCAATGGGGTGCTGGGCAGACAATGGGTGTCATTGACTGTGGTTGCGAAACGGGCTTGAAAGAGTTTAGACATGTCCTGAAGCTATTGTAAAATCACGCAAAATCATGAAATATCTCATGGTGTTGGGTAAAAGGTTGTAAATGTAGGGCCCAAACACTTTTAGGAATTTTTGCCAAGGTAAACATAATGCGTCAAAGCTCTCAAATCTCCAAATTAACTGGTCTTCGTGCTGGTTTCGCGGCCCTCTCTATTTTCGCCCTGTTCAGTGTTTCTGGCCTGGCAAATGCTGCTGATGCAGCCCCTATGGCAGCTCCTGCCGCTGAAGCCAAGGCTCCAGCGGTGCCTGGCAAGCCAAAAACAGATGCAGCCGCTGGCGAGACCCTCTATAGCGCTGGAGACTCTACGCGTGGCGTTGTAGCCTGTATTACTTGCCATGGTCCCAAGGGCCAAAGCGCAGTAGGTACATGGCCTAAATTGGCTGCCCAGCATGCTGCTTACACAGCCAAGCAGTTGAAAAACTTTAAAGATGGTAGCCGTGCGAACCCAATCATGATGGGTATGGCTGCCACCCTGACCGAACAAGATATGAACAATATCGCTGCGTTCCTTTCTAAGCAGGCTCCATCTCAAGGCGTTGCGCAAAATAAAGACACTATTGAACTGGGCCAGAGTATTTATCGCGGTGGCATCGCCTCAAAGGGTGTCCCAGCATGTGCAGCTTGTCATAGTCCAAATGGCGCTGGTATCCCAGCTCAATATCCTCGCTTAGGCGGTCAATGGGCAGAGTATTCAAATGCTCAATTACTCGCTTTCCGTGAAGGCACTCGTAAAAATAGTCCGCAGATGGCAATCGTTGCTGCAAGACTCTCCGATCAGGAAATGAAAGCAGTTGCAGATTACATGGCCGGCTTGCGTTAATAGTTAGCAGCTCCAAAACAAAAACCCCGCTGAACTGAGCGGGGTTTTTTATTGCCTAAGATTGATTGCTTTTCAATTGAATATTCTTATTTGGGCAGAACCATTTCATGAGCGAAAAGGTCTTTCATGTTTTCGCGGGCCCGAATGACGTAAGCATTTTTTCCATCAACCATAATCTCTGCTGGCTTGGGTCTGGTGTTGTAGTTCGAGGCCATCACAAAGCCATAAGCCCCTGCAGACAGAATAGCCAAAAGATCGCCTTCCTCAACTGCAAGATCGCGATCTTTTCCTAGCCAGTCACCGGATTCACAGACAGGACCAACGACGTCATAGGTCGAACTTTTCACTGCTTTAGTTTCCACCGGAACGATGCCGTGATATGCCTCATAAAGAGCAGGGCGCATGAGTTCGGTCATTGCCGCGTCAACAATACAAAAGTTTTTCTCTGCACCAGGCTTGAGATATTCCACCTTGGTCAGCAGAACGCCAGCATTGCCTACCAATGATCTACCTGGCTCAAGCACGACATCAAGATGTCCAAAGCCACGTTCAGCAACGCGATCAAGCAATGTATTTGTGAAGGCCGTAATGTCAGGTGGCGTTTCTTCGCCGTAGGAGATGCCAAGGCCACCACCTAAATCAAGATGGTGAATTTCAATACCTTCTTTATGAAGGTGGGAGACAAGATCTAAGACCTTGTCGAGTGCATCTAAATACGGTGCAGTAGTGGTAATTTGTGAACCAATATGGCAGTCAATACCAACCACATCAATTTGAGAAAGTAAGGCGGCCTCACGATATGTTTTTAAAACTTCGTGATATGCAATACCAAATTTATTGCCTTTTAAGCCAGTAGAAATATAAGGATGCGTTTGCGCATCTACATCTGGATTTACGCGCAAAGAAATCGGCGCGCGACAGTTGAGTTCTTGGGCAACGCGGTTAATTTTATGAAGCTCTGCAATGGATTCAACGTTGATACATTTAACGCCCGCCTTTAATGCTTGGGCGATTTCTTCGGCGGATTTTCCAACGCCAGCAAATACCAGGCTTTGAGGATCGGCTCCGATTGCTAAGGCGCGGGCTAGTTCGCCGCCGCTAACCAAGTCAAATCCTGCGCCTAATTTTTTGAAGCAATCAATGACCGCTAAATTGCTATTAGCCTTCATTGCAAAATGAACGCGGGCGCGACGCTTGCCTTTGCCATCGAGGCAGGCGCGGTCATAGGCTTGGTAGGCCTCCGTTAATGCTTTTTTGCTATAGATATAGAGTGGTGTCCCAAACTCTTTTGCTAAATCAGCCAATGGGACATCTTCTGCGTACCAGGCGCCATGGCGCTCTGAGAATCCAGATAATGTGGGAAGAGGGATTACAGGGCTTTTCATTGCTTTACCGGAGGTGGAGTGGTTACGCTAGAGCTTTGGGGTGGATACAGCTTGCCTTTAGGCTCTGGCTCGCTTGGGGCTGTTGGTGCGGGCGGCGGGTTTGGTAAATAAAGCGGTCCTCTAACCCCACATCCCACAAGGGATATTAGGAGGCTAATACCGAGGGTTCTTATAAGAATCGCTATCATGAATGTCTCTAAAACGAATGATTGAATATAGCATGCAGGACTCGCCAATGAAGCCAAATAATGCCACTCCAGAACGGATTGATGACAAGCAATTTCATCAGTTGGGGGCTAATTTGCTGCACTCAATCGAGGTGGCTTTAGAGACTGCCGACGACGAACTAGATCTGGATCTAGATGTAGAGCGTCAAGGCGGTAATGTTATTAATATTCGGTTCCGCGATCGCAGTGTCATCGTAGTGAACACGCAAACACCATTGCATGAGATTTGGGTGGCAGCTAAGTCTGGGGGCTACCACTATCGCTGGTCGGGAACCCTAGTTGCCCCATTATGGTTAGACACCAAAACGGGACGTGAGCTATTGAGTGACTTATCTGAGTTTGCTAGTGCTCAGGCAGGTAAATCAGTCAAGATTGATTTGCTAAAGTAATTCCTGAATGCATTAAGCCGCGCCCGTGGCTTTTAGAGTTTCAAGCACGGTTGCATCAGCTACGCTCTTAATCTGTGCTTTGCCGATTTTTTCTAGAAGGACATAGCGGATGGTTCCGCCCTCAGTCTTTTTATCTACTTGCATGAGTTCCATGTAACGCTCGGCACCAAATTTAGGTGGCTTAATTGGAAGGCTCATCGATTGAATAATCTTTGTTAAGCGATCGACTTCCACTTGGGTGATGTGGCCAAGTCGGCAAGATAGGTCTGCGCCCAATACCATTCCGCAGCCTACCGCTTCACCGTGCAGCCATTCTCCATAACCCATACCGGCTTCGATGGCGTGACCAAAGGTGTGGCCAAAGTTGAGGGTAGCGCGAATACCACCCTCTCGTTCATCTGCAGAAACTACGGCAGACTTGATTTCGCAAGAACGCAATACTGCGTGAGCCATTGCTTCTGTATCGCAAGCCAACAAGGCTTTGGAGTTAGCTTCAATCCAATCTAAAAATTGGGCATCAGCAATTGCACCATGTTTAATGACTTCAGCCAGACCGGCAGACAGCTCACGTGGAGGAAGTGTTTTTAAAGTATTTAAATCTGCGATGACAGCTTCTGGCTGATGAAAGGCGCCAATCATATTTTTGCCAAGCGGATGATTAATGCCTGTTTTGCCGCCAACTGATGAATCGACTTGCGCTAATAGCGTAGTGGGTACTTGAATGAAGCGAATACCGCGCATAAAGCTAGCGGCCGCAAAGCCAGTCATGTCACCAATGACACCACCTCCCAGCGCAACCAACATCGTTTGGCGATCAGCGCCATGGGTCAGCAGGGCATCAAATATCAGCTGTAGATTTTTCCAGTCTTTATAGGATTCGCCATCTGGCAAAACAATTCTTCTGACGGGCTTACCAAGTTTTTCTAAAGTTTTCGTAAGGCGCTCGGCATAGAGCGGCTCGACTGTTGTATTGGTAACGATATAAATTGAAGTGGCTTTCTCGCAGGCGCTAAAGAGTGCGGGCTGATCAATCAGGTCTGTACCAATGTGGATTGGATAGCTTCTAATGCCGAGATCTACTTCAAGTGTTTTCATAAGAATTTCAGGAGGACAGTTCAAGCTGCATGATTAAAGTGTTGACCAATTGATTTACGCTGGGTTTACCAGTCTCAATCACATGGTCTGCGATTTCACGATAGAGGGGGTCGCGAATGGCATATAAATCCTCTAGAATTTTTTTGGCATCACCATTTCTTAACAGTGGGCGACCTTCCCCACCTTTTGTGCGATGCCAAAGTTCAATTGGGTTTGCATGGAGGTAAATGACAACCCCTCGCTCGCCAAGTGCTTTGCGATTTTCTGGAAGCAGCACTGCGCCACCTCCAGTCGCCAAAATAATATCGTGCTCAGCGGTAATTTCATTGATCGCTTGCGCTTCACGCTTGCGGAAACCTTCTTCACCTTCCATCTCAAAGATGACAGGAATCTTGACTCCGCAGCGATCTTCAATGACATGGTCAGCATCCAGAAAACGACGCCCCAATTTTTTGGCAAGCACTTTTCCAACAGTCGATTTTCCTGCGCCCATCAGGCCGATCAGAAAGATATTGTTGGATGAAGAGTTCACCCTCAGATTTTATTAGGGTTTATCAAGGACAGTGGGAGTTAAGAAGACCAGTAGCTCAGTTTTATCTTCTAACTTTGATTTATGGCGAAATAAATGACCTATGAGGGGAATATCGCCCAATAAGGGGACTTTGACTTCATCCTCGCGTTCGGTTGTCTGAAAGATGCCCCCAATGATGGCAGTCCCTCCATTTTCTACAGTGACTTCTGAGCTGAGGTTTTTGGTATCAATGGCATAACCCTGCTCAGTTTTCATGCCAATCGTGTCTTTGTTGATGCCTACCAGCATGGATATCTTGCCATCCGGATGGATTTTCGGCAAAACCTCCAAGCGTAGATTGGCTTTGCGGAACTGCAATTTGCTGCCACTTTGGGAGGTGGTTTGATAAGGTAGCTCAGTACCTTGTTCGATCGTTGCCTTCACCTGATCCCCAGTCATGATGCGAGGATTAGAGAGAATTTTTCCTTGACCATCGGACTCTAGGGCAGAAAGCTCCATTTGCAATAAGCGGCTTGCATTCTTAGAAACCAAGATGGCAGCCAGGCTTGCTGGGTTGAAACCGCTGAGGCCAGTACCCGCTAAATCTAGATTAGCACTGAGCTTTTGGTCTGGATGACCCCCAATCTCATTGGCTTGATACCCCAGCTTCATGCCGAGTTCGCGGGCAAATCGTTGGTCTGCCTCCACGATTCTTGCCTCAATGAGAATTTGCCTTGGGCTATTAATGTGGTCTCCTCCAAAGGGTAATGCGGCATCTTCTCTGCGGAATTTTTGAAATGCCTGTATTTCTGAATGAGGGCCAATCCAGTAGATATCACCATTGCGCGCCAATCGCAGACCCCTGCTAGCAATGATGGAATGAAGGGCTGTTTGCCAAGGGGTATTAGTCAGGTCAACTGAAATCGTCCCTTTGATAGATTCGCTCAAAAGAAAATTGGCTCCCCCTATTTTGGCCAGAATTTGGAGAAGTTCAGATAGCTCAATATCGGTAAATTGCAAACTGATAGGAGTATCCAGAGGCACTTGGGATGGGATAGTTGCCTTTGCTGAACCCAGCCAAAAACTGATGGAAAAGGCAAAAGAGGCGATACAAATTTGGAGCTTGAAGAGTGGTGGTTTCATTCGATTTTTGAGGCTTTCAAGATTAAGGATTTACCTTTGGGGTTGGTGATAGTTGCTTGGGTTTTTTGGATTTCAGAAAGGCGCCAGTCACCCAAAACTGGGCTTCCTAGTTGCAAGGAGAATCGAGCTTGGCTGCTGAGGAAAAAAGCTTGCTGGACGCCCCCAACTTGGGTCATCCCCAAATACCGCCAACGACGCAGTTCAGTCTCATGGGGATCGATCTTCGGGGCGCTTGAAGTCTTGGTCTGGGGTGTTGTTATTAATTTAGAGTGAATACTTACTTCTAATTCATCCATTGCTAGATATAAATCATCTTGCTCTGTCTCTATATTATTTTGGTATTGTGCAAATTCTTTTTTGAGCTCCATCAGTTGATGTTGAGTCTTCTCAAGCGCGAGCTGGGAATCATTTTTGAACGGCTCAAGCGCTAAAAAGAGGATCGAAAATATGGCAACAGCAGAGCCTATCAAGACTAGAAATAGCCATCCATTTTTACTCTTGGCCTGGAAATCAAGACTTCCTAGAAAGTCACTTTTTACGGGGTTGGAGCTTGCGTAGGCAGGCTCCTTAGGCGCGGAAGATTTACGAATTCCATGGGGGTCAGGGATGGCGGGGTCATCCCCCAATTCACTGAGAATGTCATCAAATGACTGCGGGGAAATATGTCTCTTAGGCATACCTCATTGTTCAGTCGCCTATGTGGAAATGCCATCAGACGGGTCAGATCCTTCTGTCAGAAAAAGCCTGCAAGATTTTCTGAGTCCTGGGGTTTTAGAGTTTTAGGAAAATAGCCCAAGCACCCTATAATTTGAGCTTATGGCTCTCCCCCCAAAAGACAGGCCGCCGCTAAATCAGCGGTCGAATAGATTCCCTGATAGACGCCCGCGTCAATATGGAGTGAAGTCTGCCTCCAATGGGAAATCAGGTAGCAATCCATTAGTTAAGGCTTTGCTCATTATTGGCGTCGTGTTTGCTTTGGTGTTTACTTTGCTGCTGGGCTATGCCTTTTTGATCGCCAAACCAAATCTACCCAAAATTTCTGCGCTAACGGACTACAACCCTAAGACGCCACTGCGGATTTATACGGCAGATAAGGTTCTGATCGGAGAGTTTGGCGAGGAGCGGCGCAAAGTGATCCCTTTAAGCGAAATTCCGCTCAGTATGCGTAATGCGGTGATAGCCACCGAGGACGATCGTTTTTATTCGCATGGCGGTGTGGACTATGTGGGCGTTATAAGGGCAGCCACCGCCAATTTACGAGGCCACTTATCGCAAGGCGCATCAACTATCACCATGCAGGTTGCTCGCAACTTCTTCTTAAGCAATGAAAAAACCTTTAGCCGGAAGATTTATGAAATTCTGCTTGCCTGGGAAATCGAGTCACAGTTAAGCAAAGACAAGATCCTCGAAATCTATATGAATCAGATTTTCTTGGGTCAAAGGGCTTTTGGCTTTTCTAGTGCTGCCCAAATTTATTTTGGCAAAGAGTTGAAAGATATCAGCATTGCTGAGTCAGCTATGTTGGCGGGATTGCCAAAAGCACCTTCCGCCTATAACCCGGTTACCAATTTTCGCCGCGCAAAAATACGCCAGGAATATATTTTGCAGCGTATGCGGGATTTGTCTTACATCACGCCTGAAGACTATAAAAAAGCCATGACCGAAGAATTGCATATTCGCGGTCTTGGTAATGAGTTCAGTACTCGTGCTGATTTTCCGTCAGAGATGGTGAGGCAAATATTGCTTGCCCAGTATGGGGATGCAATCTACTCACAAGGAATTGATGTCTACACGACTATCTTGAAAGCAGATCAAGATGCAGCTTATAAGGCAGTGCGTCATGGAATTTTTGAGTACGACTTGCGTCATGCCTATCGAGGGCCTGAAGGATTTATTGATCTTCCTGAGGACACTGTAAAGCGGCAGCGTGCAATTGATGAGGCTTTGCTTGCTTACCCACAGTTAGATGACTTGCAATCAGGCGTGGTGTTGGATGCCAAGCCAAAGGAAATGCAGGTCATGATCTCTACAGGAGATGTCATCACGATTAAAGGCGACGGCCTGAAATTAGCCTCAGCTTCTTTAACGGATAGCAGTCAACCGAAAAAACGTTTGCGCCCCGGTGCGGTAGTAAGACTGTTGTTTGATGGTGGCGTTTGGAAATTAGCGCAGTTGCCACAAGTTGAAGCGGCTTTTGTTTCTATGAATGCAGAGACGGGCGCGATTCTTTCATTGGTCGGTGGCTTTGATTTCCGTCGCAATCAATTTAATCACGTGACCCAGGCCCTGCGTCAACCAGGCTCTTCGTTCAAACCTTTTATCTACGCAGCTGCAATTGAAAAAGGCTTCACACCCAGCACCATGGTCAATGACGCTCCTTTATCGATTGGCAGCATGGAGACAGGCAGTCAGGCTTGGGAGCCTAAGAACTACGATGGTAAGTATGAAGGCATGATGCGCTTGCGCACTGCCCTAGCAAAGTCTAAAAACTTGGTGTCCGTTCGGATTATTCGTGCGATTGGACCTTCCTATGCTCAGGAATATATTCAGCGTTTTGGTTTTGAGCCGGAGAAACATCCACCCTATTTAACAATGGCCTTAGGCGCGGGATCAGTAACGCCCTTGCAAATGGCATCCGCATATAGTGTTTTTGCAAATGGTGGATATCGCGTAGATCCTTACCTAATCAATAAGATGGTTGATTCGAAAGGAAACATTCTGTTTGAGGCTAAGCCGACGAGTGTTGAAGATGGTGCTCCACGAGTGCTAGATGCCCGCACAGCCTTTGTCATGGATAGCATGTTGCAAGAAGTGACCAAGACGGGAACGGCAGCCAGTGCCAGAGCCAAATTGGGACGTAACGATATTGCCGGTAAAACAGGCACGACTAATGATTCTCATGATGCTTGGTTTGCTGGCTACAACCCTAAAGTAGTCGCGATTGCCTGGATTGGCTTTGATAAGCCAGCAAGCTTAGGTGATCGAGAGACTGGCGGCGGTCTGGCATTGCCAATGTGGATCTCTTATATGACTACCGCATTGAAAGATATCCCGCAAACGTCTCGCGAGGTTCCGACTGGTGTAACGCAAGCAGATGGCGATTGGTTTATTCCAGAGTTTGCGACAGGTGGCGGTACTCGCGAACTTCAATAGTTCGCATAGTCATGGCTAGACAGGCACGTACTGTTATTCCTGGTCAGGCCATGCATGTCATGGTGCGTGGGAATAATCGTGAAATGCTTTTTTATAGCGATGCCGATCGCAGAATATATCTAGACTGGTTGCGCGAAGCAGCCAAACAATTTTCTTGTGCGGTTCATGCCTACGCGCTAATGCCTAATCATGTGCATTTACTAATGACCCCGCAGAATGCAGATTCCTTAGCAAAAACGATGCAATCTTTAGGTAGGCGGTACGCACAGTACTTCAATCAGCAGCATCATCGTTCGGGAACGATTTGGGAAGGGCGCTATCGTTCCTCTCTTATTGACCCAGATTACTTCCTGCGTTGTCAGCGCTATATAGAGCTCAATCCAGTGAGAGCTGGATTTGAGTCAACGCCACAAGATTCTGGGTGGACTAGCTTTGGAACGCATATTGGTGGAAATGCTGAGCCGTGGCTGGTCGATCATCAACACTTTTGGAAGTTAGGTAATACGCCCTTTGAAAGGCAGATGAGTTGGTCAGGCTTTGTAAAAGAGGGTGCACCCCATTGGGAAGATCGGCAAATCACAGAATCTCTCATTCGCTCTAAGCCATGGGTGAGTGATATCTATGCTAAAAAATTGTTTAAAGACGATCCTGATCTAGCTCAAATTCGCTATCGTGGCCGACCCAGAAAGATAAAGTCTTTTAATACAGCAGCTTAGAGAATTCTCAGACCCAAGGGTATTACAGACGTAGGCGCTAATCTTATGAGTCTGTCCCCATTTTAATAATTCATTTTGGTGCGGTCTATAAATAAATGGGACAGACTCATTTTATTTCTATTGCATCAACATGGGTATTCACCTATATTTGATCCTCCAAAAGTAATCAGGCCTTTGTCGCCCTCGGAAATACTATGACTACACAAACAAATACAGATCTTCGTCCAATAGCTCAGGGCTTATACGACCCACGAAATGAGCATGATGCATGCGGCGTCGGATTCGTCGCGCACATAAAAGGTAAGAAATCGCACGAGATCGTTGCTCAGGGTCTGAAGATTCTTGAGAACTTAGATCATCGGGGAGCAGTGGGTGCCGATCCACTAATGGGTGATGGCGCTGGAATCTTAATTCAGATTCCAGATACGCTCTATCGCGAAGAGATGGCTAAGCAAGGCGTGACATTGCCACCATTTGGTGAGTATGGTGTTGGCATGATTTTTTTGCCAAAAGAAAACGCATCACGTTTGGCATGTGAACAAGAGTTAGAGCGCACAGTGCGTTTAGAAGGCCAAGTTGTTTTAGGTTGGAGAGATGTACCGGTAGATGTGAAATTACCAATGTCTCCAACTGTTAGAAAGACTGAGCCATTCATTCGTCAAATTTTTATTGGCCGTGGCCGAGACATCATGACAACCGATGCGCTGGAGCGTAAGTTGTATGTGATTCGTAAAACCGCTAGCCATGCGATTCAGGATTTACATCTCAAGCATGGCAAAGAATATTTTGTAGCATCCATGTCTGCCCGTACCATTGTGTACAAGGGCTTGCTCTTGGCAAACCAAGTGGGCGCGTATTACGAAGACTTGCAAGATCCACGTACCGTTTCAGCATTAGCGTTAGTACATCAACGCTTTTCTACAAACACATTCCCAGCTTGGGAATTAGCCCATCCATATCGCATGATTGCTCACAACGGTGAGATCAATACCGTTAAAGGAAACGTTAACTGGGTTAACGCACGTGAAGGGGCTGTTAGCTCACCAGTATTAGGCGATGATCTCAAAAAACTATGGCCACTGATTTATCCAGGTCAATCAGATACTGCTTGCTTTGATAACTGCTTAGAGCTGTTAGTTATGGCAGGCTACCCGTTGGCGCAAGCCATGATGATGATGATTCCAGAGGCATGGGAACAACACACATTAATGGATGAAAACCGTCGTGCTTTTTATGAATACCATGCTGCAATGATGGAGCCATGGGATGGCCCAGCTGCAATGGCCTTTACGGATGGTCGTCAAATTGGCGCAACCTTAGATCGCAATGGTTTACGTCCAGCACGCTATTACGTAACAGACGATGACTTAGTCATCATGGCTTCTGAAGCCGGCGTATTACCTATTCCAGAAAACAAGATTGTTCAAAAATGGCGCTTGCAACCAGGCAAGATGTTCATGATTGACATGGAGCAAGGCCGCATTATTGACGACGTTGAATTGAAAAATGCCGTTTCAAAAGCAAAACCTTATAAGAGCTGGATTGATGCAGTACGCGTTAAGCTGGACGAGGTAGATTCCAGCAAGGACGACATCGTTGATGAGAAAACAACCATTCGTCCCGCTGCAAAATTATTAGATCGCCAGCAAGCCTTTGGTTATACCCAAGAGGATATTAAGTACCTCATGGCGCCGATGGCAATGAATGGCGAAGAGGCTATTGGCTCGATGGGTAACGATAGTCCATTAGCCGTTCTTTCAAATAAGAACAAGCCACTATATAACTACTTTAAACAGTTGTTTGCGCAAGTTACCAATCCTCCGATCGATTCGATTCGTGAAAATATGGTGATGTCATTAGTGTCGTTTATTGGACCAAAACCCAATTTGCTCGATACCAACAATATCAATCCACCAATGCGCTTGGAAGTCAGTCAGCCCATTTTGGATTTTGACGATATGACGAAGATTCGCCATATTGGTCATTACACCAATGGCAAATTCCGTTCGTATGAATTGGATATTTGCTATCCAGCAGTCTGGGGTAAAGCCGGGATTGAAGCGCGTTTGGCCTCACTTTGTGCAGAGGCTGCAGATGCTGTGCGCTCTGGCTACAACATCTTGATTGTGAGTGATCGCCAAGTAGACGAGAAGCACGTTGCGATTCCTGCCTTGTTGGCAACCTCAGCAATTCATCAGCATTTGGTTGAAAAAGGTTTGCGTACCAGTGTTGGCCTCGTGGTTGAAACCGGTAGCGCACGTGAGACACATCACTTTGCACTCTTGGCTGGCTATGGTGCAGAAGCCGTACATCCGTATCTCGCGATGGAAACTCTGGCTGAATTGGCTAAAGGCCTATCAGGCGATTTGTCGGCTGAAAAGGCAGTGAAGAACTTTATTAAAGCCGTTGGTAAGGGCTTACAAAAAGTCATGTCCAAGATGGGCATCTCCACTTATATGTCGTATACCGGCTCACAAATTTTTGAAGCCATTGGTTTAAATCATGAAGTGATCGATCAGTATTTCAAAGGCACCCCATCCAATGTTGGTGGTATCGGTGTATTTGAAGTGGCTGAAGAAGCTTTACGCATGCACACAGGTGCATTTGGTGATGACCCAGTATTGACCAATATGCTTGAAGCTGGTGGTGAGTATGCATTCCGTATCCGTGGTGAAAACCACATGTGGACACCCGACACCATTGCGAAGTTGCAACACTCCACCCGTATTGGAGCTGAGAAGGGTTATCAGACCTATAAAGAGTACGCTAACATCATCAATGACCAAAGCAAGCGTCAAATGACATTGCGTGGTTTGTTTGAATTCAAGATTGACCCAGCAAAAGCGATTCCATTGGATGAAGTGGAATCTGCAAAAGAAATCGTGAAACGTTTTGCTACGGGCGCGATGTCTTTAGGTTCTATTTCTACTGAAGCGCATGCTACTTTAGCGATCGCCATGAATCGTATTGGTGGTAAGTCCAATACCGGTGAGGGTGGCGAAGATCCAAATCGCTACGTGAATGAGCTCAAAGGCATTCCTATTAAGAAGGGTGAAACTTTAGCCAGCATCTTAGGTAGCGATGTTGTTGAGGCGAATATTCCTTTGTTGGATGGTGATTCATTACGTTCCAAAATTAAACAGGTCGCATCTGGTCGTTTCGGTGTGACCACCGAGTACTTGCGTTCCGCTGACCAGTTACAGATCAAGATGGCTCAGGGCGCTAAGCCCGGTGAAGGCGGTCAATTACCTGGTGGCAAGGTTTCTGATTACATTGGTAAGTTGCGTTACTCAGTGCCAGGCGTTGGTTTGATTTCTCCGCCTCCGCACCATGACATTTATTCAATTGAAGATATTGCCCAGTTGATTCATGACTTAAAGAACGTCAATCCTGCCGCAGATGTTTCTGTAAAGCTGGTCTCTGAAGTAGGTGTTGGCACGATTGCTGCTGGTGTTGCTAAAGCGAAGGCGGATCACGTTGTGATTGCTGGTCATGATGGTGGTACTGGCGCATCTCCTTTGTCTTCCATCAAACATGCTGGTTCCCCATGGGAGTTAGGCTTGGCTGAAACCCAACAGACATTAGTGCTCAACCGCTTGCGTAGTCGCATTCGTGTTCAGGCTGATGGCCAAATGAAAACTGGTCGTGACGTAGTGATCGGTGCTTTGTTGGGCGCAGATGAATTTGGTTTTGCAACGGCACCATTGGTTGTTGAAGGTTGCATCATGATGCGTAAGTGTCACTTGAATACCTGCCCGGTGGGCGTTGCTACCCAAGACCCAGAATTACGTAAGAAGTTTGCCGGCAAGCCAGAGCACGTTGTGAACTTCTTCTTCTTTATTGCAGAAGAAGCACGCGAGATCATGGCGCAGTTAGGTATTCGTAAGTTTGATGATCTGATTGGTCGCGTTGATCTTTTAGATACCAAAAAGGGTATTGATAACTGGAAAGTGCATGGCTTAGATTTCAGTAAGATTTTTGCTGCGCCACAGGTGCCCGCAGATGTTCCGCGTTATCAAGTACTCACACAAGATCATGGTTTGGCAAGTGCGCTCGACAATATCCTGATTGAGAAGAGTCAGCCTGCAATCCAGCGCGGCGAGAAAGTTTCTTTCATTGTTCCAGTAAAGAACGTCAACCGGACTGTCGGCGCGATGCTCTCTGGTGAGATTGCTCAACGTTATGGCCACGCAGGCCTGCCTGATGACACTATCCACATTCAATTAAATGGCACTGCCGGTCAAAGTTTTGCTGCTTTCTTGGCGCATGGCGTTACTTTGGACTTGGTTGGTGACGGCAATGACTACGTTGGTAAAGGCTTATCAGGCGGACGTGTGATTGTGCGTGCGCCACATGAGTTCCGCGGCGATACAGCTCAAAACATCATTGTTGGCAATACGGTTCTGTATGGCGCTATTGGTGGCGAAGCCTTCTTCAACGGCGTAGCGGGAGAGCGTTTTGCTGTTCGTAACTCTGGTGCCACAACGGTAGTTGAAGGCACAGGCGATCATGGTTGTGAATACATGACTGGCGGCACAGTAGTAGTGTTAGGCACAACCGGTCGTAACTTTGCCGCTGGTATGAGTGGTGGTATTGCTTATGTATATGACGAAGATGGCTTATTCGACAAGCGTTGCAATACCAGCATGGCTACTCTTGAAAAAGTATTGCCTTCTGCAGAGCAAATTGCCAAGATGCCTCAGGCACAGTGGCATGCTCCTATTGATGTCAAAGACGGTGGTGAGCGCTTAACGGACGAGCAAATTCTGAAGGGCTTAATTGAGCGTCATTTCCGTCACACCGGTTCAGAGCGTGCAAAAGCGCTCTTGGCCGATTGGGAAAATTCTCGTGGACGTTTTGTGAAGGTGCTCCCAACCGAGTACAAGCGTGCTTTAGGTGAGCTGTGGGAAAAAGCGCAAAACAAACCCGTTACCGCTTAATTTACTTAATCAACACAGACAGTTAGAAAAGATACTAAGGATTCGATATGGGTAAGGTCACAGGATTTATGGAGTTTGAGCGCGTAAATGAAACTTACGAAGCGCCTGCTAAACGCCTCCATCACTACAAAGAGTTTGTTGCTGCTTTAACGGATGAAGAGGCAAAAGTTCAGGGCGCACGTTGTATGGACTGCGGCATCCCGTTTTGTAATAACGGTTGCCCAGTAAACAACATCATTCCTGATTTCAATGACTTGGTATTTCACAACGATTGGAAGAATGCATTAGATGTATTGCAATCGACCAATAACTTCCCTGAATTTACTGGCCGTATTTGCCCAGCGCCTTGTGAGGCTGCTTGTACTTTAGGTATTAATCGCGCTCCGGTTGGCATTAAGTCAATCGAGCACGCCATTATTGATAAGGGTTGGGAAAGTGGCTGGGTTAAGCCACAACCTGCTAAAACTAAAACTGGTAAAAAAGTGGCTGTAGTTGGTGGCGGCCCTGCTGGTATGGCAGCTGCGCAGCAATTGGCGCGCGTTGGCCATGATGTCACTGTATTTGAGAAGAACGATCGCATTGGTGGTTTACTCCGTTACGGTATTCCTGACTTCAAAATGGAGAAGTGGTTAATTGATCGCCGCGTTGAGCAGATGCAAGCTGAAGGCGTCAAGTTTGAAACAGGTGTCTTTGTTGGTAAAGAAGCTATCGGCGCTGAAGTTAAAAATTATTCAACAAAAACAGTTTCACCAGATCAGTTGATGAAAGATTTTGATGCGGTAGTGATCACGGGTGGTGCAGAGCAACCTCGTGATCTTCCTGTTCCAGGTCGTGAGCTAGCTGGCGTTCATTACGCTTTGGAATTTTTGATTCCACAAAATAAAGAGAATGCTGGTGACTTTAAGAATGACATTTCTGCGGCAGGTAAGAGTGTGGTCGTGATTGGTGGTGGTGATACTGGGTCTGACTGCGTCGGCACATCAAATCGCCATGGCGCAGCAAAAGTTACCCAATTTGAATTGATGCCACAACCACCGGAAGAAGAAAATAAGCCATTGGTATGGCCTTATTGGCCAACGAAATTGCGCACTTCCTCATCTCATGATGAAGGTTGTGATCGTGATTGGTCGGTCGCTACTAAGCGTTTTGAAGGTAAAAACGGCAAACTTGAGAAACTCATCTGCGTTCGCTTGGAGTGGAAAGACGGCAAGATGACAGAAATGCCAAATTCAGAATTCGAAATCAAGGCCGATCTAGTCTTCTTGGCAATGGGCTTTGTATCTCCAGCACAACAAGTGCTCAATGCTTTTGGCGTTGAAAAAGATGCTCGCGGTAACGCAAAAGCAACAGTAGAGGGTCAAAAAGCCTATCAAACGAACGTTGCTAAGGTGTTTGCCGCAGGCGATATGCGTCGCGGTCAATCTTTGGTGGTTTGGGCGATTCGTGAAGGCCGTCAGTGTGCCCAAGCAGTTGATGAGTATTTAATGGGGTCTTCCGTTCTGCCACGATAATATCGGGGATATGAACAGTAGCCAGCCCCATTCTTTGGAAGCCCACGAAAAAGCGGTAGGACAAGCTCAAGGCGAAGTTGTCGTTTCTATTAAGGACGTCAACTTTTCTTATGCACCAGGCGAAAGACAAATTTTATCTGGCCTCAGTATGGAGTTTCGACGTGGTCAAGTGGTTGCTGTGATGGGTGGATCTGGTTGCGGTAAGACCACCATTCTCAGATTAATTGGCGGTCAATTTACTGCGCAGTCTGGCGAAGTTCTCTTTGAAGGTTGCGATATCGGCAAGATGAGTTCTGCTCAATTAATGTTAGCGCGTCGTCGCATGGGAATGTTGTTCCAGTTCGGCGCTTTATTTACAGATCTGAGTGTTTTTGAGAACGTTGCATTTCCATTACGGGAACATACTGACCTTACTGAAGAACTCTTACGTTCTTTGGTGCTCATGAAACTCAATGCAGTTGGTTTACGTGGTGCGCGTGATTTAATGCCATCGCAAATCTCGGGGGGCATGGCAAGACGTGTTGCCCTGGCGCGCGCGATTGCCCTTGATCCACCATTGATTATGTATGACGAACCCTTTGCTGGTTTGGATCCTATTTCTCTCGGCATTACCGCAAGATTGATTCGCGATTTGAACAATGCGCTTGGCGCCACCAGTTTGTTGGTGACACATGATGTTGAAGAGACATTTGAGATTGCCGACTATGTTTACTTTATTGCGAATGGTCGCATCGGTGCAGAAGGTACTCCAGCAGAATTGAGTCGTTCGACTGATCCCTTTGTGCGTCAGTTCTTGGATGCTGCGCCTGATGGTCCCGTGCCGTTTCATTATCCCGGACAAAGTTTGGCAGAAGATTTTGGGATGGCAGCTAAATGACGATATTGCATCAAGCGCTAGATCTCTTGGGTGACCTTGGCTTTTATGTCCGTCGCAATCTAACGAGCTTAGGTAATGCTGCGCGGATGTTTGCCGCAGTGATTTGGCGTTCTGGTTTTTTACTGAAAAGACCGCGCTTAGTCTCCGATCAAATCTTATTTGTAGGCAATCACTCTTTTGTGATCATTGCGATTTCAGGCTTGTTTGTTGGTTTTGTTTTGGGATTGCAAGGCTATTACACACTGAATCGTTATGGCTCTGAGCAGGCATTAGGCTTACTGGTGGCGCTGTCTTTAACCCGTGAATTAGGTCCAGTAATTACCGCTTTGTTATTTGCAGGGCGTGCGGGGACATCCCTAACTGCAGAGATCGGCCTGATGAAAGCCGGTGAGCAACTTAGCGCAATGGAGATGATGGCGGTTGACCCATTAAGTCGTGTGATTGCACCGCGCTTGTGGGCTGGCATTATTGCTATGCCGATTTTGGCAACGATTTTTACTGCAGTTGGCGTGATGGGCGGCTATTTTGTAGGTGTTCCCTTGATTGGCGTTGACTCTGGCGCCTTCTGGTCGCAGATGCAGGGCGGGGTAGATCTCTTTTCAGATATCGGCAATGGCTTAATTAAAAGCATGGTATTTGGGGTAGCGGTCACCTTTATAGCGCTGTATCAAGGTTATGAAGCCAAACCGACGCCTGAGGGCGTATCGCAAGCAACCACCCGTACGGTGGTGATCTCTTCTTTATCGGTCTTGGCATTGGATTTCTTGCTGACCGCGATGATGTTCTCAAATTAGAAAGAATAAACTGGGGCTCTTATGAGAAAAAGTGCAATTGATATCTGGGTAGGAATTTTCGTAGCCAT
>Ga0209697_10000308_pt1 | contig 79444 bp, 52 predicted proteins | sample AliMusrvi5mmetaG_FD_184115 | JGI IMG/M metagenome (GOLD analysis project Ga0209697, IMG submission 184115) | Freshwater lake bacterial and archeal communities from Alinen Mustajarvi, Finland, to study Microbial Dark Matter (Phase II) - Alinen... | ecosystem: Environmental > Aquatic > Freshwater...
CATCCACCTGATCGAAAAGCAACGGATGAACCAGGATGTGGTGGCCGATGCCGGCACCATGGACAAGAGTATCAGCGAAACGGGCAGGGCCACCCTTTATGGCATCCATTTTGATACAGGGAAATCGGAGATCAAACCCGAATCGCAGGCTGCCCTTGCGGAAATTTCAAGACTGCTGAAGGGGAACACCGGCCTGAAGCTTTATGTTGTCGGGCATACCGATAACGTGGGCACCCTTGAATCGAACCTGAAACTTTCGCAGGAGAGGGCCCTCTCTGTTGTGAATGCTCTTGTCACCACATACGGCATCGCCCCCGCACGTCTGAAGGCCTGCGGTGACGGACCAACAGCACCGGTAGCCAGCAACGACAAGGAAGAGGGCCGGGCGCTCAACCGCCGGGTTGAATTGGTAAAACAATAACCAGCCTTACCCTTCCCGGCTATTTCTTCATGATTTTTTGCGTAGCAACCACCTTGAGGCCGCCGACAACTTTTACCAGGTACAACCCGCCCGGATAACCGGCAAGATTGATGGCATTGTTGCCCTTTTCAGCCCGTTGCCCGGATATCCTGATTCCCTTACTGTCGTAAACTTCTATCACGGAACCGGCAACCGGCAATGGCAGAACGACATTGAACACCCCGTCCGAAGGGTTGGGATAAACGGTGATGCCTGTTTCAGCAGGCTGTTCAATACCCGAAGGATTCTCGGTATACCGGCAAAGCTGGTAGTCGGCGAAATAGGAATAGGCCGCCTTAAAATAGAGTGCGTCGTTAAACGGCACCCACGCTTCCCAGGGATAAAAAGGGTACTGTCCCCAGGTATCCGGCGGGGTGGGGCATACGGTACCGGCAGTTGTGCCATCGGTGGCAAAAAGCTGGGTTTCGTTGGAAATGGTATCGTTCCCGGTCATGATCAGCTTGTTTTTAAAGGAATACATGTTGGCCGGATTGAGGCCATGGGCGAAGCCGGTAATTTTGACGGTGCCCGCCGTGGTGCCGTCGGTGGCCCACAACTGGTTGGTCCCCGTCAGCGAGTCGTAGCCTGAAAGATAGAGTTTGTCCTTGTGAACGGCCATGGAGGTCGGCAAAAATCCTGAATAGACCCTTGGCGTGTGATCCGCCTTCACCAGGGTAGTACCCGCGGTGGTGCCGTCGGTCGACCACAACTGGTAGAAGGCCCCCCGGTCAATGCCCATAAAGTAGAGTTTCGAATTGAATACCGTAAAGGTGCTCGGTTGCAGCCCGGCGCCCCCCGCGCCGTTGATGGTGGTAATTTCCTGCGTCCCGGCGGCAGTGCCGTCGCTCTTCCAGAGTTGTGTCCCGTTCACCCCGTCCTCGGCTGCAAAAAAGACCTTACCATTTAGTTCAGTAAAATAATTTGGATATGTTTCTCCCGAAGGGTTCAGCTTTTTCACCATGGCCGTTCCCGCTGCCGTACCGTCGGAGACCCAGAACTGGTTCATGTTCACCCCGTCGTTAGCGCTGAAATAAATCCTGCCGCCGGAAACAAACAAATGGGAAATGCCGGAGGGCCCTCCCGGGTTGATGGTTTTTACCAGCATGGTGCCCGCCGCGGTTCCGTCGGTGGCCCACAACTGGTCCCGCATCGGGTTGGCTTGCGTTGCATCTCCGGCAAAAAAGATCCGGTTGTTCAATACCACGAAATTCGGGGAACCGACCGCCAGGGTGGCAATGGGGACAGTTCCCGTTGCAGTCCCGTCACTTTTCCAAAGTTGTGTGGCATTGTTAAAAATCAGAGAATTGCCCAGAATGGTTAAATGCTTCAGCGAGGGCCACTGCTTGATGGTATCAATCTGCTTCACAACGGTAACACCTGCCGCAGAACCATCGGGGGTGTACATCAGCTTGTCAACATAATGCAGGTCGTCGGTTCCGAAGAAAAAGAGCTTCCCGTTGAACACCGTGAGGTTGCTCGGATTAAGACCGTTATAACCGTAGTAATTGATGCTCGTGATCTTTTGCACATATTGTGCGTTAGCCGTTACATAAAACAACAGCAGGAAGATCAATGGATATGATTTTTTCATGGTAAATTGTTTTTGTTTGTGCATAACAAATATAATACAATATTTTAATTAAAACAATTTTCCCGTGCATAAAATATACGTTCGCGTCTTGGCCGCCACCCGTGGCCGGTCATTATTCATCATATGCAAGTGACCGGTCACATATTCATTTACGGATGGCAGGGGGTTGCTTCCTGCCGGGAGCCTTCAAGCGGATAAACCATGTACGGTGACAGAATCTGGATACATGATCATAAAAAACGATCACGATAACGGTACGTTATCAGACAAATGCCACCACCGAATATATGCAATATTTAAAACATGATTTTTGACATTCATTTCTTCTGTATCGCTTACTGATTAATGTTTTTTGACCATATATAAAACCGTGAATCCGTTTAAAATCGGATGTTTATAACATCGGTTTGATGGCATAGTTCAGGGATGCATATTTTCCTGAATATCTATCCGATCACAGACCCGGGAAGGATTTGTCACCTTATAAAAAAAACCGCTTCAGGAGCGGCTTTTTAATGGTATGGACGGAAAGGGCAGGCATGGCTGCAAGCGAAATTACTTTTTCAGGGCATATTTTTCCCTGATCTCGTTTTCCTTGCTTTTGTCAGAAGTGTAAATGATCGTCCTGCCCCCGTCGAGGATCACAGCATACATGCCGGTGGTAGATCCTGCTGAAATTTTTGGTTTTGAATGGATATTTTTCATAACCGATACCTATTTAGATGTTGTTAAGAAATTCTGTAACCTGTCATATGATAACATAATCCCGGCCGGAATATTTTTCAAGCCACTCAGGATTAACATATAATTAACATTCTTGATGACGGATCGGCGGTAAGATCAGGTAACCGCATTACAGGGACAGTTGAGAAGGTGGCTCATTCATCATTTCGAACTCCAATTCAAACGATAGCCGATGTTCCATTCTATAAAATCGGAGATGTGGAATTTATAGGCCACCAGTGTGATCCCTAAAAAAATATGATCGGTAACATGGTACTTCAGCCCAACCCGCTGGTGAAATACCGGGGACTGGTTCAGCAGTTTTTTCCGGTACAGGTAAAATGCCGGCTGCAGGATCACTGAAACCTTATGGATGACCAGTTCATAGGAGGGATAGATGCTCACCAGGATCTTGTCGCCGAATTTCCCTCCGGCCGTCTCCACTTCGCCTGCATCCACGGCTGCCTGCGCGTTTACCGCCCCATCGTAGGTGAGGGTGATGCCGACCCCAATTTTTGATTTATAGTTCAATTGCCGGTTGAAGGTGACGGAGAACCCGAAGACCGGGTAGTACACCCCCTCGTATTTTTCCAGTAATGCGGCATTAAGTGAATCAAAAATCACATTTTTAGCCCCCCCGTAAAGGGCGAACAGCCATTCACCGGAAGGTGAATATTTTGGAATCGGATGGCTGATAAAGTCAGGCAGGTCGTAAAAGTTATATTTGATACTCAGCTTCGGGGCGATGGTATTGAACCCGAAATTCGGTTCTTTCAGCGCACCGTTCGAAAAATGAGTAAGGCTGAACCCGAACTGCACTTCAACCCTTTTAAAAAGCCGGTACTGAAGGTTCAATCCGGCATCGATCAGGAAGGCCTCCCCGGCGCCTATGGATACATTATACTGGTTTGTGACCGGGTTGAATGATTTCCAGTTAAAGGTAGCGCCAAACCCGAGTTCATAGTTGAAAACAAGCCTGTTCCAGCGTTTAAAGGGAGCATTGAAAAACCCGTAGAGCCCGAATGGCACTCCTATTTCCCTGTGTTTGAAAAAATCAGCCACGTAGAGCCCCAGCCCGTACTGCGGGTAGTTGTAGGATTGCTCCCAGCTCTTTTTGCCTGTCGTCTGCAGCGAAAGTTTCAGGGAAAAGGCCTGGAAGGAGTTTATCCTGACCGATTCGGCATTCACCCCCTTCAGGAAAGGGTTGGAGGCAAAAACATACCCGTTCTGGTACATCGCCTGCAGTGCAAATTTCGGCGACGCGGAACCTGCCGCAACCCTGGTTGTGTCGGGTTTTGCGAAAACAGGAAGGGCAGTGACCAGGAGCAGCAGCTTACAGAGGTGTTTCATCATGGTCAGGCATGAACACGTAGGAAACTGGCACAGATGACGTGAGGAGAAATCCTGACGATGAGCATGGCGGAGTCTTTGGGCTGCGGACCAAAGGTAACCATAATTGGTTTCATAATTGAACTCTACGACCCTTACAGGAAACAGGAAATGGTAAAATGGCAGGGAGTAAAAATGGTAAAAACAGGGTCAGCCGGCCCGCTGCCTGTTCCCTGTTTTTCGTAATTTTGCACAAGCAATCAAATAAATGAACTTTCTTAAAATAATCTCCGGCTTCTTTCTTTCTTTGCTTATACTGACAATGTCCCTGGTTGTCCCCCCTGTTCTGTGTGAGGCACAATCAACTCCCGACAGTAGCAGGAAGGAGCCGTTCTGGAATTTCCATTTTCAGAGCACGGTAACCGCGCAGTATCACCCGGCCTTCACTGCCCGGTATTCAGGCGTAAACAGCCTGGATAATAGCGCTGAATCAACTGTTTCCATAACCTCGACGTTATTTTTCGGCGCAAGGCTATGGCAGGGTGCACAGGTGTATTTTAATCCCGAGTTGTCGGGCGGTTCCGGCTTCTCAAAAACAACCGGGGTGGCCGGGTTTCCCAACGGGGAGGTTTACCGTGTTTCGGATGTGGCACCGCACGTTTATATTGCCCGCTTCTATTTCCGCCAGTTGATCCCCTTGCGGGGCGACCGGTCGCGCAAGGCGGATGAGGTTAACCATGTTGCAGGATTGGAGCCTGATTCCTATGTTTCGATCAATATCGGGAAGTTCAGCATCATGGATTTTTTTGATAACAACTCCTACAGTCACGACCCGAGAACCCAATTCTATAACTGGGCGCTCATGGGCAATGGTGCATGGGATTATCCCGCCAATACGAGAGGCTATACCTACGGGCTGGTTTCGGAACTGGTAAAAAGGGGCTGGGCCCTGAAATTCGGCATCGTGATGATGCCGGTTATACCGAACGGGTCGAAAATGGATTTTAACCTGTGGAGATCAAACTCTGTGGCGCTGGAGTTTCAGAAAAATTACACCATCGGCAGCCAGCCGGGTGTTGTCAGGGTCATGGGCTATCTTTCGCAGGCACAGATGGGAAGCTACCGGGATGCAATGACCTGGGGGCAAGCCCGTGATACAGTTCCGCTCCTTGCATTCTCAAGGGGATACGGGCATACGAAATATGGTTTTGGCGTCAACGTGGAACATGCCATCAGCCGGGATGTGGGGATTTTCCTCCGGGGAAGCTGGAATGACGGCCATAATGAAACCTTCACCTTTACCGAAATAGACAGGGCCTTCAGCATGGGCTTTTCCCTGGGGGGGAAACTGTGGTGGATGCCGGATGATCATCTCGGCCTGGCCTTCCTGGTGAACGGTCTGTCAGCCTTCCACCGGGATTTTCTGAAGGCCGGCGGCAGTGGCTTCATCATCGGCGATGGCGCACTGAATTATGCTCCCGAGTTTATCACCGAGGTTTATTACTCGTTCAGGTTCTTTGCGAAGGGACTTTGGCTGACTCCCGATTTCCAGTTCATCCTTCATCCGGCCTATAACCTGGACCGGGGACCGGCTTATGTCTTTGGCATCAGGGCGCATTTCGCAATCTGAAAATTCCTCAGGATTTTCTCTTTTTCGGTTTCGGTTCGGGAAGGCCGTCGCAGGTGATCCTTACCAGGCGGCTGATCCATTCGCGGTCTTCGATCGCCTCGCCGATGAGAAACCAGTCTTTTGCACCCGGGTAGGGTGGGGCCTCCGTCACCTCCCCGATATAGGTCCTGCCTGCCGCGGTCGGCTTGATTAAAAGCCTGTTATCGCTGATCAGTGCAACCACCTTGCCGTCGCAGTAAAGGGCGTAATCGCCGAACATCAGCCGGCATTTGACCAGGCCGGCACTTTGAACCTGGTCGCAGATGAATTCAACAAAACTTTTATCGGATGACATGGGTTGTGATTCGGGGTTGGTTAAAATTCATTTGTTTTTATTTCAAAGGTATCAAAATATTCTTCGCGGGGAGGTGACGGCTTGTTCCATAGCCGGTGCGAGAAAAAGGCCCCCGTTTTCCTGATGAAATCCGGGAAAAATATTAACGTCGGCGGAAGGTATCGTATAGAAATACAATCATTGCTTCGAAAAATCGTTAACTTTTTCACAATAATGTTGCATTTATCTTTGTCTTTCTCTATATTTGATACAATATTCACGACATATACCTGACAGTTAAGACGGTCTGCGCGTTGCCATTTTAACCTAGCAGTTAATTGGATAAAAATAAAAGTTCTGAATACCTAAAATTCCTATTGTATGAATACAAGAATAATTTTTGTGCTTCTGTCGATTGTCTTTGCGACAGGTGCCTTCGGCCAGAACTCTTCGCTTAACCTGACCTTCTCCGCCATAAACGGCGCGGCCTACACGCGGCTCGACAGCATCAGGGTCATGAACCGCACCCAGTCAGGAATAGCGGTGTTGCACTGGCCCGATACCGTGCTCACGCTGAATTACAACATGGGGATACCTGGTGAAAGATATGACATGGCGGATGTGCGTGTCTTTCAGAACATTCCAAACCCAATGCAGGACCAGGCCCTTATAAAAACATATATCCCCGGGAAAGGTCAGGTGAAGTTTTATGTAAGGGATGTGCAGGGCCGGCAGGTTGCAGAGGCAAATTATATGCTTGAAAAAGGGCTTCATTCTTTCAGGTTTTCCTCCTCCGGGGAAAGTTTTTATTTATTTACGGCCAAATGGAATGACAGGGTCAGCAGTATTAAAATTCTGGGTCTGCCGTTGCAGACCTTACAAGCAGTTTCGCTCGACTATCTGGGGAAAGAGGATCCCGGTTCCCCGATGCATGTTTCATCCCCGTTTCAAAACATCCCCTTTAGCCCCGGCGATGCGTTGCTATACATCGGCTACTCTAATTCACGACAATCAGGAATTCTCGATAATCCTGCCACCAACAAAGCGGCCATATTCCAGTTTGCAACAAACATCCCATGCCCCGGAGCAGCCACTGTTACGTAGGGGGGACAAATATATCACACCATCCAGATATTCAGCCAGTGCTGGTTAAAGGAGAACCTTAATACGGGAACCATGATTCCCGGGACGCAGGCAATGGCCGACAACGGGGTCATTGAGAAGTATTGCTATAAAGATTCCGGGGACAGTTGTACAAAATACGGGGGCCTCTATCAATGGGATGAGGCCATGCAATATTCAACCATAACCGGCGCCCGGGGGATATGTCCGGCAGGCTGGCATATTCCTTCGGGCGAAGACTGGAAAGTTCTGGAAGGCGCTGTTGACAGTAATTACGGTATTGGCGCTGGTATCTGGGATCAACCCTTCTGGATTGGCTTTGACGATGGAAAGAACCTCAAGTCCGTTCACGGCTGGCAACCCGGAGTGAGCAACACCGACCTATTCGGGTTTACGGCGCTCCCGGGAGGTTACCGTTTCTGGAGCGGCAACTTCTTCGAGGTCCCAAGCGCGACGCACTGGTGGACTTCCAATAAGAATGGAACAGATTACGCAGATTACCTGAATTTCACTTTCGATCATGCCGATGGCAACTTCGACCACATGGCCAGGGAGTATGGGTACAGCATTCGTTGTGTCAGGAATAACTAACGATCGGGTGAATGTCTCCTTTATGCAGACGAATGGAACGGCTCATCCCTGACGTTCAGGAAAATCAACCTGCGGCACCTGGTGAATGAGGCAGGGGTGATATGCCCTGACCTGTCGGGATACGGGGATTCGGGAAACCCGGCCGACCTGGATTTTGATGCTTTTACGATGATCCTGGCAGAACCGGTGGTTTCAAACCTTTATCTGTGAATATTGTTCAGGAAGCACCGGCACAGCGACCGGAAGGGGCAGGACGCCGACATGCATGAAATGGCGGTCTGCATTGCAGGGAACAAAACCAACCGCATTTTCAGGACAAACGCATCTCTGGCAAAACGACGCTTCAATACCGGGTTTTGTTACACACTGCAGAAAACCAGGCATTTTGTGCAGACCGAACAACCGCTGCAGGTCTCAAACATTATCCTGAACTGCATGAAGAAGCAGGTGCCTGAAACGGAAGCATGCATTCCCATACAAATCTGCAATTACGACCTTTAATACCTTAATTATCAGTCACTTGGAAATTGCTTGACCTTTCGCAACACACTCATCTTCCATCAGTTAAGCAATTGACCCCAATTTTGGTGATGTAAATTATTTTACAACCACCTGGATATTTTTTTTATCTATTGGTTTTCCATAACATTTGTTCTATATTTGCCTCATTATTTGGATGCTTATTTTTTTGCCACCTCATTTCGGGGTGGTATTCTTTTTGAACATGATTATTTTTTTTACTGATGTCAAAAATCCTAAACAAGCGAACACTGCTTGACTTGGTCGTGTACCTTGGTGTTCCATTGTTCATCTGGAATACCTGCCAGTCGTCCTTAGGCGATTACCTTGCCATGCTCCTGTCGACCTTTCCGGGTATTCTTTACACGCTTTACACCTTTTTTAAGGAAAAGCAATACAGCGTAACCGGTATGTTCATTCTTGCCAGCATGCTCATCAGCTGTATGCTGAATTTAGATTCAAGGACGGCCCACCAGGTGCTCTGGAACTACGTTTATCTTAACATCGGGCTGGTGACCTTCTGGTGCATCACCATCCTGGCGAGAAGGCCCATGGCCCTCTATTTTTTCATCGACTACGCTTACCTGCACGGGGTCCCGAAAGAACGGACCCGTGTCCTTTACCGGGAAATGCCCTATTTCAGGTATTTCCTGTTTCTCACCATTTTCCTGGCGGCCCGCGATTTCATCAACATCATGCTGAGAATTTTTCTTATCCGTCATTATGATGTGGCTGGCTACAATAAAATCAGTGTCATCACCCAGGTATGGAGCACCCTGACAACGGTGATGTTCATTTACGGAATCTTTCTCATCATCCGGAAAATACAGTCTCTTAAAGCGAACCCTGTCCTAGAATTGCAGTAACTACAAATAATGTTAACCTATTAAATTTCAATGTCATGGAAACAAAAAAGAAGTATGCCATCCCCTCCCCTCCCCAGACTCCGAACACTCCCGGAACGCCCAAAACCGCGAGCACGCCCGACCTTGCCGGTACACCCGGAACCCCAGAAGCCTCCCTGCCAGGCACGGACAGTGCGTCAGGCGAACCTCCCGAGGGCGGCCCTGTGATGGATGGCTTCAATGCCCCGAAGATGCCCCCGATGCCCACCATGCCGAATATCAGTCTTGATAACTTTAAAATGTCGGGGTTTATGGAAGCGCAGATGGAACATCATAAAAAACACCACCTCGACGCCGATGGCAATTGCGACCCCAAACTCAAAGAAGAGGGAATGAAATACATGAAGAAATTCACGGATCAGTAATTTCTTCTTTTCCTATGGGTTGTTCCACACAACCGGTCATTCTCCGTTTTTTGTTACTCAGCAACAAATTTCACTATGGATAAGGCAGAAAATTCGCAGCCATCGGGAGCAGCGGGCAATCCTGAAGAGATGAACCGCATGTTGAAAATAACGCGTCCGCGTTACTGGATATCCCTTTCAGCACTGGCATTGCTCACGTTCATCACCCTGTTGTGGGGGATCTTTGGCAGCATTCCCCAGCGCATCGACGGGTTGGGTGAAATTGTCAGCGGCAAGGGACTTCACGGGATCATTTCTCTTTACCCGGGGGGTGTGGAGGAGGTTAATTTTGAGCTGGGGGAAAAGGTAAAGGAGGGCGACATCCTGCTCCACCTGCTTCAGCCCCAGCTCAAACACCAGCTCGTCGAGCTGAACGCCCAGTTCGATGTGCTGAAATTGCAGGATTCCCTGCTAACCACCAGGAATGTGCTGGATTATCCTAATAAAATAAGGTATTACAGTCTCGAAGAGGAGCGCCTGAACAAGGAGCTTTCACAGTTAACGGACCAGGTCGACTTTTTCGAACTCAAAATGAACCAGCAGAAAGATCTCTGGGAGAAAGGACTTGCTACCAGAGAGAATTACGTGGATGCGAAGAACCAGCTCTCCAAGGCGCATAACCAGCGAATCCAGACCGAACAGGAGGTGAAAACCAACCAGCTGGAACAGCAATCGTGGAACTATGACCGGCAATACAAGCAACAGGATTACAATGGACAGATCCTGGTCCTGAAGAAAAAGATCACCGACCTCCAGGATGAGTATGACCGGCAGACCATCATCCGCAGCCCGGTCAACGGTTTCGTCGTGGACAAATCGGTAACAAACGGCGATTTCGTCAATGCCGGCACGCGGATGATGGTGGTTGAAGATCTTGAAAACCAGAGCAACCACTTGCTTGACCTGTTCATCCCGTTCAACTCGAACGCTGTAGTTACACCAGGAATGCAGGTGATGATCGAACCTTTCACGGTCAACCACAATCTTTACGGTTGGCTGATCGGGCAGGTCGTCGAGGTAAACCATTTTGTTTCCAATACCAACTCGATCGTCGATGAACTGAACAACACCGACCTTGTGGCACTGATCCAGCAACAGGGTCCGACCTACAGGGTTAAAATTTCCCTTAAAACCGATCCCAATACGAAAAGCGGGTTCCAGTGGTCAAATAAAACAGGGCCTCCCTACACCATCAATACAGGTACCCTCTGCAAAGCTTCCGTCCTGGTCAAGGAAAGGCCTCCCATTGATTACATCATCCCCGTTTTTAAATCATTTTTCGAATAATCCTCATTACCAATCAACAGGGAACTTGTTATGAAAGATGAGCATGTGAAAAAAAGGGTTCCGGTCATACTCCAGATCGGTGATAATGAATCCGGGCCGGTCGCGCTCACGATGGTTTTTTCATATTACCATTGCTACCCGTCAAAGGATGCGCTGAACCTTGAATGCGGCGTTTCCGACAATTCAAAGATACCGGCAGGCAGGCTGACCGATGTTGCAAGTCAGCATGCGTTTGATTCGGAGGTCATCACCTGCCCTGCGGCGGCGCTGAAATCGCACCAGATGCCACTGATCGCCGGCCTTCATGGCGGTTACTACGCCGTGATAACAGGTTTTACAAAAGACAGTTACCTCATCAACGACACCCGCGAAGGAAAAAAGAAGCTCAGCGAAAACGAATTTGAACAAATTTACGACGGCACGGCCGTGATCCTCACACCCGGTGCCGGTTTCAAAACCGAAAGGCAGCGGGATGGATTTCCCGCCAGGGTATGGGAACGGATAAAGCCAAGCAGGTATGACCTGGCATTCGTGCTGTTGTGCGGCGTCATCCTGATCATCCCGGCCATCATCATGGCGGGGCTTAACAAACTCTTCTTTGACGACATTATCAATTTAAACCAGCCGCGGTATTTCAGGCCCATGCTGGCACTCATTGCCGGCCTTTTCTTTTTCAACGGCATTCTCACCTACCTGCAGCAAAAGATCCTGGTCAAGATCGAACTGCGTCTTGCCATTGTCGAGTCGTCGAGGTTGCTGATGCATATCCTGAAATTGCCCATCCGCTTCTTTACCGCGCGTCAGCCGGGCGAAATTTTCAAACGGGTGCAGCTTAATGACGACCTGGCATCGCTCCTTTCGACCCAGCTGATAGAAACTCTGGCCAGCATGACCACGGTGATCTTTTACGCCGTGGTGATGATCCAGTACAACGTGCTTCTCACGGTGATCGGGGTTACCGTGATCCTGGTGAACCTCTTTGTGCTCCGCATCATTTCCGAAAAGCGCGCCACCCTCAACCAGCTGCTTTTTGAACGCAACCAGCGCACCTTCAGCACCGCCGGGGTCGGCCTGGAGCAAATTGAGACCATCAAGGCCACGGGGTCGGAAAACGATTTTTACGGCCTTTGGTCGGGCAACCTTTCCAACGCGGTGGTCTATGATCAGAAACTGAACTTTACCTCCAACCTGCTCGACGCCCTGCCCGATTTCCTTTCGAACCTGAACAACATCATCCTGCTGACCCTCGGAGGGTTGCTGGTTATCTACGGTGAGATGACGATCGGTATTTTTATCGCCTTCCAGAGCCTGATGTCGAACTTCACCGGCCCCGTCAAAACGGTGGTCTCCATGGGCAGCGACCTGCAGGTGGCCAAAAGCAACATCGATACCATGCAGGATGCCTTATCGACGAGGGAGGATATCTTTTTTTACAATGATGCCGACGATAAACTGAAGCATTACGACCCCGCTGATTCAAAACTGCACGGATTCCTCGACTTTAAGAATGTCACCTTCGGATATGACCGTTTCCGCGAACCGCTGATCGAGAACTTTTCGCTTCATGTGGAACCGGGAAAACGGATCGCCCTTGTTGGAGGTTCCGGATCGGGGAAATCGACCCTGGCCAAACTGGTTGCGGGGCTCCACCATCCATGGGCGGGAGAGATCCTGTTTGATGGCCGCCAGCGCAGTTTCTATCCACAGGACGTAATCCGGAACTCCGTCTCCCTAGTAGACCAAGAGATCTTCCTTTTCAAGGGAACCGTCAACGATAACATTACCATGTGGAACAACACCATCGGCACGCCCGATATCATCCAGTCGACCAAGGATGCATGCATTCACGATGTCATCTCCTCGCGGCCGGGCGGTTACACAGGTCTGCTCATCAATGCCGGCAGCAACCTCAGCGGCGGACAGCGCCAGCGGATTGAGATTGCACGCGCACTGGTCGTCAACCCGTCGATCCTCGTGATGGATGAAGCCACCAGCGCCCTGGATGCCAATACCGAAAAGACCATCGACAACAACATACGCCGCAGGGGCTGCACAACACTTATCATTGCACACCGGCTGAGCACAATCCGCGATTGCGATGAAATCATTGTCCTCGACAAGGGGAAGGTCGTTCAGCGTGGCACGCACGATGAGATGATCAGGGACCAGGAGGGACTTTATTTCAAACTGGTTAATCTCAACTAATATGGAGCAACAGGTTATTTCGTCATTTTATTCCCGCACCCTGCAGCTGGTCAGCAATCAGACAATTCCCCTGCAGTGTGATGCCCCTTGTGCTTTTTATCTTGAGGCCGGAGACGCGGATATTTTCTTCGTGGAAAAACTTTCCACCGGGCCCGGCCGGAGACTCTTCCTTATAAGGGTCAGCGGCCCGTTCCTGATCCCTTCCTTCAGGGAGAATCCTGCTGTTTCCATGGTAATTTGCGCCCTGACGGCCTGCACCGTCGGGATGATCGATCCGGGACAATTGAAAGAACTTACGGCATCAAATCCGGGTTACAGCACCCTTCTCTTCGACAGGTGGTTCCTCAGTATCTCATCGGGCATGAACCATTTCGGGATGCTGCCGCTGCTGAACGGCATCTCGGCAACCCCTTCGTTTTCGGCCGACCCGGAGAAAAGTTACAGCGCCTCCGACCCGGAGAGGGTGCTGTGGATCGAATCGGCCGGACTGAAGCCGCTCTATTACAACTATGCCGATCCGTTACGCTGCGGAATGGTCCATCTTCCGCTTACCTCGAACCTCTGGATGCGTTTGGGTGCAACTGTTCAGAAACCAATATATACGACGGCGCAGGTTCTTGCCGGTGATTCATTTGTCGCGGGTTTCTTCGGGTTTAATGAACTGATCGTCATCGTACTGCAGAACCTCTATACCCATGACCAGCAAGCCTCCCTTGCCCGTGTACGTGACACCCATGCTTTCAGGACAAACGCGATCTTTTCCGCGTTCGGCCGGTTTAAAACCATCATTTCGGGCAAGGTGACCGACGACCTCTTCGAAGAGGGCAAAACCCACGGTGGGGCCCCGGGCGTACCGGTGAACCCCAACATGCTGCTGCTGCAGACCTGCCGGCTGATCGGTAAAAGTGAAAAGATCGAATTTGCCGATCCGGGCAACCGCACCAGCGGAAAACATGACGCATTGTGGAACATCCTCAGGGCTTCCAACATCCGTTCCAGGATGGTTGACCTGGAACCCCACTGGTGGACCAACAATGCAGGCTCGATGCTCGGGTTTCTGAAGGAGGACCAGACACCGGTCGCCCTGATTGCCCGTGGAAATTCCGGTTACTGGATGATCGACCTGAAAAATAAGGAAAAGATGGCGGTTAACCAGTCGGTGCACAAGCTTCTTGATCCGAGGGCCTACAGTTTTTTTACCCCGTTTCCCAAGGGAAAGCTCCAGGGAAAGGATCTCATGCGGTTTGCTCTCAAGTTCACTTACCGCGATGTGTTCAGCTTCCTGGTGATCGGTGTTGTCGGCGCACTGCTTGCCCTGGTGATCCCTGTGGTGGGCGGCTACGTGTTCAACACCGTCATTCCAGGCGGAGATACCAACGAACTCTGGCAGATTGGGGCCATCATGGTCATTTGCGTGATCACGATAGGCCTGCTGAACTTCGCCAAATCTATCGCCGTGCTCCGCATGGCCGGCAAAGCGGGCTATAAACTTCAATCGGCCCTGTGGGACCGGATTCTCTCCCTCAGGGTCGACTTCTTCAGGAATTACAGCCCGGGAAACCTTGCCGAACGCAGCATGGGGATCGAACGGATACGCGACACCCTCTCCACGACCGTCCTCGGTGCCATGATCTCGGGTATTTTTTCCATTTTTTACCTGGCACTCCTGTTTTTCTACGATCTGAAGCTGGCGCTCCTGGCCCTGGTTTTAGGTCTTGCCGTTGCAGGATTTACGCTTACCATAAGCCTCCTGGCCTACAAACATGTTGCATTCATGCGCCGCATGGATGCCATGATCTCGGGGTTCCTGCTGATGGCCATCCGCGGGATCAACAAGATCAGGGTTACCGGCAGCAAGGAAAAGGTGTTCGCGCTCTGGGCCGACCGGTACGCACAGCAAAAGGACCACTATCGCCAGAAACGCAACCTGCTGATGGTTGCCGGTATTTTCACGGTAACCTTCCCGGTTCTCGCCTCCCTGCTGATCTTTATCCGGGTATATTCCATCTTCACTTCAGGACAGCCTGGTTTCGGCATTGGTGATTTTGTGGCTTTCAACAGCGCCTATCTGAGCTTCCAGGGGGCCATGATCCAAACCTTCATGGTCACGGTGCCCCTGCTGAACATAAAGCCTACCTACCAGTTGTTCCAGCCCATCCTGGAAGCCGACACCGAGGATATGAACGACAAACTCGATCCCGGTGAGTTAAGCGGAGGCATCGAGATCACCCAGCTGAGTTTTAAATACCCCGACTCCCCCGACTGGAGCCTGAAAGAACTCAACCTCACGATCCAGCCAGGGCAGTTCGTAGCCATAACGGGCAGTTCTGGTTCGGGAAAATCGACCCTGGTGAGGCTGCTGCTTGGATTTGAAACGTATGATGTGGGCAGCATCCTGTTTGACAACCAGGAACTGAAAGACCTGGATATCCGCGGCATCCGCGACCAGTTCGGCGTCGTGTTGCAAAACTCCAGGATCATGCAGGGAACGGTTTTGTACAACATTACCGGTTCATCGCTCTATACCGAGGATGATGCCTGGAAAGCCGCGTCCATGGCGGGATGTGCCGATGATATCAAGAACCTTCCCAATAAAATGTACACCATCCTGCCCCCGGGCGGGGATATTTTGTCGGGCGGTCAGCAACAGCGTATCGTCATTGCACGGGCGCTGATACGGAACCCGAAAATTTTCATCTTTGACGAGGCCACCAGCGCCCTTGACAACGAAACACAGGGAATCGTGAGCGCCAGCATTGAAAGACTGAATGCCACCCGGATCGTGATTGCCCACCGGCTCAGCACCATCATGAATGCCGACCGGATTTTTGTACTTGACAAAGGTCAGCTTATCGAAGAGGGCAGTTACCGGGAACTTATCGAAAAGAACGGGTTCTTTGCCGAACTGACCCGCCGGCAACTGGCCTGAGGCAGATTCCCAGGATCAACACATCACCGGTTGCGGAATATTGAAAAGGCAAAAAACAATGAAAAAGAAATTCCTGATCATCTTCCTTCTTGTTGCGGGAATTGTGCCGGCAAAGAGCCAGAAGCTCTTTAACTATGATTCCCTTTCGGCATTTAACGTATTGCAGACAGGACTTGAGACAAACTTCAACATCAAGATGAAAAAGCAAATCGTGGGAGAAAGCCAGGGACAACTGGCCAGGGCCAGGGGCTTTTTCAATCCGTCGTTATCCCTCACTGCCGACGGCATGTACGGGACCGACCCGGCGGTAACTGTCAGGAATTCGTCCACGTTTTCGGGCCAACTCCTGGTCCCGACCCGGCTGGGACTAAAATTCTACACGGGTTTCAAGCTTTTCACAGAAACCCAGATCATTTCGGGTGTTCCGGAAGTTTTCCCGAGCACCTACATGCCGGTCAATGAATCGGGCATGTGGGCCGGTGTTTCAATGCCCCTGATGCGTGATCTCGGGCGAAACAACTCGGGCAACATCTCTTATCTTTCAACGCTCATGATGAACAAGGCCCAGAATGTTGCCTTTACCGATGAGGTCTGCCAGTTCATCAAGAACGCCCTGACCAGCTACTATACCTCGTACCAGCGTGTTACCGTTTATAAAATACTCCGCGACGCCGACAAGGATGCGCGCCAGTACCGCAGCGACATCCAGGCAATGATTGCCGACGAACAACTGGCAAAAACCGAGGATTACCGTGCAACCGCCTACCAGCTCAATATTTCGCAGCAGTTGTCAGCTGCACGCAACGATATCTACAATTCACTGTTTGACCTGATCTCAGCCCTCAGCGTGAAGGGCATCAAAAACGCCAACACCCTCCCGGTTTATCTTGATTCCCTGCCTGATCCGCTGGCATTTCCATGGAGCCATTATGCTGCCTACATCATGAAAAACGTTGATTCCATGGTGGTGAGCACCCCCTATTTCAAAAGCCAGGAGCTGGTCACCTCTTCCAGCAGGATCGAGATGGATGGGGCGAAATACAATAAATTAAACGAACTGAATCTTGATCTCCGCTACCTCTATTTCGGGTCTACCGCCTACCAGCCGTTTTCAGAATTCAGCCAGACTTTCTCAAACGGAAGCCCCGGTTCATCGGTAAATGTTACCCTCTCCTATAAAATCCCCTTTAAGAATGAGGAGCGCAAAGGCGAATATCTCACGAAATTATCGTCCTATGAATTCAATAAAACGCAACTTGAAAAGATAAAATTTGAATCGAGGTTACAGGTGGTCAAAATCATAAGCGACCTCGGGCAGATGCTCCCCATGTATAAAAGCCAGGTTGAGATTGCGGATGTGGAGAAAAAAACATACCTGAATGAAGTCAGTAAATTCAAAATGGGGGTGTCCACACAGATCGACATGATCAATACCTACATGGATTATAAGACAGCTCTTGTGAACGTGGAGAACGGCCGCCTGGGAATTATCAGCAGGATCCTCGAACTTAAATACCTCATTGGTGATTTTCCTTCGTCAACCGATCAGCTGGCAAAATACAACCCCTGGACTTTTATTACAAAATAGGTCATGCGAATCTTTGTCAACAGCTTAACAAGTACGCTCAAAAAACGGTTATCCAAACATGAACAAATTCATTCCCGTGCACGAGAAAATCTTTCTCAGATCGGCGGTTTCGCCCGGTTCGGCGGCTGTCGTGTGCCAGGATGAATGCATCAGTTTCGAAGAACTTGACCGATACACCTCGAACCTTGCGGGCCAGCTGCAGGAGGCGGGAGCCGGCCCCGGGTCGCGGGTCGGGATCTGCCTTCACCCATCGGCCAGCCTTGCCCTGTCGGTTATCGCGGTACTGAAAGCAGGGGCCGCCTACATTCCCCTCTCGCCGGATTTTCCTGAAGAACGCCTGCGATACATCCTGAAAGATGCAGGTGCAAACGTCGTTATCGCCGAACCATCCTTCCTGGAAAACGCGGCATCGGGAACCACCCGGCGATTCTTCCCCGACTGGCCGAAGATAAAAGACCCCGGCGAACAGCGAGCCTGCCGGCCCGTAAAAGTCCAGGCCGACGACCTTGCCTATATCCTGTACACCTCGGGATCAACGGGCAAGCCGAAAGGGGTCATGATCGAACATGGGAATCTTGATTATTACGCGCAATGGTTTTGTGATCGGGTCATCCCCGAATCCCGGGTCGGCCTGCCTCTCACCTCCTCGTTCATTTTCGCGGCGGCCGTGTCGCAGTTTTATACCACGCTGCTGGCGGGGAAAACCCTCCACGTTCTCGACCCCATGATGATCCGCCAGCCAGGCAGGCTGATCGAATGGTTCGGGGATCATCCGCAATCGGGGCTTTACTGCGTGCCCACGCTCTGGTCGGAAATCCTGCATTACCTTGAATCGGCCGAAGGGGCCGCATCCGGCCCGATGGCGCCATCGTGCGTGTATCTCTCGGGTGAAGCCGTATCCGGTGATCTCATGAAGCGCAGTTTTCAATGCCTGCCGCAGCTGCAGCTTTGGAACCTCTACGGTCCGACTGAAGCAACTGCCAACATTTCGGCCTGCCGTTTATACCCGGGCGAACCGGCCCATATCGGCAAACCGTTGCACGGAACCAGGATCTACATCGTGGGCGACGACCTGAAGCCTGTTGAACCGGGCGCGACAGGCGAACTGCTCGCCTCCGGCGACGGCATTGCAAGGGGTTACCTGAATCTTCCCGAGCTCACGGAAGCCGCCTTTTTCAAAACAAAGCTCAACGGCGGGGAACCTGTCAGGGTATACCGGTCGGGCGACCTGGTCAGGGAAGATGGTTCGGGAAGACTGGTATATGTTGGCCGGAAAGACCACCAGGTTAAAATCCGCGGGTTCCGCATCGAACTTCCCGAAATAGAACACGCACTGCTTTCCGTCCCCGGGATCAGGCATGCCGTCGTAAAGGTTGTGGAGGACAGGCAACATCAGAAACGACTTGCAGCCTACCTTGTTTACCGGGAGGCTTTTTTCATTCCTGTGGATGAATTGCGGAATATCCTGTTGCGCACGCTGCCCGATTTCATGGTTCCCGAGGTTTTTGTCAGGATGGAGCACCTGCCTCAGTTTCCAAATGGTAAAACAGACCGTAAAATACTGCCTCAGCCGGGCATCCTGCGTCCCGAACTGGGTTATCCAGCCCTTCCGCCTTCAAATGCAGCAGAGCGTGCGATGGTTCGCGTGTGGGAGGAGGTCCTGGGCCTGGAGGGCATCGGCACAGGGGATAATTTCTTTGATCTTGGAGGCAATTCCCTGAAGGCAAATGCCATCGTTCTTGAATTGCACGCGCTCACCGGCATTTCTCTCCCAATAAAAAGCGTATTCGACCTGCCTACGGCCGGAAAGCTCGCCAGCCATCCGGCAATAAAGGAGGCCGGATTTCACGGGGAAAAACCTCCCGGTACAATCTTGCCGACCACCGGCAACCCTTCCGGCGGGGAAGACCAGCCCGGAATGCCCCCGGTGGCGCTTTCGGAAAACCAGAAGGCGTTGTGGTTCATGCACAAGGCCGAACCCGGACTTGCCGCATACAATATTTTTTACAGCATTACCTTCAGCGGGCCCCTGGACGAGATTGTGCTTGCGCGGGCGCTCAGGAATATCACCGACCGTCATCCTGTATTGCGAACAAGGTTCGGATCCGGGGCGATGCAGGAAGTTTCAGATAACCTGGCGACCGGGATTCACGACCCGGGTATGGATATCCACGTCGCCGGTACGGCCCCGTTTTTGGCTGCGGATGCCGTGGCGCACGCCCGGGAAATGGCCATGAAGCCTTTCGACCTGGAACATGAAGCCCCATGCCGGTTCATCCTTTACCGCCTCCCCGGCGGCAGACACCTGCTGGCCATTGTTGTCCATCACCTTGTTTTTGACGGATCTTCATTCGATCTCTTTTTAAGTGAACTTGCAACCCAGTATGACCGGGAGACCACATCCAGCCCTGCCGAAATCGTTTTGCCCGCATCCTCCTATGCACATTTCTGCCGGGAGGAACAGCTGTACCTGGAAGGAATACGGTATACCAGCGACCGTCAATACTGGAAGAACCTACTTGAAGAGGCACCTTCTTTTTTTGATCTTGCGACCGATTATAAACGCCCTGAGATCCCTTCGAGGGAAGGAGGCCAGGTGCGGAGAATGATCGGCAGGACACTGAAATCGAAACTGAAAACCCTGGGCGACCGGTACGGTGCCAGCATGTTTATGACCTGCCTTTCGGCGTTTTCGGTACTTCTATACCGCCATTCGGGACGGAATGATTTCCTGGTCGGCACCCCCGTGGCGAACCGCTTTATGAAATCTTTCACCTCGCTGATCGGTTATTTCGTGAATACCATGCTGTTCAGGGTAAAGATCGATCCCGAGCTCGTCTTCCTGGATTTCCTGGAGCAGGTAAAGGAACAGACGCTGGAAAGCCTTGCCCGTTCAGGATTTCCATTCAGCCACCTGGGCGAGGTCATGAAAACGGAAAGGGTTCCCGGCATCAACCCGTTTTTCCAGGTTATGTTTGCCTACCATGAAGCGAACTGGGAGTTTTCGACCGGCGCCGGCATGACGGGGGTCGCTGCAGAGGAGTTTTCGGGCTGTTCGAAATTCGATCTTTTCACGGAGATCTTCGACCGTGGGGATGATGCCGAAATCGTTTTAACCTATGCTTCCAGGTTGTACCATCCGCAAACCATCTCGAACCTTGCCGGCCATTTCATGGAGATCCTCGATCATATCGTTTCGGCGCCGGGCACCAGGATCAGCGAGGTTAACCTGCTTTCGGCAGCGGAGTTCAACCTCACCGTACACCAGTGGAACCGGACCGCCTTTTCGCACGGCACACAGGGAACAATTGCCGACCTGATCGACGAACAGGTCAGAAAGAACCCCGACCTTCCCGCCCTTGTTTCCCGGCATGAGGTAATCTCATACGGAGAAATGGGCCGCAGAACCGGCATCATCGCCGATAACCTGCGCCGGCTTGGGGTGAAAAAGGGGGTTCCCGTCGGAATTCATCTTGAGAACTCACCCGCGATGGTCCTTTGCATCATGGCGGTTTTTAAAGTCGGGGCCGTCTATATCCCGCTCGATCCCTATTACCCGGGGGAACGCCTCCGTTATGTTATGGACAGGACCCGCATACAGTTTCTTGTCGTCGATGACACGACCATGGCGGCAAAACAGCACTTCCCGGAACACAGCATCGCGATCCATGACCTCCTGGCTGAAACTCCCGGGAAAACCCCGGCCGTGCAACCGGAAAAGTACGACCCCGCCGATGTCGCCTACATCATGTTCACCTCCGGTTCAACCGGTAATCCCAAGGGGGTGATGATCCGCCACGACTGCCTTTTCAATTTCCTTTTGTGGACAAAGAGGGAATTGAACCTCTGCACCACGGATACCATGTTGTCGGCAACCTCCATCAATTTCGACATCTCTCTCATCGAACTGTTCGTGCCGCTCATCAGCGGGGCCCGGCTGGTCCTGGAAAAAAGGAGCGAATTGCAGGCCCCCGAAAAAGTTGAGGCGATCCTGGTGGAGATGAAGGTAAACACGGTACAGTTCGTACCATCGGGGCTGAAGGCTTTATCTGATGCCGGGGTCATCAGGCGGGCCTCTACCCTGGCAAGAATCATCTCAGGCGGGGAGAAGCTGTCGAAGACCCTTCAGGACCAGGTTCTCGCAGAATCTGCGGGAGCGCTGCTGAACCTGTACGGACCTACCGAAGCAACCGTTTACATGGCTTTCTGGCATTGCCTTCGCCACAGCCCGCTCAGGATGGTTCCGATCGGCAGGCCCATTGCCAACGCCCGCATCTATATTCTAAACGACAGCCTCGAACCGCTCCCCATCGGGGTGGCAGGGGAGTTGTACATCGGGGGTGCCGTGCTGGCGGCGGGATATTTCGAAGATCAAGAACAGACCGTGGCGAGGTTTCTGCCCGACCCTTTTCAGGAAGGAGCGGAAAACAGAATCTATAAAACCGGCGACCTGGCAAGGTTCCTGCACGACGGCTCGGTTGAGTTCCTGGGTAGGGTGGACCAGCAGGTCAAGATCAGGGGTTTCCGTATCGAACTGGGCGAAATCGAAGCGAATATCCTGCGTTTTCCCGGTATCAGGAATGTTGTTGTTGTTGCCAGGGAGCGCAGCGAAGAGGATGTGATGCTCACCGCATACCTCGTGCCCGAAAGCGGGACAGTCATAATGGAACACGATCTCAGGGACTTTTTACGGCTGCACCTTCCTGCCTACATGATCCCGGGCCATTTTATCATTGCACCGGCCATCCCGACACTGCCAAACAGCAAAATCGACTTTAAATCGCTGATGAAGTTATTACCGCACACACCAAAATTGCCGGAATTCATTCACCGGCAAATGAACGATACTGAAAGGACGCTGACCGGGCTCTGGAAAGATCTGCTGGAACACGAAGCCTTCAACCCCCGGGATAATTTTTTTGAAGTGGGAGGGCATTCCCTGCTCCTTGTCAGGCTGAAGGAACTGATCGCTGATAAACTGAAGGCGGAGGTAACCATTGTTGATCTCTTCCGTTATCCAAGCATTAGCAGCCTGTCGGCTTTCCTTCGCAACGACAAACCTGACCACCCCGGCACCGATATTGCCAGGCGCGTGGAAATGCGCAACAGGAGTATCAGGCAACAGATCAGTAAACGAATATCACCGGATAAAAATCAATATTAAAACCAACGTTTTATGCTGTCAGATGAAGAAAAAAACCCGGAAGGCAAAGTTGCCGTCATTGGAATGGCCTGCAGGCTGCCGGGTGCTAAAAATATAAACGAATACTGGAAAAATCTTTTAAACGGCGTTGAAACCCTCAACACCTTTACCGACGAGGAACTGGTTGCATCAGGGGTTGATCCGGCGGTGTTCAGGCAGCCGAACTATGTCAGGAACCGGGGGATCATCAACGGTGCGGAGTACTTTGATGCCGAGTTCTTCGGTTTTACCCCCCGCGAAGCCGAGCTGATGGATCCGCAGCAAAGGATCTTCCTGGAATGTGCATGGCATGCGCTCGAGGATGCGGGCTGCGATCCCCTGAAAGCCAGGGAACGCATCGGGGTTTTCGGGGGTACCGGAACTCCCCTCCACCTCGTATCGACCATGGAAAACAGCTGGGTGAAGAAAAATGCCAGCGGTGCGTCGATCGTTACCAGCAACGACAAGGACTATGTGACTACAAGGGTTTCGTATAAACTCAACCTTACCGGCCCCAGCGTGAATGTGCAGTGCGCCTGTTCCACCTCGATGGTGGCCGTGGTGATGGGGGTGAACAGCCTGGTGAGTTACCAGAGCGACATGATCCTTGCAGGGGGAGCAACCATCGAGATTCCCGAAAGGCATGGTTATCTTTACCAGGCCGGCGGGATGGAATCGGCCGACGGCCACTGCCATACCTTTGACAAGGAGGCCAACGGCACTGTTTTCAGCCGCGGGTGCGGCGTGGTGGTACTGAAACGGCTCGAAGATGCCATCAGGGACAAGAATAACATCTATGCCGTGGTCATCGGCAGCGCCATCAACAACGACGGGAACAAGAAGGCCGGCTTCACCGCCCCTTCGGTGGAGGGGCAGGTTGAGGTGATCTCCGAGGCGCTTGCCTTGTCCGAAATATCTGCCGATACCATCACTTACGTGGAGGCTCACGGGACCGCAACGCCCATCGGTGACCCCATCGAGGTCACCTCGCTTTCCGAAGCATTCCGCCAGCATACCGGCCGCAAGCAGTACTGTGCCATCGGGTCGGTAAAAACCAATATCGGGCATTGCGATATCGCATCGGGTGCCGCCAGCTTTATAAAGACCGCCTTATGCCTCAGGAACCGGCAAATTCCTGCTTCCCTTCATTTTCATGAACCAAACCCGAAAATAGACTTCCCGAACAGCCCGTTTTTTGTAAACACCGCACTGATGGACTGGAAGCGCGAAAACGGCACCCCGCTCCGCGCCCTGGTCAACGCCTTCGGCGTCGGCGGGACCAATGCCTGTGTCATTCTCGAGGAACCACCTGCCCTGCCTGACACTTCGCCAAAACTTGCATGCGACCTCCTCCTCGTTTCGGGCCGAAGCCCTGAAGCCGTGGCTGCCGCGCAGGCAGAAATCAAAACTTATCTCGAGTCATCCCCCGGAACCGATCCGCATGGCATTGCGTTTACCTCGCGTTACGGCAGACATCATTTCCTGAACAGGGCGGCCATCCCTTTCCGCGGCAGGGAGGAACTTCTCGCCATGCTTGGCACCCAGAATGCCACCACCATCAAAACACCGGGAAAAAGGCCTGTTGTTTTTATGTTCCCCGGGCAGGGAAACCAGTATGTCAACATGGGGTTGCCCCTGTACCAAACCCAGGAAGTATTCAGGAGGACCATCAACGAATGCGCAGAAATCCTAAAAGAAGAACTGGGATTCGACATCCGTACGGTGCTATTCCCTGCCGCCGGTTACGAGGAAGAGGCTTCGCGCAGGATCAACGAAACATACATCACCCAGCCGGCGCTGTTCATGGTAAGTTATGCCCAGGCGCAACTGCTCATCTCGATGGGCATTGGCCCCGACATGCTGATAGGCCACAGTGTCGGTGAGTATGTTGCAGCCACTATTTCAGGCGTCTTCACGCTGAAGAATGCCCTTAAAGCCGTTGCCCGAAGGGGACGGCTCGTCCAGGAACTTCCGGGTGGCGCCATGCTCGCTGTGTTGCTTACCGAAGAACAGGTGACGCCGATGCTTCCCGACGGCCTGGAGGTCGCCGTGGTGAACAGCCCAGGCCTGTGCGTCGTTTCAGGGCCCGTTGAGATGATTGACCGGGTTGCCGCTGTTCTCGACAAAACGAAAACCTTCAACAAAAAGATCCCCACCTCGCACGCCTTCCATTCGGCGATGATGGAGCCCGCCCTGCCGGCATTCGCAGAATTTTTCAGGGAGATCCCGCTTTCAGCCCCCACCATCCCCGTTGCATCCACGGTGACCGGCAACTGGTTAAGCGCGAAAGAAGCAACCAACCCCGATTTCTGGGTAAAGCATGTACGCAAAACCGTGCGTTTTGCCGACGCTGCCAAACTGTGCCTGGATTCGGGTCCGTCGGTTTTCATTGAAACAGGCCCGGGTCAGTCGCTCGAATCTGCAGTAAAGAGACAGCTGGTAAAAGAGACGCCCCATGGGGTCGTAAGCACCATCCCATCGCCCGAATACAAGGCCGATCCCCTGTTGTATTTCTATTCCTCCCTGGGCAAGGTGTGGGCCAGCGGGGACTATTTCGACTGGGAACTGTTTGATCAGAAAATGGGAAAACTGGTGTCATACCCGGGTTATCCTTTCGAACGCAAACCTTATGTCATCGACTTTTCGAAAAAGGACGGCGCCAAAGCAAAGTCCGAAAACAAAAAGAAAGCCGATGTCAGCCAGTGGTTCTATGTTCCCGGGTGGAAAAGAACGGCTCCACCACAGCGCATCCCGGCCAACGGCATGGCCGGAACAGACGACCTCACGGAAAACCATTGCTGGCTTCTTTTTGGCGATGATGAGGGATTGTGCAGTGAGATCGGGAAGAAATTGGATTCGGAAGAAGTTACCTCCTTCTGGATCCGCAAGGGGAAGGAATTCTCCCGCGAAAAGGAGGAATTCACGATCGACCCGGGCCGCAGGGACCATTTCCAGAGGCTCATCAATACCCTGAAATCGGAGGGTCGAACCCCCGGGAATATCATTTATGCATGGAACTACGGCCCAGGGCCAAAACCCGGACATCTCCACCCGCTTCTTGCAGGACAGCTGGCCGAAGATCATTTTTACGGCCCCATGTACCTTGAGCAGGCGCTGATTGGGGAAGGATTTGTGAAAAATCAGTTCCTGTTGTTTGTGGTCAACCATCTTTTTGATGTTACCGGCGAACCGGTGCTGGCTCCTGAAAAAGCTCTTGCAATCGGTGCAGCACGGGTCATCGGGCAGGAACACCCGGGGATCATCGCGCGGCTGGCCGACATTCCTTCCGTTTCGGAAGCCGGACAACTGAATTCACTCGCTTCATCGCTGATAGGAGAATGTCGCCTGGCAGCGGATGAAAACATCGTTGCTTACAGGAACGGTCACCGCTGGGTGGAAGACTACACACCGGTATACCCCGAAAACGGCAGCCTCAGCAAGGAGCCCCTGAAGGATCACGGAGTCTACCTGGTCACCGGGGGAGTGAGCGGCGTTGGGATGGAACATGCAAAGTTCATTGCTCGTTCGGTAAAGGCCGTGCTCGTGCTGACCCACCGTTCGCCGCTTCCGCCGCGCAGCGATTGGCCCGCTATTGCTGAATCGCAGGGCGCAGATGACCGTGAGGCCACCCGCGTGCGCGACATTATGGAACTGGAACAACTGGGGGCCGTGGTAATACTTGCACAGCTGGATGCAACGGATTATGAAGGAACCAGGAGGCTGGTAGAACAGGTTGAACAGGAATACGGCCCTGTCAGGGGGGTCCTGCATTCAGCCGGCATGCCCGGTGCCGGGGTCATCGCACTGAAGGAAAAGGAGCTGGCCGACCTGGTTGTAAAGGCAAAACTTGACGGGACATTGATCCTGCATGATATTTTCAGGGAACGAAAACTCGATTTCTTCTTCCTTTTCTCCTCGGTTTCTTCCATTTTCGGCGAAGCCGCCAGGATTGATTATTGCGGATCCAACTCGTTTATGGACTCCTTTGCCCAGTATCGTAAAAGCGTGATCGGCGATGGAACAACCTCCATCAACTGGGGACAATGGGGCGTCGTCGGGATGGCCGCCTCGTGGGAAAAGGCCAAAGCCGAGAAAAAACAGCTTCTTCAGTCAGGCAAAAATCATGTAAAAGCGGAGGAAAGGAACGGCATCAGGCTATATTTCCAGTCATCCGAAAATGACCAGGAAATTTACCAGGTGGATATTGACCCCGAACGCGACTGGGTGCTGAGTTCCCATCTTCTTTCGGGAAAGCCGGCATTTCTGGGAATCTCAACTCTGGAGATGCTGAACCTTTATGCCAAAATAAAAAAACCGGAGGGCTGCCTCGAAGTCCTGAACTTTTCCTTTGTGACCCCGCTGATTTACGATACCGGTAAAAGCAGGAAGATACGGATGACGGTGAAAAAATCAGCTGATGTATTGTTATTCCGGATTAGCAGTAAAGACGAAAAAAGCGAATCGGCGAGGGAGGTGTGGATGGATCACGTGAAGGGCGAATTCAGGATAGCGGCAGCCACTCCGCCAGTGACCATCGACGTAAAGGAAATATCTGGAAAGATTGGGGGAACAACCGACAATTCACCTCATTTTCTCGAGATTCTCAACGATGAGGGCAGGCCGGTTTTGAAATACGACAATCGCTGGGACTGCAAATGTTCAACACAATACAGGGACAGGGAATTCCTGACCGAACTCCGGCTGGGGGATGAATTCAGGGATGACCTTGCCAGCTATTCCCTGCACCCCGCCATGCTTGACGTGGCGACCTCCAGTTGCATCACGCTAATCGACCGGCGACTCTACCTTCCCCAAGCTTACAGGGACATCACCGTTCACAAGCCCCTGCCCGCTCATTTCTGGTGTTACACCCGGCTCAGCGATACCTGGAAAATTGAAGATGACATGTTGAAATTTTCGGTTCAGCTGATCGATTCAGAGAACCGCCTCCTGGTAAACATCGGCGAGGTCACCTTCAGTCGGCTGATTCAAAATGTTGGCAAACTCACCCAGGAGCCAAACCGGGAAACACCGCAGAAACCTGCTGAAGACATGAGCATGTACGCTGGGAAAAACGACATCCTGCCGGAAGAGGGTATTGAAGTGTTCCGCCGCCTGCTCAGTTTCAACCCGTTTGCACAGGTGGTCATCACCACCACCGACCTGCCCCAGGATATCCTCGAAGAACGGCCATCCTATAAAAAGCGGGAAAAACAGGAAAAGGAGGAAGAGAAGAGCGAAGGCTCCACCTCCTATGAACGACCGCAACTGTCGACACCCTTTGAGGCCCCCTCGAACGAAATTGAAATGGCCGTTGCCGGCATCTGGAAGGGGATCCTCGGAATTGACAAGATCGGGGTGAACGATACCTTCATGGAACTTGGGGGAAATTCACTCCTCGCCATCCAGACGATCTCGAATATTGCGGATGAATTTGAAATTGAACTTCAACCGAATGTGTTCTTTGAGAACCCAACGGTCAAAGGATTATCCGACAGGATTGTCGAGATCATCATTACGATGAAGGGATCCGATGAGATTGAAGCCATGCTGAAGGAGATGGAAGATGAACAATGATGAACTGTTAAAAAAGATCGCAGGGCTGACGCCTGAAAAAAAAGAGCTCCTGCTGAAACGGCTGGGGTACGACTCTGTAAGGGGAACCGGGCCTCCCGGCAAGCCGGTCGTGAACGATTCGCCCGGATACGATTGTTTTTCGTGCGACCCGGGCAGCCCCGGATCGCTCAGCATCAGTTTCAGAGAGGCTGTCGCCGCTGATCCTCTTCCGGGCTACGTACAAGTGAGGGCGAAGGCAGCGGGGCTGAATTACCGCGACCTGATGATCGCCATGGGTCAGTATCCCGAAGCACAGGGCGTGCCCTCGAACATGGGGTCGGATTATTCGGGGGTGATTACCGCTGTTGGAGCCGGGGTAGAGGGAATCATGGAGGGAGATGCGGTCATTGCCCTTTCAGCCGGCAGTTTCATCGACGGGAAGGTGCAGCCCGGCGGCCATTTCATCAATGTTTTCAATGTTTCGGAACTCCAGGTGGTGGCAAAACCCGCCGGCCTTACCTTCGTGGAGGCTGCCGCAATTCCAACGGTTTTTTTAACCGCCATTTCAGGACTGGTCAGGCTGGCGAATCTCTCCGCCGGGGAATCCGTACTGATCCATACCGCCACCGGCGGGGTGGGACTTGCCGCGCTCGAAATAGCCGCCTGGAAGAAGGCAGAGATCTTTGCCACGGCCGGATCCCCGGAAAAAAGAGCATTCCTGGAGAAAAAAGGAATCCGTCACCCGATGGATTCAAGATCGGTGGCATTTGGTGACAGGATTATGGAGCTTACCAGAGGCCGCGGGGTGGATGTGGTCCTGAATACCCTTTCGGGCGATGCCATGATGCGTGGGATTGAGATCCTGTCGCCCTTCGGGAGGTTCATCCAGATCGATAAAAAGGACATCGCGAAAAATACCCTGTTGCCGATGGGACTGCTCCGAAACGGGATCACCTTTTCTGTACTGGACATTTCACTCTACCTGGTCCAGCCGCGTAAACTGAAGGAACAGCTCCTTGAAATCACCGGGCTTTTCGATTCCGGGATCTTCAATCCCATCCCCTGCCAAACCTACCCGTTGGGGCAGCTCAGGGAGGCGCTGAATGCCCTTTCACGCGCGAAACATATCGGGAAACTTGTACTTACTTACCCCTGAAAAGGATAACACAATGGCAAAAGAGGAGAGATCACTCAGCGAACGGTTGTCGGGATTAAGCCCCGACCAGCTCAAAGCCCTGCTCAGGAAGGGCAGGGACGAGGCTGCGCCGCGCATCGGCAAACCGGCGAAAATGGAGCGAAACCCCGAAGAAACATACCCCTTGTCGAAGGCACAGGAGCGCATGTGGTTCCTGCACAACCTGACCGAGGGAGAAGCCATCTACAACAACCCTGTGTCCCTGCGGATTACGGCGGTTTTCCCCCTCGATACGGATATCATGAGCCGAAGCCTTGGCATGCTGGCCGAGAGGCATGAGATCCTGCGCACCACCTTCCATGTAAAGGAGGGGAACCCGGTGCAGCGGGTTCATCCTTCAGGGAACACGGAAATATCATTTGAGGATCTCCGGCTCCTCGCTGAAGACGAACGGGAAAAAAGGGCCATGGAAGAGGCGGTGGCGCACGGAAAGATCCTCATTCCCCTCGACAGGCTTCCCCTGCTGAGGTTCAGGGTGCTCCGTTTGCGAGATCTGGAATACCTGCTGCTGATCAACCCGCATCACATCATTTCCGACGGGTGGTCGAACGCCCTGTTCGCGAAAGAACTTTCAATGACCTATGCGGCCCTTGAACACAACCAGCCCCCCCCTTTCCCTGTCCCGGAGTACCAGTATGCCGATTTTGTAAAATGGGAAAAAGAGTGGATGAACGCCCCTCAGTACCAGGAACAGCTGGCCTTCTGGAAAGAGCAACTGGCCGGGTGGCCCGAGCCCCTTCGCCTGCCGTTTGACTTCCCCAGGCCGGCGCAGATGTCGCACCGGGGAAGCAAAGAGGCGGATACGCTCGGGGCTGCCGAAACCGAGACGATCAGGCAATTCTGCCAGCAGGAAAACCTTACGCTCTTCCAGCTACTTTTTGGCTCCTTCGCCCTTCTTTTATCAAACTACAGCGGGCAGAAGGATATCATGGTAGGGGTCCCGGTGGCGCGGCGCAACCAGATTGCCTTTCAGCAGACCATGGGTTTGTTTATCAACACCCTGCCGCTCCGTGTGAAGATCAACGAAGGGGTCACCGGGTCAGAATACCTGAAAGAGATCAGGAATTACTGCCAGCAGGCTTTCAACCGCCAGGAACTCCCGTTTGAAAAGCTGATCGAAGAGGTCAATCCCGATCGGAACCTGAGCACCAACCCCCTCTTCCAGGTCCATTTCGTTCACCAGAACATCCCCTCTTTATACAGTGTCAGCGGGCTGACTGTCAAGCCCGAAAGCATCGATTATTCCTATTCCAAATTCGACCTGAATTTCTGGGTGGAAGAGGCGAACCACGAACTGATCCTCTCGGTGACCTATCCCCGCGACATTTTCCTTCCCGAAACGGTCAGGAAACTGCTGCTTAACTACAAGATCCTCCTGCGGTCGCTGATCAGACATCCCATGGAACCGGTCTGCTTGCTTGAATATTTTCCCCTCCGCGAAGGTTCATCCTGTAACGGTAAAACCGCTGTATTCACGGAGGAGGGTACCACTTTCCCTATGACCTGGCTGCACGAATTCAGGAAACAGGCGCAACTCACCCCCGGCCGCATGGCCGTGCGCGACCGTGCCCAGCGTCTCACCTACAGGGAGCTTGACGTCGCTTCAGGCCACCTGGCGGATGTCCTTGAACAGCATCATGTCGTGAAGGGCGATCGTGTCGGGTTGCTGCTTCCGCGTGACGCCTCTCTGATTGTTTCAATCCTGGGTTTGTTCAGGGCAGGTGCAGCCTATGTTCCGCTCGATGTCAACCTCCCGGAGGAACGGATGAGATTCATCGCCGCCGATGCAGGCCTGAAGCTGATCATCAGCAACTCCGGGCTTTCAGCATCAGCGGGTCCTGCGCAGGTGCCAGTTCTATGCTTCCACGAAATCATGTATGAACCGGAAACCCCTGGATTTATAGAAAACCCCGGTACAGGGGCCCCGGGCGACCCGGCCTATGTGATCTATACCTCAGGCACCACCGGCACGCCAAAAGGGGTTTGCGTGGAGTTTGATCAACTGCTGAATTACTCCAAAACCGCATGGCAAAGGATGAACCTGTTGGAAGGCGATTCATTTGCCACCATTTCCTCCATCTCGGCCGACTTGGGCAATACGATGATCTTCCCCCCGCTGATCCACGGAGGCGAGGTGGTGGTTATCCCCGAAGATCACGCGACTGATGCCTCCCTGCTTGCCGAATGGCTGGAAAGAGAGCCCGTCGATTGTCTCAAGATCGTTCCTTCGCACCTGCAGAGCCTGCTCCATTCGGGCCGGGCCGGGAAGTTGCTGCCTCGGAAACTGCTGGTGCTGGGGGGTGAAAAATGTCTGCCGGGAATCGTCGAACTGGCCAGGGACCTCTCCCAAGGACTCAGGATCATCAACCACTATGGACCGACGGAGGCGACGATCGGGTCCCTCACGTATGAAATACCATCGCACCCGGATTCCGGAACATCCGGTTTCCCCATCGGGTTCCCGCTTGACAACACCTCCGTTTATATCCTTGATCCGCAGCATCGGCTCCTTCCGAAGGGGGTCGCCGGAGAAATCGTTCTCAGCGGAAGAAACATCTCACCGGGATACCTGAACCAACCGGACCTGACGCAGGAAAAATTTTCCGTGGATCGATTCCGCCCGGGAGAGCGGATCTATTTTACGGGGGATCATGGCAAAATGAACGGGGACGGATCGGTGACGTTTCTGGGGCGGATAGACCACCAGTTGAAAATAAGGGGTTACCGGGTTGAGACCCGCGAAATTGAAAATGTCCTGAACAGGTTTCCCTCCGTTGAACAATCGGTCGTGCTCATCCCTGATGATCCTGAACCGGTAAGTGCAGTAGGAGTAGCGGTTATGGTCAGGCCCGGCGCGACGTATGATGAACAGGAACTGAGGAGGTGGCTTTCATGCCGGCTTCCATCATACATGATCCCGTCATTCATCCAGGTGCTCGACAGCTTCCCGGTAAACACAAACGGGAAAATCTCCATGAAAGAGCTGACCAGGATGGTGAAACCTTCAGGAGAAAGGCAAAACAAGGTCCTGCTGCCACGCGATCTTACGGAACTGATGCTGGTCAACATTTTCAGGGATATCCTTTCCCAATCAGAGGTAAGCATCGACCAGGGTTTCTTTGACCTTGGCGGGCATTCCCTGCTGGCCATCCAGCTGTTTGCCGCTATCGAGAAGGCATTCGGGATCCACCTGCCGCTGGCCACCCTTTTTGAGCATGGCAGTGTGATGGCCCTCGCGGGTGTCATTCGCAAATCAAGCGGATCCCTTCAAACAAAATCGCTGGTTCCTGTCAGGCCCGGGAACGGGAAAAAACAGTTGTATCTGGTTCACCCGGCAGGCGGGAATGTGCTATGCTATTATGAACTGGCGAGGGAACTGGGAAAGGAATATACAATTTACGGACTGCAGTCGGCCGGTCTTTACGGCAAAGAGGTGAACACTGTAAGCGACATGGCCGCGCTTTACCTGGAAGAGATCAGCCTGCCGGCCGGCATCGACGATGTGATTTTCGCCGGGTGGTCGATGGGGGCGCTTATCGCCTTCGAGATGGCCCGCCAGGTCGGGGAGCGATCGGGGGTGCATCCGGGACTGATGATCATCGACCAGCTCGCACCCGTTGAAGAATCTGCATGCCCGGAGGAGAAGATAACCGACCCTGTCGGCCGGTTGATGGTCTTTTCAGGGAAGGTGGCGCAGCTTGTCGGCCGCCCCCTGGGTATCAGGGAGGAGGAGCTGAGAGGAAGGAGCCCGGAAGAGCATTCGGAATCCTTCCTGGAGGCCTTCAGGTCGGTTGGCCTCGTACCTCCCGATATGCCCCTCCGCGATTTCCACGGGTATCTTGAACTGATGATCCGCCATAATGAGATCACTGCTGCATGCCGGCCGGGGACCTTTGAGGGGAAAACGCTGCTCATCCGGGCCGGGGAACAACTGCCGCCGGCGGGGAATCGGCCACCGCAGGAGAGAACCTCCGACCTAAACTGGGGACGATGGATCAAAGGAGACCTGACCATCGAAAATATCCCCGGAAACCATGTTACCATCATAACGCAGCCCTGTGTCAGGAACCTGGCGCTGGCCTTGGAGAAATGGGTGGATTCGTGTTCACCGGAAACGGAAAATGAAAAATATGACGGATAACCTGACGGACACTTTTCAATCGGCATTTTCCCTTTTCCCGGACAATGAGCCCCTGGCAGCCGGCATTGTCCTTTTTCGCGTCCTCAGCGGGGAAGCGCTGCTGGAAAAAGCCGGGAGAATGCTACACCCCGAAGAACTGGAAAGAGGGGTCGGGTTTGCCTCGGATATCCGAAGGCGTTCGTTCCTTCATGGCCGGATTGCAGGGAAAATGGCGGCTAACATGGTGTTCCCGGATATTCCCCCGGTTCGCCTGAACATTGAAACGGGCTGCCTCGGGGAGCCCCTTCTTGCCAATGCACCGCGGCCTTATGGCGTCTCCATCGCGCACGACGCAGGCTGGAATGCGGGGTTGTGTTTTCCCCTCTCCTTTCGCATGGGGATCGACGTCGAATCCATTTCGGAAAAAAACCGCGAAATAATCGCCTTCATGCTGACCCCCCATGAAAAAGAACTGTGCAACAGGGAAAAAGATCCCCTTGATCTGATCCATCTCCTCTGGACCGTAAAGGAGGCCGCGGGGAAAGCCCTGGGACTGGGTTTTCGTGTCCCGGCCGATTGGTATGAAACCGACCGTGTCGAAACCGTTGGGATCGGACTTCGCCCGGTACAAAGGTGCCTGTTTAAACACCTGACGGCATTCAATGCCCTTGCGGTTGCCATCCCGGGCGGAATGGCAGCCGTTGCTTACCCGGCAGGACAAAACATTGACGGGGCAATGACCGCGTTGTTCAATACGATCAATATGCCGGCGGGCAACGCTTAACCTCTGACAACCTGTATGAACTGACGAACAAATGGACATGGAACAAACTCATGAAACAGCCATTGCCCGGATGCGGGGATTCATCTACGGAAACTGGCAAACATGCATCACCAGTGCTTTTGCCGAGTTGGAACTTGCCGAGATCCTCGTCGATGGTACGAAAAACATCGGGTACCTGGCAAATAAGACAGGCATAGAACCTGCCATCCTCTTCAGGTTTCTACGCTGCTGCGCGCAACTGAAGTTTATCATGATCGATGCCGGCACGAAGGATATCACCCTGACGGATTTCGGAAAATACCTTCTTCGCAACCACCCAGGCAGTCAGCGTGATGCAGCCCTGTTAAACGGCGCATTTTACAGGTACGAGCCCTGGGGCAAAATCACCGGCGTGCTGAGGGCAGGAAGCGGGGAGGGTTTCTCGGAAACGCACAAAAGCGGCTCCCTCGATTTCCTGAAGGATAAACCCGCCCACCTTGAAGTATTTCAGAAAGCGATGACCAATCTCTCGGTTACGGAAAATGAAACACTTGCAAAAAACTATGATTTCAGCCGTTTTGACCATGTCGTGGATGTGGGCGGCGGACACGGCACCTTCCTCAGGGCCGTCATGGAATCAAACCCGGGCATGCATGGCACCCTGTTTGATCTCGAAGAAACCCTGGCATCCGTCATCCTTCCGGAAGACCCCCTGTCGGAGAGGATCACGCTGACGGGCGGCAATTTTTTCGAGTCGGTTCCGGCGACCGGCGACCTGTATACCATGAAGAACATCCTTCACAACTGGCCTGTGGAAAAGGTCAGGCTCATCCTGAATACCTTGCACCTGGCGATAACCGGTTCGCCGGGGGCCCGGGAAAAACGGGTGCTGGTCATCGAACACCTGATGAGTGAGGATGCGGACGCCGAAAGCATCGCCCCCTGGATGGACATGAACTTTTTCATCCTCGTCGGCGGACAGGAACGGACATTCCATGAATACAGGGAGCTGTTTTTCGGCGCAGGGTTTGAAATTACAAAAACCCTGCTGACAAAAACCGGAAGGAGCATTATTGAACTGGGTATAACGCCAGCGGCTTAACGAACATTTCCATGCTTCCCCTGCAAAATAAACGGATATGAACCATCCATACACGGCACCGGTGAACGACCTTGCTGAACTGGTTAAAAAATATGCAACACCGCTGGTCATATATTCTGGTGATGAACTGAACAAACGGCTGGCAACGCTGCAAAATACACTGCCATCCGGCTCACGCCTGTTGTATTCGGTCAAGGCCAATCCCAACCCCTTTGTCCTGAAGCATTTTAACCGGGCGGGCCTTGGTTTTGAAGTTGCATCGGCCGGTGAACTGCAGCATGTGCTCAAATCGGGGATCGATCCCGGGAACATGGCGCTGGGAGGCCCCATCAAAAGCAAAGAGGCGATTGCGCTGGCCATATCGAACCGTATCCTGTCGTTCAACGTTGAATCGGAACGGGATTTGCAAAACATCATACAGTCTTCCGGTCACCGGGTTAACATCTCCGTCAGGATCAACCCCGGTTTTACAAATGGTGACTCCATGCTGAAAATGGGAGGTCTTTCATCCCAGTTTGGCGTTGACGAAAATGAAGTCATTCCCCTGATAAGGAAATACCGAAAATTTGCCAGCATAAACGGTCTTTTCATGTTCACCGGGTCACAGTATTTTGATGCGCGGAATATCATTCAGAATACCAGGTACCTGGCTGAATTCGCGGAAAAACACAAAGATGAGTTCGACCATCTTGATTTCCTTGATTTCGGGGGCGGGTTCGGGGTGTCCGACCAGGCTGATCCCCGTGAACTTGACATGGAAGAGCTGAAATCGGGGCTTGCCGGCCTGTTCGAAATGAAGAGAGAATTCCTGGGGACGGTCCGGTACAAATTCTTTGAAAGCGGCAGGTACCTTACCACAACCTCCGCTACCCTGGTTAGCTCTGTGCTCGACGTTAAATATTCCAAAGGCAAAAAATACATCCTGCTCGATACGGGAATCAACCATCTCGGGATAAAGTTGTTCGATCCTGCGCGAAAACTGTGCATCCACACCGTAAAGGAGTACCGGCAATATTCTCCTGCCATTCTCACCGGGGCATCATGCACCCCGCTGGATATCATCCAAAACGAAACGGAATTTGCGGATGTTGAAACCGGCGACCTAGTCATGATCCGTAATGTTGGCGCCTATACTGCCTCCCTTTCCCCCTATAATTTTTGCGGGTTCACCCATCCTGCCGAAGTTTCTTTGGATGCCGGCGGCAGGGTCGGTCTGATCAGGAAACGGGGCGAAATTGAAAACTCCTGCGGTTCCGGGTACCTGTATTGATGCCTGGCGGAAGGCAAAGCAGGGAGGAAGCCCGTCAGCAGCGTTGATTTCTACCATCGAAACCGCTGTTTCACCATTTTCCCATCCTTATGGCTGCCGTATCTTTGCAGCATCGGGAAACGTTCAATTAAAGTATGATCGCAGATATACCGGGATCTGTTCACAACCCGGGTAACCTTTCAAAAACCATGAAAAATTCCATTCTCCATAAAGCAGATTCGCGTGGCGATGCAAACCACGGCTGGCTGCACAGCAGGCACACCTTCAGTTTTGCAAACTATTACAATCCCCGGCGCATGCATTTCGGTGCATTGCGGGTGCTGAACGACGATACCGTCGAAGCCGGGAAAGGATTCGGGACACATCCGCACGACAACATGGAGATCATTTCCATACCACTGGAGGGGGATCTCGAACACAAGGACAGCATGGGCAATGTTTCGGTCATCAAACATGGCGACATACAGATCATGAGTGCCGGGACGGGGATCACCCACAGCGAATACAACAAAAACAGCGACCGGCAGGTTAAATTCCTCCAGATATGGGTCTTTACCAACAGGGAGGGTGTTACTCCCCGTTATGACCAGTTAACCCTGGAAATCGCCGACCGGCACAATAAATTTCAGCAGGTGCTTTCGCCGAACCAGGAGGATGAAGGGGTCTGGATCTACCAGAATGCCTGGTTCCACCTTGGCCGGTTTGACAAAGGGGCTGGTGCGGATTACAAATTTAAAAAAGGCGGCAACGGGGTCTATGCATTCATCCTAAATGGCCGTGTGACCATCGACGACACCGTGCTGGATGAAAGAGACGGTTTCGGAGTGTGGAACACCGACCAGGTTTCCATTATGGCAAATTCACAGGATGCAGAAGTATTGCTGATGGAGGTTCCCATGATTGCCTGACATGGTATCAGCAGGTGTCGTTTATGAATGAAAATCGCCTTCAATATTCAGCGATATTTCCTGCCTGCCTCTATCTTGGAGGTCGTGGCGGGGGCGGGGGAAATGGTAACTGCATATTCCATGAGGGCGGTCGTGGCGGCGCCGGGAACCCGATGACAACCACCGGCGGCCTTGGTGCAGCGGGACTTATGAAGACGGTCCTCGTATTGCGGTTATCGTGATGATAGCGATGACTTTTATTCTCTTTCTGTCTCTCCCGGTGTTCATTCTTTTCATGATGCGGCTTTTGTGCAGACAAGGAAGCGCAGGCAAATAATAATGCCAGGGTGAAGGTGAGGGTCTTTTTCATGATCTTTTTCTTTCTTATAAAAAGCTGTCCTATGGAATCCGTTAACTGATGCTGCAAAGGTGCAACTCCCTGCTTACGGAATTGTTACACAACTATGGGTATAAGTTGTAACATTCACACATCCCCCCCGGGGGGTTACCTATGGAATCCGTGGCAGCTTCGCTTCTTCTGAAAATCAAAAAACAGGGTTAGGGTCTTGACTTGGACAAATTCTTTTGTTATTTTTGTAACAGCAGATCTAAAACCCCGGTATTATGAAAATCAGACATTTTTGCATCATTTGTTTTCCTCTTATTATTTTGATCCTTTTCTCCTGCAAAAAAAAGGATGCGCAGACCCAACCGGCTGTGAGTAGCCAGACCCTGAATTCAGCGGCGGCAGGGGGCACGATTGTCTCCGCCCAGATGCAGCGTTTTATGACCTCCTCCATCATGGTTGCCGCCGATTCGGGACATGTTTTCTTTTTCCCGACGGGCGACACCTCGCATCTTAAATCAGTTTCTTCCACCGCAGGTTACGAATGGAGCGGACCCGACGCCGGCGGATGGTACACCCGTTCCATCACCGGCGGGCTGTATAATTACTCGGAGCGTCTGCACCTCGGCGATACGATCTTGTATATCATGGAGACCTCATACAGCGGCGCGGATGGAAGCTATGACAGCAAAACCACCACCAGTTACATTAAGGAGACCAAAAACGGGAAAACCATGTACAATGGTTCCAGCATCTGGGATGTGAAAAATTCGGGCTATAACCAGATCTCCCATTGGGAATGGTGCATGGTTTTCACCGACTGGAATCCCTCGACCTTTGCAGGGACCTATGACTGGTACTGGGGTCTCTTTGAAAACAGCGGTGGGAATACCGTCCCCTACCACCGTTTCCTGCACCTGGTTGCCACCGAGACAACTCCAAACGGAATGCTGCATTGCCTCGTTATCGTTTACGATGAGGGCGGAACCGAAACCTGGAGATTCCAGTACGACACTCCCTGGGTACCGGTGACGATGCCCCAGGTTCCCGGTTGGAATTAGAAGTTCCAAAATCATTAACTTGCAGCCTGGGTCCGGAAAGTATCCGGATGATCCGTTATTTTGCCCGGACAGTGCTGCCGGCGGTCGCCATTTTTCACCCATGGATCCGCCGGTTGCCGGACATCATTCCCGTGCAACGAAATCCTATTTTGAATAGAAGAGATGAAATATAATTTTGACAGCTTAATCGACCGAACCCATACCTCCAGTGTGAAATATGACCTGCGGCAGGCCGTTTTTGACAAGAGCGATGTAATCCCGATGTGGGTTGCCGACATGGACTTCGAAACGCCTGCATTCATTCGTGATGCGGTCATCCGGCGTGCAAAACATCCGGTGTATGGCTACACCTTCAGGGAAAAGGATTATTACCAGCCTGTCGTGGCTTGGATGCAGTCGCATCACAACTGGACCATCCGCAGGGAAGAGATCGTCTTCAGCCCGGGGGTGGTTCCCGCACTCAGTTTTGCTGTGATGGCCTTCACGAAGCCAGGCGACAAGATCATCGTCCAGCCCCCGGTTTATCCCCCGATCACCCGCGCAGTGTCCGATCACGGCAGGATCGTGGTGAACAACCAACTGATCCGGGAGGAGATAACCTACCTGGTCGACTTCGCCCTGCTTGAAGAACAGGCGAAAGATGCAAAAATGCTGATCCTGTGTAATCCGCACAACCCCGTCGGACGCTGCTGGAGCAGGGGGGAACTTGAAAGGATCGCACAGATCTGCCTGGAAAACCATGTAATGGTCTTTTCCGATGAGATTCACGCCGACCTGGTCATACCGGGGTTCAGGCACCAGGTTTTCGCCAATTTGTCGCCGGAAGCGTCCGGAATAACCCTCACGGCCCATGCGCCAAGCAAAACATTCAACCTGGCCGGGCTTTCCAGCTCCTCCGTGATCATAACGAACCCCGCCCTGCGGGCGACCTTTTCACAAATGATCGAAAAAATGCACCTGGGCATGGGGAACCTCTTTGGCAGCGTTGCATCCACCGCCGCTTACGAGCAGGGAGAACCCTGGAGGCTGCAACTTATCGATTACCTGTATGAGAACATTTCATTTACCGAAACATTCATCAGGGAAAACATCACTGCCCTTCATATGTTCCGGCCGGAAGGGACCTATATGATCTGGCTTGATTTCAGGGCCTACGGTCTCGATGACAAGGCACTGCGCAGTAAACTGATCCATGAAGCAGGACTGGGCTTCAACCCGGGCACAGAATTCGGTCCGGGCGGAGAGGGCTTCATGCGCATGAACATCGCATGCCCGCGGTCAACCCTCATGATCGCCCTTGGGCAACTTGGAAGAATGCTTTCCGGGGGTTAAAGATATTGAACAATCGATCACCCGATCAACAATTTTTGAAGTACGCCCGCAAGCCAGAATTCAATGATCGATGGTCCGGAGAGCTTCAGTGTTCAGTGATATCCATAAATATTTTTATTGTGAATTGGTGGTATTGTTATACTTTTATTCGCTAAAATTCCAACCTCATGAAACAACTGTTTATTTTATCGCTTTTGACACTCTCGTTATTTGCATGTAAAAAATCAAGTAACGGAACCACCGGAAGTGTTTGTGCTACCTGCATCGAACAGAAAAGCGGGTATAAACCGGCAGATTACTGCGGCGATCCTGTCAGTGTGGATGCCTACATCAGCCAGCTGAAAAAATCGGGAGCAACTGCGGGGCAGGACTGGTCCTGCACCAAACACTAATCATGTGAATCAAGGGTTGAAACCCTTTTAAATGTGACAGTTATAAACAATTGATTGTTAGCAAAATATGAAAATAGTTATATAATAAAACCCTAGAAATCAGTATCTTAGATTTTTGTACCACCAATCATCATAAGATATGATCTCTAAGGTTAAGAGTACCAAATTAGTTGAAATTTTCTTCTATGTATCAGATGCATATGAAAAAGAACTTAAATTTTCTTGTGAACGATTTAGTAACAACAGTTGTCCAGCGTTTTCAGATCAGGAAATAATGACCGTATATCTATTTTGCATTAGCCAGGAACAACGTACCAGGATCAAGCAGATCTACAATTTTGCTGATCAATATTTGCGTTCCTGGTTTCCAAAACTCCCATCCTATGCGGCTTTTAACAACCGTATCAATAGGCTTTCGGAGGCTTTTCGCCTTTTGATGGCTTCACTGCTTCAAACCCACCAACCCTTAGATTGCTCAACACAGGAGAGTTTGTTAGATTCTTTACCAGTTATAACATGCTCTGGCAAACGAACGGGTAAAGTTGCGACAGAACTCACAGATAAAGGATATTGTTCCACGAAATCCTTATACTATTACGGATTGAAGCTTCATGCGTTGGCATTCCGTCGCGAAAAACAACTTCCCTTTCCCGAACAATTGTTAATTACAGCAGCCTCTGAAAATGATTTGAATGTATTCAGGAATGCCTGGAGTCATCTTGAGAACAGAACATTTTTCGGCGATAAGATTTATCATGACTATGATTTCTTTGAACGTCTTTTTGCTACCCAGCATGCTGTAATGATGACTCCTGTCAAAGCTGTGAAAGGTCAATCAGAATGGGAGAAACAGCATGATAGAGCAGCTAATGATTTGTTTTCAAAGGCAGTTTCAAAAGTTCGGCAACCGATTGAAGGATGGTTCAATTGGTTGATTGAAAAAACAGATTTTCAAAGAGCGAATAAAGTGCGATCAGCCCAAGGCCTCCTTGTTCATGTTTTCGGCAAATTGGCTGCCGCTTTTATTTATTTGGTTTTTAACCCTTGATTCACATTAATCATTGAATATCAGGGTGCCCCCTGGGGAAAGGGTTAAACCCGGGCAGTATCATTTGGCTGTTTTGACGGGCGGATGACGGATATTTTTGGCAATTCAACGGATCGGTTTGGTTCCGGACCGTGGTTTGTTTAATTTTATCTCCCGGAGGAAACATGAAAATGAACCTGCTGAAAACGTTGTTAATCATTGCCATGGATTTCACCGGGAGGTCATCCCTCCATGCACAAACACGGGAATGCGGAACAGTCGCCGACCTTGACGGAAATGTTTACCAAACGGTGGTCATCGGTAACTATTGGTGGACAACAGAAAACCTGAGAACCACCACCTACAGCAACAGTACAAAAATTCCCAATGTTACCGACAGCGCAGCATGGACAGCCTTAACCAGCGGAGCTTACTGCTGGTACCGGAATGATGAAGGCAACGCGAAAACCTACGGGGCGCTCTATAACTGGCACGCGGTAAACACGGGCAGGCTTTGTCCTGATGGCTGGCGGGTACCCACAGACCAGGAGTGGAAAAATCTCGAGGGCACCACCGATTCACGGTTTGGCCCGGGCGACCCTGCCTGGGATAAGCAGGGGGGGCGGGGACAGGATGCCGGGATACGGCTGAAGGCGGTTTCAGGTTGGAGCGCCGGCGGCAGCAGCACCGATCAGCTGGGCTTTTCCGCCCGCCCGGGCGGAGAGCGTTGCAGCCGGGGCCGTTTCTTTATAGCCGGCCGGAGCGGGTTCTGGTGGAGCAGCAGCGGATACGGCGAGTCTTTCGCCTGGTACCGGAACATGATCTATAGCCTGGATGATGTGTTCCGCAATACCCACCCACAATGGATGGGATTCTCCGTGCGTTGTGTAAAGGATAAATAATGCAATCTGAGGTTCGCTGGTTCCGGACAGGCTGAAACGCAGCCTTATGTCAGACATGGCAGATCGTGGTAAAGGTTCCAACAGGATTATTACGGGGTCATCACCAGGTTTCCCAAAACGGTAATATCGGGTTGAATGGTAAGCGTCACCCCGGTTTTGCTGTTTGTCAAATTGTTGAATGTCTCCCTGGCATACGGGGGTGTAAACCGGTAGTTAACGGCCGGCCAGCCGGTTGATGGCTTCAGGTTGTATTTTCCCGTGATCATCGATCCCGTGGTTGCTTCAATGAAATGGTATATGCTGCCTGTTTCATCCTCGATCCCTATCGAAGCGCTCTCCGATCCCGAATAGGTTCCCGCCACCAGGTTTCCGTACTGGAACTCGATCACATTGGTCGTCTCATACAGTTTAACCTGGAAATTGAATCTTGCAGTGGCGGTCGTGTAATAAACCAGTACATTGTTCCATTCGGCGGTAAAAATACGGTTTGGGGCCGATCCTTCCGTTTTATAGGAGATGATCCCTGTGGCATCGGGCTTCAGGCGATCCCACCATGGGGCCAGCGTGGTATTGGGAGCGGAGGTGGTGAAGAGTTGGGTGTTGTCATAGGTGGTGGTGGTGCCGGTGAGATTCGGGGCCAGCCATCCGTCTGCATTCAACCGGGTCGTGGTATAATCGATCCCAAGGTAGTTAAAGGTAAAACCGACCGGAACGGTTAATGAGCCATCGGCGACCGTGGGGCCTGCCGAAGCCCCTGTCAGAGCCGTCATTCCCTTGGTAAAGGTGCTCCTGACATAGTTGGACAGGAGCGTGTTTTTATTGATGCCGCCGGTAATCTTTGCAGGCGCCGCTCCAAAAAACTCAACCGTTCCCGTTCCCGCCGAAAAGCCCCCGTAATCGGTCCAATCGCCGGATACCCGGATCAGCCCGCTGCCTGCCACCGTAACGGCACTCCCCTGTTTGATGGTCAGGTTGCCGTTTACCGTCAGCTGGGAACTCCCGGCCATGTTAAGGTTAAGGCAATGGGTCCTGATGGTAAGGTTGCCGTTATATACCGGCCAGTTTGTTGCCGAAGCCGGGATGGTTACGGATACCGTGCTGTCGGGAACCGTTGCATTGCTCCAGTTCAGGTTGTTGCTCCAGTCGGTGGAACTTGCACCTGTCCAGAGCCCCTGGGTGCCCACATGTTCGTATGCGGTTCTTGTTTTGGAATTTGATCCGTATGCATTGGTCGCCTGGAGGGTTACCGCATAAACACCGTTGGCGTTGAACTGAACCTGGGGGTTTTTGGACGTACTGTTGGTCCCGCCCATATAGGTTACGGTGTTTGGCGAAAAGGTCCAGTTCCAGGTGGTGGGAGCCCCGGTGGAGATATCACTCAATGTAACCGTGGTACCGGGAAGCGGGAAGGTGTTGTTTGACACAAAATTAGCAACGGGCGCCACATTGGAAAAAAGGAAGGAGGCCACCCGGGTCTGCCAGGGAGCCCCGCCTGTATTTTGGATATATTCTGTTGTGAACCAGAAGGTAAGGTCGTCGGTGGGATCAACCGACATCATGCTGTAGTCGCCCCAGCGGGCGGCGGAACCGGACTGGTACCCGGATCCGTTGATGATGCCCTGTTCCGCGATGGTCATCACCCCCAACGGATCGGAGGCATATCTCCCCGTATACCGGATGGAGGGATAGATGGTGGTGCTGTTCGAAAGCGAATACCCGAGGGCCATATCCCCGTTTCCGTTCATGGCGATGCTCCCGACCCACCGGTGGCTGGCATCCGGGGCATAGGTCCCCTGCTGGTAGATCGTCCAGCCGCTTCCCGTATTTCTCAGCTCATACCACCGGATGCCGGCATGATTCGTTCCGTCGACATCGACAGTGTGGTTGGTCACCATCGAACGGTGGTCCCCGAAATTCCGGTACTGCAGGCGGTACATCAGGCGGTCGGACAGCGATTCAAGTTTTACCGTTGTTCCGGGCTGGGGAATACACTGGCCCCGGTAGGCACTACACACAGGAGCGGTGAACGGGGCCGTCTGCAGGCTGTAAACTTCGCTGAAGGTTGAGCTGGATGGCACATCCCAGTTTGCATGAAACTGCCATACCTTCAGGTAGCAATTGGGTGATGATGTCCAGTTATCAAAATATACGAAATAATTGGGTTCACCGGCTACCGGAGGGGTGGTTCCGTCCCAGTCGGAGGGCAGCATGGCCCGGAAATAGCCGGAGGAAGACACGTTAAAATAGATCATCTGTGCGGTCGGGTCGCCCGTCAGCATCTTGTTCCTTTCAAAGGCAGTCGCACAAGTCCCGCTATAGGTGCTTCCGCTGAGGAACTGGTTGGCCGACATGTAATAACCGTCGGGCCAGACGCCGAACTTCGGGTAATCCGGCATCATGTTTCCGTACTGGTAAACATAGCGGTACCACGAGCCGGTGGGGTCGTTGGTCCTTGACACGGCGATCAGCATCGCATACTGCGTGTTGTTGGGCAGGGAGAATTGCGTGATGACCCAACGGTCGGCAGCCTGGTCGTAAAACACCACCGGGTCCCCGTTGCTGGTGGCATACCAGGGATTTGGGATCCCTTCCCAGATCGAGGCAAGAAGCGCCGGCCCGTAAGCAAGCGTCCCGTTTTTGTAATAGATCGCAAAACTCAGGTTGACATTCTGGACATAAAAGTCGGAAGAAACATCCCCCTGCGTATCCGGGGGATAGACGCCGGAAATGTTATTGATGGCTTCGAAATTTTGAATGGGGGTCAGCGCAAGGGTGGATACATCACCGTACTGGTTTTGCAGGACAGGATCGATACCAAGCGGTTTCCGGTCCGTATTCAGGTGAATCAAATCATAAAAATTTGTGAAATTCCAAACCTCTTTTTCCTCTGCAACCAGGCCCGAAGGATTGTCAGGAACCGGTATCACTGTCATGTCACGGAGCGGGGGGGATACGTCGGCATAAACCGGCTTCCGGACCCAGGCGGGTGCATTCACTGACACCTGGCATGCTCCTGTGAAGCCGTTTAATAAAAGGATTATCAGAAATCCTGTCAATATATATATTTTCATCCTGTTTTCTTTTGATATCAAAAAATCGACCTATGGCCACACTTAATTAGCACTTTACAAAATTAAATCAAAAACGCACCAGACTAAAAAAAAGTTATTTTTACCGAAAAAACCCATGCATCGACTCGCTGTCCTCATCATCCTGTTCCTCCATTTCCCCGGCACAACTACCCTGGCTCAGCAGGAGGATTCGCTTGTTATAAGAAAGATCTTTACGGAGACTGTAACCGACACCACCGCCTACCACAACCTCCGGCACCTGTGCACCCGGATAGGAGGCCGGCTTTGTGGTTCACCACAGGCGGAGCAGGCTGTACAATGGCTGAAAACAACACTGGAGGCCATGGGTACCGACACCGCCTGGCTGCAGGAATGCAGGGTAAGGCACTGGGAACGGGGAAATACCGAAGAACTGGTTGCCGGGCAGGGCGCATCCATGGCGGTCAGGCTCCATGCCTGTGCCGTGGGCGGATCGGTCGCAACGGAAACGGCCGGGCTGAAGGCAAAGGTGGTGGAGGTGAAGGATTTTGATGAGCTGAAGAGGATCGGCCGGGGGAATATTGAAGGTAGGATCGTCTTTTTCAACCACCCGCCCGACCCGACACATTACAACACCTTCGACGCCTACGGCGAACTGGCCCGCTACCGCGTCCTGGGCGTGGATTACGCGGCATTTTACGGCGCCGTCGGCGTGATCGTACGGTCGGCCACCATTGCCTATGACGATTTTCCCCATACCGGCGTCATATACTATGCCGACACGGTGAAGAAGATCCCCGCCATGGCCGTCAGCACGAATGACGCGGAGAAACTCAGCAGGCTGCTGAAGAGGCAACCTGCGCTGGAGGTGTCCATGAAACTTGCCTGTACCGAATATCCCGAAACGACTTCTTATAATGTGATTGGTGAAATTCGCGGCACGGTCCGCCCTGAACAGGTCATCGCCTTCGGGGGCCATATCGACTCCTGGGAAACCGGGCAGGGGGCGCACGACGATGGCGCCGGCGTGGTACAATCGCTGGATGTGCTGCGGATCTTCAGGACCCTGCGCCTGAAACCGGCCTGCACCATCCGGGTTGTGCTTTTCATGGATGAGGAGATGGCGCAGCGCGGGGCGAAGCAGTACGGCGAATTTGCAAAGGCGCAGGAGGAGAAATACAAAAGCTGGCTGGCAACTGGTAAAGGAAAACAGTTGCCCGCCGGGAGTCACCATGTGGCAGCGATCGAGGCCGACCGCGGAGGGTTCACCCCGTTCGGGTTTTCGATCGATGCTACGGCGGAACAGGTAGCACAGATAGCAGCATGGAGGTACTTTCTGGAGCCTTACGGGTTGTTTTTCTTTGAAAAAGGGGGCAGCGGCGTCGACATCCGCGAGCTGAAGCCGCTGGGAGTGCCGCTGCTTGCCCTCCTCCCCGATTCACAGCGCTATTTTGACTTCCACCACTCGGCAAACGATGTCTTTGCCAATGTGAACGTGAGGGAACTCCAGCTGGGAACCTTCGCCATTTCCGCGATGGTTTACCTGCTGGACAAATACGGGCTGCCGCAGGGCCCGCAAACCGTGAAATGACAACCCATATTTGATGCAACTGGTATGAAAACCAAGATAACCCGTGAACATGCCCTGGAACTGCTTCACCGGCATGTCAAAAACGAAAAGATGATCTTTCACTGCCTGGCATCGGAGGCGGTGATGCGCGGACTGGCACTGGAACTGGGGCAGGATGAAGAAAAATGGGGACTTGCAGGACTTCTCCATGACCTTGACGTGGAAGTCACGAATGCAGAACCCACCATTCATGGCACCCAAACGGAGGTGCTGCTGAAGGATTATGATGTGGACGAAGAGGTACTCGACGCCATCAGGATGCACAACGAGTGTTCATCGGGAAAAGAGCGGACCACCCTGTTCCAGCATGCCCTTGCCGCCGGGGAGACCATCACCGGGCTGATTTTTGCCACCACCTATGTTTATCCCGACCGGAAACTGTCGTCGGTTAAGACAAAGTCGGTGGTCAAACGGATGAAGGAAAAGGCTTTTGCCGCTACGGTGAAGCGGGAAAACATCCTTGAATGTGAAAAGACCGGCATCGCCATCGACCCGTTTGCCGAAATCGCCATCCGGTCGATGCTCCCCATTGCCGGGGAGATCGGCCTGTAGGATACCGGCTGCCTCTTTTCCTTGCCACTGGCAAAAACTTCGAACTTCAAATTTCGTTGATCAATATTCGATTGTTCAAAATAATCCTAAATTCAGATCAATACCGGTTATAGCTGAGCATTGCAGCCGTTGCCTTCCTTTTCTTATCCCGTATTTTCCCGTCCGGCGCGTACCCGACCAGGACCAGGAGTTCGAGCCTTTTGTTCGCCGGAACGTGGAGCAGACTCTTGACCTTTTTTTCGTTGAACCACCCCAGGATACAGGTGGAGAGTCCTTCGGCGGTTGCCTGGAGGCAGAAATGGGCCACAGCGATCCCGATATCGATCAGCGGGTATTCTTTGTCCTTAACAACCTGCCCGAAGGCGGATGAAAAATTGGCGGATTCGCGCACCACGGCAACATGGACCGGAGCCTGGCGGGTGAAATGGTTCATCCCGGTGAACTTTTCGGTCGCAAGGTCAGCCACGGCATTCTTCAATTCAGGGTCGTCGATGATGATGAACTTCCAGGGCTGTGCATTGCATGCTGAGGGTGCCAGCCGGGCTGCTTCAATGCAGCGTTCGAGCTTGTCCTTTTCAACGGGTTGGTCCGTGTACGACCGCTGGCTCTGGCGATGGTGAATGAGGTTGAGGAGATCAGGGGAATTCATGGGCAACCTGTTTTGGGATTTACCGGTCAAAGGTAGTGCAATATCCCGGTATCTTTGATTGTTGGTCTACTTCATGCAACTATTGCCTATTGCCTTTTCCCCATTGCCGCAGGCAAAACTTCAGACTTCAAAAATCGTTGATCAATATTCGATTGTTCCAAGAACCCTGCAATGTTCGGTCCCTGGCGAAAGTTGATAATATCAGCACATATTGCACCATACTGGTTTATGATGTCCTGAATAATTATCTTTGCGCGGTAACAATACCCTAATTCCATTGATCATGATGCAGATCCTTGTACCTGTCGATTTTGAGCCCCAGTCGCTCATCGCCCTGGAACAGTCTTACAACCTGGCGCGCCTGCTCCCTGCAGGGATCGTGCTGCTCTATGTGTATGATCCGCCGGCCGGCCTGCGGTCGCTGTTCGGTGCCTCGTATGACGAAGAAATCCTGAATAAGCTGGAGGAGCGGCTTGCCGAACTCTCCGCCAGTGTGCAGGCAGAAACCGGGCTGACGGTTTCATCCATCCTGGAAACAGGCACGGTGTATTCGAAGATCCTGGAAACGGCCGATAAGATCGGGGCCCAGTTCATCATCATGGGCACGCACAGCCAGCCCGAACTTCCGGGCAATGCCGCCGGGGTGCTGGGGGCCAACAGTTCCAGGGTGCTGCGTTCGACCAGATGCCCCGTCATCACCATCAATGCGAGGCATCATTACGATGGCTGCAGGAACATCCTGCTACCCCTCGACCTTACCGTCGAAAGCAGGCAGAAGGTTACCTGGGCCATCAGGATTGCCAAAGTATACGGTGCGGGGATCAGGGTGGTTTCGGGGATCTGGAGTAAAAGTGACCCTGCGGGTCACAACAGGCTCCGTTTCCTCGCCGGACAGGTAAAAGAATTCATCGAGGAGGAGGGAATCCGGTGTACAGCCGAGTTCGTGGAGGAGGTTGAAAATGAAAAGGCCCTCATCCCAACCCTGCTAAACTATGCCGAACAACAGGGCGACATTGACCTGGTCATGATCATGACCCAGCAGGAGGCAGGCGTGATCCAGTTTTTCGTGGGATCGCGCGCCCAGGAGTTCGTGCGGCTGTCGCATATCCCGGTCATGTCGGTTGCGCCGAAAGAGCTGGGCTTCACCTCCATTTTCAGCTGATGCCGGCAAGGGCAATAACCGGAAAAAGTGCAGGTGCCCAATGATGCACTGGCGGGAATCAACGCATTATAGAATATATTTGCTGAAAATTAATTATTTGTTTCATCATGACGGCGGGAATGAATGAAAAGAAAACAGCGCGCCTGGAAGCATTCAGCGACGGGATATTCAGTGTCGCCATTACGCTGCTGGCGATAGAGATCGGCATTTCGGCCTATGGCGGGGCGACCAACCAGGGTCTCTGGCAAAAGATCCTTGAAAAATGGCCTGAATATTTTACCTATTTCAACTCCTTTGCCACTGTTCTGCTGATCTGGATCGGCCATCATAGAATCATAAACCAGGTTCGGGCAGCCAGCCAGCCGGTGCTCCTGTTAAACGGGATGGTGTTGCTCCTGGTGGCTTTGTTCCCCTTTCCCACGAAAACTGTAGGCGCCTTTATCGGGACCCCTGCGGTTAATACCGCTGTTGCTTTTTATGCGGGATATACCGGGCTGATCGTATTAAGCATGTTGCTGCTGAATGCCGGGATTGTGAGCAATCCGAAATTGCTGGTTTCCACCGAACGGAGCCTGCCCTGGTTCAGGAAGATGATGTGGGGCCAGGCCCTGGGCGTACTGGTATACGGAATGGCAACCATCATTGCATTCTGGTCGCCGGCAGTCGCTATACTGATGACCTTTGCCATGTGGATCTTCTGGGCCATCGTGACATTTGACACGGAGGATGAGCTGTTGTAAAAAGAAAAACCCGGAACAGCGGCAAACAATTACTCCTTGATGAACAGGCAAAGGATCAGAACTTCATTACCTGTTTCCTTGCAACTGAATTGCCGGCTTTAAGTTCAAGGATGTAAACACCGGGGGCCAGGTCCGGACAATCCATGCTGAATTCCTGTTCCTGTGTGGTCATTGATATCCGTGGCCTGCCACCTGCATCATAAAGCAAAACATGGCAAATGCCTGCCGGCAGGTTCCCCCTTTTTACCTTCAGCGTTAAATTAAAAGGATTTGGAAAGACCATCAACTCACTTCCGGGAATGTCGCCGGTGCCCAGGTTCCATGAATAGTGCATCACACGGGCCCCGGCATCGTCCCAGACAACATAAACTGTTCCGGCCGGGTCAACCCCCATCTGCAGGTCTTCTGCACCGGGCGTGCTGAAGCCTTCAGTACCGACCACAACCCAGGAGGTCCCGTCGAAAAGCCTCACCGTTGCTGCACCATCATGACCATAATCCTCATACGCCACGGCAGGCTGCCCCTCCCTGCTGAACACGATACTGCAGTAATTCACGGTGTCGGACGAAAAACCAGGGACGCCCGCATAACTCCATCCCGGGTTGTCGAATTTCATGACGGATGCTTTGCCTTGATTCGCATAATCCTCAAAAACAACGTAAGGCTGGCCTGCTGAACTTACCGCCATGCTGGTAAAATCCACCTCTCCTTCCGAGAATCCCGGGTTGCCCACCTCCACCCAGTCGGTCCCATCCCAGGTCATGACGGTTGCCTTCCAGGAACTGACCGAATCCCGGTAAGCGACGTAGGGCTGCCCCAATGGGGAGAAGGCAAGGCTCACGCTTTCAGCTAGTCCGAGAGAAAAACCAGGACTACCCAATGGGTTCCACGCGTTACCATCGAAACCCATCATGGTCACGGCACCGTCATTCCCGTAATCGGTATAGGCCACGAAGAGCTTTCCTGCCGGGTTAAAGGCCATGCTGGGATAATCAGCATCCGTCCCCGAGAATCCCGGGGCACCTAAATAAACCCAGCCGCTGCCATTAAACCTCATGGCGCTGATCCCGTTTCCATGCCCGGAATCAATAAAGGTGACACATGGCTGGTCGGAAGCGTCGAGCCTGATGTTCAGATTATCCGCTTCGCCTGCTGTAAACCCGGCGTTACCTACAAGTACCCAGCTGGTACCATTGAATTTAAGTACGGAGGCTTTCCAGCCGTTGAGGGAATCGCTGAAGGCAATATAAGGTTGCCCCGACCTGCTGAAAGCAATGGATGAATAAGCGGATGGTCCGTCGTGCAGGGGATTTTGCCCTACCAGATTCCAAATGCCTCCATCAACCGGAAAAGCAGGCCCGACCTGCGCATAACAGATCAGCGGGATGAATCCAAGGATCATTACAATCAACTTTTTCATGGTTCTGAATTGATTTTTGGTGCTTAATTGTTTTTCATGCAGGCCGGTCATTTAAAGCGCTGAAGGCCACATTCCCTGTTCTTTTCAACACTCCCCACTGTGTCAGTTCACCCTTGACCGCTCTTATATAGGCCTTTACCAGAACGTACCACATCAGCCAGCGATAAACCAGGCGCTGCACCGCCAGGTAAAACAGCTTGACGATGCCGAACTTCTCCCTGTCGAAGTAATGCGCAATCCAGGCCACGGAAGCGTCAAACAGCAGGTATAACATATAGGAGACCAGCAGGGTGCCCGAATGGGTAACGAACAGGGCAAAGAATAACATCACGTCAACAACCGGTGCAAAGAGTGGGAGCAGCATCTGGAAAACCAGGATGTTGGGAAGTATCACCCAGCCCATGTTCGGATGTTTCCGGCTGAAAAGCAGATCCCTGTGTTTCCAGAAACTTTGCATGATCCCGAAAGTCCAGCGAAAACGCTGCCTCAGGAACATCCTTAACGTCTCCGGCACTTCCGTATATGCCAGTGCCGTGCTGCAGTTCCTTATAACGTTTCCGTCCCTGATAAGCCGGAGCGTGAGATCGCAATCTTCAGCCAGTGTGTCGGTGGTAAAGCCCCCGGCCCTGATCACGGCTTCCTTTCTGAATGCCCCGATGGCTCCCGGCACGACCATGATGGCATTGACCATGTCAAAAGCCCTGCGGTCGAAGTTCTGACTTGTAATGTATTCGATGGATTGCCAGTTTGTAAGCAAATTACCGGCATTCCCGACCTTCACATTCCCGGCCACCGCAGCAACCTCCGGATCACTGAAATATTCAGTCAGCATGGAGATTGCGCCGGGTTCCAGCATGGTATCGGCATCGATGCAAACCAGCAATTCGCCTGAAGCATGTGCGATTGCCGCCTGCAATGCCGAGGCCTTCCCCCCGTTGGGCATGGTCAGCAGCCTGACCCTCGCCTCGGATGAAAAATTCTGTTTTAAAATCGATAAGGTGCCATCCTCAGACCCGTCATCCGAAACAATAACTTCGAAATCGGGGTAAGTTGTTCCCAGCAGGTTGTTCACGGTCTTCAGGATGGTTTTCTCTTCGTTGTATGCAGGCACGATAACGCTTACCTTACCCGGACTGACATGCGCAGGCGCAGGGGCCCGTTTCTGCCGGTTGAAGCTGTAAATCGCCAGGACACCGTTTATGAAGGTCTTTCCCATTGTAAGGATAAGTGCCACGAAAAAAAGCCCGAAAAGGAACAACTGCAGAAAGTAACCTCCGAAAATAATGGTACGGTCGAAAACACCCAGGTACTGCCCCCCGGCGGGTGGCATCACGCTGTTCCGGCGGAGCCCCATGAGCTGCGAAACAGTCACAAAGCGATATCCTTTCTTTAGGTAATACCTGATAATCGCGGGCAGCGCCTTGACCGTTTCAGTACGGTCGCCGCCTGCATCATGCAAAAGAAGTATGTTTCCCAGGTCCTGCTGTTCCACCGCCCTCCGGTATATGGTGTCGGCTGATATGCCTTTCTCCCAGTCCCGCGGGTCAATGGATGATCCTACGGTTATAAAACCCTCCTCCTTGGCGACTTTGAGCGGGTGGATCTGGTCGAGGTTACGGGGTTCCGCATCGGTATTGAAGGGGGGCCTGAAAAATATGGTTCCATGGCCGGTGACACTGATGATCATCAGGTTGGTCGAACGGAGTTCAAGCTTTTCCCTTTCATCGCTGATCTCTTCCAGGTTGGGGTGGGTGAAGGTGTGGTTGCCTATTTCATGTCCCTCGTCATAGATCCTCCTGAGCAGCATTACATTCTGTTCGCAGTTTATCCCCGTGACAAAGAATGTTGCCTTAATGTTATATTCTTTGAGGATGTCGAGAATTTTGGTTGTATAATCGGGATCGGGGCCGTCGTCGAAGGTAATGGCGATTTCTTTATCCACCTCCCCCGTCTTTTGGATAACATAAGAGGTTGGCAGTGAGATGTACTCCTGCTCCGCCACCAGTTTTTCGGATGTATCCATTTCCATCCGTATTACCCCGTCGCCCGGCGCACTTTTTATGTCGAGAATTTCACCAGCCCCAATATAATCAACATTGTAGGTCGAGGCCACATGTTCCATAACGGAAGTATTAAAGGGGGTCTTCCTGAGGAAATCAAGACCCAGGCGCCTGTCAAAGAAATCCCAAACCCTGCTGTCCTCAGAACCCAGCCTCCAGAGTGCCACGCCGGCCGTTCCGAAATCCTCCGAGGCCCGGATGATGTTGAAATCGGTGCATGCATCGGCAAACCAGACCACATGTTTCAGATGGTCGTCATCCAGGTAACTGTAAGTCAGGTTGTAGTTATTGTTGTCATAGGTTATTTTCCCCCCGTTCTCCGCAGCCCGCGTAACCGCCTCCTGGTAGGTGATGTCCTCCCCGTGGTAACCCACAGGCCAATCGTAGCCATAAGCCGGGATGCAGAGGATCACCTTCTCCGATTCTATTTTACTGCAAATTTCGTCAAGCGAGGCCTCCACCCACTTGATCGCTCCTACCGGGCCTGGCATCGAATTTGCATTGTGCTGGTCATAGCCCATCAGGAAGAGGTAATCGTTGTATTTTGCCAGTTCGGGGATATTGTAGTCCTCGTTGAATGCAGAGATGTCCTGTGTGACGATGAAGCCATTCCTGTGCAGGGCCCCCGATAACTCTTTCATGAAGGCAATGAGGTATTCGTCGGTGTTCTCGGTGAGTTCCTCGAAGTCAATGTTCACCCCCTGGAAGTGGTATTTTTCAACCAATTCCAGGACACTTGAGATGAAAACCTGCCTTCGCTTTTCCGAGGTGATCAGGCGATGGATATTGGCCCCGTTCCATTTCTGGTTGAAATAGTTTGAGATCATGGGTACAATGGCGACTTTCTGTCGTCTCATCACGTTTAGCCCGGAGGAATCTATGTTCACGGCGATCCTGTCGGAGGTGTCGGCTACAAAAAGCCATTCGGGGAGTACCATGTTCAGTTTAGAGATGTTTTTTTTCAGCGACCAGCCCGACTGAACGTCCCAGTTGACATAAAATGCAGCCCTGAGAGGCAATTTCAATCCCTGGGTTTTTGGCGCAGCCACCTCCGCGCTGTACAGGTCCCGGTGCGGTTTTTTTCTCACCGAATCAATGTCTTTGCCGAATTCCTTTTGAACCAGTGGAGAAAAGGAGGCGGAAATTTCCTTCACGCTGAGTTTGGACAGGTTGCCGTTTCCCTGTCCCGGGATGCGGACACTGCCCCGGCTGAAAAGGGATGCAACCACCCCTGCAACCACCATGAGCAAGATCACGGCACCCACCCTGAACACCCAGCGCAACCTGTTCCACCGGGTCGGCTGTGCCGACTGAAAAACCTGTGAAGTACCTGTTCCCGTCATGTCCCCGATTTTTTACCTATAAAAAACTTCAACGTTCCCTGGTAAAGCATGAACGGTTTCGTTCCAAGTGTGCTTTCGGCAGGATCGACGATATTCCTGGGTATTTCCAGGCTTGCCGCAAAGGTGAAGTCAACCGGACCTATACGATATTCGATCGGTAATGCCGGCTCAAGGTTAAGAAGCCTGAAGTGACCGAGATTCGCCAGGCTGTCGGAGTAAGGATCGGTGTCAGGCTTGTATTTTTTGATCATGCCGGTTGTTGAACCTGCCCCGACATTGAAGGTTGGCGTGATGGTCAGCCTGTCGTTGCCGAAAATATGGTAAATGTTAAATCCTTTGCCAAGTCCGAAGGTGACCTCCACATTGCTGGTCTTGCCCCACATGAAATAAACATCGGCAGTCACAAGAAAGTTGCGGTACTCATAAGAGGTGTTCAGGTCAAAGCTGTTCTTCAGCTCGTTCCTGAATACAGAAGTCCCATAAAGGATCCACCAGTAAGAATAGGCAACGTCGGCATTCCATCCTTCAAGAAGCTGCTTCCTGAAACCCAGGGTGAAATCCACCTGTGCCAGTGTTGGAGAAACCGGGTCGTTCTGTGCCGATTTTGGAACTTTGGTGAGGTGGTAACCCGTGATTTCCCCGTAAACGCCAGTCCTGTGATAGTAACCAGCTGTGAGGAGCACCTGCGAACCCCTGATGCCCCAGTTCCTGCCCATATAAACAACCCTGTTCATGAAATCCATGGTAAATTCGACATGGGAAAGTCTGTCAAATCTCTCTGTAGCGGCATCAATACGGTCATTCCTGGCGTCTCTCAGGCTGTCAACCCTTGATTGGGCGATTTCGATGAGTGAATCTCCTGCAATTTCACCCCCCGGCACCTGCGCGTTAACCACCTGCACCAGGAAAATCAACATAAGAATGGAGGTAAATCTTATCATACCTGAACGAATCATTATCTTTGGAAAATCCTGCTGTCTCCTGTCCTTGAACGTTTCAACGCCCTGTTGTAAATTCTTGACTTTGATACATGTTCATAACCTGTCTTAAGATTAGTGCTTTTACGGCCTCAGGATTAATGAAAAAAGCCACGTTCCAAGTGGCAAAAAGCATGCTGAACATGCTTTTCAATACATGATACACCAAAAAGTGACATTACCCTTACGAAGTATGAAACAATTGGGTCAGTTGGCCCCGCCGAAAGTTATGACTGCGCCGCATTGACGCACATTATTCGCCATGGAATATTTATTGTTAATAGGAAAGTGGTCAACCGGCACCGGCATGGAATGGTCAACAAAATCGGCCCCCAATAATGAGACCGTTTCATGTGCAAAACTTTTTGCCTTCTGTTAATTTACAGGAAGTTGAAATAAACTTGTTAAATACCCGATACATTCAAATATTTCATATTTTTGACCTGTATATAGCTGAAAACTAAAAAAGATCGGTCTGTCTGATTGCCTTAATAAAATACGCATTTTTGACCAGTCTTAACCGGGATAGCCTGGTCCTTTCCATTACTTGATTCCTGATAAGGTAATATGCTCAATAAAAACCGACAGACAGTAGCTAAAAGATCCGGCATGTCCACCCCGGGTCGAAATTTTTATTGAAGAAAAGTTTCTACGTATTCATCAGGTGATGTGTCTGCACATCTCAATGACAGACCAATGGAACAAAAATTCTTTGTGAAGATCCTGATCGTTGACGACGATCCCGATATGCTCCGGATGATCGGACAATGGCTGAAAAAGGAAAATTATTCTGTTACTACTGCAGAAAACGGAAGCGATTGTTTAAAAAGACTGCGCATTGACAGGCCCGATCTGATCCTGCTGGATGTGATGCTGCCCGATACCGGGGGCCTTGAAATCTGCAAAATGATTAAAAGCGACCCCGGACTTTCGTCCATCCATATCCTGTTTTTATCGGGGGTGAAAAAACAACCGGAATCCATTGCCGAAGGAATTGAAGCAGGTGCCGACGGATACCTGGTGAAGCCTTTGAATGAAAGAGAGTTTGTGGCCAGGATCAGATCGATAAACAAGATCATTCAAACAGAAAATGAACTTCTGAGGAGTGAAGAAAAATTCCGCAGCCTTTTCTATCATTCCGCTGTTGGTAAATCCATGACCACCATGGATGGAAAAATTGAAGTAAACCAGGCATTCTGCGATATACTAGGTTATTCAATGGAGGAACTGTCGGGCAAAAACTGGCCGGAACTGACCCACCCGGACGACCTTCCGAATGATACGGCCATTATGAAGAGGATTATCAACCATGAAGTTGAATCCTTCCGGTGGGAGAAGCGATACATCCACAAGAACGGTCACCCGGTTTATGTTGATATCAGTTCTGCACTGGAGCGTGACGGACGGGGTGAACCCCTCTATTTCATCACAAACATCTTTGATATTACTGCCCGGAAAATTGCTGAAGAGAATTTAAGGGTGAGCGAAGAGAACCTTCGGATCACCCTGCATTCCATTGGTGACGGTGTATTTTCCACGGACCAGGACGGGATCATTGTCGACTTAAACCCGGTTGCAGAAAGAATATGCGGATGGCTGCGGGAAGATGCCATCGGCAAGCCCCTCGCGCAAGTATTCAGGATAATCAATGCTATCAGCAGGAAGCCGGTTGAAGATCCTGTAGCCAAAGTGCTTATTGACAAAAAAGTGATTGGCCTGGCCAACCATACCGTTTTGGTTTCGAGGGATGGCGTTGAAAGGCATATCGCTGACAGCGCAGCGCCCATTATAAATAAAACAGGAGATATTACCGGGGTTGTGCTTGTTTTTTCGGATGTCACAGGAAATTATCTTGCACAGGAAACGCTGCGCGAAAAAGAACGCCTGCTGCGCGAATCCCAGGAAGTTGCACATTTAGGGAGTTATATATGGGACCTCGCCAAAGGATGGTGGACCAGCTCCGAAATCCTGGATGGTATTTTCGGGATTGATAATCATTACATCCGAACGTTTGAGGGCTGGAACGCACTCGTTCATCCCGGCTGGCGCCAGACCCTTTCGGAATATGTTATCAACGAAGTTTTAAGTCAACGGCAAAACTTCGATAAGGAATATAAAATCATTAACCAGAGCAGTGGCTGTGAATGCTGGGTTCATGGCCTGGGCAGACTTGAACTGGATGAGCATGACCAACCGGTCAAGCTGATCGGAACAATAACGGATATCAGTACCCGTAAACATGCCGAAGAAGCATTGGTCAGAAGCGAACACAGGCTTCGTATCATTCTCGATGCCACACCTTTCCCTGTTGCCCTGGTTGATTTGAAGGATGACAACATCCTTTTCTGGAGTCAAAGCGCTTTGTCTCTTTTCGGTCATACCGCCCCCACAACCATGGAGTGGTACCAAATCGCTTATCCGGACCCCGATTACCGGCGTGATGTTATCAGACGATGGAAGCCTGCCCTGGAGAAGGCGAAACAATCGGATGGCGCCTTCAATACAGGAGAATACCAGGTTACATGCAACGATGGATCCGTGCGTATCTGCGAGTTGTTCGCAACCTTTATTTCGGAATATCTTATCGTGACATTCAATGATATAACAGCGCGAAGGCAGGCACAAAATGAACTGATAAAAGCGAAAGTGAAGGCAGAAGAAAGCGATCGCCTGAAATCGGCTTTTCTTGCCAACATGAGCCACGAAATCCGTACTCCGATGAACGGCATTCTTGGTTTTACCGAATTTCTCAAAGAAAAAGATATTTCAGAACCTGAAAAAGATAAATACCTCCACATCATTGAAAGAAGCGGGAACCGGTTGCTGAATATCATCAACGATATCGTGGATATCGCGAAGATTGAAGCGGGACAAATGGAAACCATCATATCGGAAACCAACATTAACAGTCAAACCAATTACATTTTTAATTTCTTTGAACCTGAGGTTAAATTAAAAGGGCTGCGTTTTTCATTAAAAAATTCACTACCCGATGAACAGGCGATCCTTAAGACCGACCGCGAAAAACTTTATGCAATTCTCACGAATCTTGTCAAGAATGCAATAAGATATACAAAGGCAGGCGAAATTGAATTTGGTTATTCATCAAAAGGCAATGATCTTGTATTTTATGTAAAAGACACGGGTCCCGGCATCCCCCGGGAACATAAAGAGATTATTTTTGAAAGGTTCATGCAGGGCGGCCAGGCTGAAAAACAGGTGCCTGAAGGAACGGGCCTGGGCTTGTCCATATCGAAGGCTTATGTCAAAATGCTGGGGGGTGAAATGTGGGTGGAAAGTGAAATTGGAGCCGGGTCGGTGTTTTATTTTACGTTACCCTTCCATCAGGCCCCCGGGAAACAGAGGGAGAAAGCGCTTTCCACAGATGAAAAAGGGAAGAATCTGCAGGGGCTGAAGATATTAATTGCCGAAGATGATGAAAGCTCGGAATTACTGCTGCGTGCCACGCTCGACCGGATAACGGACCAGGCCATTTTTGTGGAGTCGGGAGAAGATGCAGTGGAAGAATGCCGTAAAAATCCAAAACTGGATCTTGTGCTGATGGACATCAGGATGCCCGGCATCAGCGGATATGAAGCCACCAGGCAGATCAGGCAGTTCAACAGGGAGGTCATCATCATCGCACAAACCGCTTATGCTCTTTCAGGCGAACGGGAGAAGGCAATCCAGTCGGGATGCAATGATTATGTCTCAAAACCCCTGAATCAAAAGATATTGCTGTCCCTTATCGAGAAACATTTCGCAGAATAACTGAAAAACAATCCTTTGTCTGGACAAAGGGTTGCCTTAAGTGGACAGAACATTGCTATTGACCCATCTTTTATGAATGTTTTATGATCGGGAAAATGAAAATAAAAATTCTGTTAATCATCCTGGTTTCCATATTTTACAGTAATTCTTCCCTGTTCCCGCAGGGATTTTTGCCGCCCCCGAAGGGAAAAGCCGTCGTTTATTTTGTGCGAAACAAGTATTACTACGGGATACCTATCTCTTACATTCACAACAACAATTACATCGGTGAACTGAAGGGCCGGGATTACCTGAGATATGAATGCGACACAGGGGAACAGCTTTTCTGGACCTATACCATTCATAAACCGCTATTTATCCGGGCTGAGCTGAAGGAAGGAGGAACCTACCTTGTCAATTACGGAACGTCCGTTCATGGTCCTGGAACTTTTCTTGGGCCCGGTAAGGCGGAAATTGAATTGTTTCCTGTAACACCCTATAGCAAGGATGTTTTTGAGGAAAGTAAAAAGCTCATCCATAAAAAGGCCCCGGTTGTTGTTCCCCGGGACACCATTGTTTTGATGAACAAAACCATGAAAAAGGAAATCAATAAAACACTGGAAAAATTCAACAGCCAATGGCAACATGAAGGAAAGTTCAGGCAGATGACGCGGGACATGGCCATTCCCACCGAATTCATGAAATGATGCCTGCAGCGGCTTTCAACCCTAAAACAACCTGATGATTGCACCCGACAAACTGCCCGCGATGGCCAGGGCTGCCCGGCAGGAGCATGCGGCCCTGGTGAAGCGGCTCACAGCCACCGATCCCCGGAAACTCGATGAGCGGGTGCATGCCCTTCATGAAGCGGTGTTCGAAACGATCAGCTGCCTCGATTGCGCCAACTGCTGCCGCACCCTCGGACCCAGGATCACCGACACGGATGTGCGGCGGATCGCGGCCGCCCTGCGCATAAAACCATCGGTATTCGTGGAACGTTATCTCAGGATGGACGAGGAGGGCGATTATATCTTCCAATCGATGCCCTGCCCCTTCCTGGGCCGCGACAACTACTGCTCCATATACGATGACCGGCCCAAAGCGTGCCGCGAATACCCCCATACCGACCGGCGCCGGGTGTACCAGGTGATGACGCTGGCACTTAAAAACAGTTCCATATGCCCGGCGGTGTTCGAGATACTGGAGCGGCTGAGGAAGTGACGAGTGACGAGTAACGAATTAAGCGCCGCGGGTGGTGGCTTTTGGGGAGACCGTTACGGATCAAGGTTGCAACTGCCTTTCTTCATATATGCAAAAGCAGCGTGTTCAAATAGCAGGCATTCATCCACAGGAAGATATTTTTTTCAATGACCGGATTATGAATGATAATATGGCATATCTTTGTGTTTATTTGGACTCATTATAATATTATGCGGTGGACGTAAGCCTCTTCCCCATGATGTCAACATGGCGTTGCGGAGCGTCAATCGAAGCATGCCTATGTTCAAAACCCCTTCAAAAGGGTTGCAGGCAACAAGGTGTTCATTTCGTTAAAAAACAGAATATGAAAAACGCGACTTATTTAACAACTGTAATCCTGTTTATTTTGGTCATTATGAGCAGTTGTAAAAATGCTAACAACACAGCACCAATAAACCAGCAATTGACAGGAATGTCTCCTGACGAAAAGGAAATTGCAAGGAAAGAAATTTCAGGCAGAATCGACGAGATCATTAAAGGCGTTAAAGACCTTGATGTTGACGCGGCATTAAAACCATATTCAAGCGACACCTGCTTCAGGATCGTCAATACTGACGCCTCGGTCACTGATTATCAGACCATGAAAAACGGCCAGACAGCGTTTTTCGGGACCGTTAAAAATATACGCTTTACAACCGTAAAAGAGGACTTCCAATTTCTTTCAAAGGACCTGGTCATTTGTACGTGGACAGGAAAGAACGAGTTTGAACCCAAAAAAGGCGGGAAAATGAAAATTGACCCTTATACAGGGAGTATGCTGTTCAGCAAAAAAAATAATGAATGGAAAATAATTTACGCACACGAATCATCAGCACAACCCGTTAAAGTGCCGTTCGAAAAATAAAACCTGCCAGTGAAAAAAAGCAGCAACCGTCCGCCTTCACCCTTAACAGGATAAAAAATCAAAAATTGATTTGAACGACCTCCTGACAACAATAGAAACAATTTATAACCCCAATCCTTAAAAAGAACAATGATGACAAATACAGATCTTGTTAAACTGGCATACGCCAATGTTGCCTCGGGCAATATGCCCGGTGCCCTGGAATTGTTTGATCCCGCAATTGAATGGCACGAATGCAAAGGAATGCCGTTTGTGAATGGCGACGGCTTTTTCAAAGGCCCTGAAGCGGTGGTAACAAATGTTTTCATGAACCTGCCTGTCTATTTTGACGGATTCAATATCGCCGTAACCGAAATATTCGGAACCGACGATAAAGTGGTGATGGTGGGCTATTACCAGGGAACGAATAAAGCCACCGGCCACCCGTTCAAAGCGAATGCAACCCATGTCTGGACCCTTAAAAACGGGAAGCTTGCCCATTTTTTCCAGGCAGTGGATACCGCATCCATAAACAAATAACCATTTAATAACAAGGAACATGCACTACCTGAAATATTGTCTCTTTTTTGCCTGCGGCATGCTGTTGCTCGGTTCTGTCATGACGGGCTGCAACCATCAAAAACCAGCTACCGCTGAAGAGCTTTCACAAATGAACCGGGATTTTGTCGCAGCCCTGAACAACAAAGACGCGGCGGCTGCGGCCAACTGTTACACAGAAGATGCCACGGTGCTTCCGCCAAACGAAGCACCCGTTTCCGGCAAGGCCAATATTCAGAAGTACTGGGAAGGGGCCATTGCCGCCGGGGCGTTTGATGTTGCCGTGGCCACCATAACTACCGGCAGCAACGGCAACCTGGGTTATGAAATCGGGCGCTTCAGCATGAGCACCCGCGATTCAACCGGGAAGGTCACCACGGAGCGGGGAAAGTATATTGAGCTGCTTAAACGCGGCGACGACGGTAAATGGAAATCCATTCACGGCATCTGGAATACCGATACCCTGCCCTTAAAATAGATCCATGCGCTCCATGAAAAAGACGAACATTGTTGAAATACAGGAAGCCCGGATCCCCGGTGACCTTGATGTTATCCGGCAGTTGTGGACAGATTATCTGACCTGGGGAAACGACCGGATGCAACTGCTCCATGGCGTACATCCCCACAACCCGAAAGAGGCGGTGGGACAGGACATCCGGATGATTGACAAATTCCTGCCCCCGCATGGACGACTGGTCCTTGCATTCATTGACAACAACCCCTGCGGCATCGGGTGCCTGAAAGCCATTGACGAAACAACAGGTGAAATCAAGCGGATGTATGTTGACCCAACCTTCCGGAAGATCGGGGCTGGAAGGGCCATCCTTCAATCACTGCTGAATGCCGCCACGGAAGCAGGGTACCGGAAGGTTCGGCTGGACAGCCCAAAGTTCATGGAAGCGGCTCATTCACTATACCGGGGTTTTGGCTTCAAAGAAATTTCAGCATACCCTGAGGTTGAAATCCCGGAAGCATTCAGGCAGTATTTATTGTTTATGGAATTGGATCTGACCTAACCCCAGGCAATATTGAAATGAATAAAAAACAGATCCCATGAAAAGGTATTATATCTCCTCAGTCTTTGTTTGAGCTTGCATCATGTTCAGGCTCAAAAGCCCGACCTGTACGGGTTGCTCCGGAAAATTTCAGCGGAGAAAAATGACAACATACGCTTTTACCTGGCTTTCAGCGGACTAACCGTTTCTGAAACCAAGCCGGTCCCGGACATGGAAAATGCTGAAATCATCCTGCTGCATCCTTTCCTGGAAAACATAACGCACCACACCCCGGTGTTCATGCTGCTGGCACTGGTTTGCATTCCCTCCCTGCTGGTGCCAATGCATCACAGGCTTGAAAAATGGGTCACCCCCAAGCTGGTGGAGAAAAACAAGGAGGTACGGCTGGCCGCGGCAAAAATGCTCATGACGGCGATGCGGTGCCGGAAGCTGCCATGTGTGAAACATGTAAGGAATTCCCAAAAATGTGTAATGGTTCCGGGATGAAACTGCCCGAACTTTGTGTCATCATCCGGATTCAGCAAATCCTGACCCGGGACATGACTACTTTAAATAAAGAACCATTATGAAAACTACAGGAACATCCGAAAGGAAAATTACCGTTGTTTACCGAAAGGACGGGAAGACACCCGACATGAGGTATAAAAGTTCGAGAGCATTTGTATTGTCGCACCACCCGGAGAAGGAAAGGGAACAAAAAAATGGGCGGAAAACAGCCGGGTTGAGATATACCAGCTTGCGGGACCATGTCCTGTTGCATCAAACAGCCATCCTGAAGGATATCCCCGTACAGATTAAACCTGCCGGGAAAAAACCGGTATGGAAGGTCAACAGTTAACGTTGCATGTCGTCCGGGAAGGCCGGTAGGGTAGCCGGTCTGGTTGCATCAGCAGGGACCATCCGGTGCTGATGAAAAAAATTATTACCAAACGTCAAGCATAAAACCATGAAAGAATTTGAACCGAACTGGACGGAAGAAGAACTAAAGGTTTATATCCTGATTTTCTGCGCCAATGCCGATTTTTCCGAATCAAAAGCGGAAACAGCCTTTATCAGATCAAAGACCACTGGAGATTGTTTTGAAAGAATCCATGATGAATTTGACAGGGATAACGATTACCAGAGCATTGAAAAGATACGGTTAACGCTCGGAAAATATGGTTACGTAAAAGAGGATACCGACCGTATATTTAAAGAGGTGAAAGAACTGTTTTTATCCGATGGCCAGTACGACCTGCTGGAACAAAACCTGTTCAGGGGGCTGAACCATGTTTTCGGATCACCGGTGGCTGTAAAATGAAATTTTGACGGTCAGGGTGCAACTTGCATAACTTCCCGGTTTTTTATCCCCAGGTCGTTGCCTGTTAAGGATCCTGTTTGAAACGATTTAACAAAATCAGGCTTTGAAACTGTTTATTAAACATACCCGTTTAATTACGGTCCTGCTGATTGTTGCTGCATTCATTTCGTCCGTCATCCTTATTTCAGCGGTTTTTTTCATTTCGGTCTACCTGGGTGCCTTTGGTTCGCTGCCGGGAAAGGATGAATTATCGGCCATCAGCCAGGAGGAGGCTTCGCTGGTGTTTTCTTCTGACGGGATGGTGATTGGCGAGTTCTTTGCCAGGAACCGGACCAACATTCACCCGGAAGATATTCCCGTTCATCTTAAGCATGCATTGACCGCAACGGAAGATAAGCGGTTTTTCACCCGTTCGGGGTATGATATCCGGAGCCTTGTCCGGGTATTTCTGAACAGCATCCTCTTGGGCAAAAAAAGCGGCGGAGGAGGAAGTACGCTCTCTCAGCAACTGGTCAAAAACCTCTATGGCCGCCACGATTATGGTTTTATGAGCCTGCCGGTCAATAAAATAAGAGAGCTCATTCTTGCTGCGCGGATAGAACAGGTATATTCCAAAGAAGAGCTCCTCCTTTTATACCTCAATACGGTGCCGTTCGGTGAAGATGTTTATGGGGTGGAATCAGCTGCGCGCAGGTATTTCAACAAGCATACCCGCGATTTGACCATCCAGGAATCGGCCGTTTTGGTGGGTTTGTTAAAAGCCAACACCCATTTCAACCCCCGGCTCAACCCCGAAAACTCCTTGTCACGCCGCAACCTGGTTCTTACCTTGATGGCCAGGGAGCATTACCTGCCGGCCCGGGCTTGCGACAGCCTTCGAAAGCTGCCGGTTGAACTGAACTACGAAAACATCGCTTTAACCCCTCCGGCTGGATATTTTGTGTACCAGGTGAAGAAAAAGGCCTCCGCGTTGCTCGATTCAATAAAAGCCAAAACCGGTAAAGCGTACAACCTCGAAAAAGAGGGGCTGAAAATATATACCACGCTCGACATGTCCCTCCAGGAGCTGGCGGTGAAATCAGTAAGGGAACATTTAGCCGTCATGCAAAAGCTGCTTGACAAGGAGTTTGATGTGTATAAATCTAAAAAACGATGGTATCTCAAACAGCAAAATAACAGCACTGGCCTTGAACGTGAAAGCCGGACCAGGGAGATCGGGGTGTTTGACTGGGATGGGTTCCAGGTTAAAAAAATGAATACCCTCGACAGTATCTGGCATTATTACAAAATGCTCAATGCCGCGGTACTCCTTATTAATCCCGGAAACGGCGAAGTTCTCGCCTGGACGGGTGGGAACGATTTTAGCACCCTGCCCTTCGACCTGGTGCTGGCGCACCGGCAGATTGCCTCCGCATTTAAACCTGTTGTATATGCCACTGCGCTTGAAAGTGGAATTACCCCTTGTGTTTACCTGTCAAACCAGCGCAAAAAGTATCCCGGCTATGAAGACTGGGAACCTGAAAACTATGATCATTCCTCGACCCCCGACAGCACTGTTGCCTTTTGGTATGCCCTGGTCAATTCCCTGAACCTGCCAACGGTTGACCTGTATTTTAAGGAGGGCAGGGGAAACCTTTTAAAAACCTGCCAAAAATTGAAATTCCCGGTGATTGCAGGGGATGCGCCTTCGGTTGCCCTGGGGACCCTCGACTTGTCGCTTTATGAAATTGTACGGGCCTATGCCTCCTTTGCCGACGGGGGCCTGATGAATGAACCGGTCATGATTGATAAAATAGTGGATGCCCGCGGAAATATCCTTTACAGCAAGGAGCCCTTAAGACCGAAGGCCGTCTTCACCCCTGAAACAAGCCAGGTGATCACGGCTATGCTGCAGGCGGTGATCAACCAGGGTACGGGTATGCGGATACGCAGCGAATTTGGCATCAAAGCACCCCTTGCCGGGAAAACCGGCACTGCGCAAAACTATTCCGATGCCTGGTTCATCGCCTATACGCCCTGCCTGGTTCTTGGCACCTGGGTGGGCGCCCGCACTGCCGATGTTCACTTTTTCGGCAGCAACGGTTCCGGGGCATCGCTGGCCCTGCCTGTTGTTGGCAAAATACTCGGAGGAATTGAAAAGGATCCCCTGCTGCGCAAAAAATACTTCACCCCGTTCAACATCCCCGGCGAAGCATATTCGTTTCTGCAATGTCAGCCATACCGGCAAACCGGGGTAAAAGGTTTTTTCAACCGGCTGTTTAAAAGAACCCGGAAGAATACGGCACCCGTCATGGATCATAACAAGGCAAAAAAAAGCCGGTAGCCGAAATCATCCTAAAGATATTTAAAAAAGCACAATCCTACCCGTATTTCTTTTATGAGGCTGTATGAAAAGTCTTTTAACCACAGAGCACACAAAATTTGCAGTAAAGTGCGCAGAGAAAAAGCAGTAAACCCTGGCGTCCTCTTACCGCATCGCACCTGGGCCTGGTCATTCACAAAGTTCCTGCGTGTTTTGCATGGATTGGACGGTGGGGCGGATATAATGATATTGCACGCTGATGAAGGGAAATTATACCAACACTTTACTTAAATTTGACAAAATCTGATGATCGCATTCAAAAGAGTTACCGGTGACTTTTCACTGAAGAAGGATTGTTATCAAAAGGACCGTCATAAAGGAACACCCACAGCCCGGAATAGCCCCCCATGCCTGTTGACTGTTAACAGGTTGAGGCGGTCAGTCAAAACCGGCGGAAGGTAGTCCGTGGTTCCGTTTTTAACCCCTATTCCGTCCGGCTCATAAAAACGAATGATAACCAATGAACCTTACAAAAGCTAAAAAGAGGCTGGGCCTCCTCCTGTTATTGCTTGCTGTCCTTGTCGTCGCGGCCTTGTACCCGTTGCCGCCGCAAGCTCCCGTGCGGTATTACGACCGGCAAAGCGGACTGCTGAAAACGGAAAAGGTGGCCGGCGAACGGTGGCTGGTATGGCTGTACAACAACCCGGTAGGCGAAGCAACCCTGTGGGCGCTGGTTAAAAGAAAGGTGGTTTCGGCTGTTTATGGAAACATGATGGATCGCCCTTCCTCAATCAAAAAGATACAGCCCTTCATCGACGAATTTGGCATCGACCTGCGTACCGCCCAAAAACAGACGTTCAGCTCGTTCAACGATTTCTTTACCCGGAAACTGAAGGCTGACGCCCGGCCGGTGGAACCCGGCGCAGCCGTTGCCGTGTCGCCCGCCGACGGAAAAATACTGGCGTACGCAAATATCGGCAACAGCGATTTCATCATCAAAGGAACCCGCTTCCATGTTGTTTCTTTTTTGAATAATGCCCCCCTTGCCCAAAAGTACCTGGATGGCACCCTGGTGATCATCCGGCTTGCCCCGTTCGATTACCACCGTTTCCATTTTCCCATGAGCGGAAGGGTATCGCCTGTCACCCGGACCGACGGGGACTATTATTCCGTCAACCCCCTTGCGTTGCGCAAAAGGGCTGAAATATTCTGCCTGAACAAACGGGAATTCACCATCCTCTCAAGCCCCCTGTTCGGTGATGTGGTGATGGCCGAAGTAGGCGCGACCCTGGTGGGAAGCATCGTGCAGACCCATACGGGGAATGCCGCAGAAAAGGGGGAGGAGAAGGGGTATTTTAAATTCGGGGGTTCGACGGTGGTGCTGCTGTTTGAAAAAAACAAGATCCGCATCGATGAGGATTTACTGGTTCATACGTTGCAGGGTTATGAAACGGTGATCAGGGAAGGCGAAAGGATCGGGGTGGCGGACGGATTGACCCGCCACCCCTGACCTTCTCACAACCCTCATTTGCAAACGATCACTCTCTTCGTCCAGCGGTTCCCGCTGTTACTGAAAACGACGGTATAGATCCCGTTCTCGAACATTCGCAGATCGATCTCCTTCTGGATTTCCCCGTCAGGGTTGAATTCGCCCGATTGATAGATCCTTACTCCCAGGAGATTAAAGACTTCCAGCGAACAATGTTCCCCGGAGTTGCAATTGATCTTCGCGGTGAACAACCCGGCATTCGGGTTCGGAAAGACCAGGAACCCACCGGTATTTTGTATTTCAGCGGTTCCTGTTTCGGGTGAATACGGGCAGGTCGTGACCGTCACATTTTTGGTTGTGGGGGGATCCGCCTTGCAGCCATTAGGATCCGTGTAACTGACCGAGAGATACTTTGCACCGGGAAGTGTCCATTTTACCTGCACCTGGCTGGTGTTGAACCCTGCAGTCATTATCCCTCCCGGGCCCCCTACGATCCAGGTATAATAGGTCATCCCGGGTTCGGTGGAATAGGTTGTCAGTGCATTGACGCAAACCGAACTGCTTCCCGTGATCGTGGGGACCGGCAACGCATTTACGGTCACGTTCTTCACCGCGGGATTCTGTACCGGGCATCCCCCCTGCCCGACGTAGGTGACGGAAAGGGTTTGCGTACCCGGGTTGTTCCACTTAACATATATTTGCCTTGTCCCGCTGCCGGAAAGCACCGACCCTCCCGGCGGAACAGTCCATGTGTAGCCGGTCATCCCCGGTTCAGTAGTGTAAAGGGCTGTCGAATTGACACAAATGGAAGATACTCCCGATATGGTAGGCACTGGGATGGGATATACGGCAACATTGAACTGCCCCGGGGTGAATGCCGTACAACCCGACGAATTCGCATAATTGACCTTCACATATTGGACCTGGGTGTTGGATGAACTCCAGGTTACGGTGATGGCATTGGTCCCGGCGCCGGCTGTAATGGAGCCCCCGGTCGAAATGGTCCATGTATAACCGCTCATGCCCGGTTGTGTCGTGTAAACGTTACCGGCGGACCCGGAGCATACGGCTGCCGGACCCGTTATGGTCGGTTCGGGCCTTGGATTAACGATTACAGCATAATAGACCGGGGTTGCTGCCCTGCACCCGGTCGGATTGGTGTAGTTCACCGTTACCGTCCTGCTGCCCGTCTGGGTCCAGGAAACGGTAATGGCCGATGTCCCGACACCCGAGGTGATCGTTCCGCCGGGGGAGACCGACCAGCTATAAGCGGTCATCCCGGTTTCGGTCGTGTATACGTTCCCGGTACTGTAATAACAAACAGAGGCGGGGCCGGTGATGGTGGGCACCGGGGCCGGGCTTACCGCCACATTAAAAACTCCCGGTGCGGCTGCCGTGCAACCGCTTGTAGCTGTATAACTCACACTTACGGTCTGGGGCCCGGGTAAATTCCAGGCAACGGTCACATAATTCTTGGTCGCGGTCCCGCCAGCCACGATGGATCCCCCGGATGAAACCGTCCAGGTATAATTGGTCATGCCCGTTTGGGTATAATAGTTATTCTGGAGGCTGCCCTGGCACACGGCAGATGGTCCGGTGATGGTCGGAACCGGCAGGGCTTTTACATTCACCTGGAATGTTGAAAACTGGATGGCCCTGCAGCCGTTGGCATTCGTATAATTTACCTTTACGGTCTGGGAGCCGGCCCCTGACCAGGTGACGGTCACGGTATTGGAAGCCGGGGTTCCGCCCGCGGTAACGGTTCCCCCGGTCGAAACGATCCATTCATAGGCTGTCATCCCGGCCTGCGTGGTATAAACAACATTCGTCGTCCCCTGGCACACACTGTAATTGCCGGTGATCGACGGAACCGGTGCTTCATTGACCTTTACCGGGAATGTGGTGGATGTCAATGCTTTGCATCCGGAAGGATTGTAATAGTTCACCTTTACATACTGGTTCCCGGGACTGTTCCAGGTCACATTGACTGCTGAAGTTCCTGCCCCGGAGGTTATGGATCCCCCGGTCGACACCGTCCAGGTATACCCTGTCATACCACCCTGGGTGGCATAGAGGTTCCCTTGCGTACCGGCACAAACGGTATCCGGTCCGGAAATAACCGGTACGGGCAGGGGGTTCACCATAACGTTGAAGACCGTCGGATTGGCTGCAAAACAACCGTTTGTGTTCATATAGTTCACGCTTACGGTCCTGGCCCCGGCGGTATTCCAGGTTACTGCCACGCTGCTCCCATTGTTAGTCCCTCCGGCCGTAATGGAACCACCGGAAGAAACAGTCCAGGTGTAATTGCTCATCCCCTGCTGGGTCGTGTAAATATTGCCCGTTGAACCGGCACATACACTGGCATTTCCTGTAATAACGGGTACCGGGAGCGGATACACTGTGACATTGTACACGGTGGGTGATGCGGCCGTGCAGCCTGCGCTGTTGGTATAATTCACACTCACAGACTGGGCGCCGAGGGAGTCCCATTTCACCGTAAGGACGTTGGTTCCCGCTCCTGAAATAAGATGTCCCCCGGAAGAAATGTTCCATATGTAGCCTGTCATGCCGCTCTGCGTGTAATAAACACTGTTCTCGGCAGATCCGAGACATCTTTTTGACGGCCCGGTGATGGTCGGCACGGGAAGCGAACCGACCGTGACATATTTCGCGACGGGGTAACCGGCGCTGCAACCAGCCGTATTTGCATAATTTACACTGACGGATTGCGTGCCCGACTTCGTCCAGGTTATGGTGGCACTGTTGCTGGAAACTGTTCCGCCGGCAGTGACTGACCCTCCGCTGGAAATGGTCCAAGCGTAATTCGCCATGCCCGGTTCCGTCAAATAAACATTCCCGGCGGAGTTTATGCAAACAGGCGAGGGACCTGTGAGGGTTGGCACCGGGATTGGATTGACCATCACATTAAAGACGGATGGCGCAGCCCCGAAACAACTGTTTCCATTCATGTAGTTTACACTCACGGTCCTTGCGCCGGCCGAACTCCAGGTAACTGTAACGCTGTTGCTGTTGTAGGTTCCCCCGGCTGTTATGGACCCCCCGGAGGAGACATTCCAGGAGTAGTAGCTCATTCCCTGCTGGGTAATGTAAACATTGCCGGCTGAACCGGCACACACGCTGCTGTTCCCTGTAATGACAGGTACGGGCAGGGGATAAACGGTCACATTGTAGACCGCCGGGGCTGCCGGTGTGCACCCGTTACCATTGGTATAATTCACGCTGATCGTTTGGGCCCCTGCGGTGTCCCACCGTACCGTGATCGATTTGGTTCCGGCTCCCGAAGTGATGGATCCGCCGGAGGAGACAGTCCACGTATAACCCGTCATGCCGCTCTGGGTGCTGTATACTGTGTTGGTTGCTGATCCGATGCACCGTGTGGCCGGACCGCTGATAGTTGGCACAGGCAGCGCATTGACTGCGACACTTTTAACAACCGGGGAAACTGCACTGCACCCGTAGGTGTTCGTATAATTAACACTGACGGTTTGTGTTCCCTCCGTGGTCCAGGTTATGGTGACACTGTTGCTGGCGGGTGTCCCGCCTGCCGTAATGCTGCCACCGGCTGAAACAGCCCAGGTGTAATTGGTCATGCCGGGCCCGGTGACATACACGTTCCCGGCCGAATTTACGCATGCCGACTGCGGACCCGTGAGGGCAGGGACCGGCCGGGGGTTGACGGTAACGGGATAGGTTGCCAGGCCGCCGGGCGTGTTGCAACCGTTAGCATCCGTATAGCTTACCTTTACACTCTGGGTACCCGTGCCGCCCCAGGTCACGGTGACGGTATTGCTGGTGGAAGTTCCCCCTGCCGTGATCACACCGCCGGTGGAGACGGTCCATGTGTAATTTGTCATGCCGGGTTGGGTGGAATAAACATTGCCGGTTGTGTAGGTGCAGACGGGCGTGGGGCCGGTAATGACCGGCGTTACTGCCGGCAGGACCGTGACGGCGAGGGATGAGCCGGTACCTGTCGTGCAGCCATTGTTGCCGGATACGGTCACGTTACCGGAAACGGCGATGGATGAGTACGAAACGGTGATCGTATTTGTGGTTCCTCCCGAAGTGGTCGTTCCCCCGGCGGGCAGTGTCCATACATAACCGGTAACCCCGGGTATTTGAGGAACGGAATAGATGTAACCCGTGCCTCCGGCGCAAACGGCAGCCGGGCCTGTAATGGTTCCCGCCGCACCGACCGCCCCCTCTGTCGTGAAGGTCATGTCGTTCCCGTTCGAGGTTCCCCCCGTGCTGGTCGCCCTGACCCGGTAATGGTATAGCGTGTTGCACTGCAGCCCGGTCAATAATGCGGTGACTGCGGTGATCGTGGATCCCGTCACTTGTGAAGGTATTCCGGCCACAGAACTGCCATAGGCTGCGCTGGTCCCATAATCAAAGGTTACGTATGCCGATCCGTTGTTCGGATTGACTGTTCCATTCAGCGTGGCGGTGGTCATGCCGATCGCCGTGGCGGCCGTGGTGACCACCGTTGGCGCAAGGGAAGGTACGTCGGGGGAAGAAACGCCGGGGCCGACCGTCAGGCCGTTCAGCTGTCCAAAACAAAACCACGGTACCATACAAGCCAGGGTTAACAGGTAAATCGTTTTCATGGGACGGGAGATAAGTTATTGTTGCTTGAAATTCATGCCAATACAAATATAACATCATAACAAAAAAAAAGGTTGCCTGGAGCACCGGATATCTTCAGAAAATTCTAAAATGCGGTTGGGTTGACGGGGGACGGGCTTTCAATACCACACGTAAACGGGCGATATTTTTTTACACCCGGAGTGGAACCTGGCACCTAATATGAAGTGTGCCGGACAAACCAGTCATGTATTAAAAACTCCATGGATGATCCGTTTGGTTCTTTCAGATAAACTCCTGGTAATTTTCCTGTTTTTCCGCCTGTAGGTTTCAGGACGATACCCGGCCGATGCAAGATGCCGTACGAATGAAGTACGAATGAAGTACGAACAAAGCGAGAAGAAAGCACGAACAAACGAGAACGAAGCAGCAACCCATCTTAGAGAAACAGGATGCTCCGGAGATGGAAAAACGAGGCTCCCCTTACTGGTAAAAGTTGCAAGTTAAGAAGCCTTTTATTATCGTTTATCCTGTGATCTTTTCAATTACAGGCAGCAGTATGGGAATGTCAACAGCAACTGTTTGATAAACAATATTCAGATCTACATCAATGTAATCATCAATGAGTTTATCACGCATTCCTGCCATGTCTTTCCAGGGCACCTCGGGATGTTTTTCTTTGAAGGTTTCGGAAAGCCTTATTGTCGCTTCACCCATTATTTATATCTGCCTGATACAAGCATCCTGAAGTTGAATATTCTTCAGAAAATCCTCCTTGCTGATCCCGGAAGCGTATAACACAATCCTCTTCAGATTGGTTTCAATGTGCTCAAGATAAATGGAGTCATCCTTCATGCCTGAAAAATGATTTTAAGATCAGCCTCAATGTAGTTTCGCAATTTTTGATTTTTGATGGCGCCATCAGAAACGAGATCGACTTTGACGCCTAATAATTCAGATAATTCACGTTCAATCCGGACCAACTGAAACAGAGAGATGGAGGTATTAAGATTTATCAGGATATCAAGATCACTATCCGGCCTGGATTCATTCCTGGCATAAGAACCGAATATGCCCATTTTTACAGGATCATACGCAAGGAGATAATCTACAATGACTTTATTTTTTTCAGGATTAAGCATCTGCTGAAACTGTTTTACTAAAAATACGACATTTCCTCAATCAAACGAAGTGCAAAGTATAAAACGCAACGTGCGAAATGTAAAATGCGAAGTGTAAAGTGCGAAGTATTTCACATTTCGCATTTCACATTTCGCATTTATCATGGCTCCCCCTGCTAGACTTGAACTAGCGACCCTCTGATTAACAGTCAGATGCTCTAACCAACTGAGCTAAGGAGGAATTTGGGAGTGCAAAATTATGTATTTTCACTTAAAATCCAATACTTTATTGTTTTTTTTCGCTCTTTGGTGAAAATATATCCCGGTCAGGCTAAAATTCAATACTTTAGCATGGCGGAACTGCAGCCACCGGGGCGCCTTTCCGCCTGTAAGGGTTCGTCATTCATTATAAACCGCTGAATCAGGAAATTATGGCCAGGATATCGAGGTTCTTATTGTTCATCATGCTTGTTTGCCGCATCTTATCCGCCCCGGCGCAGGTGCAGGGGGTGGTTGGCAGCCGGTTCACCGACAACTGGTCCATCGGCCTGGGGGCTGGTCCCAACATCTTTTTCGGCGATCTCAAGGCATACTCCTTCTGGCCGGCCACCTCGAACATGAACGAGGTGAAGTTCGGCGGCACCGCCACCCTTTCGAAACAGTTCAGCCACGTCCTTTCGCTGCGCGGCCAGTTCCTCTACAGCGAACTCTCGGGCACCAAGCGGCACACCCGGGCCCATGTGCCCTATAACCTCTATTTCGACGGCAACATCCTTGAGGGGAACCTCAACCTCCTGGTCAACTTCTCCAACCTCTTTTCGGGGGTCTACAAGCCCGGGCGGAAATTCTTCGTCTACGGCACCGTGGGACTCGGCCCCACCAGCTGGAACTCGAATGTCAAGGGGCTCGGCACCGGAACGCCGGTGCGCAGGAGCGACACCCTGGGCAACTGGACCACCGCCCTCATGGGGATGGCCGGCATCGGCGCCTGGGTGAACCTGGGCGACAAGGTCAACATCGGGCTCGAATGGTCGCTCCATGGGGTCAACAGCGACAAGGTCGACGCCACGGTGAGCGGCTACAAGTACGACGCCTATTCGATGCTGTCGGTCAACGTCACTTACAATTTCAACAAGCCGCACCCGGGCAAAGCCCCCGAACCGAAGGTACAGCTGGTGCCCGTGGTGGTGCCCCCGCCCGTGCAGGAGAAAACGGAGGAACCGCTGCCCGACGTGATCGCGTCGCCCGACACCACGCGCATCGACACGCTGCAGGAGATCACCGAGATCCCCGAAGAGACCGAACCGGCCGATTCGCTGGCCAACCTCTCCGAACAGGGGGTGGTCTTCAGGGTGCAGCTCTTCGCGCTGCGCGCCCGCAAATACACCGCTGAAGAGGCCCGTGCGAAGTACCGGTTCGACCAGGAGGTGACCATCGATGCCGCCGACGGCTGGTACCGCTACACCCTCGGCCCCTTCACCGGGTACGCAGAGGCCAAGGCGCTGAAGAACAAAATGCGGAAACGCGGCTTCAGCGGTGCCTTCGTCACACGGTACTACAACGGCGCCAGGGTCCCCGTCCATGGAAAAAAATGACCCCGGCAGCGGCATCCTCTTCATCACCCCCCCCTTCACGCAGCTGAACGCCCCCTACCCGGCGACCGCCTTCCTGAAGGGATTCCTCCATACGAAAAACATCGCCTCGCACCAGTGCGACCTGGGGATTGAGGTAATCCTGGCGCTCTTCTCCCCGACGGGATTCCAAAGGCTTTTCGATGAAATAATCCGCCTGCAGCCGCCCCTTTCGCCCAACGCCCGGCGGATGGCCGCGATGCGGGAGGAATATACCGCCACCATCGGCGGGGTGATCGCCTTCCTGCAGGGGCGCAGCCCCGAGCTGGCGCACCGCATCGCCGGGCGGCAGTGGCTCCCCGAGGCGTCGCGCTTCGGCCGGCTCACCGACCTCGACCACGACTTCGGCGAGCTGGGCATCCACGACCGGGCCAAACACCTGGCCACCTGCTACCTCGAGGATGTGGCCGACCTGGTGGCCGAAACCATCGACCCGCACTTCGGCTTCAGCCGCTATGCCGAAAGGCTGGGGCGCTCCGCCGCAACTTTTGACGAACTGGCCGCGGCCCTCGGCCAGCCCGGCACCCTGGTCGATGCCATCCTGCGGGAGTTGCTGGAAGAAGAGGTAGACCGCTATTGCCCCTCGCTGGTGGCCCTTTCGGTTCCCTTCCCCGGGAACCTCCTGGGGGCGCTCAAATGCGGGCAGTGGCTGCGGAAACAACACCCCTCTATAAAAATAGCGATGGGCGGCGGATTCGTCAGCACCGAGCTGCGGTCGCTCACCGACCCGCGGGTGTTCAGCTATGTCGATTTCATTACCCTCGACGACGGCGAAACGCCCCTGCTCAACCTGGCGGAACACCTCGCCGGGAGTCGGCCGGCGGAGATGCTCAAACGCACCTTCCTGCTGCGGGATGGCGTGGTGACCTGGTGCAACGGGTCGGAAGATCCCGACGCGGCGCAAAGAGACACGGGCACCCCCGATTACGAAGGATTGCCCGCCGGAAGGTATCTTTCGGTGATGGAGGTGGCCAATCCCATGCACCGGCTGTGGAGCGACGGCTTCTGGAACAAGCTCATGCTGGCCCACGGCTGCTACTGGGGCAAATGCACCTTTTGCGACGTGACGCTGGATTATATCAAACGCTATGAACCCTTCGGCGCCGCGGTGATCTGCGACCGCATGGAGGCGGTGATGGCGCAGACCGGCCGCAACGGCTTCCACTTCACCGACGAGGCCGCACCGCCCGCGCTGATGCGGGAGCTTGCGCTGGAGATCCTGCGGCGCAGGCTGACGGTGGTGTGGTGGACCAACATCCGCTTCGAGAAAAATTTCACCCCCGGACTCTGCCGGCTGCTGGCCGTCTCGGGGTGCATCGCGGTATCGGGCGGGCTGGAGGTGGCCTCCGACCGCATCCTGAAACTGATCGACAAAGGGGTCACGGTGGCGCAGGTGGCCGCGGTGGCCGGCAACTTCACCCGGGCCGGGATCATGGTGCACGCCTACCTGATGTATGGCTTCCCCACCCAGACAGCGCAGGAGACCGTCGATGCGCTGGAGGTGGTGCGGCAGCTGTTCCTCAACGGGGTGGTGCAGTCGGGCTTCTGGCACCAGTTCGCCATGACGGCCCACAGCCCGGCGGGGCTCGACCCCGCGCGGTTCGGCGTTGAACGGACCGATACCATCACCGGCAGTTTCGCCAACAACGACCTGCCGTTTACCGACCGCACCGGCTGCGACCATGAAAGCTTCAGCGAGGGGTTGAAGAAGTCGCTGTACAATTACATGCACGGCATTTGTCTTGACTTCCCGCTGCAGGAGTGGTTCGGCTTCCGCATCCCGCGGACGACGGTGGCGCCGGGGTTCATCCGCGGCATCCTCGTGCACGAAGCCGGCGGGCTCCCGGCACCCGGGGCCAGGATCGCCTGGCTGGGCGGGATGCCGGAAGTGGTTTATCACACCCGGCAGAAAAAAGGGAAGAGCATGCCGGCGGCCAGGCTCGTGGTGCAGACCCGGCAACGCGAGGTCGTGCTGAATACCCATCCTGAAACCGGCCGGTGGCTGATGGCGCTCCTTCCCCGGATCTCACCGGCAAACCGGGAACTGATGACCTTTCATCAGCTGGAAGACTCGTTTTCAAAAACGGCACAGGGCGAATTCAAATTATTCTGGAATTCACCGGTGATGCAAACCTTGCGGGAGAACGGAATGGTGGTGGTGTAAACCCGGAACGGGTTTGCCAATTAAAAATTAATAATTACTAATTACTTTTTGATAGGGAGCGGGCGGGTTGCCTTTCACTATTGCCTACTGCCTGTTGCCTGTTGCCTTCTACAAAAGCACCCCTCCCTTCATGCTAATCCCCATTGACAAGATTCATCGCGATTTTGATTCCATCGGCGGCGCTTGATACGATGCCGCCGGCATAGCCGCTTCCCTCGCCGGCGATGAAGAGGTTTTCGAACCCGATGCAGAGGCCGTTGGGCTCGCGCAGGGCCTGGACGGGGGCCGAGGTCTTGCTCTCGAGCCCAAGGAGGATGCCACTGCCATAGCCCCTCAGCCGCATGTTGAAGTCCTTCAGACCGGCGCGCAGGGCATGGGTGACCACAGGGGGAACCATCTCCCACAGGCGGGCGGGCTTCAGCCCGAGTGGATAGCTGGTTTCGGGGATCTTGGAGGGCTCGGTACCCGCGAGGAAATTGCCGATGGTGCAGAAGGGCGCCTGGAAACCGTTTGAAAATTCATAAAAGGAGTGCTCCAGGTTTTCAAGCCAGTCGAGCGCCTCCGCGGGGCTGACGGTCTTGCCGGCCAACTGGTCGGGGTGGATGCCGGCCACGCAGCCGGCGTTGGCAAAGCGGCCGTTGCGGCGGTAGTTGCTCATCCCGTTCACGATGTTTAATTCCGGGCCGGTGGCGGCGGGCACCACCATCCCGCCGGGGCACATGCAGAAGGAGTACACCGGGTGGCTGCCGTCGGCTTCGGAGGTGAGGCGGTACTCGGCCGCCTTCACCCCTGCAAGGCTGCGCATGCCCCACTGGGCGCGGTTGATCTCCTCCTGGAGGTGTTCGGCCCTGAAACCGATGGCGAAGTTCTTGGTGCGGAAGCCCACACCCCGGCGCATCAGCATCCGGTAGGTATCATAGGCGGAATGGCCCGGGGCTATGATGAAGTAATCGGCGGCAAGGGACTGGTCGCCGGCAACAGCCCCGCTCACCACCCCCTTTTCGGTTTCAAGATCGGTGAGGGTGGTCTCGAAACGGATCTCTCCGCCCATTTCGCGGTACTGGTCGCGCAGCGCCCTGACCACCCGGCGCAGGTTGTCGCTGCCCACGGG